>LXNJ01000190.1_pt1 | contig 45028 bp, 36 predicted proteins | sample 809081 | NCBI WGS metagenome assembly LXNJ01 (sample SAMN04870510, study PRJNA318959) | sponge metagenome | biome: sponge; feature: marine sponge reef; material: water | host: Petrosia ficiformis | place: Greece: Milos, Mediterranean Sea | collected 2013-05-29 | depth 5-7 m | reverse complement strand
AAAACCTAACTTCTATAAACATAGCACGCCGCTGGCGTGCTGCAACATATTCGGCATCAAATTTGGATAGCCATGATATCGTGTTGGATTCCTCTAAATAATTGAGTCAAACTTACGTTAATATTATTATCAAACTCACGTTAAGAGTAGATTTTTTATTTTTCTGAATCACGGATTATGCAGATTGCACAGATTGCACGGATTTTGGGACAACCTGCTGTCAAATCAACGTCAATATATCGGGTTAAAAACCCCTCCTACAAGAAAGAAGGAGTGATAATGCCAAAAATCTTACACATCCTTAGAGGACAGTTATAAAAAGGATTGCACTTCGGACAGAAAACCTGTATAATTTGAATAATAAAAAAGAAACCGATAAATACTCCACAGTTTCAAACTGAAAACCCAAACCCCTATGGTAAGGAGATCCCAATGGCAAATATAAAAATCCCCAAGGGATGGGAAATCCCAGAAAATCAAGTAACTCCTGAATCAGCCTATATTAACCGTAGAAAGTTTATCAAAGACCTCGGCATTGCAGGTGCTGGCGCGTTGTCGCTTTTCGGCACAAGTGCTTGTGCGCAAGAAAGCAAGGTTGCGAAACAACTTGAACCCTATCGCATGCAGACTCTTGAGGCTAAAAAGAACAAAGAATTCACTGTTAAACGGGAACAAACTGATGAAATTGTCGCAGCAACTTACAACAACTTCTATGAGTTTACCAGTTCAAAAAGCACTGTTTGGAAACGGGTTGAAAGGTTTAAAACGCGTCCGTGGGAGATTGAAATATCCGGGCTCGTTGAAAAACCGATGACCTTAGATGTAGATGACCTAATTAAACAGATGCCCCTTGAAGAACGTATCTATCGTTTTCGTTGTGTTGAAACTTGGGCAATGGTTGTTCCCTGGATCGGTTTCCCAATGAAAGCGTTGCTTGAAAAAGTTCAACCAAAGTCTGAAGCGAAATACGTAAAGATGGTCACATTTATGGATCCTGACGTTGCGCCGCATCAAAACAATTTTGGTTTGCCGTGGCCTTATGTTGAAGGGTTAACACTCGCGGAAGCCATGAACGACCTAACGTTAATGGTTGTCGGTGTCTATGGACATATCTTACCGCCACAGCACGGAGCACCCATTCGGTTGATTGCGCCATGGAAATACGGGTTTAAAAGTATCAAATCTATTGTTAGCATTGAACTAACCGACAAGAAACCTCGAACCTTTTGGAACGTCATACTTCCGAGAGAATACGGCTTTGAAGCAAACGTTAATCCGAACGTTCCGCATCCGCGTTGGTCGCAAGCCACTGAATGGATGATTGGCTCAATGGAGAGACATCCAACAGTGATATACAACGGTTACGGCGAATCTGTGGCGCATCTTTACTAAAGGCAACTTCCAAGTCGCAAATTACAAATGATGGTAGATTTTAGGATTACTTGGACATCTTGCACCAGCGAGGTTAGGAAACCTCGCCTACTGGGCACAAAAGTGTCCATTACTTTTTATGATTCATCATAAGATGGAGAAAGCAAATGAATAGCAAACAAACATTCAGAAAAACCGCGTTGGGTTCAATGCTTCTCGTTTTTCTGTTATTTATTGGGTGTTTTGAGTCTGTTATTGACACACTAAACCAAGAGAAAGACGAATCTATTGTTGCTCCAGTTGATTCAGGCGTTCCCATGGCGAACACCAAATTCGGCTTTAATCTGTTTAATGCGATCTGGGAAACTGAACAGAATCAGAATATCTTTATCTCACCGTTCAGCGTTTCTACTGCCTTAACGATGACGTTAAACGGCGCAGCTGGTGAAACAGAACAGGCAATGGTTGACACGCTTCAACTACAAGGTATAGACTCCGATTCCATCAATTCCAGTTACGCTCAATTGCAACAGACACTTCAAACAGCGGACTCGAAAGTGACACTTACAATTGCAAACTCGCTTTGGGGCAACGAAGGGTTCTCATTCAAATCTGATTTTCTGCAGCGCAACACTCAATTTTTCAAAGCTGAAATCTCAATACTTGATTTTTTGGACCCAAATTCTCTAACAAGAATTAATCAGTGGGTAAATGACAATACAAATGGCAAAATCCCAAAAATTCTTGATGAAATAGACGCGAATGCGGTGTTATTCCTAATTAATGCGATCTATTTCAAGGGTGCATGGCAAACAGAATTCGACCCTATGCATACGCGCGATGGGACGTTTCATCTCATAAACGGGAGCACAAAGCAGGTGCCGATGATGTTTAGATCAGGGCGTTATTCCCATTACCGTGGAGATGCTTTCCAAGCCGTTAACCTCCCTTATGGCGATGGGCGGATAAGTATGTATATTTTTCTTCCCGCCCGCGATTCCAACCTGAATACCTTTTTAGAAACTTTAACCCCGGAGAATTGGGAAAATTGGATATCACAGTTCCGCGAACAGGAACTGTCCCTCAGAATCCCTAAATTCAAACTGGAATATGGAACAAAAGAACTTAATGACGCGCTTACAGCACACGGTATGGGTATAGCATTTGATGCAAATCGGGCGGATTTTAGCCGGATGGTGTCTTTAGAAGATTTAGGGGCAAATCTATATATTGATAAAGTTTCCCATAAAACTTTTATTGAAGTTAATGAAGAAGGTACAGAAGCTGCTGCTGTAACTGTTGTTGGGATCGTAAAAACCAGTCTGCCACCAGAATTCACTGCTGATCGACCATTTTTCTTTGCAATTCGTGATAACCAAACAGGAACGGTGCTATTTATAGGTACTGTTGTAGACCCTCAGCCATAATATGTGATGATCCAGATAAAAAGCGTTGTTTTACTTTTCTTACTTCTGCCTATATTTTCTACAGCTGCCACATGGGAATCGTCAGAAAGCACACATTTCCGCGTTTACTACCGAGAAGACACGGCGGATCCAGCGTTAATTCTTCAAATTGCCGAAAAATTCTATGATGAGTTACCACGGATAACACGACACATCCCAGATGAAACAATTAAAATCTGGGTTTGTGATACGCAAAAAGCGTTTCAAGCCTCAGTCCATGCACCGATTCAGGATTGGGCGGTTGGATGTGCGTTTCCGTTGAGTCGGCGCATCATTATCCAAAATCCAAGCCAGATAATGGCGGCAGAACTCCAGTTAGCACAAGTACTTCGTCACGAAATAGCACATGTCCTTTTTGGACAATATACGCGAAAAGCCGTCAAAGGAATTCCATTATGGTTTGTGGAAGGAATCGCAATCTATTTCTCAAAGGAGTGGGTGCCGGGGCGCCACGAAACTTTGCTCAAAAAAGTTTTCTCAAAATCTATCATGCCGCTTCACGAATTAACAGAAAAATTCCCAGTTTCATCAAAAGGCGCAGATTTGGCTTATGCCCAAAGCCAGGACGCACTCCGTTGGTTCGTTGAAGTCAATGGTAGCGAAGCACTATGGGCAGTTATTGATAAACTGCATACTGGAATGAATCTCAACGCTGCTTTTGGAGCAGTTCTTGGTTATAATCTTGATACCTTTGATAAACTTTGGCGAGAATCTTTGCCGCAACGTTATCCTTGGGCAGCCCTTTTGTCCAGTTCCTATGTTTTTTGGGGCGGTGTCGGGGGATTATTCCTTCTTACTTATCTCGTCTGCTGGAATCGTAGGCGAAAACAACTCAATAAACTTGCACAGCAAGAAGATATGGTAGATCCATTCTTCAGAGAGTAAACCAATGAATAGTACCCTAATTCACACGCTGCTTTTGCTTGTCTGTTTTACTATGGCAGCAACTGCACAACCCAAACATGTTTCACAATATCCTAATCAACTTACACGTGACGGACACGTCATTGTTCTACCCGACCGCGGCGCCGTCTATATTGTTTCTGATCTACATGCACACTGGAACGATTTTAATCAATGGTTACAACAAACCCAACTTATTGAACGGATTAAAGCAGGTGATGATGTTTACGGCATAATGCTCGGAGATTCGATTGACTATAAACCCGATGAAGAACCTAAGCCTCCTTATGGCGATGTACAAATAGTTAACCGCGTCATTGAAATACAACGGCAGCTTGGGGATAAAGGTAAAAGATTAATCTATATTAGAGGCAATCATGAATTAGCTGCGGCAAATACTTACGCCATGATGAAAAGTCACGGAATGACTAATCAAAATCGTCCAGTATTTATTCGGAAATTGTACAACGGTATAAATGGAAGTTATTATAAACAGTTTAATTTTATTGAGCGCATGACCGACGAGCATTTTGAATTCCTCATCAATCTCCCAACAGTCGTCATCGGCAAAAACGGTTTTGTCGCCATTCACGCCGGACCAGCACGTTCTATTATCAGTTTAGAGGATCTCATAGACCCTGGTCCCAAAACGCTTGACGAGTTGTTGTGGGACAGACCAGATACCGTCCTTGGTGGTGGGTATACATTTAAACACACCGAAAAATTTCTCAAAGCACTCAGTGCGAATTTTCTTATTGTTGGACATACACCTATCGGTTATTTTCCACCAAAATATATCAAGGACGGAGTCGCCCGACTCGATGGAAAACAACTGATTTTTTCTACTGGTTACGGCGGACTCCGCGGCGGACAAACCTATATTGAAATTGACTTGGCAAAAACTTATACCTCTGTTGAGGAATTAAAATCAGGTGTCAACATCCATCCCCTCTATCCAAAATAATATAAGAGTGTCATAATATGCGAGCGTTGATTTACATTATGACCCCTGTCCTGATTTTGACTGTTTTTCTTGCATCGCGCTTTGTTACATGGGAAAAACTGAAAGGTGTAGACAGCAAAGCACTAAAACATCTGACTGCTGGCACTCAATTTCTTAGAAACGGGAAAAACTATCAAGCCATAACAGCACTTACACAGGCACTTGAGGTTGAGCCAAAATATGCTGAGGCTTATGTCAAACGTGGACTTGCTTATTATCAACTTGCACGTTACAAAGACGCAATTGCTGATTATACCCAAACCCTATCTCTCAATCAGTATTCTGCCGATGCTTACGCAAGTCGCGGAGATGCCTATCGTGCTTTAGGTGATGTTCCGCGCACAATTACTGACTACACCGCCTCCCTTAAAAAAAGAAAGGATGCATGGGTAATGTCAAAACGGGCGGAAGTTTATTTTGAAACCGGTAAAATCGATGAGGCGATTAATGATTATTCTTATATTGTTAAACACCGTCCCTCTGCAATTGCTTTTTACAACCGCGGCAGAGCATACTACGAACAGTTTCTACTTTCAAACAAGCAGAATGAAATATTAAAACTTGCCTTAGCGGATTTCGACAAAGCTATCGAGATGCAACCGAGTTTTGCTATAGCGTATCTCAATCGAGGCGACATTTATGCGTATTTGAAACAGCAAGAATCGAAAGAAACCGACTATTCACAGGCTATCAATCTACTAACCGATGCTATTCAAAACTGGCAAAATGAAGCACATGAACTAATTCCGATATATCTTTGGCGCGCAGTCGCTTATAAAAAAGGTAACCACGTTGACAAAGTGATAAATGATATAGAAAAGGTTTATGAGTTTTTCGTCCAATTTTATTTGAAAAAAATAAGAATTTCTGATATACTATGAATATAGGTTGAAATACTCCTGAGTTCAATATAATCATATCATTACTACGGTCTCTCATATATTTGTTTGGTACAAAAGCAAACGGTAACCAAGGAGGTATACGAAATGTATCGAAACTTGATAAGCATAATAATTGGTTTGATTTTTATCATCGGTGGATTTTCAATTTGGGTTGTGGAAATTCAAGCGAATGAACAATCAACACCTAAAATTGAGCAACAGCAGGTCCAGACAAAAGAAAAGGAAAATACCTGCAATTGTTCTGCAAAAACAGATGAAAAGGATGAAGCGGAAAAGCCTGAAACAGATACACAGGAGCAAGCACAAGTAAATGTCTACAAAGAATTTACCGCTGAAGGGTACCGTCAAGTGTTGACCAAGCAATTGGACGAAGATACTCAGGTGACAGTTCGCAACGAGCATACACCAGATGGCAAACAACACGGTTGGTCTGCAGGAGTGGAGTTTTCGTTAGATAATGATGGCAAGGCAGTTCGTATCCTAAAAAAGACGGTAGCCGTTGTAACCTATGTCCCGAAGAAAATTGGACAAGGTGCTGTCTTTGTTGGTAAGAGTATAAAAAAGTTGTTTCGGTGACGGCAAACGGTTTTGCTGCAAACTTTCTGCGTGAGCATACAATAAGTTATAGTAAGTTTTAGAATTAACGGGACATTTTGAGATGTGAATCAACGCCAAATGCCAAACGCGCATTTGGCGGGAGGGAACTCCGATTCCCGACTATCGGTGAGTTTCGTCGCGATTCGGGGATCGCTCCTACAGAAATGTGTATCTTTATTTTTTAAGTTCACTATAACTCACGTTAAAATTCAAATTTTTAACAGGAGGAGACAGGTATTAATATGACTGGAGAAGCATTAGGTTTAGTGGAAACAAGAGGCTTGGTTGGCAGCATTGAGGCTGCAGATGCCATGGTAAAAGCCGCTAATGTTCGACTTGTTGGTTACCAACAAATCGGGGGCGGTTACGTTACTGTGATGGTGCGTGGAGATGTTGGTGCTGTGAAAGCCGCAACAGATGTTGGTGCAGAAGCTGCTGCACGTGTTGGTGAAGTCGTTTCAGTGCATGTGATTCCACGTCCACATGCTGAAGTTGAAACCATCCTGCCAAATGAATCATAATTCATGAACAATCCTCTAATACGTTTGAATTCGAATAAATAACAAATTGCGATGCATGACCAAACCTTAGTTGAGTTAATTACCCGCCGTGTGGTAAGTCGATTGTCCAATGATCAGCCTTGCAGCGGGTGCGCTTTGCGCAGCTGCGAAGCGGGGAACCGAGCTTGTGATGTTGCTACGGCGCAACAAAAAATTCCGGTTGGTGTTTCTGCACGACATGCACATGTAACCCAAGAAGACCTTGAAATTCTTTACGGCCCGGGACACCAGCTTACTGTCTACGCACCGCTTTATCAACCAGAAGCGTTTGCTGCGAATGAAACAGTCACGGTTGTCGGAAAGCGGATGCGTGCCATTGAACATGTTCGTATTCTCGGACCTGTCAGGGATTATTCACAAGTAGAGGTAGCGCAGACGGAGGCAATTCGCCTCGGTTTGAACCCGCCGATTCGGGATTCTGGCGATCTTGCTGGAGCTGAAGCGATAACCCTTGTCGGTCCCGCAGGAAGTGTTTATTTAGAAGAGGGCGCGATTTGTGCTACGCGACACATTCACATGACACCTGAGCAAGCGGAGGCTTTTGATATCACGGAAACAGACCTTTTAAAAATCCGCATTCCGGGTGAACGTGCGCTAACGTTTGAAAACATTCGCCCAAAAATTCATGAATCTTATGTGCTTCAGATGCATCTGGATACGGATGATTCTAATGCCGCTGGTTTGAAAGGCGGCGAAGCTGTTGAATTACTACGCGACAAAACATGACGCCAGAACAGATTGCCCAAATAGAAAAAATTGTTGAGAAAGTGCTTGAAGCACACTTCCGTAGCACACAACAATCTGAAAAACAGCTGCTCGTAATATTGGGCGCTACGCAACTCCCATTAGAACAGGTAATTCAACAATTCCAAACGTGCATGCAAGAAGGATGGAAAATTAGAATTATTCTATCCGATCTTGCAACTAAAACAGCAAACTTTGATCCCATATATTCGACGTTTGGTGAAGATAACGTATTGTTGGAAAACAATTTAAGCGATATACCGTCTTTTGTGGAAAGTTCTTCACAGATTGTTCTACCCGCACTTTCCTATCCGATGGCGGGGAAACTCGCTTTGAAGTTAGTTGATACCCCTTGTACCTATTTGGTTTTCCATGCGCTTTGTTGCGGAAAACGCGTTATAGCTGCATCAAACGTTTCAACTACAAGGAAGTATACAGATAAAAAATCACTTACGCTTGACCAAATTGAACCTGCACATGTAAACGCGTTGACCGAATTTGGCGTTAAATGGGTAACAGTAGATCAAATTGCGGTAACAGTTCGTGAAGGCAATTCACCAAATCATGTAAGTATAGAAACTCCGGTGATCAGCGCGAATGTGATCGCGAATCTGGCATCTAATGTTCAGGAGTTAGTTTACACTAAACCATCTATTATAACACCTCTTGCGCGTGAATATGCACAAAAACGAGGTGTTAAGCTTACACCTAAGATTGTAAGTTTAGATGGAGTTTAGCGAACCCAACAAATGCCGGACGCGCAGGTCGTGTTGATGCTTTCACACCTAATCTGAACCCACATAAAATTATACTTGACAATTGTGGTAAGAAATTGTATAATTTTCTACATATAGGTTTATCAAATTTATTGTAAAGCATAAAATAAGTAGTTCGCGTTTGCAAACGCGCAGCGTGTACCATTCAATTGTAAATATTCTATAAACTCATTTTATGTTGAAAGCAGAGAGAACGCAGATAGAGACTACATTTTACAGAATTAATCGAGATACGAATAGAAAGAAGAATATTATACTTAATTTACACCAACGGCTAACCCTGCTGGTTTAATATCATTAATTAGGAGGATTCTCATCATGAAACGGATTTTCACTTTGACAATCGCAGGCCTCCTCAGCTGCTTGCTAATCGGGACGTTGGCGACAGTGAGTTACGCCGATTACGGTTATTATGCGGACCGGCTGAGTCGTGAGCATCGGGTCGCGAATGATGTAGATGAATGGATAGAACGCGGCAACGCTACAATTACTGCAAGTCCTATTTTTGAAGATGGCATGCGGCTTACCGCTTGGGCAAATTCCCATCAAGATGCTGACAACTATGAATTTGCAATCGCAAGCGGTGTATATCTGTTTGAGATCCCACGGAGCGCGCAATCTATTGAAATCGTAGTTCGTTATAAAGGAGAACCAAATAGGTTTGAGATAAACGACCATTATGAACCGATTGCGGGTCGTGTTTGGATTCGTAATATCAAACGAGAGGCAACAAGACGCGGCTATCATGACCAAAACGCCGCGGAAACACGGTACGGAGATACTTTTGTACTTCGCGCAAAAAATCGCTCTGAAACAATCAAAATTCCTGTCGCTGGACACGTTGATGACGGGTGGATGGAACTTCATGTCGTTGCTGAAGGTGGCGAACAACTTGATGTTGAATATATTGAAGTTTCAACCTATCGCCGAGCACCAAAAGTTCGTGTAGTCCAGCACTATACACCTTCCTACCGCTGGCGCCCTTGGAACCGATACACCTATCTCTACTTTTACGACGGTCCCATTTATTACACTTCTGGATACAATTCCTATCTGTGTTGGAGTTATCCGGTCTACGACCATCGTTACCTTTCAATTCGCACCTATTATGGTGGTTACCTTGGTCGTTACCGCACCTATCACCCAGCACGTTATTCATATTACCACTCACCTTACTATGGTGGTTACGGTAGAACTACACCAGTATACCAGAAGCGAACACAGTTAAATAGGTGGAGTGCGCAGCACGAAACAGCGCGCAAAAATTATTCCCGGAGCCGATTAGCAATACCTTCTCGGACTTCAGAACGGACGCAAATCCAGAATAATGTCCGTGTCGTCATTGAAAACCACCGTAGGCAAGCACCTCCACCGACTGAACGTGTTGCCCGATCTGCGATAATTTCTCAGAAGCAAAGAATCGCTACAAGATCGAGCACCCGACAAAACGGAGCGGTCCGGACTTATAGTAGCCGTTCTCGCACTTCAACCCAGCCAACGGACAGTCAGCGGAGACGATTGTTTAATTCACGCTCAAATGTGAATACTGATAGGAGCAGTGCTTCATCAGTTACAAATAGGTCTTCTCAACTTTATCGGAGATCCGTATCTTCTTCAAGTCGGACGAGTACTTCGTCCAGTTCGCGTTTAAGCAGTAGTAGCAGTGAACGAACAAAACAGCGCAGTTCGTCTGTTACAACATCAAGATCCACACCGACGCGAACCCAATCACAAACGGTCAGTCGGACATCATCGTCCAGTTCTCGAACTCGTCCAACAACGACAAGCCGTACTTCAACTCGTTCAAGTTCCAGCTCAAGTAATGATGACGATGATGATAAAACCGAAAATCGGAGTCGGACAACTTCACGGACAAAACGAAGAAGATAAAACAACAGAGTTAGCATTATTTAGAGTATTTGACATTGAGGATGCCACGCGCAATAATTGCACGAGGCATCCTCAACAATAATTATAGACATCATCATCTACATCAAAATTTGGTGCTAACATCTTGGCAAACTTAGATTTCGCGCGTTATTTTTTCGCGTAGGTTTTGAGATAAACATGTTGAAAGTAATACCTTTTTTATTAACTCTTTTGATTATGTTATTGAGCGTCCAATTTTGTTATGCCGAAGAAGTTGACAACAAAATCGTTCCTACGGAATCTGAACAATCTATAAGACTAATTTCACCCATTGGAACTATGGTGCGTTCAACTGTCTTTCCTGGATGGGGACAATTTCATAGTCGTAACTACTTTCGAGGTAGCCTTGTTCTACTCGGTATTGGCAGTTCAGTTGTCGGCACTTTTCTGGCGCATCAATCCTTCGCGACAGAATATGACAACTACATAATCACTGCCGGCTATGACCCGGATGATCCTGCAGTGCTGGTAAGTTACGACAAAGCAAATCAGAGATACAAACTCAAAATGTTCTTTATCTATACAGGAATTGGGGTTTGGGCTTATAGCATTATTGATTCCTATGTCAGTGCAAACTTTTACAACGCTAATTCGCAAATTCGTTCAATTCAAGAAGACGCACAACACATCGAAAAATTGGGACTCCAAGTTGGAATCACCCCATCACGGCTCTATTTAGGGGTCGTCAAAACATTTTAATTTGGAGATGAAAATATTATGTTAAGAGAATTGGAAAAAATAAGCATCATACTCGTTTTAATTGTATGTTTTATTGGGTGTGGTGATGTTGATAAAGTGAATCAGGTGCCTCCCGAAGACTATTTAGCAATTAATAGCGTTTTAAAACGGTGGCGGGAAGGTTATGAAACCGAAGATGTGGAGACCTATATGAGCGCCTATTGGTCTCAAGGTTTCCGATACGTGTCGGACATGGGAACAGATGGTGATAAAACTGACGACCTCATATTTGATGATATCCGAGACGAACGGGATTCTGCTATCCGTGTCTTTGGTCGATTTCAGGATATTGAGATTGAACTCTCTGTTCCACCAGAAATAGCCGTGGATGAAGACGGGAATCAAGCTGAAGTTCGAAATCACTACCGAATCCAAGGTTTCGTTGCCGATGGCGAATCACTTGAAGGCGGATTCACCGGATGGTTCGCGGAAGGTGACAATATATTCATTTTTGAAAAAAGAGATGGTGAATGGCGTATTACCGAATGGCACGATGAAGCTTTCAGCGATGAAGAAATTCGTATCGCGAATAACCTATAAATCCACACAATGGTTAAATGTAAAGGAGAACAATTTTCGCCCGGTATACGGAGAAAATGACACTCATGCCTCAAAAAGAGGAACCATTGCATGACTATCTGCAATTCATACGGAAGTACAGTTTTGTTATCTGCCTGAGCACTTTATTGGTTTTAGGGACCGCGCTTGTTATCTCACTGCGTATACCTAAAACCTATTCTGCTTATACCTTAATGCGACTTATTCAACCTAACACTGCCTCTCCTCTTTCCTCCAACAATTTGTTCCAATCAGTCTTTTCAGGAGGAGTTGATCGCAGAGAGATGGCAACAATTAGTCAAAGGTTTTCTACAGAGTCCATGCTAAATGCTGCGATTGAGAACATGGAAGAGAATGAACTCGGAGAGGTGCAGCATCTTCCCAGTATAGGAAATCTCAAACGGAAGTTGAAGGCACAAATTCATCCGGATGCTGACTATATTGAATTGTCAATTGAATTAACCGAAACTGAAGGAGGCGAGCGTAACGCGGCACTTGTGGTTAATCAACTGGCACGAGACATGCAAACATTACGGAGTGAAAATGAAAAAACAAGGTGGGCAACACATCAAAGACTCCTGAAACAAAAACGAGAAGATGTTGACAAGGAAATCCTAAAACTCACGGACGAAATCTTGGAATTTGTTCGCGAAAACGGAAGTCCGGAGACATGGTATCCGCAATTAACAAGTTTATTGGAGCAAAACCGAAACTTACAAGAACGACTTGGAATCTCTGAACAGGCACTACACGCTGCCCGTAGGCGTCTTACCCATCTCCAAACTCAGCAAAAAAACCTTCCGAAACAGTCGCAAATTTCTGAAACACAAAATCACAATCCAATCTGGATTTTTCTGCAAGAAAAATTAGTTAACTTGGAATCCCAGCGCACTGGCGATGCTGAAAAAGCAGGAAAAAGTTCACACGAACTTAGTGGACTTAATGCCCAAATTGATGAAATCCAGAAACAATCTGATTCAATACCGCAAATGGCTACTGCTATTACTTATGGCACCTCTCCACACTATACCTATATACAGAATGAATTAATTGAGCTGCCCCCAACCGTTGAAAGTTATGAAAACGAAACAGAACAACTCAAAAAAGAAAAGCAAAAAGCCTATAGCCAATTGCGAGAACTACTAAGGCAAATACCGGAGAATCAACATACCTTTACACAGTTGCGTGCCAAAATAGAACTCGCCGGCACCCTCAAAGAAGAGATTGAGAAACGTTATCTTGAATCTGAGATCATCAGTGCTGAGTCTAACGTTGCCGCCTCACAGAAGGGCGGTATTGAAATCGTTGACGTTGCGGTTCCAAGGAAAGTTCCGGTCAGTCCACAATTCAAATTGATTGTTATTCTTGCAGGCGTTGTCGGATTATGCTTAGGTGTAACGCTTGCTTTATTAATCGAGTATTTCAAAAGTTTTCCGAATAGTTTACAAAACTGAATCATTCCTTCCATTTCTGTTGTGTATGTTTAATAGGGATTTCAGTTTTTTGTTTTAAATTGGGCGTGTAAATATTTTGTCAAATTGGCAAAAAGTGATGCGTTGGGTTTCGCTTACGCTCTACCCAACCTACGAACTGGACTAAATCGAACCTATAAAGTTCTTTTATAGGAGAGGATTAGTGCTTAATAAACTTTACACACCCTTTTAAATTTTTGTTGTTGCAAAAAAATGACATTATTGGTATGATTTTGTGTGATTTTACACAGTATAACTTTCTTTTGTCAAAACTTGACAAAAAATCATATCTATGTTATTATTGACGCTTAATAATCGTTTTGTGGAGAATTCTCTCAAAACACCCCTTAATTGATGGAGGGAATCTGATTTCTGCCAATCAACAATCTCAAATTTAGTGGGCAGAGACGTATGATTACCCAAAGGAGTTTAACCAACTTACATTGGAGTTTTACAAACTATAACGGATATGTGTGCTTTCCGTTTACATACTCCATAGATTCAATCCATTTTTAAGGTTTCGGAGTTTGAGCATTTAACGCAGCAGTTGCTTGTTTAAGTTAAATTGTTTAATATCCGAAATAATTTTTTCCTAAGGAGGAATATTAACTAATGAACAAGTTAAAACGATTGACTAATGTTTTGCTTGTAGCGACTTGCATCCTAAGTGGATTTGTGCTTTACGGTTGCGGAGCACAGAGCCTTGGACCGCAAGAACCTCTCTTGCCTACTATTGAGGGAGACTCAAAATTCTCAGATCGATTCCAATTAGAAGAAGAACCACAGTTCTTCTACGATCTGTTTGGTAAAGAACTATTGGAAGGTAGCGAAGTTTATAACTACCGCGAGCGCAAGGCGTTCAATCAGAACGGTGAATTGGTTGTCGGATGGACAGGCCAGCTTGATAGTGAACGTTTCTCTGCTCAGTTGGACCGTACCATCTTGACTGAAGATGCCTATCTGGGTAGATATAATGAGTTTGCAATTGGCGACCATATGCGTCTCAAACCTTCTACTTTGTTCCCAAATCGATATATCGTCTACAAAACCGAATTTGACGGATTTCGATGGGATATTTCTTTTGCCCAAGAACGACATCTCTTTACCCTTATCAACTCCCGTATTTCTAACCCTGTTCAATTAAATGATAATGCAGCGAACCTGGCACCGACGCTTGGACGTCGCAACGGCTTAAACGACGATGCTGGGGTCCGCCATATTGAAAACGCACGTCTTGTCGGTTTTAGAGGACAAGGGCTTTTAGGGGACATCTTCCGTGTCGGGTTTACTTATGTGAACTTGCATAAAGAACACCCTGAACGTGTTGAAAACCCATTGATGGGAACCGTCGCCAATACACCACCAGAAAGCATTACAGTTGTTTTCCGGGATGACTCCCCCGAAGACAACCACGTCGCACAAATTACTGACTTTGATGGGTATGATCCAAACCTACATGGTGAAAATATCCAAGGTGGTGTCGGTGCTGCTTTCAAAATGATGGTCATCAACATTATCACACAAGAACTTGAAGATGTATCCGTTGAAGAGTTAGAAGAAGGATATGAACCCAGTTTGCAACCTGAACAGTCGCAGCAGATTGAGGTCTTTATTGACGATATAACTCCTGTTGACGCTGCTGTTGATGAGGTGCGTGATTCCGTTGATGGAGAATGGAAGATCGTTGATGGTTTCAACAAGATGAGGTATGACCTCGTGTTTGCTGACCACGATATTGACCCTCGGACAGTAAAATCTGTTGATTTTGAGATGGTTGTTGCGGGTGACTATAATATTGCTGTAGTCGGTTTTAGTGAAGCGAACATGGCTGAGTCAGACCCTGAAATTCAGGAATGGATTAAAACTGAAGACGGTCATATTCAAATGCCGTATCGTGACATTATTGAGGCACCCGGAAACTACGGGCAATCTCCTGATTATACCGATAACCGAGAAAACCTTGTAGATAATCCCAGCGCATGGGAAGGTGAAGGAAGGCCTCGGAAAATCCGCTACCGCTATGGTGCAGCACGGGCTGCGGTTCTCTATGGGCTTGATCTTGAAGGAACCGTTGGAAATGTCTTTGTCAGGGCACATTATTCTATTAACGGCAAATACAAACAGTACCCCACGATTCCTAAAGATAAGGTTGGATTTAGTAGGGTCACCGCAAATATTGAAACTGAAGACGGTGAAGAACCGACAGGTATCCAAATTGATCCCGCCACTCAACTTGCAGTTGACGCAAACGGTATACCCACCTACTCAGAAACTGAGGGTGAACGTTTTGAAGCACTGCTCGGTGGAGATGGCACAGATGAAGGTGGTGATGGAGAACTTGGTAGAGAAACCGCATGGTTCGTCCAACTCAAATCACGTTTTGGAAAACTCTATCTTGAAGGTGTCTTATACCACATTGATCCTGGTTACACGACCACTTATCTGAACTTCGGTTCTAACAGCGACCGTGACCAACCGTACGCACTTCCTCGGACACAAGAATCTGCAAATGAACGCGATCCGTGGGATATAGAAAATTACGCACTTGTTGAAGACGATGACGATGACGATGATTGGCCCGATGATGACGACTTTGACGGGGTGCTCCCGCGCGCTGATGACCGTGATCAGAATGGGATTTTAGACTTCCAAGAAGATTTTCTCATCTTTGAAGCTGATCCTCCTGTCTTTACTGACCTGATTGACTTGAATAATAACGGGACCATCGATTCGCTGGAGGATGATTTTGAACCACAATACGAATATGGTATTGACCGTGATGGCTATCATCTCAAAGCAGAATACGACTTACTTGATAATCTCTCCCTTCAAGTCGGATGGTTGAACGAAAGTGAAATCTCAAGTAGACGAAAAAATGATTCCAAATATCTACATGTAACTTATCAACGTGACATCCCTGATTTTGGAACTATTCTCTTCCAGAACCGATTCGTCCGAGTCCGAGACGATATCCCTGATTACACTATCACCCTTCGTGTCGGTGAATTGGAACCTGAACAAATTACTGACGAACTTGATTACTATAACGCTCGCGTAAATACGACAACGCTTCAGTTCCTTTATACTGCTGTGCCTAACCTCACATTAGAAGCTAAGCTTCTCGTTGTTTTGCAGAAACAATTTGAACTGGATGCAGAGGAAGCTGTCTTCTTAGATGTTGAGTTTGACGAGGCTGCAGATTTGTTTGAACCGGATGAACGCGTTGACTTCATGGTGCCCGACGAACAAGTTCGCACAAGTGGTCAAAAACGGGAATATCCGTTCTATCCTGACCATGGAATTAACGCACTTGACGCAGCTGATACCGGCCTGATCTACGATACCGATAACTGGAAAACACGGCGTTATCCCGAACGGAATATACGTAGTCAGCAGACGATTTTAAAGGCAAGATATGAAATCCCACTCGGAGACTTTCCTGTAATTGAAAGAATCGGTGAAGATTTCACGTTGACGCCTATGGTTAAGTATATTTGGGATCGCGCCTTTGACAGAAGTGCTGAAGAAATTGGGGACGCACTGAACTCGCGTTTCTTCGTTCCTACTGATGATGAACCGGTGGAATACTTACGATTCAATCGCCGAAGTCGTGAAGACATTCTCGGTGTACGCCTTGACTATCAGTTCACACCAAGTATGAACATTCTCGGTGGGTTCCAATATAGGAAGTTTACTAATCGAGACAATAACTTCAGAAACTATCTCGCCATTTTCCCGGCAGATGAAGCTGTCCCAATTCTTTACCGGCCAGATATACGAACCCGAATTTTTGAAATCCAAGCCATCAACCAAGGTGAATGGCTCGGTTTCAATATCGTTATTTTAGCGGGTTACCGTAGAACAACCATCTTGCTCCAAAATACAACAAGTAACACTACGTTTGTTCGAGCAATGATGGGATTCTAAGTTCATTAGTATTTTTTTGTTGGGCGCGAAGATATCGCGTCCAGCAAACTTTACTATGGAATAACTTATTGATATCTTTTATGTTGATTGCCAACAAAAGCGCGACTTCTTAGGTACTCATGTGTTAATGATTCAGATATTGGCTTATAAACCGTAGCACGTTTTTGACACGTGCCTTCTACATATTAGATCGTACTTCATAGAGATAGAAAACTATTGCCGAATCGGCTATTACTAAAGGAGAATCAGAACGAATGACCCGTTTAAGTTTAATTTTAATGTTTATTGCCTGCATGTTGATGTCTGTCAACATTGTTATGGCACAAGAAGAAGAAGCAGTGGAAGCTCCCAGCGTTGATGTTTCCGATGCCCAAGAAGCAGAAACTATGGATAGTGGGGCGACAATTAAAGGTGAAGTTATTGATACTAGCGCCGAACAGACCCCAATTGAGGGCGTGAGCGTTAGAATCGTTAATAGTAGCGACGGTCAAGAGCATATAGTGACAACAGATAAAGACGGAGCTTACGAACAAACCGGTCTCCCCGCTGGACGTTACACGATTAGCGTTACCAAAGAAGGTTATGGTGATCGTGTTGGGAAATCGAAAGTAGTTGCTCCTGGAGGCGAGATATTTGACCGAATCAAAATGAGAGAAAAAGATACTATCGTTTCTTTTTTTCAGAAATTTGGGTTCGTTTTCTATCCACTTGCCATTTGCTCTATTGTGGCATTAACATTCATTATTGAAAGGCTTTTCACGTTTGTACGAAGCCGCTCACGAATTGGAACAGAACAGTTCATAGCAAGTATTGCGGATTCACTGAGGAAAGAGAACATTATGGAAGCTGTTTCAACTTGTGAAGAAGCTGGTGGTCCTCTCGCTAATGTGCTAAAAGCTGGGCTGCTCAGATATAGTCAAGCACAGATTGAAGAACGCGATATTACCAAAGAAGAAATTCAGGAAGCTATTGAAGAAGCCAGCCTCCTTGAAATCCCAGAATTAGAAAGAAACCTGCCCGTACTGGGAACAGTCGCAGTGGTTTCACCGCTGTTCGGTCTGCTTGGAACTGTTACGGGTATGATTACCGCGTTTACCACTATCGCCCTTGAAGGTACTGGTGATCCGCAACAACTCGCAGGCGGTATCTCACAGGCACTTCTAACGACTGCTGGTGGCTTAACAATTGCTATTCCTTGTCTCATTTTCTTCCAACTCTTTGATAGCTGGGTCAATAGACATATGGTTGAAATTTCACAGGTCTCTACAGAAATTGTTAACCAGTTGATTGTAGGTGAAGCAAACGCTTAATCACGTATAGGGCGGGTATTCAACTCGCCCTAATTCTACATAATGGAGAATTGAAATGCAACAACTCGGTGAAGCCAAATTGAGTTTGATGGCAACGCGAATACGAGAACGTAAACCGCCAACTCTCAGTATGGCACCTATGATTGATTGTGTATTCCTGCTTCTGATTTTTTTCATGGTGTCAACAACTTTTACGCCAATGCCGGGAATCCGTGTACAACTTCCGCCTCCCGGTGAACCTTCAAAAGAAAAACCTAAAGGGCTTGTTGTCAAAATTGATAACCCTGCTGTCAGCGATAAAGCTGGTACAATGCTTTTGAATGGCGCAGTTGTACAGTTTGAGGAAATGTTTTCACTGCTTCTCAATGCACCTCAAGAACAAAAAACGATGCTTATTATCCAATCCGGACGTGAAGTTCTACATGAACAGATTGTCACCGTAATGGATACGGCGAAAGAAGCGGGTATTGATAAAATTGGGTTTGCTATTACCGCGCGAGAATGACGCGCCTAATCTAAAGACAGTTCTAATCGGACTGGAAGGAGAATGGCATGGCTCTCCAAATGGGACGTAGACGTAACACTTCAAATGACGATGATATCCCGATGGCACCTATGATTGATTGTGTATTTTTGTTACTCATTTTTTTCATGGTTTCTGCCATTATGCGGGTCCCTCCACCTTTTAGTGTAACGTTACCAGATTCCACAACAGAACACGAATTTCCGAGAAAAAAATATAACTTGTTTATTAGCAGTGATGGCCGAATTGCTATTGATGATCGTGAAATGCAAACTTTGGAAGAAGTAGGGCTGTTTATAGCTGCCCATGAACACCAAATTAGCACCTTAATCATTAAAGCAGATAAACGTGCAAAACACGGACGGGTCATTGACGTGGTAGAACGAGCAAAAATGCGATCAGCCAAAGTTGAAGGACTTGAAGTCGCTTTTGCCGTTGCTGAAGACGACAGATAAATGAACAAGCAACATGGAACGGGTAAACTCAGCCAAAGCTGAAAGACTAAAGTTGCTCTTGCTGGGTAGATCTTCATTGCCTCGTCCCCTCAAGAAAGACAACAATTGCTGTCTTTAATCCTATTCCTCATTTCTTAGAATATCTTGACTTGTGTTAATCGCGTAGAAAGCCACTAATTGAAAATTCAATTAGTGGCTTTCTACGCGTTAGGAACTTTGATGGATACCCATAAATTAAGAACTTGCTGTATATTCACACGGAAAGGATATAACCGATGAAGAACCGCTTTTTTCTAATAATTATCGGTGTTCTTGCGATTTGGATCGTGGCTGCGTTATTAGTATTGTTAATTTATCAACCGAAGGTGGAATTTGTTATAAAAATCTCTAATCCGGAAATTGGTGAATCTGAAGGCGCTATGACATTAAATGATATGCGGATCCAGTTTGATGAGATGCTCAACCGATTCGACAAGAGACCAGACAATGTTAAAACCGTGCTCATTATTCATGCTGATAGTGAGGTGAATCAACAGCAAATTGTCCGTATAATGGATATTGCTATGCAGGCAGGAATAAAAAAAATAGGGATTACTGTGGGAAGCAGGTAATTTCACTATAAAATAGAATTAGGCGGCAGACGCTGCCTAATTCTGGCAAAGTAATCAGCCCTGTTTTTTCTTGGGAGTCCTCTTGCGGACCCGTCGAGTCTGTACGGGTGGCGGTGGAGGCGGTGGTGTAACAACCTTCCAGAAAAGCGGTAAGAACGTATCCCAGTTTGCGAGAATTTTCTCTGCTCGTTGACTTTCCGTTAACTCAAGATGCTTTTGTATCAAACCGACCAACGTATCTTCGTCTACTTTTTCGGTAATACGTTTTAACGTAATAAGTTGTGGATTGATTTTCTCTCCAAACTGTTGGTTTTCGTCAAGCACGTAGGCATTTCCACCTGTCATGCCTGCCCCAAAGTTTCGTCCTGTTTCTCCCAAAATTACAACGGTGCCGCCTGTCATATATTCACATCCGTGGTCACCAACACTTTCTACAACAGCAGTTGCGCCGCTGTTCCGAACGCAGAAACGTTCACCTGCTCTACCTGCAGCATACAAGACACCGCTTGTGGCACCATACAGTACAGTATTACCAATGATAGTATTTTCATGTGTCTCAAAACGAGAATTAGGTGAAGGTTTGATAACCAGTTCACCGCCTGCCATGCCTTTTCCAACATAGTCATTCGCTTCACCAGTTAGGATAAGCTGGATACCGCTGATACAGAACGCCCCAAAACTTTGTCCGGCACTTCCTGTGAAGTAGCATCGAATAGTCTCTTTAGGTAAAGGTGTGTCACCATATCGGAATGCGATTTCACCAGATAACTTAGCACCGACCGTGCGATGCGTATTACGGATCGGGTACGACAGTTGAATTGGTTCTTTTTTCGCAATCGCTACTTCGGCATCTTGCAAAATCTGGTCGTCCAAGGGCGTGTCAACACGATCATTCCGTTCCTGTAAATGATAGCGCGGACTTTTTCCCGTTGGATCAGCTGACGCGAGAATCTCAGCAAGATCAAGTGTTGCTGCCTTCGGATAATCAACTAAGTCAGCAAGTTCTAACAAGTCTGGGCGACCAATAATATCGTTTAGACAGCGATGACCAAGATTCGCAAGGATTGCTCGCACCTCATTTGCCACGCCAAGCATGAAGTTAACAACCATTTCAGGTGTGCCTGGGTACTTTGCTCGAAGTGCTGGGTCTTGCGTAGCAACGCCGACAGGACAAGTATTCAAATGACACTGCCGTGCCATTACACATCCTGTAGCAACCATTGCTGTTGTGCCGAAACCGTATTCTTCTGCTCCTAACATAGCCGCAATGACGATATCACGTCCTGACCGCATACCCCCATCAACTCGTAATACAACGCGATCACGCAATTCGTTTTCAACAAGTCGATGCTGTGTTTCCGCGAGTCCAAGTTCCCACGGCGTTCCAGCGTTTTTGATGGAGCTAAGTGGAGACGCACCAGTCCCGCCTTCATGCCCACTTATTTGGATCACATCTGCGTATCCTTTTGCGACACCTGATGCGATAGTGCCAATCAAAAACTCAGATACTAACTTTACAGCGACTTTTGCTCGCGGGTTAACCTGTTTTAGATCATAAATTAATTGCGCGAGGTCTTCAATTGAATAGATGTCGTGATGTGGCGGTGGTGAAATTAAGGGAACCCCTGGAATTGAGTGGCGGATCTTTGCAATTTCCAATGTTACTTTGTGTCCGGGAATTTGCCCACCTTCTCCAGGTTTTGAACCTTGCGCCATCTTAATCTCTAATTCCCGTGCGGAGGCAAGATACTGCGGTGTTACGCCAAAACGGCCGGAGGCAACCTGTTTGAGCGCGCTTGATGCAAGATCACCATTCGGTTGCCTTTCAAAACGCCCACTATCTTCACCGCCTTCACCGCTTCCTGATTTGGCGCCGAGGCGGTTCATCGCAATCGCTAAGGTCTCATGTGTTTCACGGCTCAACGCACCAAAAGACATGCTTCCTGTGGTAAAGCGGCGAACGATATCCTCTGCAGGTTCTACCTCTTCAATGGGAATGGGATTACTCGGCTTGAAAGCGAGTAAATCGCGTAAACTGGAAGGTTCACCCTCCTCAACTGCTTCAGCGTATTCGGTATAATCTTCAGCTTCACCGCTTTTGACAAACTTGTGCAGTGCCTTGAACACAGTTGGGTTAAAAGCATGAAATTCACCATTTCTGCGAAATCGGAAATAACCTGCTTCTTGTAAAATCTTTCTTTCGTCAGTCGCGCCAAAAGCTTTTGTGTGAAAATGGAGGGTTTCTGCGGCGATGTGTTCAAAACCGATACCGCTTAACCTTGATGGGGTGCCAGTAAAACATCTGTCAATAACCGATGCATTGATACCGATAGCCTCAAAAATCTGTGCCCCTCGATAACTTGACACTGTTGATATACCCATCTTCGCCATAATTTTCAAAATGCCTTTTTCAACTGCTTCCTTGTAGTTAGTAATCGCTTGTTCAGTTGAGAGTTCCTCAAATTCATCGTTCTCAGCAAGTCGAACAATTGTTGAAAAAGCGAGGTAAGGATTGATAGCATCAGCCCCATATCCGAGTAGCACAGCGTAATGGTGTTCTTCACGCGGATCGCCTGCTTCAACAATCAGACTGACTTGTCTGCGTTTGCCTTCACGGATCAAATAGTGATGTACAGCACCAACCGCGAGTAGCATCGGTATCGGGACAAATTCGGCATTGACGTCCTTATCACTCAAAACCAGAAGTGTATTACCTGAATTTACTGCATCCAAAACTTTTTCGCATAACGTGTCTAAAGCACTTTCTAATCCCCGTGTCCCAGAAGCAACAGGGAAACAGACAGGTATAGTAGCGTGTTTGAACTCAGGCAAACTTTGTGCCTTCAAAGCCTCCAGTTCTTCATTTGTCAATATGGGTGAAGTTAAGCGGATTACGTGGGCATGTTTCTCAGTCTCTGTAAGCAGACTATGTCGTTTTCCCAGATAAGTTGTCAAAGACATTACCAACCTTTCTCTGAGTGAATCAATTGGGGGGTTGGTAACTTGTGCAAAAAGTTGTTTAAAATAGTGGTAAAGCAGGCGTGGATGACGTGAAATGACAGCGGGAGGCGTATCATCCCCCATCGATCCAACTGCTTCTTTAGCTTGCAAAACCATCGGTTTGATAAAACGTTCCACATCTTCAACCATATAGCCAAATGCTTTCTGGTGTGTCTGCAAATTATCAGGTACTGGTATTATCGTCCCAAGAGGCTGAGGTTTTAGTTCATCTACATGCGTAATCTGCTTAACCCAACTGGCATAAGGTTTTTGATTTGAAACCTCGATTTTGATATCTGTATCCGTGAGTAATTGTCCGCGTATAGTATCAACAGCTATCATCTGCCCCGGACCTAAACGCCCTTTTTTAATCACACGACTATCGTCCAATTCAATGATTCCGACCTCAGACCCCATCACAACAAGCCCATCATCGGTTACTTTATACCGAGCGGGTCTTAGACCGTTTCTGTCTAAACTGGCACCAACGATGTTTCCGTCTGTGAATGCCACTGCAGCGGGACCATCCCACGGTTCGCTAACACAGGAGAGGTATTCATAGCACGCTTTTAAAGTCTCTGACATATCTGGTATCTGTTCGTAAGCTTCTGGTATTAAACACATCATTGAATGGAGAATGCTACGGTCAGAATGCGTTAGTAATTCCAAAGCGTTATCAAGACTCATTGAATCACTACCGTGAGGGTTGATGATCGGGGCAAGTTTCTTGATATCCTCATTCCATACAGGTGAATTCATTTCGGCTTCACGGGCGCGCATCCAGTTCCTATTTCCCATCAACGTGTTAATCTCGCCGTTGTGCGCTGACATTCGGAATGGTTGTGCAAGCGACCAAGTTGGCGAGGTATTTGTGCTATACCGTTGGTGAAAAACCGCTAAGGATGCTTCAAAGTCAACATCGCGTAAATCGGAATAGAACATTGCGAGTTGGGGGGCAACAAGGAGTCCTTTATAGACAATGGTGCGATGCGAAAAGGAGGCAATGTGAAATCCGTCAAGTTTCTCTTCTGTAATCCGATGTTCTAATTCCTTACAGATAAGATAAAGACGTTGTTCAAACTTATCAGCAGGAATATGGGTTGGTCTACCAATAAATACCTGTTCTATCAATGGCAGTGTTGCGAACGCCTTTTCTCCGAGCGCAGACACATCAACTGGAACTGAACGCCATCCTAAAAGTGGGAATCCGTATTGCTGTAGAATGTTAGCAACGATATCGCGTCCCCGTTCTTGTGCTACGGGGTCATTCCTCGGCAGGAAAATCATGCCAACTGCAAGGTCATTGATCGAATCTAAGTGTGCTCCGAGTTTCTCTACTTCTTTTCTAAATAGTTTCTCCGGAATCTGTGTTAGGATGCCCGCACCGTCACCTGTCTTTGCATCAGCTGCAACCGCGCCTCGGTGTGTTAAATTCGTAACTGCTTGTATTGCCATTTCCAATATAGCATGACTTCGACTCCCTGAACGGTTCGCGATAAAACCTACTCCACAGGCATCTTTTTCATATAAATGTTCGTGCATTTGTAAACTTATACTCCAAGTAATTAATAATTTTGGTATCCGTTAAGTATTTGCATCATCAGAAAAATAAGGTATAAAAGTTCGGATACCGCGTCTATATTAGACGTATAGGCATTTTCGCCCTCAATTTCCGAATTCGGTAATTTTTTTCTACAATTAATAGTATACCTTAAATGTCGTGAATCGTCAACAAAATTTTTGTTCTGAAATGGCTCAACTTGACAACCCTAACCTGTTATGATAAAATTGAATTCGTCTCAGAAACAGCAGTAACACCTACCGGTAGGCGCGCTTTGCAAGCGCGCTGATTTTCGGTGTATTGTTGATTCTTAGATTTACCAAAATAGTTTCAGAGAGTAGGAGCAGATATGGCAACGTATGATGTCGGAATTATTGGCGGGGGACCGGGCGGCTACGTCGCTGCCATTAGAGCAGCACAACTCGGTGGCAACGTATGCCTCATAGAGAAAGGTGAGTGGGGTGGTACCTGCCTAAATAGGGGGTGTATCCCAACGAAAACCCTCTTTTCTATTGCACATCTCGCCGAGCAGGTCCAAAACACACCAGCTTTGAATACTCAAAGCACAACGGTTGACTACTCACAAACATTAACACATAAGGCAGAAGTTATCGAAAAACTAAAAAGCGGAATTGGACAACTTCTTAAAGCCAACAAAATTTATACCATAAATGGTAATGCAACACTTAGCGATAAAAACACAATCACCGTAATTAAATCGGATGACACAACTGAACAAGTAAACGTCAAAAACGTTATTATTGCCACTGGGTCTGAACCTGCTGAACCTCCTGTTTTTGAAATTGATGAGACCGATGTTTTGACTACGACAGGTATTCTTAACCTCACAGAAATCCCAGAAAGCCTTATTATTGTCGGAGGAGGTGTTTCGGGGTGTGAATTTGCTTCCATTTTCAACGCTTTTGGTTGTAAGGTAACCGTGTTGGAACTGCTTCCTACAATTTTGGCAACCGAAGATGTTCAGGTTGTTCGTCATATCCAACTTTTTATGAAGCGGAAAGGTATTTCTATCCAGACGGGTGCAAATATTACCAGCGTCAAAAAGTCAGATGAGGGTGTTACTGCAGTGCTTGAATCCGGTGAGAATCTTACAGCACAGAAGATGCTTGTTTCAATCGGTAGACGTTACAATTCGGAAGGTATAGGGTTAGAAAAGGTTGGAGTCCGCACAGAAGACGGCAAAATCGTTGTGAATGAACAGATGCAGACGAATATTCCCAATATTTACGCCGTTGGTGATGTCGCAAGTCGGTATCTGTTGGCGCACGTGGCTTCTGCTGAAGGGAAGGTTGCCGCACAAAACTGTCTCGGTGAAACGACTGAGATGGATTATCAAGTGATTCCGTGGTGTGTTTTCACGCTACCTGAAATTGGGCATGCAGGTATGACTGAAAAAGCGGCAACAGATGAGGGATACGAGGTTAAGGTAGGCAGGTTTCCTTATGGGGCAAGTGGAATGGCGTTAGGAATGGGAGAAGCAGACGGCTTCGTCAAAACCGTCACGGATGCGGATAGTGGCGACATCCTCGGTGTACATATTGTGGGCGCGCATGCATCAACGCTTATCCATGAAGCTGCTGTTGCAATTCGTTTGGGTGCGTCTGCGATGGATATTGCCCATACTGTTCACGCGCATCCAACGCTTTCTGAAATGGTGATGGAGTCGGCTGAGGCGGCGTATGGTCGTGCGGTGCATGTGTTTTAGATTGTGTTTACAACAAAATTGTGTTAAAATTTTAACGAGATTCATTACATGTTATCACTTTTTGAGAGAGGGTTGCATTATGACAGCTTACGCATTCTGGAACAACAAAGGAGGTGTCGGCAAGAGTTTCTTAAGCTTTGTTGCGGCAACTGAGTATGCTCGCACTTACCCGGACACTGATGTCTATGTCATAGACCTTTGTCCACAAGCGAATATCTCTGAGATCCTACTTTTAAATTCCGAAATGTTAATTAATTCCGACGAAGAAATATCACTATTTAATTATGATGTGATACACAAACTTATTGGGAAAACACCACGTGCTACAGTGGCAGGTTACCTTGAGGCACGACTTAATTCTCCATTTGAACAGATCAAAGATGTATCTCCTTATGTGTGCCGTCCTCGGGATTTTAATATAAAACTTCCTGTAAATTTACTTTTGGTTTGCGGGGATTATCTCCTGGAAATCCTCTCAGAAGCGATTCGCCAGACCTCTCAGCTTGCAATTCCAGTGACTGCTTGGAAACAGGTACTTAGTTGGATCAAAGATTTAACAGTAGCATTGAAGCAGCGGAGTGGGGACAGAGATACACTCTTCATTCTTGATTGCAATCCAAGTTTTGCTATCTATACACAATTGGCTCTAGCCGCAGCCGAAAACCTTGTTATACCCTTTACACCTGATGACAGTTCGCGTCGAGCAGTGGAAAATGTTGTCGCACTACTCTATGGTTACAGTATGGATGACCCAAAGATAGAAACTTATGCAAGAATCAATTTTGCCAAAAGAGCATACGATGAAGGTTTAGGTATTCCCAAACTTCACACCTTCGTCAGTAATCGCGTAACCCTCTATCGTGGTAAAGCAAGCAGAGCTTTTGAGGCAGTGAGTGAGTCCATTAAAACTACATTAGATGATCTCCACAAGAAGCATCGCCAGATTTATGCAAATCCAAGAGAGTTACCAAGCGAAAGATTCATAGAAATACCTGACTACCATAGTGCTTGTGTCGTTATGACAGTTAAAGGAATACCCTTGGATAGTCTTCGTCCGGGACCGAATAAGGTTCACGGTAAACAAGTTCAAATCAATCCCGAGCCTTTAGATCGGTATCGAGAAAAACTCACTGAATTTGTAAAATGTCTTTAAAGGTCCCTTGTGCCATCACCAGCAGCATTGAAGTATAAAACAGCGGCGGATCCCATACAGACTCTTCGTAGAGCAGCAACAGATAAACGTCTACGCCCTATGCTGCATGATGAAATCCAAGTTTTCTATCACGCAGCACTTGCAGCTTACGTAGCGGCGTGGAACGCATATATATAAAAAACCTGATTATTGATTTCTACGATGTGATAGCAGATCCATCGGATCCTAAATTTCGCGCCATTTACACAATCGCCCGGAAAAGAGCCGAAAACGCCTTGACAAGATTTAATACGCCAGATTCTGAAAAAACACGTAATCTTCTTGTTGAATACACAGGATACGATCCAATAAGCACCTTGCTCTGGATTCAACGTCAGAAATTAGATGATATAATAGAAGTTCGTCATAGTTTCGCTCACGGTTTTGAGATACAACCTAATACTTGGACTCAATCGTTGAGCAAAAGAGGAGATTTAACAAGTAAAGCCATTCAAGAGACTGCAGCGTTCTTCAAGAATCTTGTTAAGGTCACTGACAAGGGAATGAAAGTACATGTTGAATTGACTTACGGACTAACTGGTTTTTGGTAATTATGATAGAGTCTATTTTCAGAATTTAGGAATACCATTCAATCTGTCCTACAACCGATCAAAACCGCACCGCATCCTCAAGCTCCCGATACCGCTCCTCAATTTCATCAAACTGCACCGACTTTTGCCGATTGATACTGAAATCTTCAATGTTAAACGAGGCGACAACAGTCCCATACATCATCGCTTTGCGGATTGAGCCCTCCGATACATCACCGACAGATGCAAGATAACCCATAAAACCTCCTGCGAAACTGTCACCTGCACCTGTGGGGTCTGTAACTTGTGTAAGCGGATATGCGGGTGCGCTAAAGAACGATGATTTTGTGATACTAATCGCACCGTGTTCACCTTTTTTGATGATAACGCGTTGAGGACCTTTTCGTAGGATTGCCCGTGCTGCGTTCAATAGATTGGATTCACCTGTTAACAATTTCGCTTCGCTATCGTTCAGGATAAGGATATCCACACGTTCGATTGTCTTCTCTAACGCTTCTCGTTCCTCATGTATCCAAAAATCCATCGTATCACAGACAATCAGTTTGGGCTTTGACACCTGTTCAATAATGCTCAGTTGCAGTTGTGGCGGGTCGTTCGCTAAAAAGAGGTAAGGGGTTTCCTTGTAGGTATCGGGCAAAGTAGGGTGAAAGTCAGCAATAACGTTCAGTTCTGTAAAGAGCGTATCACGTACATTAAAGTCTTCAGCGTATCTGCCGCCCCATCTGAAAGTTTTGCCACCTGCCACCCGTTTTAATCCTTCTAAACAGATTCCTTGGGTTTGCAGGAAGTCAGTATAAGTCTGTGGAAAATCAGCACCTACGACACCGATAAGCCGAACGAGATTGCCAAAAAAACTTGCGGCAACGGCAGCATAGGTGCCAGAACCGCCAAGCACGTCTTCAACCCGTTTCTGTGGTGTTTCTACGGTATCTAAAGTGACCGTTCCGACAACTAAAACTCTCATTTTTTCTCCATCGGTCTTATGATATTTTATATTATACCATTTCTAATAATCAGACTTCATTAAGAAGTTATAGGTTCAAACTAAGGTGAAGAATATAAGAGGCGCCAAATGCCATACGCACATTTGGCAATAAATTGCGCGACTACAAACGCTGCCCTTTCTTTTCTGTTATGCTCTTCTGCTGTTAAAAGTTCAATTGAAAATTTCCACCCAAAGACTTTGAGGATGGCATTAAGGGTGCCGAGCTGCAGTGATCTTTCGCTGAATAAGAATTCTGAAAGAACTTCTGGAGCAATGCCTGTTTGCTTCGCAACCTCAGAAATACCAACTTGTGCTTCTGCAACATTTCGTATTCCTTTTATAAAAAAAGGTGTGTCACCATCAATAAGATATCCTTCAAGTGAACTTGTAGGTAGCCTAATGCTTCCTCTCGGTTGGTAAGTTTCAATTAGAAACTCGTGCCTACTTGTATTGCAACCAATAGTCCTTTGCACGTTGGATATCTATGTCTTAATTTGCGTAAAGTATATCACAAATTTGTTGGAAAATCAAGGTTTCCTTTGCTCCGGGGTGTGTAAAGTTTTTGTAGAAATCCGCACAACTCCTATTGTAGGGGCGGGTCTCCGGGGAATGCCTTATGGCATTCCCCGGGACCCCGCCCTACAGTGGAAAACGCCGCATAATCATTGCAAATTGAACCTATGTAACCAAATATTTACACACCCTTTGCTCCAAATCAACAAAACGCTTTACATTCTTATGCGTTTGGTATACAATTAGACCAAAAAATTGGAGAAAAGTGTTCTATGCAGCTTTACGAAGCCGTCAGTCCATTAGATTTTAGATATTATGGCGGCAATGATGCTTTTATGAAACGCCTCCTGCCCTATGTTTCTGAGGCAGGATATGTCACCTATCAGGCAAAGGTGGAGGCAGCGTTGACACGCACACTGGCAAACTATGGTGTCTGCTCATCAGCGATTGCTGATGAAGTTGAACAAGCAGTAGATCAGGTAACAGCGGAAGATGTATACGAGGAACAGAAACGTATCCGACATAACATCCGATCACTTGTCAATGTGATTCGAAGTAAAATTAGTCCAGAAGCGCGTCCGTATGTCCATCTGTTCGCAACCTCGGCAGACATATTAGATACTGCTACCGCATTGCGGTTCAAAGCGTTGATTGAAAACGTAATTGTTCCAGATATGATTGAACTGGAAAAGCAGCTGATTGGCTTAGCGCGTGAGCATGCAGAGACGCCGCAAATCGGTAGGACGCACGGTCAACATGCAGAACCCATAACGTTCGGTTATGCGTTGGCACTCTACATCAGTCGCCTCGGCACCCGGATTGAGAAGATTCATGAGGCGGGACAAAATCTGCGTGGACAATTTTCTGGTGCAGTGGGAGCGTTTAACGGATTGTCGCTAATACATGAACATCCTGAACAGATTGAGGCGGATTTTCTGGCACTGCTTGGTTTGAAACCATCGGATACACATACGTCAACGCAGTGCGTGGAACCAGAGTTTATCTCAGATGTGGCGTATCATGTCACTGCGGCATATACAGTGCTTGCCAATTTTGCTGACGATATGCGGCACCTCTATCGCACAGAAATTGCTGAGGTTGGCAGAAAGTATAATCCGCAATTAGTCGGTTCGTCCACAATGCCTCACAAAGTCAATCCGGAGGCTTATGAGAACATCAAAAGTCTGTGGAAAGCGTTTGTTCCTCGCATGCAGACCGTTTTTATGGACAGTATTTTGGAACATCAGCGCGATTTGACCAATTCTGCATCCAGTCGGTTTTTGACGGAGCTGCTTACGGCATTTGATTATTCAATCTATCGGCTTCGACGTGCGTTAGATGAGATGGATGTTAAAGAGGAAAACATGCAACGCAACCTTGATATGAGTGCAGAGGACACGATTGCAGAACCTATTTATTTATTGATGGCATATTACGGGTTTCCAGATGCTTATGATCATACCCGTAAGTTGATAGCACAAGTGCATCAGACAGGAAAAAGTCTGACAACTTTACTATGGGAGGATGAGACCTTTCGACCGTTCCTTGATAAGTTGACAGAACCGCAACGCGAAGCACTCCGATCACCAACGAATTATATCGGTGCTTCGGTGCGGCGAACCCACGCAACATGTGATGAATGGGAAAGCCGGGTAGAAAACCTTACTCCTATATAAACGAAAAACGTTGCGGATGCTGGACTAAACAGGAACAAAATAAAGTTCTCGTTTGACAGAAAATGTTTGATATTACTTACTTAGGACGACGATATATCCGTTTTATCAGACGCTACCCGCGCACGTGGACAATAATCGGTTTTCTGGTGATTTTCAGTATCGGTATTTGGGTAGGCAGAGAGGTGCAGTTTGGAAAAATACCCGATTATTTCAAATCCTACACCGATCCTGTGCGAAGCGATGAGACAAAGCAGGTGTTGCCCGGAATCGTCCACCGACAGATATTAGACGATGGTGTGTTGACGAATATCCTTTCAGTGGCACCCGATGCGGTAGATATCCGTCCGTATCGTGCGCTAAGCGCAGGCATTGGCACTGAATCTCTGCCCTCAATTGCACGACGACACAAAGCCCCTATTGCAATTAATGGTGGATTTTTCGAGATGGGAGGCACATTTCGTGGGGAATCGGTCGGTGCTTTGAAAATTGATGGTGAGTGGATGAGCGAACCTGAGCAGGGACGAGGGGTTGTCGGGTTCAGAACCGTTGAAGGGAAAATTGAGACTTACATGGATAGGATTGACCTTCAGCATGAGATCGTCTTACCAAATGAGACCACACTGAAAATTGACGGTATGAATCGCGGACGTTTGAGAAACGAGTTGGTGCTTTACCGTCCCGATTTTCACTCGGTAACGTTAACAATGGCTGATGGTGTTGAAGTTGTCGTTAGAAACGATAAGGTCGTTGATATCTACGATGGAAAAGGAAGTACGCGTATTCCGTCTGATGGTTATATTCTTTCGGCAAATGGAAGGAAGCGGGGATCGCTGCTGGCAAATATCGCTCTTGGCGATTCGGTAAAAATTCGTGAGAAAGTAATTCCTGAACGTGTTGGCGACAACAACTTGTGGGCAGGTTTTACACATGTTATCGGTGGCGGGCCCTTGCTACTGAGAAATGGCGTTATATCTACAACAGAAGCGTACAAGCGAGAAGGTTTTGATGCTTCGTTCCACAGTTTTTGGCATCCGCGCACGGCAGTCGGCAAAAAAGCAGATGGGACTCTCCTCTTTGTGACGATAACGGCTGCAGAACCGGGTGTACGACGTGGTGTTATGTTACAGAAACTCGCAAAACTTTTTGTGGAATGGGGTGCGACAGACGCTGTCAATTTAGATGGCGGTTATTCTTCAATGATGATCATTCGGAATCAGGTGGTAAGTTTCAAGCGACCACAACGTGATCGGTCTCGATCTGGTGATAAATCTAAACCCGCTGCATTAGAGAAACAACCTGAAAAGAACGTGAAACTGCCTCCGTCAGAGAAAAAGCTTGAGAAGAACGCGAAACCTTCTCTGTCAAAGAAACAACCTGAAAAGAGCGCAAAACCTGTTGCGACAGAGAAACAATCCGAGAAGAGCGCAAAACTTGATGCGTCAGAGAAGCAGCAGCCACAAAAGGCAGCACCTGAGAGAAACACAAGGACTGCCCGCGGCAATCGTAGGGTTCGACCTACGCCAACGTTCCAAGGCCGTTCAATTTCGGATGCTATCTTAATATTTCCACGCAGTTCCACTGAGTCAGAGTAGGGTTGTTATTGGAAATCTTGCCTGCAATTACAGATTAACCAGAACCATTCAGTTTTGTTAACATTTTATACCATTTCTAAAAAATGAGGCTTCATTGTGAAATTATCGGTTCAAGCTGAATGAGAATGTAAGAGGCGCAATGAATTGCGCTTGGTGAATGTGCGTCCGACATTCACATTAAACGTGTTTTTTGTTAATGAAAGGCGATCAATTAGAATGGTATTAGATAAAGTCGCTCTTACAAGAAGAGACTTAGATAGGAAGTAAAACTATTGGAAAATTGAGTGGTTCTGCAGATTAACTAAATTTAGTGGATATTTTTTAACAGATGTGGTTAAATATAAAGGGCGAGTTAATTTGAACACGGGTATCTCAACAAGAGGAAAAAGACATGAAAAGAAATTCCATTTTACGGGACAGTAAAGTATTCCGCCGATTTTTGAAATATAATCTATTTTGCCTGATGCTTTTTTGCCTTGTCCTTTCGGCAAATGCGCAAGAACGTTTCGCAGATGCAGTCGGGCCAGTTACCATTCGCGAGGTAACTTCTATATCTCCTTTGGTCGTGCCTTATATTACGTGGGGTGGTGAATCTGCGTTGTTCCATGCCAATGGCGGTTTGACAACGCAAGCTGGTACAATCATGGAGAAACAGGGGTTGAACCTCAAATTAGTGCCCGGTGATAATTTTCAGCAGCAAGTTCGCGACTATCTATCGGGTAAGTCACCTATTCTGCGCGGCACTTTCAGGATGATAGCCCAAGCGAGTGAAGTTGTGGGACGCGATCCTCGCACAAAGCCTGTTGTGTTCGGGCAGCTAACTTGGTCTGCAGGCGACCATTTTGTGGGGCGCGCAAACATCCGAAAGATTTCTGATCTGAGCGGTAAAAAGATTGCTATTCAAAAAGGTGGTCCGCACGTCGGGATGCTCTACGATATGTTGAAGACTGCCCGACTCTCAAAAGCAAACGTCCAAATCGTGTGGGTGGACGAATTGACAGGGGCAAACGGTCCTGCAGAACGTTTCAGGAACGATGATTCTATCGCAGGGTGTTTTGTTATCACACCTGATATGATCGGACTGACGGGTGGTCCTGAGAATACCGGCACGGGGGCAGAAGGCACCGTGAAAGGTGCGCACGTAGTGGTTAGCACTGCTACACTTTCACGTTCTATTGCCGATGTTTACGCATGTCGCAAGGATTTTTACGATACTTACAAACCTCTCATTGAACGATTCTTTGCGGGTTATCTGAAGGGTGCTGAAGATGTTGTGGCACTCAAAAAAGTTTATGAAAAAAGTGGATCAACACAATACAATAAACTCCTGACAATGATGCAGAATATCTACGGAAAAGACGTGCTGCCAACGCTTGAGGAAGATGCTCACGGTTTAATTGCAGATTGCACTTTTGTCGGGCAACCCGGCAATATTGCATTTTTCAACGATCCAACCAATACCATCAGCGGTTTTGAAGGATTTAATAAAGCAGGATTGGATATGGCAGTCAACTGGGGATTTGCAAAGCAGCGGCACGCCTTGCTCCCTTCTGACCTGAATTTCAACGCTAACACATTCAAGAACCTACTCGCCACAACCGTAACTGCCCCCACGCAGCTAAAACAGACGCGTTTTAAAAAGGAAACTGTCCGTGCAGAAATTGAATCGTTCAATGAGGACGCAGTGCTTGACGAAAAAACGTTGATCTCCTTTACGATTCAATTTGGCGCGAATGAGGACACTTTTAGCGGTACCCAATATAGTGATGAATTTGACAGAGTCGTTGAACTCGCCTCTAAATATGGGAATGCTGCAATCGCTATAAAGGGGCATAGTGATCCTACACGCACACTCCGAGTGTTAGTTAAAGCCGGAAAAGATAAAGGAATTTTGAAACAGACAGGCACACCAGGCAACTACAGATACTTTTTTAATGGAAAACCTCTCAGCCTTGAAAATACCGCTGAATTGATTCGTCTCATTGAACGGAAGGCGTTTGACGATGGTAGTGATGTTGAAAGTCCTTACCAAGTGATGCGTGCGGCACTCAAACTCTCAGAACAACGCGGTGAAGCGGTCAAACAGTCGATTATTGATTATGCGCGGCGTAAAAATGCTCGTATTGATGCGGACCAGATTGTCCCAGTCGGTGTGGGAATTAAGGAACCTATTATCCCAAAACCGACGAGCCTTGCAGAAGCAGCAGAAAATCGGCGTGTTGAATTTGCACTCATCAAGGTTTCGGCGGAAGCTGTCGCTGCCTCCGATTTTGATTTTTAGGTTGTTAGATAGGAGACTCTTGTGAAACAAGCAAAAGTATCGTTTTTTCTCCTATGCGTGTTCATTTTTGTTCAGATAAGCATCGCGGATAATGGTGTTCATACGGATAATATTATTGTGATTCTCGATGCTTCTGGTTCAATGCAGGACAGGTTTCGTGCAGACGAGACGAAATCGAAGATGGATGCAGCGAAAGAAGCACTCAAAGAGGTTTTAGCGAAAGTGCCTGATGGTACCAATATCGGGTTACTTGTATTTAGTGGCAGGAATATTCGGGACGAATGGGTCTATCCGTTGGGACCAAAAGATACAGCCAGACTCATAGCGGCGATTGATTTGCTGCAACCTGAGGGCGGTACTCCGCTCGGAAGATATATGCGTATCGGGGCAAATCGTCTCCTTGAGCAGCGGGAAAAACAGTATAACTACGGCAATTATCGCTTGTTGATTGTAACAGACGGTGAAGCACAAGATAATGACAAAGTGGCACAGTATACACCGGAGATTCTGAACCGGCAAATTCGCGTTGATGTCATCGGTGTTGATATGAAAACCGACCATAAGTTGGCAACGGATGCGGATAGTTATCGCAGAGCGGATAATCCTGGAGAACTTGTGGCAGCAGTCTCACAAATCCTTGCCGAAACCGGTGGGACCGGGACTGACATTGATGGCGCAGACGCATTTGAGGACATTGCGCCACTTTCATCAGAGGTCGCTTTTGACCTTATCCAACGGATTACAACACCGCCGAGTAATACAGCAATAGCGACAACAGTAAAGCAGATGCCAACACAACCGAAAACATCGACGCAACAACAACCGATGCGACAACCTGTCCAAAAACGTAGTGGTGGCAACAGCGGATGGCTTCTTATCGGTCTCGTTATTTTAATTGCAGGTTTTTTTATTTTTAGACGAATAGGAAGATAGTGGTCGGCAGTCGGCTTTCAGCAATCAAAAGTTATCTCTTATTGCGAATGTAACAGGAATTTTTATATCATTTCTGAAAAAATCGTTATGAGATTTTGGACCACACACTAAGATGAAGAATGTCCGAGGCGCAATGAATTGCGCGACTACGAACATGAATACTTTTATAATCTGATGTCTGTTCTTAATATGGAGCGGTTAGGAAACCGCTCCTACCGGTCCGATGTATTAATCGCATAACTCTTTTACCGCTGACGGTATTAGGAATAAAGATATGGAAGCCAAAACAAGAAGTAGAATGATCATGGTGGCGAGTTGGCTGATTATTATCGGTATAATCGGACTGGCTTACAAGTTCCTTGTTGAACCTCGCCTTAGTGGTAGACGCACCAAACTCGTTGAAAAAACCAGTACGCAGCGTTATGATCACGAGATTAAAGTGGCACATGACTCTTTTCCCGGATACGCCATTCTTCGGTCAGACGCTGTGAAGAATCTGCTTGATCGGCAATCAATTAAGCTTACCTTTGTTGATGATAAAGCAGATTACGTGAGGCGAGCGCGCGATCTGAAAAGTGGTAAGGTACAGATGGCGGTCTTTACCGTTGATGCTTACCTTAAAGCGGGTAGTGTTATCGGTGATTTTCCTGGTTCGATTGTTCTCGTCATAGATGAATCCAAAGGGGCAGATGCGATTGTTGCACATAAGCGGGGTGTGCCAACCATCCCAAATTTGAGCAATCCGAAAGCGCGTATTGTGCTAACGCCAGATTCCCCGAGCGAAACGCTTGCACGAATTATGATTAACACGATGAGCCTGCCGAGTCTTCCTACTTCTTGGGCATCCGATGCAGACGGTGCTGAGGATGTCTATAAGAAACTAAAATCTGCAGATCCAGATGAACCCTCTGCTTACGTTTTGTGGGAACCCTATGTAACGAAGGCACTGGCGATTGAGGGTGTACATCTTTTGTTAGACAGTTCGAAACTGAAAGGTTATATCGTTGATGTGTTAGTCGTCCAACGTGAATTTTTAGATTCGCAACGTGAGCTTGTTACACATGTTGTGCAGGCGTACCTCCGAGCAAACTACGACTACACTAACCAACCTGATGGATTGTTCACCTTGATTGAAGCGGATGCTAAGCAGTACGGCGATGCGCTCAGTCGAAATGAAGCAAGTCAATTGGTTAAAGGTATTGAATGGCGGAACACCGTTGAAAATTACGCGCATTTCGGGGTGATTTCTGGTGCGGAAGCAAAAGAATCTGAGAAACTTGAAACGATGATTGCGAAGATTGTGCAAGTACTCGTCAAGACAAATTCACTTTCAGCAGACCCGCTGGAAGGGAATTACGGAGACCTATTCTTTGAAGGCATTTTGCGTTCACTTCACCACGATAAATTTCATCCCGGTGTGTTAAACGCAGGTGGCACAGATGGATTAGACGATATTTTTGTTGATACAGCACCTGTTATAGAAGAGGAAGTTCGGGAAGAGGCTGCGTTGAATCCTCTATCTGACACAAATTGGAACACGCTTGCTCCTGTGGCAGCGATGAAAATAGAACCGATCCAATTCGGTAGGGGAAACGCTCGAATTCTTCCGGGTAGCCAACGCGCACTTGCTGACATTGCATCAAATTTAAAATCTTTTCCACAGTATTATCTCAGAGTTGTTGGACATACGCGGAAGGAAGGGGATCCAGCAGCAAATAAGATTCTCGCTACACAACGTGCTGAGGCAGCTGCCAAGGCACTCAGGCAATTGGGCATCAAGAGCCATAGAATCCGTGCTATTGCGAGTACCCGAACCTCTGCGAAGATGCAAGGCGGTGCAGCACAAAGCGTTACGTTTGAACTTTTGGGAAAACCTTATTAAGAAGTACGTGATTCACGGGTCTAAAGAAATCGGGCTTACAAAGCCCTCCAACAAGAGTCCGTTTAATTTTACAATATTGTCTATTTGTTGCTTATTTCATTATAAATACCGAAGCCGTTTTTAGGAGGACAGAAACATGTCGATCAACAGAAAACAAAGAAATAAAACAAACCTTCGTTTCTCACGTCGTGCCTTCATCAAAAGTTCTGTGGGACTTGCTACTTCTGCTGTCGCTGGTGGAGGCTTGCTTCGGTCCGCGAAGGCACAGTCCCAATTTGGGGAATATATCCCTTACGATTCTACACGCGATTATCACTACAGTTCACGCTACGGCAGGGGTGAAATCATTGAACACCATCATCCGGGAACAGAGTCGACAGGTGAAAAATTCACATTTGTTCGTCTCAAATATCCGGGTGGCGATTGGTGGACTAATCTTGTTAACGTTTATCTCTGGCAGTCGGACCTAAAATTTACGCAAGTACTCGCCGAGTATACCGCAATTGATGTAGACCTGCGTAACCATCCACAATACGTTGACATTGACGATTCCTGGCTTTTTTCTTATCCGTTTCTCTATATGACAGGACACGGCAGAACTCCGCGCGGGCTACAACTTTCTGATGCACATGTGCGTAAGTTGAGAGAATACTTTGAACGCGGAGGTTTTCTCCATGTTGAGGATTGCGACATCCGCTACAATCGGTTCTGGCCGCAAATCAAAACGATGATGAAACGAATATATCCCGAAAAGAAGTTTGAACGGCTGGATATGAGCCATTCGATTTATCATACGCTCTACCCACATGACGATTATCTTGGTGGTGATAAACTTGTTCGGGGTTTTGATTATGATCAGGCTATCATGGATGATGACAAGGTGATGGTCTACTTCTGCCCCAGTGATTTAAATTGTGCGTGGGAAGGAAGAAGATGTAGTCCCGGTGGTGAGGAACAACGGTTTTGGGCGTTTGAGCAGGGCATGAATGTTGTGGCGTATGCCCTTACGCGATAATTTGTAGTCAAATCTAAACAAACGTGAGTTTGATAAATCCCGTAGGGAATCAACACCGAATGCGCCTATGGCATTCGGTGAGGTAGAACGGAAATGGACAATAAAAACAGACCTTAAAGAGAGGTAGTTGAGCTATTTTAGGTCGATATTTCCGAAAAAATAAGTGAAATTCAACTCTTTAGGACTCTCAAGACGGTTGAATTGTTGGGTTTCGCTGCGCTCTATCCAACCTACGGTTATACTATAATTTTTTGAACTGTGCCTTTTTTATGTACGCTTACCTGTCTATGGAAGTTGTGCTAAAAGTTTTTCTCGGAAACGTTCATAAGCAAGGTTTGCCCCTGCAATGTTACCTGAAGCGGGACCAATTTGAAGCTGCGCAACCGTGCCTGAACCGAACAGATTCTCGATTGGGTAGAATTGTAGGTTGATATCAAGTTTTGGAAGACCACAAACAGGCGGGATAGGGTACTGCCTAATTAATTCCCTCAAAAACCCATAGCGGCGAAGGTTAAATTTATATCCTGTTGCAAGGATAATACGAGATATATCCGTAATCACACCGCGTGTCGTTTCAACTTGTAGTAAGCCTTGTGTCGAGACGATACTACAGATATGTGTCTCAGGACAGATACTGATGTTTGCACTATTCTCCAGTGTTTCCATCACGTCCGGGGTGATGCTGCCTTCACCTCTGTTTTCTTTAATTATTTGGTACCGCCGTTGTAAATCGGTCTCGCTTGCAAATTCTGCAAGTGCTTTGGGGCCTAACCAAATCGGTGGAAAATCGAACTGCTCTGTTTTTAACTGCTTCCTTGCAATTAGCACCACGTGATGTCCCCGTTCACTAAGGCTTCTTGCAAGCGTTCCTGCTGTCAATCCACCCCCAACTATCACAATTTTACCACTATCTTCTTGTCCTTGTTTGCAATTCACCGAAAATTGCGATGCGTGTACAATCTTGTCTGAATATCTGCGTTGCCATTCAGCAAACTCTGGTGGCACGTACGCACAATCTATCGCTCCGATAGCAAGAATAACACAACTACTCCGAAACCCTGCATTGTCAGTTGAAATCAAACGGAAAGGGTATTTTCCTGCACCTTTGTCCCACCGTAATTTAGCCACTTCAAACTGATAGTAGATAGGATATTTTGTGAGTTCAGCAAGCGCACCATTGCAGAAATCCCAAAAAAGTTCGGTAGAAGGTTGAGAATATGGCGGTGCTAATTCATGCGTTCGGTTGTGGCGTTCAGCATATTCAACGATACCTAATGGATCGGGGGTAAGGTGATGCACTGCTGGGGATCGTAGAAACGTCATGCCTTGGCGTTCCGTTTTCAGCCGCCATTCAGTGAGCGGTTGTGGATGCCGATCTACGATTGCAATGTGTCTCGCTGCTGTTGGCACGTCGCGTAGCAGTCGGAGGGCTATAGAGATGCCGTGAATGCCGCCACCGACGATGGTAATCGGGATGTTTCGGTGTGCTAAATTTTTCATATTCACACCACAAAGACTTAATCTGTAAATGGTCCGGGCAGGTGAACGCTTTTTAGCGCAAAGGTCTGTGTTTGAAATGTATCGGTAGCGCGATAACGACTGAATCTATACTGGACAACCCCAACTGATGGTGCTATCCAATAAACTGCAGGCGGGCTTATTAGGCGAATTGACGGATCATCGCTGACGCCGTAAACGACCTCCTCGTAAACAACATAAGTATTGTAACTCCCTGCGGGTACGGTGACTTGTACGTCCTTTTCTGCGACAAAGCGGGTAGCAGATACTGGTATTCCTGCGGTTTTTTCAAAAACAACCCATTCCTTTCCGACTTCTAACGGAAAATCCCATAGACGACGTGGCGGAAAATGTTTTTGGTGAAATACCGGATTTTGAGCCGAAAGAAAGGCATCATACGCGGATTCTACCAACGCTTGCGGGGTTTTTGTAAAGTAGGTTGCCAAAATCGGGGGAGTTCCGGGATAAAAATCGGTCTCAAAGAATCTAAAGTAATATGCGTTTGCTGCCAGGTGGTCAAATATAAAGAAATTGTCTTCTTCAGGTTCGACAAGGCTGATTTCGCTGATGGCCATCTGCCGATGTGTTGTTCCGCTGATGTCGCGTGTGCCTCTAACGCGGAGCGTGAATTCCTGTTCGGTATCAACGTTGATGTATGTCCATGCCGATCCTGTATCTGTTGGGAAATCAATAGCCCGTAACGTCCCAGTTGTATCGGGAGGTGGTAGTTTGGTCTCACCGTGTGGATCAATAAGACCCTCATCACCACAACTACAGAGAAGTAGTAAGAAAAGGACAATCGGAATAGCAGCCATCCATCGGAAACCATCGGTTTTCAGCAGTTGGCTGTTGGAAAAAGAGGTTTTCTGTTTATGCGACTCTTCTTTTTGATTATTGACGACTGTAGATTGTCGGTTAGTCCTACAGATAGTCCCATCTACTGATTGCTGATTACTGGTTCCTGATTGCTGATTACTCTTCATCATTTCACCACAGAGAATTTCCCAGTACTTTGGAACCCGTTTCCATCAGTAGCACGGAAAAAGTATAGGCCGGCACAAACTTTTTCGCCGCGTTGGTTTGTGCAATCCCAATTGGATGCATTATTAATTACCTTAATTCGATTCCCCAATATATCGTAAATTTCAACTTTTAATCCTCTTGGATAAAAGGTTAGATGTTGGCTTCCTTGTGCTGCACGAAGCGGGTTAGGTGAAACCGATATGTTTCGATTTGTGTTATTCGCAACATAGTTGAAGATTCGCCCTTGCCAAATTTGATTTCCTGTTATACCAGTAGGTGTTTGTCCGCTAATTTTATAGAGATAGATGCCTGTCAATGGAAATCCGTTTGTGCGCAAGGTTCCGCGCCATTTTGTCTCTGATTCTTGCGTCAAAATGACGGTATAGTTGTCTCTGTTAGGACTTTCTACCAACAACTGTGGCGCACTTTGCAGCGGGCGTGTGCTTTGGACTTCAACATGCCACTCACCTGTGTGATGTGGTTGTGTAGTAATGAAGAATGCAGGTGCCTCGTTTGCTGTATCTGTGATCGGTGTAATACTATCTGGCACAATGCTTGGATTTCCCATAATGCCTATCGCGTTGACAGGCACAACCGCATAGTAATAATGAACATCATTTGGATCAGTATCCAGATCAATATCTTGGAAGACGGTGGTATCTTCAAACTGTGTTTGCGTAACGTCTACTCGTCCAACGATTGCGATATCGTTTTCAGGGATACCGTTACCGTCGCTGTCGCGAGCAGCGAGGACTGCATCAGAATTTTGAAAAGGTTGGGGCACATCCGTTTCACTTTCCAGTTCATAGCGTTTTCTCACGATTACGACTTCCCGAATATCGGTCGGGTTGTCAACCGTCCATTTGATAACGGGGCCTCTGATGCCTTGCGAGACTTGAGCATTTGAGAGTTGCCCCTTCGGTGGTGCACCAGCCATATAACTCACGGAACCGCCAAAAGTACCACCAGGAATTATAACCTGTTCAACATCGGGATGCATATTGATAAGAATGAGTGTAATTTCCTGTATATCCCCACCGAAATCTGAGAACGTCATCTGCGCTTCTTGGGAACGTTGGTAGGTAAACGCTTCTCTTATCTCGGTGCTACCATTCCGTTTTTTGACGATAAATTTGGCAGCCCATCCACGCAGCCCTATAAATGTGTGCCGATTCAGTTCTGCCTGAATTCTTGTTTGGTCGGTTTGTGTTAAGTTACGCATATCTATCGGTGCAAGGTCTGCGCCATCTATTTTGACAGCGAATTCTGGCATAATCTCAGTGGGACGAAAGACAATATACCGACAAGAAAAATGTTCTGGCATTGCTTCTGAATTGAAATCAGCACGAATCGGATAGTGGGTGTGGACATCGTTAGGATGAATGGCAACAGGGGGAAATCGATCCGCGTTCCTATAACCCGGAAGTTCTCTGTTTGTATAGGCGCGGGTATGTGTGAAATAGTTCCATACTGTGAAGGTTTTGAATGCTTCTGCAAGCGTAGTGCCATTATCAATAAAAACGTCGTAGAAGTTGCCCATTTCACGATAGCTACCATCCGTGGCGTTTACAAAAAATTGCCGGATGATGTCGTAACCAAACCTTTGTGCCATATACAGGGACCATATTACCGAACCGTACTCGTGATCCCCGATGCGGCTCTCAAGTGAAATATCTGGAATAAGAAACCAGCGGCGGAGTTGGTGGATGTAGTAGTTGTAGGAATTAGTTTCGTTGAGTTCGTCAGGGTCGTGGAGCGTATCGCCATCGTCAATAACACCGCCATCGTAGGTCATCACCTCTATCCACGTTGCGGATGCTTCCATGAACCATGTCGGCATATAGGCGTTATAACCGAATTGAATTCCGTGGAGGAATTCATGTGCGCAAGTTGTTTCAAGATAACGGATACCTTCTGCTTTTCCAACATAATCGTAAATACGGGAGTTGATCATGAAGTAGGGGGCAACTGTCAATGCAGTGGATAATACGCGACCTTCAAACCAGTCTGCAGTTGTGATACCAAGTGCGGGGAATGTAAAGAGATATACATCCATTTTATGGTTGCCACCGTTCTGTGCCGCCCAAAAATCAATGTAAGGCTTTTTGAATCCCATCAGGTCAATTTGAACGTGATAAGAGCGTTCCATTGCATCCGCACAGAGGTCAATATAATCGGGTACACCGTTGCGTGGGTGAAAATCCTCAAGCGGAGGTGCATGCGGTCCGATGCGCGTGTAGTGGAGCCTAAAGTGTGGCGTATTGAAATGTTCTGATAATTCAATATCCCCGAAAAAACTACCGGGGAGTCCAGGACGTAAAAAAATGGGCTTAAGTTCCTGCCGATATTTTGAAGGTAAGTTTTGCCAATTTTTTGCGAGCGTTACAAAACTATCGGTTGCGCATTCCGTTATTTCGTTTGGAGTGTACCTCGATTTGAGATGGGTAAATTTACGAGCGGTTTGGATTGCATTTTGGAGTTCTGCATCTGGGGGGAGTGCATTTGCGACAGATAGAAATGACACAAAGAATAGGAAAATTGGAATATAGAATGATTTCATTTTGGTAATGTGGTATGTGTTAATTATTTTCGAATTTAGTAGTTTGACTCGGTTATTCCGGAAAATCGCGCATGAATTTAACCGTGCGCGATTGTTTATGTAGTTACTGTGTGGGGGATCAACGTGTTTCAAAGGCACATGTCAATATAACTTAATATGTTTGCATAATTTTCATTTATGCCTATGAAATATTCATTGCATACATGACTGAAACGTTGTAACACACTGGCACTTGGCTTTTTTCTACCTTCAAATATTCCTAACGGACGATATTCAACCCCCAATGCGTTGAACTGATGCAGAGCAATCGTTACATCGCGAGTCTTGTTATCATTGTTAAGGGCATACGCAAAAATGGGATCTTTGTCGTCACAAGCAATTTTGCAATCTACTTTATAAATGGCTTTATTATCATGGTCTAAATCATACCAATCAAAGAATACATTATCAGGGTCAACGTTATCAAGCATGAGGCTGCGGAAATTTTGCACAAATGGAGATTTTGTTTGAACTTTAGACAAGTAAGATATATCTGTTATCTTCAGAATAGACTGGACAAAATCATAAAAGGCATCGCCGAAGTTTCTATCTGATACATCTAACCTTAATTCCCCATTACGATTCTCTATATCAAACATAGTTAGGGCATTTCCAATAATTTGATTTCGAGTTCCTTTAAAAAGAAGTTTTTCATCTATTTCATAACTCATGTGTCTGAAGGTATGTCTTTCGTCTGACAGTACCCACCTGTCAGCATCTTTTTTTAGTACTATTACCAACTGATCGCCGTCATCAAACTGAAAAGGTGATAAAACGCGGTAGCGATCTTCTCCTTCTTCTACTAATCTTATTTTAGCCCCTACCTCTGTGATAAATTTATGTTCGATATTTTTAATTGTCATTGTTAATACCTTCTAAAATAAATTTAACTGTGTATTTTGAGGCATCACAAAATTTGCATCAGCGATAAGGCAGTCAACAGCCCCTTCTACATCGGTATAGCGTTTCGTTTCCACTGCGTAAGCATCCTCTTTTTGTCCTCTTTCCTGATACCGCTCTGTCGCTTCGTAAATATGAACCCTGATACCTCATTGCGTTCAATCCTATTAGTGTGAGGATTAGTCTTCCCGTTATATCGACGGATGCGGAATACTCTCGTAGTTAACGGGTGAATT
>LXNJ01000189.1_pt1 | contig 45405 bp, 39 predicted proteins | sample 809081 | NCBI WGS metagenome assembly LXNJ01 (sample SAMN04870510, study PRJNA318959) | sponge metagenome | biome: sponge; feature: marine sponge reef; material: water | host: Petrosia ficiformis | place: Greece: Milos, Mediterranean Sea | collected 2013-05-29 | depth 5-7 m | reverse complement strand
GCGGGCGCGGCCATGGTCGGCATGCGCCCGGTGGCCGAGATCATGTTCGCCGACTTCATCGCCGAGTGCTACGACCAGGTCGTCAACAACGTGGCCAAGATGCACTACATGTTCGACGGCCAGTTCAAGGCGCCCCTGGTGATCCGCACCGCCTGCGGGGGCGGGTTCGGCGGCGGGCCGCACCACTCCCAGAGCGTGGAGGGCTGGTTCCTGAACGTGCCCGGCATCGTCATCGTGGCCCCGTCCAACCCGGTCGACGCCAAGGGCCTGCTGCTGGCTTCGATCGACAGCGACGATCCGGTGCTGTTCCTGGAGCACAAGGCCCTGTACCGCAGCCGGGCCGAGGTGCCCCCCGAGTACTACACCACGCCTCTGGGCCAGGCCGCCATCGCCCGCGAGGGCAGCGATGTCACCGTCGTGGCGGCAATGCGCATGGTGCCCATGGCGCTGGAGGCCGCTGAGCAGGCCGCGGCCGACTCCGGCATCTCGGTCGAAGTCGTGGACCTCCGGACGATCCGGCCCTACGACGCCGCCACAGTGCTGGCTGCGGCCGCCAAGACCGGCCGGGTGGTGGTGGCCAACGAGGCGCCCCGCGTCGGCGGGCTGGGCGCCGAGCTCAGCGCCCGCATCAGCGAGGAGTGCTTCGCCGACCTGAAGGGCCCGGTGGTGCGGGTCGACGGGCTCGATACCCCCATCCCCTTCTCGGTTCCCCTGGAGGACGTGGTCCTGCCCGGCACCCAGGACATCGCCGCCGCCATCAACGCCGCCGCCCAGTACTGACCTGATCGCGCCGGGCGGGCTATGTGCCGCTCGGCCTCTAGGCCGGAACGCTGACGTGGACCGTCACGATCTCGATCTCGTGGTACTGCTGGTGCAGCACTGAAGAGGCGTGATGTTGGAGCAGCCGCAGCGAGATGTCACGCTCGGCCGGCCGATCCGTGCTCGGCTCGTCGAGAACAGCCAGTCGGTCCTCGATGTTCTCCCCGCGGGACGCGGACACGAACTCGAGCACCGCCTGGCCGTCCTGCTTGCTGGCGGTGACGCGCAGGGTGCGCCCATCGCCGTCGTCGTCGAGTCGCTCGGTATCGATCAGCGTCAGCAGCGTCTCCTCGGCAACCGCGTCGAGCCGTTGCAACATAGATGCCTGCCAGCCGTGGCGGGTCGCGAACTCGTTCAGGAACTGCCGGACGCGCGGCAGTTCCGACATTGACAGCGCGGCCCGCAGTCGCCTGCGGCGGGATTGGGTCACCTCCGTGAACAGCGTCAGCACGATGGCCACGAGACCTCCCGAGGTCATTCCGTTCTCCAGCAGGCCGCCGGCGAACCCGTCGAGGTTCTCTGGGTAGATCAGGTTGTTCTGGAAGCCGACGCCGGTCCAGAAGGCGACGCCCGCGATCACGCCCCTGCGGTAGTCGGCGGCCTCGTCGACGACGATCTTCATGCCCACGACGAACAGCAGGGCGATCAGCACCACGATGTACGCCGCGACGACCGCGTCGGGAATGGCCAGCACCACGGCCAGCACCTTTGGCAGGAACGCCATGACGATGAACGAGACACCGATGGCGACGCCGACGCGGCGGGCGGCCACGCCGGTCAGCTCGGTGATCGAGATGCTGCTGGAGTAGGTCGTGTTCGGAAGTGTGCCGACGAGTCCCGACAGCAGATTGCCGGTTCCGTCCGCGGCCACCGCTCCCTGCACGACCCGGTGGTCCACCGCCCGGGGCTGTCGCCACGACACGCGCTGGATGGCCACCGAGTCGCCGATCGTCTCGATGGCGCCGATGACCGTGACCAGTATGAAGGCGGGCAGCAGGCTCCAGAAGGCCGGGCCGAACGACAGGTCGAAGCCGGGCCACTCGCCACTGGGCAGACCGATCCAGGGGGCCTCGGCCACCCGGTCGGTGTCATACAGCCCGAACAGCGACGCCACGACCGAGCCGGCCACGATGCCGATCACCGGCGCCCACAGGCGGAGACTGCCGGTGGACTTCAGCGCGATCCCGATGATCACGAGCATCGTGACCAGCGTGCTGGTCGGCGCGCTCCAGTGGGCGCTGCCTTCCGGCGAGGACGTGATCATGTCGAAGACGAGCGGCATGACCGTCACCGCGATCAGCATGATGACCACGCCGGCCACGGTGGGCGTCAGCAGTCGCCTGAGGAGCGACAGCCTGGCGGCGAGCAGGAACTGGAACAGCGAGGACGCCACCACCAACGTGGCGAGCAGACCGGGGCCTCCCTCCACGAGCGCTGCGACGCACACCGCGATGAACGCGCCCGAGGTTCCCATGAGAAGCAGGTACCCCGCGCCGATGCGTCCGACGCGGACGGCCTGCAGGATGGTGCTGATGCCGCTGATCGCCGCAGCCGCGAAGACCGCCCAGGTCAGGTACGAGTCGGATCCGTCGGCGGCCCGCACGACGATTGCCGGCGTGAGCACGATGGCCGCGATGGCGAGCAGCGCGAATTGAAGCCCGAGCCCGACGGACAGCACGAAGGACGGCCTGTCGTCGGGCTCGAACCGGACGTGCCGCGAACCGCTGGACTCGTCGGGTTGCATAGCGCGATCATCGCAGAGCAGCCCCATTACTCAAAACCGAGAACCTGCACCTACAGTCCTACCCGTCCTAGACACGAGGAGAATTGAATGGCGACCGATGTGATCCTGCCCAAGTGGGGCCTGACGATGGAGGACGGCACGGTGGTGGCCTGGTACGTCGACGAGGGCGACCATGTGGTGGAGGGCGAGGTGATCGCGGAGGTGGAGACCGAGAAGGTCGAGAACGAACTGGCAGCGCCGTGCGCCGGCGTGATCGCGCGGATCCTGGTCGATGAGGACGAGACCGTCGATGTGGGCACGGTGCTGGCCGTGATCGCCGGCAACGAGGCCGAGGCTGCGGCCATCGGAGGGGGCCAGTCGTGAGAGCCGATCGCTTCGAAGGAGAGACCGTCATCGTCACCGGCTCGTCGCGGGGAATCGGCGCGGCGACAGCCCGGGCCTTCGCGGCGGAGGGCGCCCGGGTGGCGGTGAACTACCGCAGCGACGCCGACGGCGCGGCCGCCACCCTCGGGGCCATCACCGAGGCGGGCGGGACGGCCGAGGTGTTCCAAGCCGACATCGGCAACGAGGACGACGTGGCCCGGCTGGCCCAGCAGGTTGAGGAGTCGCTGGGGCCGGTCTCGATCCTGGTCAACAACGCCGCCCTCATCGACCGGTCGTCCATGTTCGACCTCTCGCTGGAGGCCTTCGACACCGTCTGGCAGGCGAACGTCCGGGGGCTGTTGCAGCTCAGCCAGCTGGTGGCGGTCGGCATGGTCGAGCGGGGTCGGGGGGCGATAGTGCACCTCAGTTCCATCCTGGCCCGTCTGGGGGTGGCCAACCGCTGCGCCTACATAGCGTCCAAGGGCGCGGTGGAGGGCCTGACCCGGGCCATGGCCCTGGAACTGGGGCCCAAGGGTGTGCGAGTGAACGCGGTGGCGCCCGGGCTCATCGCCACCGAAGCGCTGCTGGCCGGGATGCGGGACCCCGACGTACAGACCGCGATACAGCGCCACATCCCCGAGGGCCGTTTCGGTCGTCCCGAGGAGATCACCGCGGCCATCCTCTTCGCGGCATCGCCCGAGGCCAGCTACATCAACGGCGCCATCATCCCGGTGGACGCCGCTCTCGGCGCCCGCGAGTCAACCCCCGCCTGAACGCTCCGGGCGGGACCAGACAGGAGGCAGCCATGATCAGCATCAACCGCGAGGCCATGAAGACAGTGCGGGTCATCCTCGAGGAGGCCGACGCGCTGGGCGTGACCGTGGACCGTCTGGGCAACGGCACCACCGTCATCGACATGGGCCTGGAAGCCAAGGCCGGCTGGCGGGCCGCGCAGCTCTACACCCTGGCCAGCCTGGGCGGGCTCGGCACCGTCAGCTACGAGCCCTTCGACCTCGACGGCCGGATGCTGACCGCGGTGCGGGTGATGATCGATCACCCCATCGAGGCCTGTGTGGCGTCCCAGATCGCGGGATGGCGCCTTCAGGCCCCCGGCACCGAGCACGCCGCCATCCTGGCCGGGCCGGGCCGGGCCCTGAACCGTGACAGCCTCGACCACTACTTCGAGTGGATCGACTACCGCGACGACCACCACGAGGCGGTGGTGGCCATCCAGACCTCGGACCCGATCCCGGTCGAGATGGCCGAGATAATCGCGTCGTCGTGCCGGATCGATCCCGCCGACCTCTATGTGCTGTTCGCCCCCAACCGCAGCCTGGTCACCGCGGTGCAGGTGGCGGCCCGCATCGTGGAGCAGTCCCTCCACCGGCTGGCCGAGGAGGGCATGGACCTTCGAGGGCTGCGCTACGCCTACGGCCTGGGGGTGGTGCCGCCCCTGGTGGACGACGACCTGATCTCGATGGGCCGCATCAACGACAGCCTGCTCTACGGAGGCATCTCCAACGTCACCGTCGAGGCCGGCGACACCCAGTGCGCCGAGATCGTCGACCGGGTGGTGGCGTCGGCCAGCTCCGCCTATGGGCGGCCCTTCATCGAGATCTACGAGGACGCCGGGCGGGACTTCTACGAGATCCCCATAGAGCTGCACTCTCCCGCCGAGATCCATCTCACCAACCTGGCCAGCGGGCGCACCTTCAGCGCAGGCCGCATCAACCACGAAGTGTTGACCGAGTCGTTCTTCGGGTGAGGCTCCAGTGAGCAACGATGCGCCGGTGGCGGTGGTGACCGGCGGAGGGTCGGGCATCGGCCTGGCCTGCGCGGCCGCCCTGTCGGCTCGGGGCACCGTCTGCGTGCTCGTCGGCCGGCGAGAGGACCGGCTGCAGGCTGCCGCCGAGAGCCTGGACTCACCCGCTGCTGCGGTGGCCGCGGACTTGACCCTGCCCGGCGAGCCCGAGCGGGTCGTCGCCGAGACCGTGGCCGCCCACGGCCGCATCGATGTGATCGTTCACAGCGCCGGCACATTCGAGAAGGCGGCCGCGGCCGAGGTCACCGCGGACCACTGGCAGCACGTCATGGACATCAACCTGGGAGCGGTGATGGCCCTCACCCGGGCCGGTTGGGAACCCCTGGCCGCGGCCGGGGGGCAGATCGTGCTGATCAGCAGCATCGCCGCGGTGCAGGCCTTCGAGGGCAACGCCGCCTACGCCGCGTCCAAGGGCGGTCTGAACGCCCTGGGCGAGGTGCTGCGGCTGGAGGGGCGCGACCGCGGCATCAGGGTCATCACCGTTTGCCCCGCCCAGATCGATACCGAGCTGTGGGATCAGAAGGCGCCCGACCGCGTCCGCGAGCGCATGATGCCCGCCGACGGTGTGGGCGAGCTGGTGGCCGACCTGGTCGGCACCGACCGGCGCATCGACATCGCTCCCGTCGTCATCCGCCCGGTGCACGACCCCTGGCAGGATCCGCCGCCGTGAGTGGGGACGGCATCGCACTGGGCCTGCAGATCGTCCCGACCATGGGCTCGGCCGAACTCGTCGACACCATCGTGCTGGCCGAGGAGCTGGGCTACTCGTACTGCATGGTCGCCGACGAGGGCCTGATGCTCGACGTGTACGCGGTGCTGGGCGCGGCGGCCCGGGTCACCAGCACCATCCGGCTGGGGGCGGTCACCAACCCCTACACCCGTCACCCGGCCGCCACCGCGGCCGCGATCGCCACCATCGACGAGATGAGCGGGGGCCGGGCCTTCGTGACGCTGGTGGCGGGCGGCACGATGGTGCTTCACCCGATGGGGCTCGAGCGGTCGGCCCCTCTGGCGCTCATGGCCGACACCATCGAGGCCCTGCGGCTGCTGTGGCAGGGCGAGCCGGTCACCTGGCAAGGACGGCGGCTGTCGCTGAAGGGAGCCCAACTCACCACCGGCACCCACTCGATACCAGTGTGGGTCGCGGCCCGCGGCGAGAAGATGCTGGCGGTGGCCGGCTCCCACGCCGACGGCCTGGTGCTGATGGTCAAGTCCGACCTGGGCGACGCGTTCGGCCTCGCCGAGCAGGCCCGCCAAGAGGCCCACGGCAACAAGGCGAGCCCGCCGCTCACACGGGTCTACCTCGACCGGCTGGCGTACAAGCCCGAGATGATCGAGGAGGCCAAGCACCTCTACGGCTACGCCATCATGGACAGCCCGCCCCGGATCCTCAGGAACCTCGGCCTCAACGACGACGAGATCGCCGGCCTCAAGCAGGCATTCGCCGAGGGCGGGCCCGCCGCCGTCGGCCAGCTCGTGACCGACGAACTGGTGTCGGAATACCAGATCGCGGGCACGCCCGCGGAGTGCCGCAGCCAGCTGGAGCACCTGATCGGCGCGCACGGTCTCGACGCCTTCCTCGTCAACATCATCTCTCCGGGCCTCGACGCCAACCGCGACCTGCTCACCGAAGTCGTCGCCATCGCCACCGGGCGGTAGATGCCGAGCGGACAGGGAGTGAACCATGTGGATGTTCGCGAGCTGCAGAGCGAGGCCGTGGCTCGCTCGGCCTCTAGAGCGTCCGTAAAATGGGTGAGAGCCGGTCGCGTCGCAGCGGTGTCATTTCCGCTCTTGTTCGCTGCGCTCACGGGCCGCTCGGGCCACGGCCTCGCGCCGTATGGGCCGGGTGGTCCCGCTCATTTGCTCGGCCTCTAAGCGACGAGGAAGGCGGCGAGGTCGTCGAGGGCCTGGGCGGCTTCGGGGACGCGGTATTGGAGTTGCCAGCCGTGCCACAGGCCGTCCCAGACGTGCAGCGCTACATCCACGCCGGCCCGTCGCAGCGCGTCCTCGAGCCGGCAGGAGTCAGACAGCAGGACCTCGCGGCTGCCTGCCTGGATGAGCGCCGGGGGCAGCCCGGCCAGGTCGGCGAAGAGCGGCGACGCCTTGGGGTCGGCCGTGTCCGCGCCCGCGTAGGCGGTGGCGAAGGCGACCGGATCGAGGGGTCCCAGCACCGGATCGGCCGGCACGAGCGAGCGGTAGGTGTCGCCCGAGCAGGTCATGTCGACCCACGGTGACAGCAGCCCCAGCCGGGCGGGGAGCGCCTCGCCGCCGTCGCGCAGGGCGATCGCCGCGGCAAGGCTCAGGTTGGCGCCGGCCGACTCGCCGAAGATGGCGGCGACCGGCCGGGACTCCGACAGCCCGCGGCAGACGTCCACGATGTCGTCGGTGGCGGCCGGGCACGGATGCTCGGGGGCGAGGCGGTAGTCGACCGACACGACCGGCAACCCGGTGCGCTGGGCGACGCCCACGGCCAGGGCCGCGCTGGCCGTCGGCGAGCCCAGCACGAACGCTCCCCCGTGGAGGTGCACGATCACCCGATCGGTGTCCAGAGCGGGCTCGTCGACGGCGAAGCTCACCACCGGCACGCCGGCCACGGTGCCGGGCCGGCTGACCCACGGCCCCGCCAGCCCCTCGTTGTGAGCGACCCACCCGGCCAGGGACCCCCGGCGGGCCCCAGCCACCGCTTCGAGATCCTCCAGGTCCAGCTCCGCCCCGACTACCCGATAGTTGGTCAGGAACTCCCGGGCCTCCGGACTCAAGTGCGGGGCCGACTCCACGAAACCCATCGGTGGAACCCTACCGATCGACCGCGACGACCTCAGCTTCGAAGGTCGGCCAGCGTCGCCCGGACCAGGAAGTCGTCCTCGGAGCCGATCCGGTCGGGATCATCGGGGTGTTCGAGCCGGACCAGTCCGATCAGCCGGAACTGCTCGCCGGCGGGCTGGCCGCCGACGTCCACGGTGAAGCGGGCCGTGGATCCGTCGAGGCGACCCGCGCAGGCACCGGCCTCGACCGCCTGTCTCGGCACTGTGTTCGGGTCGAGGGCGTAGGACCGAGCCTCCCCCTCCGTCCTGTCGCCGTCGGAGACGTTGGTCAGACCGCAGATCACTCCGCCGTCGGTGAAGGAGTTGGCGGCCTCGACGTAGAACTCGGCCGTCCATGCCACGCTCGGACCGAGACCCGGTGCCTCGGTCAGCAGCAGCTCCACCGAGAGGGTGCGGTCATCGGGGTGCTGGAGCCTGATTGCCTCGATGTCGGCACCCGCATCGCAGCTCTCTCCCGTATCGAGGCCGGCATCGCGGCAGTCCTCCAGCCGGTCGGCCACATCCAGCCCCTGGAGCGGTTCGGCCGCGAACGGCCCCAAATCGAGAAGGGCGGCGGTGCCGAGCGCCAAGACCCCGAGCGCGCCCACCGCCATCACCACCGCGGCGAGCAGCACGACGGCCCAGCGCACACTCCCGCTAGAGGCCGAGCGGGCGGGCTGCATGCCGTGAGGAATTCACAACGGGCTCAGCGAGGCCGTGGCCCGAGCGGCCCGTGAGCGCAGCGAACAAGAGCGGGAATGACACCGCTGCACGCGACGGCCTCCCGCCCAGCGTCCGCTCACTCTAGGAATCTCCGTCGTCCTCGAGCATGGAAGCCGACTTGGCCGCGATCCACTCACCGGACACCACCGGCTCGTAGCGGGCGGGACGCTCCGGCGTGATGGTGGTCGGGATGGTCTCGATGATCGCCCGGTACGACGGTTGGAAGAAGAACGGCACCGACATCCGGTCCCGGGCCCGGTCCTCGCCCTCCGGGATGACCACCCGATGCAGCGTCGAGACCCAGCGATCGTTGGTCCAGCGAGCCATCAGGTCGCCGAGATTCACCACGAAGCCGCCCGGCACCATCGGCACGTCGGCCCAGTCACCGTTCGACCGGATCTGCAATCCGGGAATCTGCTCGGCCGCTACGACGGTGAACGCTCCGTAGTCGGTGTGAGCGCCGCGGCGCAGCTGTCCGGGACGGGACTCGCCGGCCACCGGCGGATACCAGTTGAACAGCAGCAGAGCGGTGTGATCGCGCACCGTGTCGGCGAACCAGCCGTCGGGAAGATCCAAGGCTCGAGCGAAGAGCGGCAGCATCTGCATGCACAGCCGCTCCAACACCTCGTAGTAGTGCTCGAACAGCGGCCGCAACCCCGCCGGCTCCTCCGGCCAACGGTTGGGGCAGAACGTGGCCTCCGCGCCCGCGACGTAGGCCCGGGCCCGGATCTCGGGATCGTCGAAGCGGCCCACGTTGAACGACTCACAGAGGTCCGGCGGGGTCTCGTTGTCGCCCAGGGTGGCGGCCAGCGAGGTGGTGTCGAGGCCCAGGAAGCCGCGGTAGTCCTCGAAAGTGGGTGGAGCCACCTTCGACTTCTGCTCGAACGGGAGCCGGAAGAACTCCCGGGCCATGGCCATGGTCTCATCCACCAGGTCAGGCGGAACGCCGTGCCCGACGGCGATGAAGAAGCCGCTGTTCACGCAGGCCGCGTCGATCTGCCGGGCGGCCGCGTCCGCCGCGCCGCGATCACCGGCCAACGCGCCGCTGATGTCAACAGTGGGAACCGAGGATGCGGCGCCGTCCATGTACGGGCTCGGGCGCTCTCAGAGGCCGAGCGAGTCGGTGTGCGCGAACGGCCTGCAAGAGCGAGGCCGTGGCCCGAGCGGCCCGTGAGCGCAGCGAACAAGAGCGGGAGTGACACCGCTGCGACGCGAAGTGCTCCTGCCCATTTGCGCTCGCTCTCAGGTGAGGCCGCGGACGAAGGGCTGGGCCAGCGCCCGGGGCTCGCGGGTGCGGTAGGCGAAGAACGTCACCGTGACGATGGTTACCACGAACGGGGCGGCCGACAGCAACTCGGAGTTGAGTTCGTGGCCCACGGTGGGCAGCGTCAACCGGAACGAGTTGACCGTGCCGAACAGCACGCACCCGCCGATCACGCCCCGCATGGTCCACCCGCCGAAGATCACCGCGGCGATGGCGATGAACCCCTGTCCCCCGACGACCGCGTCCTCAAAGCGCCCGATCTGGCCCAACACCAGGTAGCCGCCGCCCAGCCCACTCGTCAATCCCGCGATGTATATCGACTGGCGGCGGCGCTTGTTCACGTCGATGCCCGACACGTCGGCCGCCTGGGGGTTCTCCCCGACGGCCCGCACCTCGAGGCCCCAGCGCGTGCGATACAGCAGCCACCACGCGGCCGGGATCATCGGGTACACCAGGTACAGGGGCCACGGCTGGTTGAAGAAGGCGTCGCCCACCAGCGGGATTTCCGACAGCGGTTTGATCTCGAACCGATGGGCGGCCTTCGACACCGGCTGGATGCTGGTGTTGAGGAAGCTCGCAATGCCCAGCACCAGCGTGTTGAGGGCCAGGCCGACCACGAACTGGTTGGCAGTGAGGCGGTGGCTCATGTTGGCCTGCACCGACGCTACGACAACGCCGACGGCGGTGCCGAAGATCAGACCGACCGTCACCGACTCGGTCAGGTGCATGCCAAGCGCTCCCGCGAAGGCCCCTCCCAGCAGCATCCCCTCCAGCGAGATGTTGAGAGTTCCGGCCTTCTCCGCGATGGTCTCGCCTATCGCTGCGAAGGCCAGCAGCGCGGCGAACCGCATGGCGCCCGAGTAGGTCACATCGTTGGTGACCACGTCGCCTATCGCCGAGAAGAAGCCGCCCACGGCTCAGGTCCTGTCCCTGGTGGCCGACAGGGCACGGCGACGCTGCCGGATGAACAGGATGGCCGGCGGCACCAGCAGGGCAAGCACCAGCAGGGCCAGCACCACCTGTGAGATCTCGCGCTCCACGCCGGTGGCGGCCAGGAAGCCCGATCCGGCCCGCAGCCCGGCGAAGCTGAAGGCCACCACCACAATGCCTACCGGGTGGGAGCGAGCCACCAGGGCGACTAGCAGTCCCTCCCATCCGATGTTGTTGGCGAAGCCGGGCGTGAACCGGTAGTTGCCGAAGTCTCCGCCTGAGAGCATCATCGCTCCGGCCACGCCCGCGCACGCGCCGGAGATCAGCATGGCGGTGGTCCCATACTTGACGGTGGACACTCCCGCCCGCTGTGCAGTGCGGGGATTGCGACCCAGCATTCTCAGGCGGAAGCCCCACACGCTGCGGCGGAACAGCAGGAACACGATCACCGCCATCAGCACCACTGCGATGGCGCTGATCGGGAAGTCGTTTCCCCAGATGTCGATGCGGGGCAGCCGGATGTCGCCGGGAAGCTGGTCGCTCACCTGGTTGCGGACCGAGCGATCCTCCCGGAACGGGGCCAGCAGCAGCCAGTCGACCTTCAGTGCGTAGCCGGTCGCCTGGGAGGCCACCGTTATCAGCAGCAGCGTGGTGAGCACCTCCGGCACCCGCCGCCAGTACAGCAGCCAGCTGGCGATCCCAGCCCACATCGCCCCGGCGAGGGCCCCCACGATGAGCAGGCACACGATCACGACCGGGCCGGGACCGCCCATGTTCACGCCGACGTAGGCAGCGAAGGCGCTGCCCATCATAACCTGGCCCTCCTGGCCGATGTTGACCACACCGGCTCGGCCGTTGATGGCTGTCCCCAAGGCCACCACCACCAAGGGGATGGCGATGCCGATCGTCTCGCCCCAGCGTCCCGGGGCCCGCAGGCTTCCGTCGAGCAGAGCAGAGAACACGGCCTGCCAAGACCCCCCGGTGGCCCACACGATGACCGCCGACACGATCAGGGCAGCGACGATGCAACCCAGGTACATGGCTGCGGCCTCGCCGGCCTCGCGCAGCCGCGACGGCGCGGGCGAGGCTGCCGCCGATGCGGTCGGCGCCGTCTCGGGGGCCTCGGCAGCCGGCTGCGGCTGCTGTGAGCTCATGCCGACATCCCGGCTTCCTGTGCGGCGTCCTCGGCCCCGGCGCCTCCCAGCAGCAGGCCGAGCTCCTCGAGGTCCACATCGGCACGGTCCATCTCGCCGATGATCCGGCCCCGGAACAGCACCACGACTCGGTCCGAGAGTTGCAGGATCTCCTCCAGCTCGCTCGAGATGAGCAGCACGGCCACACCGCTGTCGGCTACCTCGCGGAGGCGGTCGGTCATCCACTCGATGGCGCCCACATCGAGGCCGCGGGTGGGCTGGGCCGCCACCAGAACTTTGGGTGAGTAGCTGAGCTCCCGGGCCAGGACCACTCTCTGCTGATTGCCCCCCGACAACGACCAGAACGGAGCATCCGGACCAGCCGTCTGGATCTCGAAGTCCTCGATGAGGCGGGCAGCGTCGCGCCGCATCACCGCCGGGTCGTAGATCCCGCGGGTGGAGATCTGCTCGATGTCCACCAGGAACAGGTTCTCGGCCACAGTCATGTCGAGCACGCAGCCCGAGGCGTGGCGGTCCTCAGGTATCACGGCCACGCCCGCTCGCGACATGGCGCCCGGCCTTCCCGACTCGACGGTGGCGCCGTCCACCTCGACGGTGCCCGCCTCGGCCGACAGCAGGCTCGAGAGGAGGTCCGTCAGCGCAGCCTGGCCGTTGCCCTCCACGCCGGCCACACCGACGATCTCGGAATCGAACACGTCGACGTTCAAGCCGTCGAGGGAGACCTGCCCGTCGGGCCCCCGCGCCGCCACGTCCCGCAGGCGGAGCGCGGGCACGCGGGCATCGGAGCCGCCGTCGACGACGCCGGTCTCGCCCTCTCGATCCGTCTCGGTGGCGCTGACGGCCGCAGCCGTCTCTATGAGGCCCAACGCCGACGCCTCCGAGCGAAGCGAGACCTCGCGGCCGACCATTGCCCGGGCCAGCATCGGCGCGTCGGCCTTCGAGGTCTCGATGCGCTGCACGACCGCCCCGGCTCGCATGATGGTCACTTCGTCGGTGGCGTGGAGGATCTCGTCGAGCTTGTGGCTCACCAGGGCCACTGCCCGGTTCTCGTCGCGCACGGCCAGGCGCAGCACGTCGAACAGCCGCTCAGACTCGCCGGGGGTGAGCACCGAGGTGGGCTCGTCGAAGATCAGGATGCTCGGGTCGCGGCGCAGACACTTGATGATCTCCACCCGCTGGCGGACTCCGGCCGACAGATCACCGACCTTCGCGTCCGGGTCCACCCCCAGGCCGTAGTGCTCGCTGATCTCTCCGACTCGCCGCCTCGCCGCGGCCGCGTCGAACCGGCCGGTGTCGCCGAGCATGACGTTCTCCCACACCGTCAGCGGCTCCACCAGGCTGAAGTGCTGGTGGACCATGCCGATGCCACGGCCCGCAGCGTCCTGGGGATCACGGATCTGGCAGCGCTCGCCGTCCACATCGATGGTGCCCCGGTCGGGGAGCACCAGGCCTATCAGCACCTTCATGAGCGTGGACTTGCCCGCGCCGTTCTCTCCGAGGATGCCGTGGATGCGGCCCCGGTGAAGGGTGAGATCTACGCGATCGCAGGCCACGATGGCCCCGAACGACTTGGAGACCGAGGTGAGCTGGACGGCGGGAACGTCAGTCCCCGCCGTCCGTTGATCAGCCATACTGGTCCCGGGTTCGACTGCCCCTATCGAGCGCTCAGGCGTCCGAGCAGACCAGCGGGGCCTCAAAGTCCTGGCCGCCGTAGGCGATGGCCCGGATGGTGTCGAATTCCGCCAGGCAGTAGCCGTTCAGCACGTCGGCATGGGCCTGGTCCAGCAGCTCCTTCTGCTCCGGCGTGGGATTGCAGATCAGCGCACCGACCTCCGGATCCCGGCCGACCGAGAACTTGTAGATGCTGCCCTCCTCGAACTGACCCGACACGATGAGCGGGAACACCGCCCGGGCGAAGTCGCCGCCGTCGAACAGCGCGGCCATGTCCCATTGCAGGTCGGTCCGCGCGCACACGTCGGATGCGCCCGCGCTCGTCACCGGGATGTTGTGCTCGTTGGCCAGCTGAACCAGGGGCTCGTGGGCTCCGCCCAGATACGGGTAGACGAGGTCCATGCCCGCGTCCAGGGCGACGTTGAACGCCTCGGTTGCGCCAGCGACGTTGTCGAAGTCGAACGGGAAGTTGCCCGTCGGTGTGTACACGACGTCGTAGCTGGGGTCAACGGCCTTCATGCCCAGACGCATCGCCAACTCGGTCTCGACCTCGAAGCCGAGGTCGCAACAGCCGATCATGTAGGCGGTGTCGCCGCCGCGCTCCTGCAGGATCAAACCCGCCGCGACACCGACGACGTACTCGATCTCGGCGCCGTCGTTGGTGCTGAGGGCGACCCCGGGAGTCTGTGGATAGCCGGTGCCGCAGTTGCAGTACCAGAACACGTCCGGGTAGCGCTCCACCAGGTCGGGAAGCGGATCGGCGATCTCGCCCGCTCCGACCGCGATGATGTCGACGCCCTGGGCCACGAGGTTCTCCAGTTCAGTGTCGGCCACAGCCGGCTCGATGTTGTCGATGATGATCGGAGCGTCCCAGCCCTGGGCCTCAGCGATCTCGGTGGCCGCGTCGACGAGCGCCTGATAGTAGGCCCCGTCGTCGCGGGGACCGGCGGCGGCCACGCCCAGGATCACCCTGCCGTCGCCGTTGGTGTCCATGTCGACGGTTGCCTCATCGGTGATGTCAGTCTCCTCGATGGCCTCGGTCATCTCCTCTTCCTCGGCTATCTCCTCCTCGACCGCGGGCTCCGCTTCGACCGTCGTCTCGTCGGCGTCGTCTCCGCACGACGCTGCGATGAGTGCGAAGACCGCGATCGCGGCTGCGAACCATCTGTACGAATGTCGTCTCATGTTCCCTCCAGTGTGGAACCGCTTGCGCCCCAGTGACGGTTGCACCAAGGCCTGTATACAGGCGACGACCATAGCATCGCTGCGGCTTCGATGTCCTGCCGGACGCAGCCATGATCGGCCCGTCGCGATCCCGCCTTCCGGGCTGATACGAGCGGCGCGCTAACGTGGCCTTCCGCAACCCTCTAGGAGGCGCGGATGGCTCCACTACGCAGCCCGGTCCCGCTCGAGGACATCGAGCCCGCGGCCAGGCCTGTAGATGTCGCGGTAGGCCTGCCGCCGGCGTGCTACACCGACGCCGACTTCTACCGGTTCGAGAAGGCGGCCGTCTTCGACACCGAATGGCTGTGCGTCGGCCGCTCCAGCCAGATCCCCGAGCCGGGCGACTACTTCACGGCCACGCTGCTGGGCGAAGAGCCCGTGATAGTCGTGCGCAACCGCGACGGTCGGGTCAACGTAATGTCGTCGACCTGCCAGCACCGGGCCATGTGCATCACCGCTCCCGCCGAACGGCCCAAGGAGGAGTGGTTCGACCAGCCCCCGGAGTGCAGCGGCTCGACCCGCAACTTCCGCTGCCCCTACCACTGGTGGACCTACGACCTCGACGGACGCCTCATCGGCGCTCCCGAGATGCACCAGCGCCCCGGCTTCGTGCGCTCGGAGATCTCCCTGCCCCAGCTTGCGGTGGAGGAATGGCAGGGCTTCGTGTTCTGCTCGCTCGCTAGTGATCCGGTCCCGTTCGGCCCGAGGATGGCGGCCTTCGACGAGATGCTGGCCGTCTACTGCCTGGACGAACTGGTCACCACCGAGCCCGAGCGTCTGGAGATGCCCTTCAACTGGAAGATCTTCGCCGAGAACTTCATGGACGCCTACCACTCGCTGCGGCTGCACGCCTCCCTCTACGACTTCTCCGAGGCCGACACCGGCAACGAGACCTTGCTGGCGGGGACCTTCCCCGCTATGGAGCCCGGATCGATCGGCATCGGCGGCCGGGGCCGGACCGGCTTCAAGGACCGGGGCATGAACCCCACCCAGTCGGCGCTGTTCCCGCCCATCCCCACCCTCGGCGAGGACGACCGCTGGAACGTCGTGTACCTGTACGTGGCGCCCAGCCTGCTGATCGGCTGCCACAGCGACTCGGTCCACTGGACCGCGGTGCAGCCTGCCGGCACCGATCGCTCCATAATGACGTCCGGGTTCCTGTTCCCCGAGTCCACCGCCAAGCTGAAGCTGTTCGACCAGCTCCTGGAGCAGCACAAGCGGGGGCTCGACTACTTCTGGGACCAGGACATGCCGGTGGCAGTGGCCAGCCAGCGGGGCATGGCGTCGCGCTTCGCGCCCCAGGGGCCGCTGAGCCAGCAGGACTTCTTCCGCTCGCAGCTCGCGGAGTGGCTGATGGAGCGCTACCTCGCCGCCGAGGTGGCCGAAGACGGCTGATTCAGGCCGCGTCCCGGGCGGCGGATCACTCGTCGAACTGGGAACGGCGCCAGGCGGGGGTGGACTTCAAGCCGTCGCGGGCTGCCCGGTCCTGGAACTCACCGCTTCGAGACGCTAGCGGTCAGGCTCCACTACTCGCCCCAGCCGAGGCGGAGGTTACAGTCGCGAAGTGTGATCGTTCGCCTAGTCGTCAACGGCACCGAGACGACGGTCAACACCGCCCCAGAAGCCAGGCTCCTGGATGTGCTGCGCGGCCACCTGGGGCTCACCGGCGCCAAGGAGGTCTGCGGCCGGGGCGACTGCGGAGCGTGCACTGTGCTGTTGGGTGACCGGGCCGTGCCGTCGTGTCTAGTGCTGGCGGCTCGGGTGGACGAGCCGGTGCGAACCGTGGAGGGCATCGCCGCCGATGCCGCTCGCCTGCGGGAAGCACTCGCCGACCACGGCGGGCTCCAGTGCGGCTACTGCACGCCCGGATTTGTGGTGCGGGCCTACCAGCTCATTACCGCCGGGGAGTGCGACGTCACCGACCGCGAGGCCATCGGGCGGGCGCTGAGCGGGAACTTCTGCCGCTGCACCGGCTACGGCGGGATTGTCGCGGCGATAGCCGATGCCGCCTCCGACATGATTCCGACGTGATGGGCACAAGCGATTGACCGTTCTCGGCCGGCGCGTCCGGCCCGATCAGTGGGACGAGCGGACCTCGGGGACAGCCGTCTATACAACCGATGTCTCACTCCCCGGGATGCTCGAGGCCAGGACCCTGCGTAGTCCCCATCCCCACGCCGACATCAGGAGCATCGACACCTCCCGGGCCGAGGCCCACCGCGGCGTGGTCGCAGTGATCACGGCCGACGATCTGCTCGATGAGACCTACCTGCATCTTGGGGAACCGTTCCGGGACCGGTCGGCGCTGGCCCGGGACCGGGTCCGCTTCGTCGGTGAGGAAGTGGCCGCCGTGGCTGCGCACACCCGAGCCGACGCCGATGCCGCGCTCGCGCTGATCGACGTCTCCTACAAGCCGCGAGACGCGGTGCTCAATACGTCTATCGCCCGCGCCCTCAAGGCGCCGACTGTCCATGACGACGCCGACGGGAACCTGGCCCTGCAGGCGGTGCGCCCCTACGGCGACCCCGAATCGGCCCGGTCAGCCGCCAATGCGACCGTCAGCGACCAGTACGTCTACCGGGCCGCGGCCCACGTGTGCCTGGAGCCGCACTCGGTGGTGGCCCGCTGGGATCCGGCCCGCCAGCGACTTGACCTGTGGGTGTCCACCCAGGCGCCGTACTTCGTGCGCAAGGAGGTCGCCCACATGCTCGACCTGCGCCCCGAGCAGGTCCGCACCCACCCAGTGGCTGTGGGCGGCGGATTCGGCGCCAAAGCCAAAGCCGGCTGCCACGAGGTGATCGCCGCCGCGCTGGCGATGAAGTCGAAGCGTCCGGTGCGCCTCGTGCTCGACCGGGACGAGGAGTTCGCGGTCACCGCCGTCCGCCACGCCTTCAAGGTGGACATCGCGACCGGCGCCCGCTCCGACGGCACGCTCACCCACCGGGACTGCTATGTGACGGTGGACAACGGCGCCTACAACCACGCCGGACCGTCGGTGGCGATATACGCGACCATGCTGGCCGCAGGTCCCTACCGGCTCGAGGGCTGCGAGACCGCGGTTTCGCTCGTCTACACCAACAAGCAGCCCGGCGCTTCGTTCCGCGGCTACGGCAACCCGCAGATGACCTTCGCCACCGAGTCCCAGCTCGATGAGCTGGCCGGCAAGCTCGGAATGGACCCGATCGAGTTGCGTCTCCGCAACGCTCCGGCGAGTGGCGACACGACCCTGACCGGCTGGCGACTCGGCTCGGCCCGCCTGGCCGAATGCCTGGAGCGGGCCCGCCACGAGATCGGCTGGGACACCAAGCGAGCACAAGGCGGGCGCGGGCGAGGCGTGGGGCTGGCCGCCGCGGTGCACGTGTCCGGGGCCAACGCGTTCGAGTACTCCGAGCTGAGCGAGGCTGCCGTCGACGTGCGCGACGACGGCACCGCCCGGGTCTGCTTCGCCGGCGCCGACGCGGGCACGGGCCAGGCTGCGCTGTTGCGACAGATCGCCGCCGACGAGCTGGGCCTCGACTTCGGCGACGTGTCGGTCACGATGATGGACAGCCACGACGCCCCCCAGGATCTGGGCGCCTGGTCGTCACGGGGCACGGTGTGGAGCGGCCACGCCACCGCCGATGCAGCCCGAGGGGCGGCCGAGGCTCTGAGAGACGCGGCCGCGGCCAAGTTCGGCGCCGATCCGGCCCGGGTGCAGTTGGTGGGGGGAGAGGCCCGCTGCGGCGCCGACGCGGTGCCGTTGGGCGACTTGGTGCCCTTGACCGAGGGCGCCGCCGACGGGTGCCTGCGGGTCGAGGGCAGCTACCTCACCGACGTAGACAAGATGGACAAGGTCCACGGCCTGAGCCACTTCTCTCCCGCCTACTCCTACTGCGTGCAGGCAGTCGAGGTGGAGGTCGACTACGCCACCGGCCAGGTCAAGGTGCTCGACGCCGTGACCGTGCACGACTCGGGCACGGCGCTGAACCCCGCCGCCGCCGAGGGCCAGGCGACCGGCGCCATGGCTATGGGACTGGGCGCGGCGCTCGGAGAGGAACTCGTCTACGAACAGGGGCGCATGGTCAACCCCACCCTGCTCGAGTACCGGGCGCCTCGGGCCGGAGACCTGCCGCCCATCAGGGCCATCCTGCTCGACGGGCACGACCCGGCCGGCCCGTACGGCGCCAAGGGCATCGGCGAGATTGGGGTTGTGCCCACGCCGGCGGCAGTGGCCAACGCGGTGGCCAACGCCACCGGGGTACGGGTCCGGGAGGTGCCCATCACACCCGAGAAGCTCCTGCCACGCCTCCGACCCGACACGTCCACGGCACGCATCTCCCGGCACCGGACCCGGTCGAAGTGGCTCGACCTCGAGACGGCCTGGACCGCGCTGATCCGCCGTCTCTACAAGCTCGGCCTGTTCAAGGTCCTCGATCGGCGGGCCCTGAGGCGGGGCGGCAAGCGCGATGCAGCGGCGCCGGTGCCGGACGTCTCGACCATTGAGCACCCCACCACCGTCGAGGCTGCCGTCGGTGCATTCGCGGCCGGGAGCGACGCCGACTACCTGGGAGGCGGCACCGACCTCCTCGTCGCCCGGCAGCAGCGGCTCGCCGCTCCGGTGCGCTTGATCGGCACCACCGCCATCGGGGAACTCCGCCGGCTCGACGAGACACCCGACGGCGACCTGTGCATCGGCGCGGCCATCACGCTGGAGGACCTCCGGCGCCGGGTCGGCCGATCCGGTGCCCCTCCGGGCGACATGATGCTCGCCGATCTCCTGGGAGAGCTGGCCACCCCCCAGATCCGGGAGCTGGCGACGGTGGGCGGCAACCTTCTTCAGGAGAAGCGCTGCTCCTTCTTCCGCAACGGCTTCGACTGCTACAAGCGGGGCGGGTGGACCCGCCCGTGCTACGCCGTGCTCGGCGATCATCGCTTCCATCACGCGGTGATCGAAGGCCACCGCTGCCAGGCCGTCACCCCCTCGGACCTGGCCACCGGCCTGCTGGCGCTCGGCGCGTCGGCCCACAGCGTGCCGCCGGGATCCAAGCCACCCCGCGGCCGGGCCATCGACGAGCTCTACTCCGGGCCGGGCGAGCCCGACCTGGCCGACGGCGAGCTCTTGACGATGGTGAGGGTGCCCGCGGCGACGCGGTCCCAGCCCGCCGCCTTCGAGAAGCTGAGGCTCTACGCCGGCGACTTTGCGGTGTGCTCCGTCGCGGTGTCGCTCGAACTCGCAACCGACGGCGCCACCATCGCCAGCGCCCGGATCGCTCTCGGGGCGGTGGCCCCCAGGCCGTACCGGGCCGAACGCAGCGAGAAGCGCCTCGCCGGTGCCAGCCTCCGGGATGGAGAGGCGCTCAGAGAAGCTTCATGGGCGTGGGTCTACGACACCCACCCCCTGCCCAACAACGTGTGGAAGGTCGAGGCCACCTGCGGCCTGCTCCTCCGGGCCCTGAACCGCGCTGCGGGCACCGCACTCGACGACCGCGGACTTGAGGAATAATAGATGTTTTCATAACATTCAGTTGTTATAGCTGTTGACCGTCCGTTACGCTCATCCGGAAGAGCCCAGAAGAGCGCGGTGAGCCAATGACAACAGCCGGCATGAGCGACATGACCACGGAGCAGCCGGCTGCTAGCGACGCGGCATCCGATCGGGCCGCGGTGCTGTTCGCCGACGCCCGCGCTCTTCACGACGCGGCGTTAGCCCGACTGGACGCCGACGACATAAGGGACGCGGCCGAGAAGGCCTGGTGCGCCACCAAGCGGGCCGCCGACGGCCTCATTGTGGCCCGCACCGGCGATGAGCCTGCAAAGTCCCCTATCACGACACGGGAACTGAACCGGCTCGCCATGGACAATCAGGACATCGGCCGCCTTGCCGATCGGTACCACATCGTCAAAGACGCGTTGCACGGCGACTGCTTCTACCTCGGATTCTGCGAGCCGATCGAGCGCACCGAACGCCTCATCCACGAGACCATCGACTACATCGACGACGCCGAAGACCTCGCCGCCCCTTCGACGGCAGTGGCTCAGGAATAGTCGCCGGACGCGAGGAGCAACCTGATGACACCTGCAAGCATGAGCGGCCCAGAGCCCGGTCAGGCACTCGCCAGCGGCGCGGCAGCCGAGCGGTCCGCGGCGTTGTTCGCAGACGCCCGCGCCATGCACGACGCAGCGCTGGCCCGACTGGACGCCGGGGACATCCGGGACGCGGCCGAGAAGGCCTGGTGCGCCACCAAGCGCGCCAGCGACGGCCTCATAGTGGCCCGCACCGGCGACGAGCCCGAGCGGGCGCCCGACACCACCCGCGGGCTGCGGCGCCTGGGTATGGACGACGAGGACATCCGCCGCTCGATGAGCCACTACTACGTGGCTCGCGAGACCTTGCATGGTTCCTGCTTCTACCGCGCATCCTGCGAGCTGATCGAAGACACCGAACGCCTCATCCACGAGACCATCGACTACATCGACGAGGCCGAGCGTCGCGCCGCCGTCTAGCGGCTCGTGGCCGCGGCCTGCTCAGCCAGGAGGAACTTGCGGATCTTGCCGACGCTGGTGCGGGGCAACTCGTCGATCAGGGTGATGTCGGCCGGGCGCTTGGCCTTGGCCAGGCGCTGTCCGCACCAGGCATGCAGCTCGTCGATCGAGGGAGGCGCCGACGCGTCGGCAGCCACCACGAAGGCCACCGGCACCTCGTCGCGGATCTCGTCGGGCCGGCCGACCACCGCGGCCTCCAGCACCGCGGGGTGCTCGGACAGGGTGGACTCGACCTCCACGATTGAGACGTTCTCGCCGGAGACCTTCAGAACATCGGAGCGGCGACCATCGAAGTAGTGGCGCCCGGTGTCGTCGCGGACCGCCCGGTCGCCGGTGAGGAACCAGCCGTCCCGGAAGCTGGCCGCGGTGATGTCGGGCGCATCGAGGTAGCCGGCGAACAGCGTGATGCCGGGCTCGCCGCCCACGACCACCTCGCCCACCATGCCGGGCTCTACCGGATACCCGTCTGCGTCCTGCACATCCACCGAGCAGCCCGGCGAGACCCGGCCCATCGAGGCGTGGTGGGGGTCGGCGGCCTCGTCGGTGAGGACCGCGGGGATGGTCTCGGTCATGCCGTAGAGCTGGCGGGGCCGGCAGCCGAACCACCCCGCCGCCGTGGAGTGCTGGTCGGCCGCGATGTTCTGCGCGTACCAGCAATGGCGCAGCCGCGCCCCCTCGGCTGGTCCGCCGCGGGCCAGGATCATGCGGATCGGCGCGGCGAAGAGGCTGGCGCAGGTGGCCGAGTGCCGGGCAACGGCCGGCAGGAACCCCGACGCCGAGAAGGCCGGCATCAGGGCCACGCTCGCACCGGTCCAGATGGCCGACGCGAACGAGTAGTACTGCGCGTTGGCGTGGAACAGCGGCAGCACCACCAGGTGCCGGTCGTCGGGGGTGAGCCCGGCTGCCTCTGCCATGACCTTGCCCGCGAAGGCGTAGTTGGCCTGGGTCACCTCCACGCCCTTGGGGCGCCCGGTCGTGCCGGAGGTGAACATCACCGCGGCCCGGTCGCGCAAGCCCGGCTCAGGCCGCTCCGAGACGGCCAGCAGCTCGGCGTCGAACGGTTCCAGCGTGGTGTCGGCCTCGTCGATCTCGATCACCCGCAGGTCCCGGCGCCCCGCCGCCGCGGCCGCGGCCCGGTAGATGCCGGCCCGGGCTCCGGCGCACAGCCCGACCGCAGGACCGGTGCGCTCGATGTGACCGGCCAGCTCCGGGGTGCGGCCCATCGGGTCCGACGGGACGATCCACGCCCCGAGGCGGTTCGCGGCCAGCCACACCGCGATGAACGTCGGCGAGTTGGTCAGGGCCAGGTGGACAGCCGCACCCGGCTCGGCGCCGAGCGCGACCAGCGTCGCCGCCACCCGGTCCACCACTTCGTCGAAGTCGCCGTAGGACCAGCGGGCGACATCTCCAGAGGGGGTTTCGAAGACCAGGAACGCCTCATCGGCCCGGCCGGCCACGGCCCGGTCCCACACCGCGGCGAACGGCACGGGCCGGGCCCAAGCCCCCACCGGGTGATTCTGTGTGCGGTCACCGGCCATAGCGACCAACAAGCTCAAGCAGGATCTAAGGGAGGGAGGAATCTGCCGCCGGCTGGCCGTATCCGCCACCGCCGGGCAGCTCCAGGCGCACGCTGTCGCCGGGCTGCAGCGTGATGCGGGTCTGGGTGGTGACCGGCTCGCCGTTCACCTGGAACGCCCCGCAAGCGCCCGGCTCGCCCCCGAAGATGCCCTGGGGCGGTTCGGTCAACCGGCTGGTCACCGCGTTGAGCTGCCAGGGCCGGTCGGTGTCCACCTCGAACTCGATCACCTGGCCCAGACCGCCGGGCTGCGCGCCCGCCCCGCCCGAGCCGGGCCGCAGCGCCTTCTGCAGGAAGCGCACCGGAGCAGAGGCCTCGACCACCTCGATGGGCACCGCCGACACCCCGGTGGGGTACGAGCAGGCGTCGAGTCCGGGCTTGGACGCCCGGGCGCCCACCCCGCCCGCGTAGGTGAACATGGCGGTGATGAAGGGAGACCCGTCGTCGTGGTGGCCGTTCACCTGCATCGTCCACACCGCGCCGGCACCCTCGGCCATGGCACCGTCGGGCTTCACCTGGGCCAGGGCCTTGAGCAGCGCGTTGGGCAGGAACATGCCGACCACGTGGCGGGCCGTGCCCGGCTGCGGGGGCACCGCGTGCACGACCGACCCCTCCGGCGCCCGCATCCGGATGGGCGCCAGGCTGCCGTGGTTGTTGGGGATGTCGGGATTGAGCACCGAGCGCACCGTGAACGTGGTGTAGGCGTGGGTGTAGTTGCGGACCACGTTGATGCCCCACGGGCTGGCATCGCTGGAGCCCTCGTAGTCGACGATGATCTCCCCGGCGTCGGGATCCACCGTCATGGAGCACACGATGTCGACCCGGCTCCCGTCGGCCAGGTCCAGAACGGCCGACGCGTCGTGGGTGCCCGCGTCGAGCTCGCGGATGGTGGCCCGGGTGGCCGCCTCGGACCGTTCGATGATCTCGTCGGCCAGCGCCTCGATGTCGTCGAGTCCGTGGGTGTCGCACAGCGTGGCCAGCCGCTGGGCCCCCACCTCGCCCGACGCCATCTGGGCATGCAGGTCGCCGGCCATGTGATCGGGCTGGCGGACATTGGAGAGGATGAACTTCCAGACGTCGCCACTGCGCTCGGAGCCGCCGGCGCCGTCGCCCGCCATCAGCTTGCAGATCGGGATCCACAGCCCCTCCTCGAAGCAGTCCCTGCCGCCCGCGCCGATGCCGTAGCCGCCCACGTCGGTGTGGTGGATGGTCGACCCGAACAGGGCGATGAGCCGGGGCTGGCCGCCTGCCGCCGGCGTGCGCCAGGCCGGCACCAGAACGGTCACGTCGAGGAGCTGGCCCGCCGTCTTGTAGGGGTCGTTGGTGATCAGCACGTCGCCGGGCACCAGGGAGTCCACCGGGTACTCCTCGAGCATGGCGGCCGCACCCAGAGCCAGGCTGTTGATGTGGCCGGGAGTGCCGGTGACGGCCTGGGCCACCATCCGCCCCCGGCGGTCGAACACCGCGTTGGCCAGGTCGCCGGCCTCCCGCACGATCGGGCTGAACGCGGCCCGCTGCAGGGCCCGGGCCTGCTCGTTCACGGTGGAGATCAACGACTGCCACAGGATCTCCAACTCCACGGGGTCGAAGGTGCGAACCGCGCTGCTCATGAACCGCTCCTATCAGCTACGAGGCTGCCGTCGGGCGCCACCTCGGCCCGCCACCCGGAGCGGATCACCGTGGTGGTCTCGCGCTCCTCCACGATGGCCGGCCCCGCGAACGCCGCTCCCACGCTCAGATCCTGCCTCCGGTACACCGGCACCACAAGCGCATCGGCCCCCCGCTGGAGGACCGCGTGCCGATGCGACACCGGCTCCGCCGAACCGCCCGCGGCGCCGGCGGCCACTTCGGGCGTCACCGCGGACTCCTCCGCATAGGCCGAGAGCCGCCAGGTCACCGCCTCCACCTCCACATCGGGAATGGTCATCCCGTAGATCCGCCGGTACTCCGCATCGAAGGCCTCGATCACCTCGGAGTCGGAGGCGGGCCACGACTCCCCTGAGCCCAGCCACACCGTGATCTCGTTGCCCTGCCCCGAGTAGCGCGCGTCCAGCCCGTAGCGGAACCGCACCTCGGCTGCGGGCACGCCGGCCGCCAGCAGCACCCTGCGGCCCTCGCCGCGCAACTCGTCCAGCAGCCCGTCCCGCTCCTCGGGAGCGACGCTGCCCAACAACCGGGGCATGGAACGGGCCAGATCGATCCGCACCGGCGACACCAGCGTCCCGAACGCCGACAGCACACTGGCGTTCGGCGGGAAGATGATCCTGTCGCTCTCCAGGAGGTCGGCGACACCGCAGGCGTGCACCGGTCCGGCGCCGCCGAAGGCCAGGATGGTGACCCCGCGCAAGTCGACGCCCTGCTCGACACCGTGCATGCGGGCGGCGGCGGCCATGTTCTGGTCCACCACTTCGGAGATCCCGGCGGCGGTCTCCATCACCGGCAGACCGAGCCCGGCCGCGGTGCCGGCCACCGCGGCAGTGGCCGCATCGCCGTCGAGGGGCATGTCGCCCCCCAGGAAGGCGTCCGGGTCGAGCAGGCCCAGCACCACGTCGGCGTCGGTCACCGCGGCTGTCGTGCCGCCCCGGCCGTATGACGCCGGGCCCGGATCGGCGCCCGCGGACTCCGGGCCCACCTTCAGCAGGCCGAACCGGTCGAGTCGGGCCAGCGAGCCCCCGCCCGCACCGATCTCGACCAAGTCCACCGACGGCACCGACACCGGGAACCCGGAACCCTTCTTGAACCGGTAGATCCTGGCCACCTCGAAGGTGTTGGTGAGGGCCGGCTCGCCGTCGGTGATCAGGCAGGCCTTGGCGGTGGTGCCGCCCATGTCGAAGCAGAGCAGGCGCTCTGATCCGAGCCGGTCGGCATACCACTTGCCGGCCAGCGCGCCCGCCGCCGGTCCCGACTCCACCAGCCGGATCGGGCCCCGGGCCGCGTCGTCGGCCGACACCACGCCGCCGTTGGACAGCATCATCAGCACCGACCCGCCGAACCCCTCGGCCGAGAGCCACTTCTGCAGCTCGTCCAGGTAGGGGCCGATGACCGGCATCGTGGCCGCGTTGCAGGCCGCGGTGATCATGCGGGGGTACTCGCGGATCTGCGGCGATATCTCCGCCGAGATGCACACCGGAACACCCAGATCCCTTTGCAGGCGCGACGCCACCGCCTGCTCGTTGGCCGGATTCACGTAGGAGTTGAGCAGGCACACCGCCACCGACTCCACCCCGGCCGCCGCGAGCTCCGAGCACAGGCGGTCGAGGTCAGCGTCGGCCGGTTCGGCCAGCACCGCGCCCGTCGCGGAGGTGCGCTCGTCTACCTCGAAGGTGAGGTCCCGACCGATGGGAGGGTCCGGGAACTCGATCTGCAGGTCGTACATGTCATAGCGATGCTCGTCGCGGATCAGCAGCGTGTCGCCGAAGCCGGTGGTGGTGACCAGCCCGGCCCGGCCTGTGCGTCCGGTGATCAGCGAGTTCGTGATCAGCGTGGTTGCGTGCACGATCGGCGCGGTGATGTCGGTGGGGACCACGCCGGCCTTGGCCAGCAGCGCAGTCACCCCGGTGCGCACCCCTTCGAGGGGCGCCCCCGGGGTGGTCAGCGTCTTGTCCACCACCACTCGACCCGACTCGGCGTCGAGCAGCACGACGTCGGTGAAGGTCCCCCCGATGTCGACAGCCAGCCGCCAGTCGGCCATGGGCAGCAGACTTCAGCCGGTGGTGGCCAGGTCGGCCCGGGGCGGCGCGAACACGTCGAGAATCCAGCACTCCCCGTACGTGTCGTCGCCGATGAATACCGAGTCGCCGTGCCACACCGAGCGGGGCGCCAGGTACGAGTCCCCCTCGCTGAGCACGATGCGCTCGTCGTTGGCGCCCTCGGGGCCGATGCGGAAGTCGAGCTTGCCCTTCATGATGATGCCGAGCTGCTCGTTCTCGGTGTGGTTGTGGAGCACCGATCCCCCCGCCCCTCCGGCGATGCGCCAGAAGCAGAACTGCAGGTGTTCACCGGTGATGACCCGGTGCCTGAAGCCGGGACGGGCCGTCTCGACGAAGGCGTCGTCGTCAAGGAAGTAGCAGTACGGGTTGCCGAGTCCTTCGGCGATGCTCATGAGCGGTGCTCCTTCTCGTTGCTCGAGATCGTTGGGCGTCAGAGAGGCTTCCGTCCCGAGGTGGGGACCGGCGGCTCAGCCGAGAGCCGCGAACCGTGCCCTGTCGGCATCGAGGTCGAGGGGGCGGATGATGGCCTGATGCTCCTCGTCTCCCCAGTGCTGCGGGGGCACCAGCCACATGACCTCGAATTCCAGGCCGTCGGGGTCCTTGGCGTACAGGCTCTTGTTGGGTCCGTGGTCGCTCTGACCTGCCAGCGCGCCGGCCGCGGCCAGCCGCTCGCGCATCTCGGCCAGCTCATCGAGGGTGCCGACCTCCCAGGCGATGTGGTAGAGGCCGACCGTGCTGCGGCCGGCCTGGGAGGCGCCCGCCTCCTCGCCGATCGAGAAGAAGACGATGTCGTGGTGGTTCTCCGAGAGCGGGGCCCGCATGAAGACGTAGGCGCCGGGCCCGTCGATCACCGTGGTGAAGCCGAGCACGTCTGCGTAGAACTTCTGGTGGCGGCGGGCGTCGCGCACATACAGGACAGCGTGGTTCATTCCTGAGATCATCGTTGCGCGCCCCTTGGAGCCGGACCCACCGGTACCGGTTCGACGATACGCCCGGCCGGTGTGTACGGCAAAGCCCGGCCCGGCTGCCCGTGGCGCAACGGCGTCTAGTTGATCCGGCGCGCCGGGCACCAGTTGAACTCGTGGAGAACCAGCCCGTGCGACACCGGCCTGAAGGCCGTCACCGAGGCAAGGCTCACCCTCAGACGCATGATCATCTCAGCGCCGCCGCCGAGCAGCCACACGACCGCCGACTTGATGGGGGTGGCATGGGTCACGACCAGGACGTTGCTCGTCGTAGCCTCCTCGACGAGCTCGGCGACGGCCTCGCCCACCCGCTCGTGCAGACTGGTCATCGACTCGCCCCCGGGCGGCACGTACGACACGTCGGAGGCCCACGCCGCCGCGAGCTCAGCCATGACATCGCCGATGAGACGGTCGTCGTAGGCGCCGAAGTCGATCTCCATCCACCGGTCGTCGACCGTGGTGGGAGCATCCGCGAAGCCGGCCGCCCGCGCCGTCTGCCGGGTCCGACGACGCGAGGACACAACCACCCGGTCCACCGGCCAGCGTTCCCTCAGAGCCTCGCCCACCACAGCAGACTGCTCGACGCCGATCTCGTCGAGAGGCGAGTCGAACTGGCCCTGGAGCCGGGCCTGGGCGTTGTTGGGAGTGCGGCCGTGGCGCAGGAGGATCAGGATGCACCGATGGTAGACCGGCCCTCAATAGGCCGCGGTTCGCCGCGAACTGCCCTTTAGTGGCAATAGTCTTCGTCGATGGCAATCATGACCGCCGACGCCGATGCAGGCGACGAGCCTGTCGACCGCCGCCTGAGCGAGGCCCTCGCTTCGCCGGTTACCACCACAGAGCTGTGCCGGGTGGTGGGGAGCCGGGTCCGGGAGTTGCGCCAGGCGATGAACATGACCATGTCGACGTTCGCCGCGGAGGCCGACATCTCCCTGGGGATGCTCTCCAAGATCGAGCACGGCCAGAGCGCACCGAGCCTGTCGACGCTGGTGCGGCTGGCGGCGACGGCGCGCGTACCGGTCACTGCGCTGTTCCGGGGCCTGGACGAGGAGCACGACCTGGTGATCGTGCGCTCCGGGGAGGGCCACGAGATCCACCACCAGGGGGGCGGGCCGGGGCGGCTCTACCAGGACCTCGGCACGTTGCGAGGCCCCAATCGAGTCATCGAGCCGATGATCACCACCATCACCGAGCCCGGCGGGGTGTTCCCGCTCTACCAGCATCCCGGCGTCGAGTTCCTGCATGTGCTGGAGGGGTCGCTCGACTACGGCTACGGCGGCACGGCCTACCGCCTGGACGCGGGTGACACCATGCAGATCCACGGCGAGGTGGCCCACGGTCCTGTCGAGCTGGTCGAGTTGCCCATACGGTTCATTTCCATCAAGGTGTACCCGGCCACCGAACCGCGAGCCGTGGCCGGAGGATGACGCCATGGGCCTGCTGATCGTCATCGACTGGATCAGCGAGACCGGGGGCGCCCGCAGCAACCTCGTTCTCTGGATCATGCTGGCCGCGGCAGTGGGACTCACGTTCTGGGAGTGCCGGGAGCGGGGCTACCGCCTCAAGGTGATGCTGTGGTGGATCAGCTTCGTGGCCATCACCCATGTGGTCGGATACATCGTCCTGCGCTTCCTGGTCCGCCCGCCCCGGGAGGCTTGACGATGCCGTGGACGCCGGCGCGGCGAGATCCTGAACCGGCCGATGGGCGGCCGACCAATCCTCTGGTGCGGCTGCTCAGACTGCCGGGACGCACCAAGCTGCTCATCGCAGTCGGAGTGCTGCTGGCGGTGATCCTGGCGACCGGGAGCTGCCAGGGCGTGGACATAACCGAGGCCCAGGCGATCGACGCGGCCCGGACCGCGCTCGCGGCCGAGCCGGGCGCATTCGAGCCCGCCAGGGTCGAAGCCAAAGTGCTGCGCCAAGGCTTCCCGCCATCTCCAGTGTGGGTCGTGGTCCTCACCGTCGCCGACCCTGAGGGCGGTTCCGAAGACTTCCTTCACCACGCGGGGATCTGGGTGGACGCCAAGACTGGCCGAATCCGCCAGATCAACATCACCCAGCCTGACGGCGGCTAGCGCGTCCCGCTCCCAGCGCGAATCTCAGGAAAGAATCGCGAACCCCTGGAAAGGCAGCACCGCTGCCCGAAGAGAACCGGCGACACGGATTGTGCTATTGTTGGCAGATTCCGGCCTGACCGGTCGGAACGGACAACGAGAATTGGGGGTGAGCCAGTGAACATACTCGCTCAAGTCGCCTACGAGACGAGCAATTCCATCGAAGTCTTCTCGGAGGCCTACTACTTCTTCACTGTCGCGCTTATGTGGTTCTTGCACGTGGGCTTCATGACATATGAAGCTGGTGTATCACGGCGTAAGAACATCATGTCCACGGCAATGAAGAACATCATGACGATTGCTGTCGTCACGCCGACGTTCTACTACTTCGGGTGGTACGTGTACTTCTGCATGCAGGAGGGCCTCCAGTTCACGGTGTCACCTAACGGGTCGACCCCCGCCGGACTTGAGGGGCTCTATGCCTGCGGCGACGACTACGGCCTCCCGTGGCACGGCTCCGCAGGACCGAACCTCGGCGACAACATCACCGGCGTGTTCTGGGCGGCATTCGTGCTGTTCTCCTGGACCACCGGATCCATCATGTCGGGCGCAGTGCTAGAGCGCATCCGCATCTCGGCCTACCTGTGGCTGACCGCCCTGATGGGCGGCCTGGTGTGGGTCGTAGCGGCGGCCTGGGGCTGGAGCTACGGAGGCTGGCTGACCGTTCACTTCGGCTACCACGACTTCGCGGCGTCCGGCGTGGTCCACGGCATCTCGGGCATCTTCGCGCTGGGCGTGCTGCTGAACCTGGGGCCGAGGCTCGGGAGGTACGACGCCGAAGGCAACGCCAGAACGTTCAAGCCCCACAACGTCCACATGACACTGATGGGGCTGATGATCATCTTCTCGGCGTTCTACGCGTTCTACGCGGCGTGCCTGGCCATCATCGGCGACACGACCCCGGGTTGGGCCAACATCTACTTCAACCCGACCACGCTGTCAGCGATCACCTACACCATCACCATGGGCTTCGCGGGCGGCTTCGCCGGCGGTTACGTCTTCTCGCGGGGAGATCCCTTCTGGACCATCTCCGGAGGCCTCGCCGGCGTTGTGACCGTCTCGGCGGGCGCCGACATCTACAGCCCGAACCTGGTCCTGATCCTCGCCTTCTTCTCGGCCGGGATCGCCTTCCATGTCGGCAACTGGTTCGACACGAAGGCCCGCATCGACGACGCGGTAGGAGCGGTGACCGTCCACGGCGTGATGGGCTTCTTCGGGGTGATGTGCGTCGGCATATTCGCAGCCGGATACCCGACCGGTCCGGCCGGTGTCGAAACCAGCTTCCTGGGTCAGCTCGTCGGAGCTACCGCGCTCATACCGCTGGCGTTCTTCACGGGCTACATCGCCTCGTGGATCCTCAAGAAGCTCAATCTGTTGAGGGTGCCGCCCGAAGTTGAGCTCGAGGGTCTCGACATGGCCGAGTACGGGATGGACTTCTTCCCGGAGCACGGTCGTGCCGACGAGACGATCATCCAGGCCGACGGAACCGAAGTGGTCTCTGCGGGCATACTGCAGGACGACCTCGGCGCCAACCGCTAGCCGGGTGTCCGCCTCATGGCTGCAGTTCGCAGGTGCCGTCGCCGTCATGTATGCGGTGGTCATCGCCGCCGGGTACTGGGGCAAGCGCAAGCGGGCTCAGCAAGAGGCGCAACATCACAACAAACGCAACGACCAACCTCGTTCAACCAACAGGAGAACTGAATGAACACCTTCCCATATGACAGCTGGGAGGCCGCACTGGAAGCAGCTGACGGCACCACCGGGTACTTCACCTGGGGACCCGGCGGCAACACGGCCTCAGTGGTCTTGGCGATCATCGGTATCGCCGTCTCGGTGATCATGGCCGTGATGATCACCGCCCGTGAGGACAAGCTCCTCAACGACGCGGCCGACCGGCTCGCCGACAAGTACAACTCGGAGGGCTGACATGGCCAACAAGCAGTTTGAGCTCAAGGGCAAGCAGGGCCACGACAAGGGCATCGAGATGGCCATTGTCGTCATCTGCCTGGCAATGGTCGTCTTCACGATCATTGCCATCCAGGCTCTCTGACGACTGACTCACCCCAATCAAGGCAGGCTGGCGCCGCGTCGTGCATGACGATGCGGCGCCAGCCCCTGCCTGAGCGGCTCCAGCCTCACTAGCCTTGGGCTGTGAAGGTCCCACGTAAGCGGATCGCCCAGGTCTCCGGGGCCATTGCGGCCCTGTCGGCCTTCCTGCCGTGGCAGACGCCCGCTGGCTCCAGCGGTGTCGAATCAGTGCCCGGCACCAGCACCAGCGCGGGACAGTTCGTCCTGATTGTGTGCCTGATCACGGTCGGGCTGGTGCAGGTGGGCTGGCGACCCGCCTGGATCGGTGTCGGCCTCGGGGTCGCGGTCACGTTCCGGGAGCTGTTCAGCAACGAGGTAGATCCGGCGTGGGGCCTCGCGATCGCGTTCCCAGCCTGCCTGGTGGCCGTCGTCGCACTGGTCTGGGAGATGTTCGCCAACATCGCCGCCCCGGGAGACGACCCCGACGGCGGGCCCGGTGGTCGAGGACTGTCAGGACCCCTGGGCCGGCGCCGACGCTAAATCTGTTGCACAAATGAGACTCCGCCGCGAGACTGGCTGGAGCGCGCAGACACTCTGGAGGCGGCCATGACGACGATCGCGCCACAGCAGCCTCGGATCCTGGTGCCCGGGCTGCTGATGCTTGGACCCGGCGTGGAGCGCTACCGGGTGACCGGAGGCGGTGCGACCGTGCTGGCACTCGATGCGGGGGACGAACTGGAGGTCGTGGACCCCGAGGGGTGCCAGCGCTGCGAACTGGTCGCCTTCGACGCCGACGGACGGTCCGACCGGGGCCTGATCGGCCTTGACGGAGCGGACGGCAACGGCAGCAACCTCAAGTCAACCGGCAAGCCGGCCGCCCTGGACATCCTGTCGGCCGAGCTCCGGGACGCCCGTCGGGTACGGGCCGGTCTCGAGCGGGCCGGCATCGACTTGACGTCTCTGCGGGCGGCCACCCCGTTGAGGCTGCTCGACGGCGACACACCCCCGGGAACCCGTGCCCGCGTGGTGGCTCACGCCGATGTCGCCTGCGTGGTGGCCGCTCCGGGCGAGGCCATGTCGGCCCACGGCGGCGCGCCCCCCACCGACCTGATCGCATACGTTCACCGCCGCGATCCGGCCATCGACGAAGGCAGGCCCCTGCTGCCGGCTCCGCTGGCCGACCCCAGCCAGGACTTCATCGTCAAGCACAGCACCGCCGTCGCCTACCAGGTGGCCAAGGGCGACTGGTTCCAGGTGGTCGACGTCGAGGGCCGGCAGTGCTCGGACTTCCAGTGCTTCGCGGTGGCCGACCTCGAAGCGGGCACCGAATTCTGCCTCGACGCCACCATCACACGCACGCTGATGGGCGCGACCTGTCCCGCTCCCGGTCTGTACTCGAAGTTCTACAACGCCAGGATGCAGCCCCTCGTGGAGGTGGTCCAGGACACCGTCGGCCGCCACGACACGTTCAACACCGCCTGCAACGCCCGCTACTACGAGGAGATGGGCTACCCCGGCCACATCAACTGCACCGAGAACATCAACGGCGTGCTCGACCCCTACGGCGTGGCCGGCCGCCGGGGCTGGGAGGCCATCAACTTCTTCTACAACACCCAGCTGGACGACGCCAACCAGATCTACTTCGACGAGCCCTGGTCCCGCCCCGGCGACTACGTGCTGCTGCGCGCCCTGCAGGACCTGGTGTGCGTGTCCACGTCATGCCCGGATGACATCGACGCGGCCAACGGCTGGACCCCCACCGACATCGCGGTGCGGGTCTATCCGGCCGCCAACCGGTTCAAGAAAGCGACGGCTATCCGAATGACAGCAGACTCCGAGGCCCAGCTCACCTCCGAGACCGGATTCCATCCCCGCACGGCCGCGTTGACCCGCAGCTTCAGCGAGTACTGCGGCTACTGGCTGGCCGATTCCTATACCGGACACGGCCCCATCGAGGAGTACTGGGCCTGCCGGCAGGCCGCCGCGGCCATCGATCTCTCCCCGCTGCGCAAGTACGAGGTGACCGGGCCCGACGCCGAGCTGCTGATGCAGACCTGCGTCACCCGCAACGTCCGCAAGCTGGCCGACGGCCAGGTGTCGTACACGGCCATGTGCCTCGGCACCGGCGGCATGATCGACGACGGCACCGTGTTCCGGCTCGGCCAACAGAACTTCCGCTGGATAGGCGGGCAGCTCGGCTACAGCGGCGTGTGGCTGCGCGAGCAGGCCCAGCGCCTGGGGCTGAAAGCCTGGGTGCGCAGCTCCACCGAGCAGCTCCACAATCTCCAGGTCCAGGGACCCAACAGCCGCCAGATCCTCGAGCAGGTGATCTGGACCCGGCCCGACCAGCCGACGATCACCGAGCTCGGATGGTTCCGGTTCACCATCGCCCGGATCGGCGACTTCGACGGGATCCCGCTGGTGGTGTCCCGCACCGGGTACACCGGCGAGCTGGGTTACGAGGTGTTCTGCCATCCCTCCGACGCACCTGCGGTGTGGGACGCCGTCTTCGAGGCCGGCACCGATCACGGCCTGGTTCCCATGGGATTGGCCGCGCTCGACATCCTGCGCATCGAGTCCGGCCTGGTGTTCGCCGGGTACGAGTTCTGCGACCAGACCGACCCCTACGAGGCCGGCATCGGCTTTACCGTGCCCCTCAAGACCAAGGAGGACGACTTCATCGGCCGCGACGCCCTCCTGAAGCGCCGTGACAACCCGCAGCGGCAGCTGGTGGGGCTGGAGTTGTCCGGCGGCGAGCCCGCCGCCCACGGTGACGGCGTGTACGCCGGGCGCAACCAGGTGGGCGTCATCACCAGCGCCACCATCTCCCCCATCCTGCGCAAGAACATCGCGCTGTGCCGCATGGCGGTGGAGCATGCAGAGATCGGGACCGAGGTCGAGGTCGGGAAGCTCGACGGCCACGAGAAGCGCATCGCGGCCGAGGTCGTGCGGTACCCGTTCTACGACCCCGACAAGTCCCGGGTCCGCGGCACCGCCTGAGCAACGTGACGCTGGTCCTGGTCGCTCTCGACGAGGTGCTCGAGTAGCGACTAGTTTCGCCCTGCACCTTGGCAAGAGGTCGTGCGAGGTTTTACTCTCGATACAGATACACCTAATCACAGGGGGGGATTCTGCTATGACGCGAGTGGCTGTCATCGGTGCCGGGCCGTGCGGGCTGGCGCAGTTGCACTCTTTCGCCAGCGATTCCGAGGCGGGCAGCCCATCGGCGCCCGAAGTCGTCTGCTACGAGAAGCAGTCCGACTGGGGCGGGCTCTGGAACTACGACTGGCGCACTGGGCTGGACGAGCACGGCGAGCCCTGCCACGCCAGCATGTACCGCTACCTGTGGTCCAACGGCCCCAAGGAGTGCCTGGAGTTCGCCGACTACGGCTTCGAGGAGCACTTCGGCAAGCCGATCGCGTCGTTCCCGCCCCGCGAGGTGCTCTACGACTACATCATCGGCCGGGCCCAGCGCAGCGGCTTCCGCGACCGGATCCGCTTCAACCACCCGGTGCGGCGCATCAGCCGCTCAGCCGACGGCAGCGGCTTCACGGTCACCGCCCACGACCAGGCCAACGACACCGACACCAGCGAGGACTTCGATCACGTGGTGGTGTCCACCGGGCATTTCTCCATCCCCAACATGCCCCACTACCCCGGCTACGAGACCTTCGGCGGCACGCTGATCCACGCCCACGACTTCCGCGATGCGGTGCAGTTCGCCGACCGAGACGTGCTGGTCATCGGGTCGAGCTACTCGGCCGAGGACATCGCCTCGCAGTGCTGGAAGTACGGCGCCCGTTCGGTGGTGTGCACCTCCCGGCGGGGCATGGGCTTCGACTGGCCCGAGGGCATTACCGAGAGGCCCATCCTCACCCATGTCGACGGCCGGACGGTGCACTTCACCGACGGCTCGACCGCCGAAGTCGACGCCATCATCTCCTGCACCGGTTACCTGCACCACTTCCCGTTCATGGACGACGGGCTGCGCCTGGTGACCGCCAACCGGCTGGCCACCTCGATGCTCTATCGCGGCGTGGTGTTCCAGCCCGAGAACCGGATCCTCTACCTGGGGATGCAGGACCAGTGGTACACGTTCAACATGTTCGACGCCCAGGCCTGGTACGCCCGCGACGTGATCCTGGGCCGCATCGAGCTGCCCGGCGCCGACGAGCAGGCCCGCTGGATCGAGGAGCGCCAGGCCGAGGAGGACGCGCTGGCAGACGACTACGCGTGCATCGACTTCCAGGGCGCCTACACCCAGGACCTGGTGGACCAGACCGACTACCCGGACTTCAACACGCCCCTGGTCAATCAGATGTTCTACGACTGGAAGAAGCACAAGAAGCAGTCGATCATCGGCTACCGCGACCACGGGCACACCTCGCCGCTGACGGGCACGGTGGCCCCCATCCACAACACCCGGTGGGAGGACGCCCTCGACGACTCGCTGGAGTCCTACCTGGCCGGCTCGGCCTAGAGGCCGAGCCGGAGGCGGCGGCCGAAGCCGCAGACACCGGTCCGCCATGGACGATGTGATCATCGTCGGGGGCGGGATCGGCGGCCTCGCGCTGGCTCTCATGCTGCACGAGCGCGGCATGAGTTGCCGCGTGTACGAGGCCGCGCCGCAGATCCAACCCATCGGGGTGGGCATCAGCCTGCTGCCCCATGCCAGCCGGGAACTGGGCCTGCTCGGGCTGACCGACGCTCTCGGCGAGGTGGCCGTCACCACCAGGGAGTCCTGCTTCTTCAACCGCTTCGGGCAGTTCGTCTACTCCGAGCCCGTGGGCCGCTACGCCGGCTACGACTGGCCCCAGTTCCAGATCCACCGGGGCGACCTGCAGCAAGTGCTGTACCGGGCCTACGTCGACCGGGTGGCCGGAGGCGCCGGGCGGGTGCTGACCGGGCACCGCTGCACCGGCACCGAGTCCGACGGCCGCGGCGCGACCGCCTACTTCGTCGACTCCAGCACCGGCCGGTCCCTGGCACCGGCGCGGGGGGCGGTCGTCATCGGCTGCGACGGGATCCACTCGGTTGTGCGCCGCCAGTTCTTCGGTGACGAGGGCCCGCCCGTCTACTCGGGTGTGAACATGTGGCGGGGCACCACCGTCTGGGAGCCGTTCCTCAGCGGGTCCACCTACCTGAGGGCGGGCTGGCTGACGGTGGGCAAGATGGTGATCTACCCGATCCGCCACAACGTCGACAGCCGGGGTCGGCAGCTCGTGAACTGGGTGGCGGAGGTGCAGACCGACGAGTTCAACGAGCAGGACTGGAACCGGGCCGGCCGCCTCGAGGACTTCCACCACGTCTTCGCCGACTGGACTTTCGACTGGCTCGACGTGGCCGGGCTGATCCGGGGCTCGGAGCAGATCCTGGAGTATCCGATGGTGGACCGCGACCCGCTGCCGAGATGGACCCTCGGCCGGGTGACCCTGCTGGGCGACGCCGCCCACCCCATGTACCCCCGGGGCTCCAACGGAGCGGGCCAAGCCATCCTGGACGCAAGGTCCCTGGCCGACTGCCTGCGGTCGGCCGCATCGATACCCGAAGCCCTTGAGGACTACGAGGACCAGCGGCTGGCGGCCACCGCCGCGGTGGTGCACGCCAGCCGGTCGGCGCCCCCCGACGTGATTCTCAAGGCGGTCCACGAGCGCACCGGAGACCGGCCCTTCGAGCGCATCGAGGACGTGATCACGGCCACCGAGATGGCGGCCCTGTCCGACAGCTACAAGCGCGTCGCCGGATACCACCGCGAGTCCCTCGAGAGCCGTTGACGACCATCGGCAGGTCCGAATCACGAGGATTTGGAACGGTCAACGGCGCGTGGTTGGCTAGAGCGCATGCGTGCTGGTTCCCTTGAGATCGACCCCGCCCTGTACGAGTTCATCGCAGTCGAGGCCCTGCCCGGCACCGGCGTGCAGATCGATGAGTTCTGGAGCGCGCTCCAGTCCATCCTGATGGACCTCGGCCCCCGCAACGCCGCTCTGCTGGCCAAACGCGACGAGCTGCAGTCACAGATCGACCACTGGCATCGGGCCGCCCGAGCCGAGGGCCGGAGCCACGACGGCGACGCCTACGCCAACTTCCTGCGCGACATCGGATACCTGCGCTACATGGACGGCTCGGTGACAGCCACGACGGCCAACGTCGATCCCGAGATCGCCGAGGTGGCCGGACCGCAACTGGTGGTGCCCCTCGACAACGCCCGCTACGCGCTGAACGCGGCCAACGCCCGCTGGGGAAGCCTCTACGACGCGCTGTACGGGACCGACGTCATCAGCGAGTCCGACGGTTGCGGCCGCGGCGGTGCCTACAACCCCATCAGGGGCGACAGGGTCGTCGCCGCGGGGCGGGAGTTCCTCGACACCCATTTCACCCTGGACTCGGCCAGCCACCTGTGGGCGACCGGATACCAGGTGCAGGACGGAGCACTCCAGGTGCGCAGCGGCGACGGCACCGTCAGCTCGCTGCTGCGCCCGGAGCAGTTCGCCGGCTACGGCGGCGCCGCCGACTCTCCCACTTCGATCCTGCTTCGCAAGAACGGCCTGCACTGCGAGCTGCGCATAGACGCCGAGCATCCGGTGGGACGGCGGGACCACGCCGGCGTCTTCGACATCGGCCTCGAGTCCGCGGTCACCACCATCATGGACTTCGAGGACTCCGTCTCGGCGGTGGACACCGACGACAAGGTGTCGGTCTACCGGAACTGGCTCGGGCTCATGCGAGGCACCCTGCAGACGACGTTCGTGCGCGACGGCACGCCCGTGAACCGGTCGCTGAACGGCGATCGCAGCTTCACCGGCCCCGACGGCACGCCGATAACCCTGCCGGGCCGGGCACTGATGCTGATCCGCAATGTGGGGCCCCACCTCAGCACCGACATGGTGAGGCTCGACGGCGAGCCGGTGTACGAGACCATGGTCGACGCCATGGTTACCGCGCTGTGCGCGCTCCATGACCTGCGGGGCATGGGCCGGGTGGACGGCAAGACCATCCGGAACTCGGCAAGCGGCTCGGTCTACATCGTCAAGCCCAAGATGCACGGTCCCGACGAGGTCGCGTTGGCATGCGAGCTGTTCAGCCGGGTGGAGGACGCCCTCGGCCTGGTGCAGCGCACCCTCAAGATGGGGATCATGGACGAGGAGCGCCGCACATCGCTCGGCCTCAAGGAGTGCATCTGGAGAGCCCGCGACCGGGTCGTGTTCATCAACACCGGCTTCCTGGACCGCACCGGCGACGAGATCCACACCGACATGGAGGCCGGACCGGTGGTCCCCAAGACCGAGATGAGGGCCGCGGCCTGGCTCGGTGCGTACGAGAACTCCAACGTCGACGCCGGGCTGGCCTGCGGCCTGCGGGGCCGCGCCCAGATCGGCAAGGGAATGTGGACCATGCCCGCCGAGATGGCGGCCATGGCCAAAGCCAAGATCCAGCACCCGATCGCGGGAGCCAGCACTGCCTGGGTGCCCTCGCCCACCGCGGCGACGCTCCACGCCATGCACTACTTCCTGGTGGACGTGGCCGACCGCCAGCGCGACCTCACCGAGCGCACCCCGGCCCGCCTCGCCAATCTCATCGAGATCCCCGTACTGCCGGTCGGCCGGGAACTCGGCCCGGGCGAGATCCAGCGCGAGCTGGACAACAACGTTCAAGGCGTCCTCGGGTACCTGGTCCGCTGGGTGGGCCAGGGCGTGGGGTGCTCCACCGTGCCCGACATCGATGACATCGGGCTCATGGAGGACTTGGCCACCCTGCGCATCTCCAGCCAGCACATCGCCAACTGGCTGCACCACGGTCTCATATCCGTCGATCAGGTACGCGAGACGATGCGCCGCATGGCAAACCTCGTCGACCAGCAGAACGCGGGCGACCCCGACTACAGGCCCATGGCACCCGACTACGACTCCAGCATCGGTTTCCAAGCCGCGGTGGAGCTGGTCTTCTCCGCCCGGGACGAGCCCAACGGCTACACCGAACGGGTGCTTCGCTCCCACCGCCGAGCCGTCAAGACCGGACGGGCGGGCTGAGCGCCTGTACCATCCGCGGCTGTGCGGACGCTGCCCGACGAGGTCGATGTCATCGTCATAGGCGCGGGCGTGTCCGGCGCCAGCATCGGCTACCAGCTCGCCCGGCATTCGGACCTTCGGGTGGCGGTGGTGGACGCCCGCCCGCCCGTCGGAGGGATCTCGGGCCGCACATTCGGGCAGATCCGCCAGCACTACTCCAACGAGCTCATGGTGCGCATGGCACTGAGAGGCTTCCACTGCATCGGCAACTGGAGCACCGAGGTGGGCTACGGGGATCCGGGCTATGTGCGGCTCGGCTACATGCTGCTGGTCACCGGCAACCAGATTGACGGCCTGCGGCGCAACGTCGAGCTCGGGAGGCGGCTGGGCGTGGACACCCGCTTCGTGGGTCCCGACGAGATCGCAGCCATCGAGCCGTTGGTGAACGCCGACGGCCTCGCGGGCGGCGCCTACGAGCCCGACGGCGGATACATCGACGTCACCAAGATGGTGTTGAGCTGGCTCGGCGCCGCGGTGACGCTCGGCGCGGACGTGCTCACCCCGCTCGGAGTGCAGCAGATCCTCACCGACGACGGCGCCGTCACCGGTGTGGCCACCGACAGAGGACGGATCACCGCACCAGTGGTGGTTGTGGCCACCGGCGCATGGGCGCCCGACCTGCTCGATCCGCTGGGGGTGCACCTGCCCATCGAGCGACGGCGTCTGGACATGGCCACACTCGAGCAGGAACCCGGAGCCCGCGCCCTTCAGGCCTGCATCACCGACGGCAACTCCAATCTGGTGATCCGCCCCGACATGGGCCGCCGGATGATCGCGGTGGCCTACCCGCCGGAGATGCCCGAGGTGGACGATCCGCTGGCCGACGCCCCGCCGGACGCTCACCACGAGCACTCGGTGCGCCTCGGGAAGGCTCTGAGGGAACGGCTGCCGGCGCTTACCGTCTCCGGGATCGTGTCGACTACGAGCGGCGCCTACGACATCACCCCGGACTACCACCCGATCCTGGGGTGGGCCGAGGAGCTCGCCGACGTCGCCGGGCTGTACCTGGCCGTCGGGCTGTCCGGGCACGGGCTCAAGCTGTCCCCGTGCATCGGCGAGGTCGTAGCCGCCGATGTGCTCGGTGTCGAGCAGGTCGGCAGCGCCCCCCGGATCGACGCCGGGGCGCTCAGACCGAGTCGGTTCACAGACGGCGAGCTGATGCATCTGACCTACGGCCCCAGCGCCCGGGCCTGAGGGTAGGATTCTGACGGTCAAGTACAGTTGAGTCGGCTACAAGGGATCTTGCACTGAGGGAGAGTCCACCATGGGGATCAACGCGGAACGAGCGGGCGGAACCGTGATTGCGAAGGCTGACGGTCGCATCGACAGTTCCAACTCACGGGAGTTTCACACTGAGCTGGAAGCCGTGATCGCGGACTCCGACGCAGCTGTGGTTCTTGACTTCGAGGATGTCGCGTACATCAGCAGCGCTGGGATGCGAGTCATCCTCCTGACCGCCAAGAGTCTCCAGAAGTCCGGAATCAAGCTCGCTCTGTGTTCGATGGACGACTCCATTCGTGAAGTCTTCAAGATCAGCGGCTTCGACCGGATCATCGACATTCATGAATCACAAGCCGAGGCACTGTCAGCGGTTAGTGCATAGGTGAGCACTTCACTTCGCGAAAGAGGACCCGAATGACGACGACCGAATCTCGGCAAAAACACAAGATCCTCGTGGTCGATGACGAGCCCGATCTAGAACCCCTCATGCTGCAGAGGATGCGGCGGTACATAAGGACCGGCGTCTACGAGTTCGTCTTCGCCAGGAACGGCGTCGAAGCACTCGAGGCCCTTGACATGGACGAGTCCATCGACATGGTGCTGTCAGACATCAACATGCCGAAGATGGACGGCCTAACGCTCCTCGAGAGAATCCCGGACGTGGCACCGGACATTCGCGCCGTGATCATCTCCGCCTACGGCGACATGAAGAACATCAGAATCGCCATGAATCGGGGCGCCTTCGATTTCGTCACCAAGCCGGTCGACTTCGACGATCTCAAGTTCACGATCGACCGGACGCTGCAGCACATCCGTGAGTGGAGAGATGCTCTGAGCGCCAGGGACAAGCTCGTCGTGCTTCAGAATGAACTGAACGTGGCGAGCATGATGCAGCAGTCCATTCTTCCGAACAAGTTCGCCCGGAATGACAACTACAAACTGTTCGGAACCATGCAGCCCGCTCGCAATGTCGGCGGCGACTTCTTCGATGTCATCGGACTCTCCGATGGCAGAATCGGCCTCGCCATTGCCGACGTCTCGGGCAAGGGCGTCCCGGCGGCACTGTTCATGATGTCGAGCCGCACGCTGCTGAAGGGCGCCGCCATGCGGGCCAACGGCCCCGGCGAGGCCCTGTCCGAGGTGAACGACGTCCTCAACGAGGACAACGACGCCTGCATGTTCGTCACCATGATCTACGCGGTTTACAACCCGATAACCGGAGAATTGACCTACGCGGACGGTGGCCATGATCCCCCGCTCGTCGTGCACGCTGACGGGACCACCACCCAGCTGCCCGTGACCGAGGGAATCGCCCTGGGCGTGATGCCGGGATTCGACTACCACCAGCACTCTCACCAGCTGGCGCCGGGCGACACCGTCGTCCTCTACACCGACGGGGTGACCGAGGCGATAAACAGCGAGGAGGAGCAGCTCGGGCTTCACCGCCTGCGCGAGTCCTTCGAGCAGGACCCGCCGCAGGGCGCCGAGGACGCCGGACATCGGGTCATCGACCTTGTGAACGATTTCGCTGGAGACGTGCCCCAGTTCGATGACACGACCTGCCTGGTCCTGCGTCGAGAGGACTGACGGCCGTCATGCTGTTCCTGAGAGCCGAGACCGACGGAGAGGAGCGCCGGACCAGCTACGAGGTACTCGCCGACCTCGTGGCAGCCATCGAAGCGCTGGGCGAGGACGACGGCTGGTCGGGCGATCTGACTTTCCGGATCAGCCTGGTTGTGGACGAATTGGCGCAGAATGTTGTCGACTATGCCTACAACGACGACGCTCCCGGGGACGTCGAGGTGGTGGTCGCCTCCCGGGACGAGACCGTCGTCATTGAGATCAACGACGAGGGCAAGCCGTTCGACCCTCTCACCGAAGCACCCGATCCGGACCTCACGTCGCCGATCGAGAGCCGCCCGATCGGCGGCCTGGGAGTGCACTTCACCAAGACCCTGATGGACGACGTCGAGTATCGCAGGGAGTCGGGCCGGAACCGTCTGAGGATCGTCACCCGCAAGAGTCCGAGCGCGTAGGGAGTGAAGCATGCCGCTTCGCCTTCCTACGGCAGGGGTCCGGATCGCGCTCGCGGCCTCGCTGGTGCTGGCCGCATGCGCATCCGAGGAAGCGATTGAACCGGGGCCGGATCCCAACACCACGGTGACTCCCGCCACGCCCAACGGCACTCAGGACTCGCTGGTCGGTGTATCGGATGAGCGCATCCTGTTCGGCCAGTCGGCGGCGTTCAGCGGGCCTGCTCAGGAACTCGGCAAGAACATGCAGCTGGGGATCCTGGCTGCCTTCGACGAGGTGAACCAGCAGGGGGGCGTCCATGGGCGCGTCCTGGAGCTGCAGTCGCTCGATGACGCGTACGAACCGGAGGACGCCATCGTGATGACGCGCCACCTCATCGAGCAGGAGCAGGTGTTCGCGTTGATCGGCGCGGTGGGCACGCCGACGTCGCGCTCGGCCACGCCGATCGCACGAGACTCCGGGGTTCCCTACATCGCGCCGTTCACCGGCGCCGCCTTCCTGCGCGACATCGAATGGGACAACATCATCAACTTGAGAGCCTCCTACGCCCAGGAGACCGAGGAGATGGTCGCCCGGCTCACCGATGACCTGGGCATCACCCGGGTCGGCGTCATGTACCAGAACGACTCGTTCGGCCGGGCCGGCTTCCGGGGCGCGGTCGCGGCGCTGGCCCGACGCGAGATGGAGCCCGTGTCCATCGGGATATACCCGCGTAACACCACTGCGGTGAAGACCGCCCTGCTCGACCTGCGCCTCGGCGACCCCGAGGCGGTGATCATGATCGGCGCCTACGAGCCGGTGGCGAGACTGATCTCCTGGGCGCGCCGCACCGACTTGGACCCGGTGTTCATGACAGTCTCCTTCGTCGGCAGCAACGCGCTGGCACAGGAGCTCGGACCGGACGGGGCAGGCGTGCTGGTCACCCAGGTCGTGCCGTTCCCGGAGGACGACTCGTTGCCGGTAGTGAATGCCTATCTGGAGGCTCTCGCTGCCCACGACCCGGCGGCCGAGCCGGGGTTCGTGTCCCTGGAGGGCTATCTGGCCGGACGCATGGTGATCAGCGCGCTGCAGCACTGCGGTGCTGACGTCGTGCGATCCTGCCTGCTCGACCAGTTGATCGACCGCGGGAGCTTCGACATCGACGGATTCGACCTCCAGTTCGGTGCCGGCGACAACCAGGGCTCGGACGAGGTCTTCCTGACCGTGATCGGTTCCGACGGCGAGTACCACCCTGTCGCGACGCTGCACGAGACCGCTCTGTGGGTGACCCAATGACAGACCTCACCGGCGACCCGACGGCCGACGACGCAGCCATGCCACCCGACGAGGCAACCCCCGACACGCCGACCGCTGAGGAGGAAACCCCCGACGAGGCAACCCCAGACGAGGGAATCGTTGACGAGTCCATGAGGTCGAATCTGGGGATCTGGTCCCGCATATCCACCAAGCTCTACATGGGCATCGGTGGCGCGGTCGCCATGACGCTGGCCGCCAGCCTGGTCGGCTGGTTCTCCTTCAACCGCGTGGGCGACGCGCAACGACGGGTCAACGAGGGCAGCGTGCCCGAGCTGGCCGCCGCCTTCGGTGTCGCCCAGTACGGCGGGATCCTGGCCAACGCGGCCCCCAGCCTGGCCGCAGCCCAATCGTCGCTGGAACTCTTCCAGGAAGGGCAGAGGGTCGATGAGACCGTGCTGACCTTCGAGGAGCAGATGGCGGTGCTGGAGCAGGGCGAGAGCGACCCCGCCAGTGTCGCGCAGATCCGCCGGAGCGCCGACATGCTCATCTCCAACATCGCGGAGATCGGGAGCGAGGTCGAGGCCAGGCTCCAGCTGATCGACCAGCGGACCGCTCAGCAGGGAGAACTGGTGGGACTGCGGAACCAGGTGAGCGCAGTACTGGTCCCGGCCATCGACGATCAACTCTTCTACACCCTGACGGGCTACACCGGGCTGGACGACGCTCCGGTCGCCCGATCCGAGCACTTCTCCGAGGCCGAGGTGTTCCGGTACCGTCGCCTGGCCGAGCTGGAAGCCGATGCCAACATCGCCTCGGACCTGCTGGCCACCGGGTTCACACTGACCGACGCGAGCCTGCTGGAGCCGCTCAGGGAGCGATTCGAGGTGGCGCAGAGCCGGATCCAGCGGAACCTGGCGACCCTGGTCGGCACCCGGTTCCACGCCGACGCGGCGCCCATCTTCCAGCGGCTGCTCGATCTGGGGCTCGGGTCCGACAACTCCTTCGATCTGGCCGCCAGCGACTTCGCGATCGTCGAGCACCATGAGGAGTTGCTCGCCCAGAACAGCGAGCTCGCGCTGACGCTGGTCGCCGAGGTCGACAACCTGGTGGGCGACTCCCAAGCGCGGGCTCAGGAGGCCACCGCCGCGTCCGAGCAGGCCATCACCACGGCCCGGACGATCCTTCTGGCCCTAAGCGCCGCCAGCATCATCGGCGCATTGCTGCTCGTCTGGCTGTTCGTCGGCAGGGTCCTGGTGCGCCGCATCGCCCTGCTGTCGGACTGGATGCGCCGCATGGCCGGCGGCGACCTCGAGGTGATCGTCCCGATCAGCGGCCGGGACGAGGTCGCCGACATGGCCGCCACGCTGGAGGTGTTCCGGCGCCACGCCCTGGAAGTGCAGCGCCTCAACCTGGTG
>LXNJ01000188.1_pt1 | contig 45431 bp, 36 predicted proteins | sample 809081 | NCBI WGS metagenome assembly LXNJ01 (sample SAMN04870510, study PRJNA318959) | sponge metagenome | biome: sponge; feature: marine sponge reef; material: water | host: Petrosia ficiformis | place: Greece: Milos, Mediterranean Sea | collected 2013-05-29 | depth 5-7 m | reverse complement strand
TTTCGACCGCCTCTCGGCGGTCGATGCCGGCTGGAAGCCGGCGCTCCGAGCCGGCTACTTCTACTCCCGCCTCGTCAGGTTCACCACGATGCCATCAGCGGCGCGAACCAGATCGGCGGGCGTGATCATGATCTCCTCGCCCCAGACGCCGGCGCCCACCCCGAGGACATCTTCTTCCATGAGGTCTTCGTCGATAAAGGTCCGGACGCCGTCCTGCTGCCAGGAGAAGGGGGGAATGGAACCGATGCGGTAGCCGGTGAACTCGATGACCGCCTCGGGGCTCGCCAGCCGGATGTTGCGGTTCCCCATCGCCTTCTTCAGCTTCCCCGAAATGACGTTCCTGTCGCCGCCCACCGCGATGAGCGCCCGCTCCCCCGTCCCGGACTGGAAGATCAGCGTCTTCACCATCTGGCTCTCGCTGAATCCCAGCGCGTGCGCCACCGAAGCGGCCCCCTTGGGGGTCGAATCGGGAAAGACCCGCCGCTCCCACGAGACTCCGAGCGCTTCGAGATGGCGGTGCGCCGGCAGCGTCCACCCCGTCATGCCGCCCTCCGGGCCATCTGCCGGCCCACCTGTTTTCCAAGCCAGCGCACCGCGAACCGCGGCAGCAGGCGCGGCACCAACGGCACCAGCCGTGGGAAGAAACCGGGGTTGATCACCACTTTCCCCTTGAGCGCGCCCCGGTAGCCGGCCCGGGCCACCCGTTCCGGATCGGCGAGTGCGAGCCGCCGAATCCCCGCGAAACCCTCGATGCCGGCCGTCCCCAGAAAGGGTGTGTTCACCGGGCCGGGACACAGCACGCTCACCGTCACGCCCGTTTCGGCGACTTCGCCGGCAAGCCCCTCGGTGAGATGGAGAACGAAGGCCTTGGTGGAGGCATAGGTCGTGAAACCGAGGCCCGGCACGTAACCGGCGCCGGACCCGACGTTCAGAATCCTGCCCCGGCCCCGCTCGAGCATTCCGGGCAGATAGAGGTGGCAGAGATCGGCGAGCGCCGCCAGGTTCAACCCGATCATCTTGCGCTGCACGGCGAGCGGGACCTCCACGAAGCGCCGGCTCATCCCGAATCCCGCGTTGTTGATCAGGAAGTCCACCTCCAGGCCGCGCCCCCCGGTTTCCGCGTGGAGACGTTCCGGGGCCCCCGGCTCCGCCAAATCCATCGGCAACACCACCACCCGCACTCCGTACTCGCCGCGGACCTCCGCCGCCGCCTGCTCGAGGCGGCCGGCGTGTCTGGCGACCAGAATCACGTCGCGCCCATCGGCCGCGGCGAGCGACGCCAGTTCGCGGCCGATTCCGGTCGAACCGCCGGTGATCAGCACCCACTCCGCAGTTGCCATGTCGTAGTCTATCGAGTCGCCCGCCGCCGGTATTTGCCGGCTCCTTCCCGTTCATGGCCCGCAATCATCGCCCCCGTCCCACCGCCGCCATCCCGCGCGAGCTGTCCCAACTCGCGTTCAACGGCAGGGTCCTTCAGGAAGCGCGGGACGAAACCGTCCCCCTGGTGGAGCGCCTTCGTTTCCTGGGCATCTTCTCGAGCAACCAGGACGAGTACTACCGGGTCCGGGTAGCGGCGCTCCAGCGTATCCAGAAGATCACTCCCAGCCGGCGGCGGGACCTCGACTGGGATCCGTCGGTGCTGCTCGCCGACATCCAGCGCCAGATCCTTCGCGACCAGTCCCTCTTCCTGAAGACCTACGACGCGCTGGTGCGCGAACTGGAGCAGCACGGAATCCGCATCATCACCGAAGCCGACCTGAGCCCCGAGCAGGGCGAGTACGTCCAGGATTACTTCGTTCGCAGGGTGCGTCCCCACCTGACTCCGATCATGCTGGAACGGAGCGGACAGACACTCAATCTCGACGAGCGCGAGATCTATCTGGGCGTCCGGGTCGTGCGCTCGGGCCGGCGCCGGCCGATGTACGCCATCGTGGACATCCCCACCCGTTCCGCCGGGCGGTTCGTCCGCCTTCCCTCGGTGGCGGGACACAGCGACGTCATCCTGCTCGAGGACGTGATCCGGTATCGGCTACGCGAGATTTTCTCCATCTTCCAGGTCGAAACCGCTCAGGGCTACGTCGTCAAGATCACCCGCGACTCGGGTCTCGACATCGACGGCAGCCCGAAGGACAGCTATCTGCGGAAGGTTGAAAAGAGCGTGAAGCGGCGGCTCACCGCCGCGCTCGTCCGCTTCGTCTTCGACCAGGCCATGCCGAGCGATCTCCTGGAGGCGCTCTGCCGGAGCCTCCACATCGAGGACCGGAGCGTGCTCGTTCCGGGAGGACGACATCACAACTTCAAGGACTTCATCCGCTTTCCGCGGCTCAAGAGCGGTCTCCGCTACGAGCGCTGGCCGACCCTCGGCCTCCCCGCCATCGATCGGGAGCGTTCCATCATGCGGGCCATGCGGCGCCGCGACATCCTGATCCAGACGCCCTACCAGCGCTTCTCCTATCTGATCGATCTGCTCCGAGAGGCGGCGATCGATCCCAAGGTAACCCGGATCTCGGTCACCATGTATCGCGTCGCCAACAACTCCGGGGTGGTGAACGCCCTCGTGAACGCGGCGCGCAACGGAAAGAAGGTCACCGCGGTGGTGGAACTCACCGCGCGGTTCGACGAGACCACGAACATCGAGTTCACGGACGTGCTCACCCGCGAGGGGGTGCGCGTGGTCTTCGGTCCGGAGGACCTCAAGATCCACGCCAAGATGGGCCTGATCGAGCGCCGGGAGCGCGGGGAACGCGCCCTCTACGGCTTTCTCGGCACCGGCAACCTGAACGAGGACACCGGGAACCTCTACGCGGATCACTTCCTCCTCACGACCCACGAAGGGATCTGCCGGGACGTGGCCCGCCTCTTCCGCGTCATTCGCCGGCCGTACGAAACCCGCGACATGGAGCATCTGGTCGTTTCGCCGTGGACCCTCCGGAGCACGGTGGAACACCTCATGCACACGGAGATCGCGCGCGCCCGCCGGGGCGAACCGGCATCCATCGAGGCCAAGCTGAACCACCTGACGCAGCCGGACGTCGTCGCTCTCCTCGAGGAAGCGGCCGAAGCCGGGGTGCGCATCCGCCTGATCGTGCGCGGGACCTTCTCGATCCCCACCGAGAACCTGCCGGCGAAGGCCGATTTCAAGGCCATTTCGATTCTGGACCGCTACCTGGAACACTCGCGCATCCTCGTCTTCGGAAACGGCGGGGATCCGCTCTATTACTGCACGTCCGCAGACTGGATGCCGCGCAATTTCGATCGGCGCATCGAAGTCGCCTTCCCGGTCTATGACGAACGCGTCAAGGACCAGTTGCGTCGTTACCTCGATCTCCAGTGGGCCGACAACTGCAAGGCCCGGAAGCACGACTCCGCCGGCCGAAACGAACGGGTTCCTTCCGGGACGCCGCGGCGGGCGGCGCAGGAGTCCATCTACCGCCTGCTCGCGGAGCAGGCGGAAACGGAGCGGGCGCGGTTCGAGAAGCAGCGAGCGGCCCGGGAGGACTCCTCTTCGTCGGTGGAGGACGGACGGCTCGCGGAACCCGAAGCGGCTCAGGCAGAGGTGCTGCTGACCAGCAGCGCCGCGAGTTCCTCTCCGGCATCGAGCCGCGCGTAGGCCCTCTCCGCCTCCGCCAGGGGCACCCGGAGGGTCACCAGCGTCTCGAGCGGGATGCCGCCGAGCAGTTCCCAGGTGAGCTGGCGGCGCCGCTCGATGGTCCACCCCGGTCCCAGCGGCGGGAGATGGCTGACCTGGCTGGAGACGATGCGGACTCGCCCGCGATGGAACCAGCCCCCGAGATCGAGAGGCGTGGGGCCGCCGGCGAGCCAGGAGCCCGCGATCACCCGCCCGTCCCGGGCCGCCGCTCGGATCGCGGCATCGAGACCGGACCGGCTGCCGGACACCTCGAAGGCCAGCTCGGCGCCGCCGGAAAAAGCGCGGCGAACCCGCTGAGCAGCCTCTTCCGGCGGTACCGTCTCCCGCGCGCCGAACTCCAGCGACCGGCGCCGGCGATCCGGCTTCGGCTCGACCGCGATCAGTCCCCCGAGCGGATACCGGGCCAGGAGCGCGGTCAGCGCCAGCCCCAGCACCCCCTGCCCTACGACGACCACCCGCTCCCCGATTCGGGGAGCTCCGTCGAGGAGCAGGTTCACGGCGGTTTCGAGATACGGGAAGAGCGCCGCCCGCTCGTCGGGGACGCCGGCCGGGACGGGTAGCAACTCTTCCGCCGGGATACAGAAGATGCTCTGGTGAGGTACGAAGGCGAACACCCGGGAACCGGCCGCCGGAGCGCCTTCGGGCGGGTTGGATCCAAGGGCTTCCACCCGGCCCACCGAGGCATAGCCGTAGGGAAACGGGAACCGGAACGCCCCGCCGCGGTGCGCCGCAAGGGTTTCGTCCCGCGCGAGTTCGGGATCGAGGCGACCGCGATAGGCGGCGAGTTCCGTGCCTGTGCTGATCGCGGACACAGAGGTGCGCACCCGTGCCTCGCCCGCCGCGGGCTCGGGCGCCGGCTCGCGACGCACACCGACCTGGCGCGGTCCCTCGAACCACACGGCGAGCCGCTCCGCAGCCGGATTCGTACGGGTCACGGACTCAGGCCTCGCGCTCCGCGGCCGGAACCCGGCCCCGGACGCCGAACCGGGGACGCCCGGCGAACACCAGGTCATCGTCGAGACGCGCCCACCCGAGGCCGGAAAGCTCCACCGGCGCGGGTACCCGGGCGAGCGCCGGCTCACCACCGACCAGCCGGGGGGCGACGGTAATCACCACCCAATCCGCGAGCCGTTCCGCAAACATCGAAGTGAGCACCCGGCCGCCGCCTTCCACCAGCAGGCGCCGCACGCCGCGGCGGTGCAGCGCGCGCATCACCGACCGCAGCGGCATCCCGCGCTCCGTGGCCCGAAACCGCAGCACCGTCACCCCGGCGGCGCGCAGCCGGGCGGCCCGCTCGCGCGAGGCTCCGAAGCTCGTCGCGACGAGGGGCCGGGCGACGGCGCCGGAGGCGCCGTCCCCTCGAAGCAGCCGGGCGGTGAGCGGGAGGCGAAGGCGGCCGTCGAGGATCACCGGCAGTGGGCTGTCCCCGCGCACCAACCTCACGTTGAGCCGGGGATCATCGGCGAGGACGGTGCCGATTCCGACGAGAATCGCGTCATGACCGGCACGAAGCCGGTGGGTGAGTTCGAGAGAACGCGACCCGCTCAACCGGAGCGGCTCGCCGGGTCTCGCCGCGATGGAGCCGTCGAGACTCTGGGCGTAACTGACGGTTACGCGGGGCCGGCGCCGCGCCGCCTCCGCCTCGCGCGAGATCAACTGGGAAACCAGGCGCTCGAGCCCCGCCGCGGGAGAGCCCGCGGAGGTGGAACGCGGGGTCACTGGGAACCGGGCGCCGCCCCGTTCTCCGGATCCTGCGCCGGGGCGCTTCGGAATCCCACATCGTCCAGAAGGACGTTCCCGGTGACCTCCGGGTCGAGCCGGAACCGCACGCCGATCACCGGCGGGGGCCCTGGGGGAGGCGCGGGGGCCGGTGGCGCGGCGCCGGGCACCGCAGGCGGAGGTGCGGGCGGCGGCGGCAGCAGCCGCGCGCCCGGGATGGCGACCGTTTGCGGGATTTCCTCCGCGATGCGGCGATACCGCTCTCGATTCATGCGGGGTGACTTCAGGAATTGCACCTCGAAGGGAGGTTCCGGGGAGATGGCGTCGGCGACCCCGAACTCCGGTCCCTCCACCTCTTCCGGGAACAGCAGCTGCACCGTCATCGCGAGGGCCGGGGCCGCGTTCGTAGATTCATCTTCGGAGGGCTCCGGGTTCCAGACGACGGACAGCACGAAGTCGTCCTCGCCGCGAATCGCAATCGGTTCGGCGAAATGGATCTCGTAGGCCGGATCCTCTCCCTCGTCCCCCGACACCTCGAGGCGCACGGCCGAAGTGGCCTGCTTGGAGCCGTCGCGGAAGTGGACTTCCTCCTCGTTCCAGCCGGAAAACCCGCGCGCCTCGATGGCCGCTCCCTCGGCAGTGGCGGTACGGAGATGGAGATCTTCCTCGAAGCCCGCCACGATGCGGGTGCGCGAGTCCGCATACTGGCTCTGGTACCGGGTATCGGGAAGGAACGCCCCGCCAGTGCGGTAGTCGCGGAACAGCGGAACGAATCCCGCCTCCCCGAGAAGGGTCGCGCGGAGGAACGCACTGACGTAGACCTCCGCCACCCGTTGCTGCTCGGCGGGGGAAAGGAGCGGCCCGCGATTGAGCCAGAACATGCCCCAGAGCCCCGAATCCATGCCCCAGGTAGTGTTGAACTGACCGTGGTTTCCGCGGTGCGCCACGAGTCCCGCCTTGAAGCGGAACCCGAGAAATCCCTCGGAGTCTTCGGCGGAGCCGTCCCATCCGGTCCGATGGAACTGGCGGAGACCGTGGAAGCTCGGCTCGTCGGTGTCGTAGGAACCCTGGAGGGCCAGGAAGTTGACGCCGTCCAGCTCGATGCGCCGCGAATAGCGCCGGTCGATCTGCGCAATCGCCACCACGGACTCGATCCCGAACCCGTAGTCGAACCGGTAGTTCGCGTTGTCCGGGAAGGCGGGGAGTTCGTTGAAAGCGGCGGCGATGGCGGCCGCCTCCCCGCCCCGTGAATGCCCGAGGAGCGCCACCCGGTCGAGATCGAGGCGGTTGTAGAGGGGTGAGCGCGGGTCCCGGTTCCACGTCCGGAACAGCCTGAGGTGCTCCAGCAGCAGGATGCCGCGGGCGGGCATCTCCCGCCCTCCGAAATCACCCGACCAGCTTCCATTGAGAAAGTTGGCGTCGACGGACGCGGTGGCGATCCCGTGGCTCGCGAGCAGGTCGCCCAGGTAGTCGTAGCCGGCGTCCGAGAAGTCCTCCATTCGGTGGTTCCCGTGGACGATGAGGGCCACCGGGCGACGGTCCCCCGGCTCGGTATCGGGCAGGTGGAGCCGACCGTTCCGGGGAGCCTCCTCCAGGCCGAAGCCCCACCACCATTCCCGGTGGGTCGCGCGAAACCCGCGCCATTCCGGGAGCAGGAGGCTGAGATCCACCGACGGCGACCGGATGGTCACCTCTTCGCCGTACTCCGGCCGGTGCTCGTCCCGTCCGCTGCCGTAGGTCAGGAGGCGAACCCGGTGGGGGCCGCGGGCTGCCGGATCTTCCGCGAGCGCGGGCGGCGGTTGCGGCTGAGGCTGGGGGCTTCGGACGTAGGGATCCTCCCCGGGAGCGAAGAACCACGTTCCTCCGGCGACGATGACCGCGCCTCCCACGAGCGCGAGCAGCAGACCGCCCCTGCCGTACGCCGGCCCGTGCGGGCGAAACACCATGGCGAGTCCGGCGCCGATGAGAAACGGTCCGCCAAAGACGACCACCAGGAGTCCCGGGAAGAGCGCGTCCGGCCAGCCGAAGATGGTGCTCCGCAGCAGCCACAGGCTCGCCCCGGCCGCCGCCAGCAGCAGGAAGGCATCGGGGGAGAGCCACCCGACGAGACGCTCGGCGATCCGACTCAGCGTGACGAACACCACGAGCGAGACCAGCCCCGCCACCAACCCCGCGAGAGAGGCCAGCAACCAGCCTGGAATCGCTCCGAAGGAGACCGCCGCCAAGGCATGCAGGACGACCACGCTCAGCGCGCTCGTGGCCGCACCGGCCACGAAATAGCGCCGGATGATCGGGGCGTAGTCCGTGCGTGGCACTCCTCAGGCCCTCCTCCGCCTCAGGCTCCGTCGGAGCTGGCTAGTCGCCCCCGCCCCGAAGGTAGTCGTCGGTTCCGTCCAGCCAGTCCTGCCGCGGCGGGGTGAAGATGTCCACATCGAGGGTGTCTTCCAGCGCGATCGCCTTGTGCGGCACCCAGGAAGGCAGGACCAGCACCTCTCCCGCCTTCACGTCGATCGGTTCCGAGTCTTCGTCCTCGATCCAGAACCGGAGCGCCCCGCTGATCACGTAAGTGATCTGTTCGTTGTCGTGCGAGTGCATCGGAACCACGGCGCCCTTGTCCAGGTAGACGTGGGTGAGCATGGCCCGATCCGCGGTGATGATCCGGCGGCTGAGCTGATCGGTCAGGCGTTCCTTCTCCATGGCCTCCCAGCGGATGTGACGAACTTGATCTCTCGCGCTCACGGGAGCTTCCCTTCCCGCCCTCTGGGGCGGGATCCGATGATACCCGCCGGGGAATCAGTTCCAGTAGCCGGCCTGGAGCCCCAGGACGATGCCCGCGGCACCAACCACCAGCGGGAAGGCGGCAAGCCCGAGCAATGCCCGGATGCCGAGGCCGAGGGAACCCGGGGCAAACACCACGACGGCTTGCGCTACGAACGTCCCGTAGAGAGCGCCATAGGCAACATCCGGCTGGTCGCAGAAGGGGCAGTCGGGAGGGCCGGGCGTCTGGATGTTGCAAAACGCCGCGCCGCCGTTCCAGAGGGAAACGCAGCCGCAGTCGTAGATCAGGTGGCAGACATTCAGGAAAAACGTCGCCGCCACCGCGACCAGCGGGGCGAGCACCAGGGCCCGGATCGCCAGTTTCCGCAGGTTCATCGGTCTATTCCATCTCTGGCGCGCCGGAGGCGCCCGCTCCCCCGGAGTCTAAGGCCGGGAGCACTGCGCTTCAGCGCGGAGGTGCGGGCCGCCCGCACCTCCGGCCCACTAGAATTCCACCCGAACATGGACCGCAGCAGGCGTCGGGTGGCGGGCCTGCTGCTCCTGCCCGCTTTGCTGGTCGTGGTCGTGGTGGCTGCGGTTCCGATCGGGTTGCTGTTCCGGGTGGCCCTCTACCCCCCCGGCCCCGTCGCTCCGCTCAGCGGCGGCCCGGGACTCGATTCCTTCGCTGGGCTGCTGAGCGCTCCCTATCCGTCGGTGGCGCTCAGGACCCTCCGCCTTTCCCTCCTGACCACCGTGCTGGTCACCGTCCTCGGTTTTCCGGTGGCGCTGTTCCTGTCCCGCTCGCGGGGGCTCTCACGCCGGATCCAGACGCTGCTCATCGTTTCCCCGCTGCTGATGTCCGTGGTGGTCCGGGCGTACGGCTGGATGCTGATCCTTGGCCGGCAGGGCTTCGTCGGCGAGACCCTCGCCGCGCTCTCGCTTCCCCGCGTCGGCCTCCTGCACACCGAGGCGGCGGTGCTCCTCGCGCTGACGGAGTCGTTTCTCCCGTTCATGATCCTGGCGCTCGCTGCCAGTCTCGACCGGATCGACCCCGACCTCCTCGCCGCCGCCCGCGGCCTCGGAGCGTCATCGGCGCGCACCTTCCTGCAGGTCGTGGTGCCCCTGACTCTGCCCGGATTCGTCGCCGGCGCGAGCTTCGTGCTGGTCGGAAGCCTCTCCGCCTACGCCATTCCCGCCCTGCTCGGCGGATCGGCCGCCCGCACCTTCGTGATGGAAATCTACGAGCTGGTCACCATCAGCTTCGACTGGCCCACCGCGGCCGCCGCCTCACTCGTGCTTCTCGTCTTCGCCTCGACGCTGCTCGGTGGGGGGGCGCTGCTCAGCCGCCGGCGCTCGGCGCGCACCTTCGGTACCTGAGGGGGCCTTGGTGATGCGTATCGCGCTCGGAGCAGCCGCGGTGGTCGCCTACGGAGTGCTGCTGCTGGCTCCGATCGCGGTGATCCTCTACTCCGTGAGTCCGGGGGCCGCGCTCGAGATCCCGCCGTCCGGCGCGAGTCTACGCTGGTACGCGGGTCTCGCCGACCAGCCGCGCCTTGTTTCCGGCCTGTTCACAAGCCTGGGGCTGGGCGCGATCGCGACGGGAGCGGCGCTCGTCACCGGGATTCCCGCCGCCCTCGCCCTCACCCGGGGCTCCCTGCCGGGCCGCGAGGCCATCCTCGCCGTACTGCTTTCCCCGCTGAGCCTTCCCGGCCTCGTCCTCGGTCTGGGCGTGTTGACGAGCGCCGCGGTGCTTGCGAACGCCACCGGCATTCAGACCGCCGGAACAATGCTGCCGCTGGTCGCGGCCCACCTGCTCATCACCATCCCCTGGGTCGTCCGCAGCGTCACCGCGTCGCTCGAGTCCGCCGACCCGGCGCTCGAAGACCAGGCCCGCAGCCTGGGCGCCGGCCCGTTCGCAACGCTCTTCCTGGTGACCCTGCCAACTGCCCGCGCGGGTATCGTTGCCGGCGCGGTGTCCGCTTTCGTAATTTCCTTCGGCAACTTCGCGCTGTCCCTGCTGCTGGCCAGCGGCCGGACCGTCACGCTGCCCGTGGCGATTTATGAAGCCGTGGACCGCTACCAGGATCCCACTGTCGCCGCGATAAGCACGCTCACGATCGCCGCCGCCGTCGGCGCCGCCCTGCTCACGGATCGGATTTCCGGGCCGCTCAAGACCCGGGGGTCTCCGGCGCGGAGTGGTCGGCAAGAGAGTCCCGCCGGCCTCAAAGCAGTTCGATGAAGACCGGAAGGCGCCCGCCGCGCCGGCACCGGGCAGCCGGGCGCCTCTTCTTGTTCCTCGCAGCGGCCGGGGTGCTGCTCGGGTGTGGCGGGCGCGCCCCCGAGGACCTGGTGATCGCGGTCCCTCCCGGCCGCATCGCCGACCTCGAGGCGTACTTTGCCGGCCCCTTCGAGGCGGCGACCGGCGCGAACCTCATCCCGGTGGGGCTCCGCTCCGCCGATCAGGCCGCCCGGGTGCGCGTCGAGAGCGGAAATCCATCGTTGGACGTCCTGTGGATCGACGCGGGCGAAGCTGCTCTGCTGGCGCGCGAGGGACTCGTCGAGACACCGTTCGACCCGGCGGCTTCGCAGCAAGAGGCGCTCACAGTCCCGAACGTCGCGTGGGCCGACCCGGAAGCCTGGTTCAGCCAGGCAGCCCTCCCGGCAACATTCGCTTCCGCGATCGGCTTCCTCTACAACACGGAGGAACTTCCTTCTCCCCCCGCCTCCTGGGAAGCACTCGAGGATCCCGGACTCGCAGGGCGACTTGCCCTGTTCGGCTTCGGTAGCACTCTCGGCCCACTCACGGTCGCCGCACTCGCCCGCATCGAAGCGGGAAGCGAGACGGATGCGGATGCGGGCTTCCGAAGACTGAGCCGCCTGCAGCCGAATGTGCTGTTGTTCGGCACCAGCGGACCCGCAAACAACCAACTGGTAGCCCAGGGCGAAGCCTGGCTAACCCTCGGACTGCCCTCCCAGGCCCGGCACCTCGCGAACGAAGGTGCGCCGGTCGGCTGGGTCGCTCCTGCGGAGGGCGCGATTGCCCTGCCCCAGGGTATCCAGGTCGTGGCCGGAACCCGGCGTCCGGAACTGGCGCGGGCGTTTGCCGACTACATGTTCTCCCGTGCCGCACAAGATGTGGCGGCACAGCAACTCCAGTTGGTCCCGTCGCGCGCCGATGCGGAGATCCCACCCGGCCTGCCGCCGCCGGACGCGCTGATGCGGCTCGACATGGTGACCCTGGGTGACCTGCGTCCTTCGTGGGCAACCCGTTTCCGTCGCGAGATGATTCCCTGATGACGACCCCCGAAGATCCACCCGTTTCCCAGGAGAGCGTGACCGCGCTCGCCGACTGTTTGATGCCGCACCCGGCTGCGTTGGGATCCCGCGCCGCCGGTTTCCGAAGCCGGCTGGAGCGCCTCGCCACCGGTTGGGTCCGGGCGGGCATCACGGGACCGGCCCGGGAAGCACCGGAAGGGTGGGCCGGGCCGCCCGACCCTGCGGAGGTGGACCCCGACTCCGTCAACCTGGTCCGGGCAACCCACCTGGAGGACCTCCGCGAAGCGGCGGAGTGGGCCGCAAGCGCGCGTTTTCTGAGCAACGAGCGGCGGTCGGCCCTGGCCCTGCTCACCGATGTACTGGCTATCGGCGGCGCCGAGCCGCTGCCCGCATTCCTTTCCGGTGACGAAGCGGGCGGGATTCTCGATTCTTTCGGGAACGTGTCCGCCCCCTCGGTGGCGCTCTGGCGGCCCGTGGACGGTCGGGAGTCCGCGGGGATCTGGTCCGCGATCGTCTGGAATCGCTTCGCGGGGGATCCCCAGGAACTCCACGCCGGCCCCGAATGCGTCGCCGCCGCGGTGGCGGCAGCCGAGGCGCGCGATCGCACTCTGGGGGAACTCCTCGACGCCATCGTGGTCGGTTGCGGCATTGGGGTCTGGCACCGGGACGCCGTCGGGACGGCCATGGAGGAGGCCGGGATCCACTCGCCGGGGGCGCTCGCCCCTGTCGCCACCGCCGCCGCGGTCGGGCGGCTCGAGGGAATCGGCGTCCGGAAAATCGCCCAGGCCATCCGGCGCGCGAGCGCGCTCACCCCGATACATCCCTATCGGGCATTCGCCGAAGGTGCGAGCGCCAAGCTCCTCTTCGGCGCCTTCGGCCAGCTTCTGGGAGCCGCCGCCGCGCTCAGCATCAAGAATCCCATGGGGCTCCTGCCCGCACCCTCGCTGTCCCGCCGGTCGCGCCAACCCGGGGTCGCGTCGTTCGATCCGCGTTCGGCGACGAGGGCGATCCATGGGACCACGTTCAAGAAGTTCCCCGGCTCGCGAGCTGTTCAGTCGGTGCTCGCCGCCATCGAAAAGCTGCCCCGGATCGAACCGGAGGCAATCGAGTCCGTGACCGTCGAGACGTACCCCTTCTCTGCCACGGTGTCCGGCTGGTCCCGCCCCGACACCGGGCCGATCGCCATGCAGAGTCACATCCCCACCGCAGTGGCGTTGTTGCTCGGCTCCCGCGGAAGGCGGCTTCCCTTCCACGCGGGGCACTACCCGCGGTTTCGGGATCCGGAGACGATCGCGCTCGCGGAGCGGGTGATCGTCCAGCGCCACGAGTTCGGCGAGACGGGGGCGCCTCCCAGCCGGCGCAACCGCTGGGCCAAGGTGACGATCCGGCCGAAAGCCGGTCCGAATCTGACGGCGTCCTCCGGCCCCCCCTTCGCGCCCCCGCCGCCGGGTGCGATCCGTGACCGCTTCGCCAACCTGACCCACGGGGCCACCGTGCGCGATCCCCATCAATTCCCCTATACCGCGCCGGTGCGAAGTCTCTTCGTCCCGGAGGCGCCGAAGGGGCCTGAGCAACCGGAACCGACGGTGCTTCCTGCGGTGGAACCCTCGGATACCGGAGAAGCGGCCGCGGAGTCCGGCTCCGGAGCCGACTCCGTCTTTGGAGCTTCGTGAATCCGCGCGATGCCGGGCTTGCCCTCGAAAAGCTCGGCAAACGGTTCGGCGACACGATATCGGTTTCGGACGTGACGCTCAGGGTGGGGCGAGGAGAGTTGATGGCGCTCCTCGGCTCGAGTGGAGCCGGCAAGTCCACCGTCCTGCGCTGCATCGCCGGCCACCTCGAGCCGGATTCGGGGGAGATCTGGATCGGGGGCGAGCTCATGGACGAGGCTCCGCCCGAGAACCGGAACGTGGGAATGGTGTTCCAGAGCTATGCCCTCTTTCCGCACCTGAGTCTGCGCCGGAACGTCGCGTTCGGCCCCGAACGGCACGGAGCGTCCCGCAACGAGGCCGCCGACCTCGCCAACGAGATGCTGGAGCGGGTGGGTCTCCTGGAACTCGCCGACCGCTATCCCCGCGAGATCTCGGGAGGAGAACAGCAACGGGTCGCCGTCGCCCGGGCGCTCGCCATTCGTCCGGACGTGCTGCTCCTGGACGAACCGCTCTCCAGCCTTGATCAGACGCTGCGCCGTGAACTGCGGTCTCTCTTGCGCACGCTGCAACGGTCGTTCGAGGCGACCACGGTCTGGGTCACCCACGACCAGGAGGAAGCGCTGACCGTCGCCGACCGGGTAGCCGTGCTGAACCAGGGACGGCTCCAGCAGGTTGGAACCCCCCTCGAACTCCACACCCGGCCGGCGAACACGTTCGTGGCCAGCTTCGTCGGCAAGATGAATCTGCTGGCCGCTGTCCCGGTGGCCGGGAGGCCGGACGCTTTCCGCCTGCCCGGCGGACCGGTGCTGCAGGCGGAGCGGGACAGCGTGTCCCGAGCGGCCTCGGGAGATCCCGGCGCCGAGGCCGGGCTGCTCCTCGCCATGCGGCCCGAAGTGGTCCAGATCGGACATCCCCCGGCGGCTCCCGGCTTCAACCGGATCGGCGCCACTGTGCGGCGGATTTCCTTTCTCGGGGACCGGCTGGAAATCGAACTCGAACTCGAGGGGGACCACCGGCTGCTCGCGCGCGGCAACACCCTCTTCGAGAGTCTTGCCCGGGAAGGCGACCAGGTCAGACTCTACTGGCCGGTCGCTGACACCCGGATCCTCATTCCGTAGCGCGGGAGCGCCGGCGGCCCGGGCGGCACACCCGGGACGGGAATGCCAACAATCCGCATGGCAACCCCGGTACGGGAACGCGCTCCTACTCGCTCAGGGTTGGGAGTTTTCGCTCCCTGGTGGGGTTCCCGGCCGGCCTCACTCCACCCAGCCGAAGCTTCGTTCGACCGCCTTGTTCCAGGCGGCGAGCCGCTCCGCTCGGTCCGCGGCAGGCATCCGCGGCTCGAAGCGGGCGTCTTCTTCGAGCGCTCCGGCCAGTTCGGTCTCCGACTCCCAGAAGCCCACCGCCAGCCCGGCCGCCACCGCCGCTCCGAGCGCGGTGGTTTCGACGCACCGGGGACGGACCACCGGTATTCCCAGAATGTCGGCCTGAAAGGCCAGGAGCAGTCCGCTCACCGTCATTCCGCCGTCCACCCGGAGCTCCCGGGGTGCATGGCCGGCATCGGCGCGCATCGCTTCGATCACCTCGCGCACCTGAAACGCGGATGCCTCGATCGCGGCGCGCGCCAGGTGACGCCGGTCGGTATGGCGGGTCAGGCCGCAGATCACGCCCCGGGCGTCGGAGCGCCACCACGGAGCGAAGAGGCCGGAAAACGCCGGCACAACGACAGCGCCCCCGGCATCCTCGACCTGGAGCGCCAGCGCCTCCACCTCGGCCGCGGTCTCCCCGAACCCCAGTTGGTCCCGGAGCCACTGGACGAGCGAGCCGGCCACCGCAACCGACCCTTCGAGCGCGTAATCCACGCGCTCCCCGTCGCTGTAGGCGACCGTGGTCAGCAGACCCGCCTCGGACGCGATGGCGTCGCCGCCGGTGTGCATCAGCAAGAAGGCGCCGGTGCCGTAGGTGCACTTGGCCTCGCCCGGACGCCGCCGCAACTGGCCAAGGAGCGCCGCCTGCTGATCCCCGATGACGCCGGTGATCGGGACCGGGGTCCCGAACGGGCCGTCCGCGGTGGTCCGGCCCCAGGACTCGGGGTGCGAAGACGGCGCAATCTCCGGAAGCATGGCGGCGGGGACCCCGAGCGCGTCCAGCAGTTCGGCGCTCCAGCGCAGGCCCCCGAGGTCCATCATCAGAGTGCGGCTGGCGTTGGTCGCGTCGGTGCGGTGCACCGCGCCCCCGGTGAGTTTCCAGACGAGCCAGGACTCCACCGTGCCGAACACGGCGCACCCTGCCGCCGCCCGGTCCCGGAGGCCCTCCTGGTTTTCGAGCAGCCACCGCAGTTTCGGCCCCGAGAAGTAGGTGGCCGCCGGAAGCCCCGTCAGTCGGCGGAGCCGCGCGGCGCCGACCGCGTCCTCCAGTTCCGCCGCAAGTCCAGCGGTGCGGGTGTCCTGCCACACGATCGCCGGGGCGAGCGGTTCGCCGGTCGCCGGATCCCAGACCACCGTGGTCTCCCGCTGGTTGGTGATCCCCACGGCGACGACGTCGCTACCCTCCAGTCCGGCGGTTCCGAGAGCTCCGGCGATCACCTCGGCGGTCCGGTCCCAGATTTCCGCCGCATCGTGCTCCACCCAACCCGGACGTGGGGTGAGCTGGCGGTGTTCGCGCTGCGCCGACCCGACGATGGCCCCGTCCCGGGCGAACAGGAGGCAGCGGCTGCTGGTGGTTCCCTGGTCGATCGCGGCCACCACCCGGGGCCGCGATCCTCCGCCCTCCGTGGGCGTCACGGCGCGTTCAATCGGAGCGCCTTGCCGGGCCTCGCTCCCGTCACCTCCCCATCCTGGAGGACGAAGACCCCGGAGACCAGCACGTGCTGCACCCCGGTGGAGTAGTGGTGCGGATTCCCGAACTCGGCGTGCTCCTCCACGGCCGCCGGATCGAGAACGGCGATGTCGGCAACGAATCCTTCCTCGATGAGGCCGCGATCGTCGAGGCTCAGCCGCTGGGCCGGAAAGGCCGCCATCTTGCGGATCGCCTCCTCGAAGGACAGCAGGCCCGCTTCCCGCACGTAAAGGCTCAGGACCCGCGCGAAGGTCCCGTAGTTCCGGGGATGGGGAACGCCCTCCCCCGGGGCCACGATGCCGCCGTCGGAGGAGATCATCGTCCGGGGGTGCGCCATGATCCGGCGCACGTCATCCTCGTGCATGGCGTGGAACACCCCGCCGAAACCGCCATTCTCCTGGAGTTCCAGCGCCAGGGTCGCCCCGTTTTCAGGGTTCGACTCCAGCCCCCGCTCCCGCAGGATGTCCCCCATGCTCTTTCCCTCCAGCGAGGGATCCCACGCGCAGCGGGAGATCTGCACGTTGTCGGGGCTTCCACCGCCCCGATCCACCTCGATGTTGGTCTTGATCTCCTGGCGGATGCGCTCCCGGGTCTCCGGGTCCTGGAGGCGTTCGAGGAGGGCTTCGTTCCCGCCGGCGAGGCTCCAGCCGGGGAACAGGATGGTCAGTCCGGTGGACGACGCGGTATAGGGGTACTGGTCGATCGTCACGTCCACCCCGCGCGCGACCGCCTCCTCCACGAGCCGCAGGCTCTCGATGCTCTGTCCCCACATGGGCGCGCCCACCACCTTGTGGTGGGTGAGCTGGGTCGGCAGCCCCCCTTCCTCGCCGATGCGGATCGTCTCCCGCACCGAATCCATCAGCGTCAGCCCCTCCTCCCGCATGTGGCTGACGTGGATGCCGCCGTAGCGGGCGGCGACCCTGGCGAGTTCGATGACCTCCTCGGTCTCGGCAAACGTCCCCGGCGGGTACTTGAGCCCGGTGGAGAGACCGTAGGCGCCCTCCTGCATCGCCTGTTCGACCAGCGCGCGCATCTCGTCGAGTTCCGCCTCCGTGGGCGCGCGGTCCTCGAGGCCGACCACTTCGCGGCGAATGGTGCCGTGCCCAACCATGAGCCCCATGTTGATCGCCGATCCCTCGGCCTCGAATTCCGCGAGCCACTCGCCGATGGGAAGCGGCGAACCGCCGTCCGGCCCGCCCATCGCGGTCGTCACCCCCTGCCGCAGGTAGTTCTCGGCGAGCGGATGGCGGAACACGCCGCGTACCGCGTGGCTGTGGAGATCCACGAAACCCGGCACCACGGCGAGCCCCGAGACGTCCACTCTCGTCTCCGCCCGAGCCCCGGAGAGATCACCAACCGTCGCCACCCGGCCGTCCCGGATGCCCACGTCCGCCAACTGGGCGGCGCCACCCCGTCCGTCGTGCACTTCCCCGCCGGCCAGCACCACGTCGTAGGGCTCGCCGCAGCCGGCAGCCACCACCGCGGCCAACCAGAACAGGAGTCGCGTTGAGCGCTTTGCCATGTGTCTTCCTCCACGGGCCGTTCCCGGCCGGAGAGTGGCTCCGGGGAACGGGCAATCGCCGAGTCTATCGGTATGCTGCGCCCACCGCTCCCGCGCCGTCCGCGGGAACCGACAAGGAGAATCCGAATGTGCCGGACCCGTAACCTGGTCATTTCCGCCCTCGTAACGGCCACCCTCTTGCCGGTGGCCGCCACGGGACAATCGGCCCCCACCGTGCTTCCGATGCGCGAGCGCGCGGCGCTGGTGGACCGTTGGCTCGAGATCCGCTTCGAGACCGTCCTCCCGGAGATCATGCGGCGCGACGGCGTGGACATGTGGATCGTCGCCGCCCGGGAATACAACGAGGACCCGGTGATCCGCACGATGCTGCCCTACACCTGGCTCGCAGCCCGGCGCCGCACCGTACTTCTCTTCTTCGATCGCGGACCGGACGAGGGAGTCGAGCGGCTCGCGGTGGCTCGCTACGACATCGGCGGCATTCCGGGAGCCTGGGACCCCGAAACGGAGCCCGATCAGTGGGCGCGGGTGGCGGAACTCGTTCGCGAGCGCAACCCTCGCGTGATCGCCGTCAACCGGTCATCGGACTTCGGGCTGGCCGACGGGATCACCGCCACCGAGTACGAAGCGCTTGGTGACGCGCTCGGGACCGACCTGGCGGGACGGCTCACGAGCGCCGAGACGCTCGCCATCGCCTGGCTCGAGACCCGGACTCCGGAGGAAATGGCCGTCTATCCGGCGGTCGTCCGCCTCGCCCGCTCCATCCTCTCCGAGGGCCTCTCCGAGAAGGCGATCCAGCCCGGAGTCACGACGACGCAGGACCTGTCGTGGTGGTATCGCGAGCGCATCCGGGAGCTGAAGCTCCAGACCTGGTTCCAGCCGGGAGTCTCCGTGCAACGGCACGAGGGGACGATGTTCGGCGGGGACTCCGGGGAGCAGGGCGATTTCTCGTCCCGTCCCCCACCGGACACCATCATGCCGGGCGACCTGCTGCACGTGGACTTCGGGATCACCTACCTCCGGCTCAACACGGACACCCAGATGCACGCCTACGTGCTCCGGCACGGCGAAACGGCGGCCCCCGCGGGCCTCAACGAAGCACTTTCCACCGGGAACCGGCTGCAGGACATCCTGACGGACGAATTCGTGACCGGCCGGAGCGGAAACGAAATCCTGGCGGCCGCGCTCGCCCAGGCGGCGAGCGAGGGGATCAAGGCCTCGATCTACACGCACCCGATCGGCTTCCACGGCCACGCCGCGGGGCCCACCATCGGGCTCTGGGACCGGCAGGAGGGGGTGCCGGGGAAGGGTGACTACCCGCTCTTTCCGATGACCGCTCACTCCATCGAGCTCAACGCCCGAGTGCCGGTACGCGAGTGGGACGGCCAGGAAGTCCGGATCGCCCTCGAAGAGGACGCCATCTTCGACGGCGAGGCGACCACCTACATCGACCCCCGGATGGAACGCCTGCTGCTGATCCCGCGCCCGCGCTAGGGAAAAGCCCCCGCCGGGAGAACTGGCCGCCCGCCTCGAGGCCGGGACCCGGGGCCGCAGCCGCGGCACGGTGCAACCCCCACCCTGCCGGCGCGAAACCTCCCGCCGCGCGCGCCCCTTCGTTCCCGGCCACGCCGGACGGGGGCGTGACATCCTTCTGCCGCCATGACCGCGGTCCTCCTCGGCACGCTGTTCGTTGCGGTTTCCATCGGGGTTCTGCGACTCCATCCCTTCCTGGCGCTGACGCTCGGCGCGATCCTCGCGGGATCGCTCGGCCCTTCCGAAGCGGCGGCCCCGGAGCGCGTCTACGCGGCGCTCGAGGCCACCGGGGCGGCGTTCGGGGATCTCGTCGGGGCCATCGGCATAGCCATCGCCCTCGCCGCGGTCATCGGGGACTGCCTGCTGCGGAGCGGGGCCGCCGACCGGATCGCCGGATCGCTGCTCGGCCTGTTCGGCGAGCGGCGCGCCGTCTGGGCGCTGGCGGCGGCCGCCTACGTGCTCTCCATCCCGGTGTTCTTCGACACCGTCTTCTTCCTGCTCATACCCCTGGCCCGCGCCCTGGCCCACCGGGCTCCGGGCCGCTACCCCATGTTCGTGATGGCGATCTGCGCGGGCGCCATCGCGACCCACTCCCTCGTGCCGCCGACGCCGGGCCCGCTCGGGATGGCGGACAACCTCGGGCTCGACCTGGGGACCGCCATCGGCTTCGGGCTGTTCCTCGGGATTCTTCCCGTTACCGCGGCCCTCCTGGTCGCGCCGCGGTTCGCGCGGAGGATGGAGGTGGAGCCGGACCGTGCCGGGGTCACCGATACCGACCCGCCCGGACAGGACAGGCCCCGTCCGGGTCTCCTCGCCTCGGTGTTCCCGATCGCGCTGCCGGTGTTCCTCATGAGCGGGGCCTCGGCGGCCGGCGCCGGAGGAGCGATCCCGGGCGCGGCCTGGGCGGCGGTCCTCGGCCACCGGAACGCGGCACTCTTCCTGGCCGCCTTCGCCGCGGCGTTCGTGCTCTGGAGAACCCGCCGCCCGCCGGTTCGGCAGCTTCTGGGCTCCTTCGGCAGCGCGATCGGCGAGGCCGGCCCCATCATCCTGATCACCGCCGCCGGCGGGGCCTTCGGAAGGGCCCTGGCGAGCGGCGGGATCACGGAAGACCTCGCCCGGGTCTCATCGGCCGCGGACGGGTTCGTGCTCCTGCTGCTTGCCGCCGGGATCGCCTCCCTGCTCAAGCTCGCACAGGGATCGGGCACCGTCGCCATCCTCACCGGGTCGGCGATCGTGGCGTCGCTCGTTCCCGATCCGTCGACGCTGTCCTTCCACCCCGCCTACCTGTTCGCCGCGGTGGGCTTCGGCTCGATGGCGGCTTCCTGGATGAACGACAGCGGATTCTGGGTGGTGGGCCGGATGTCCGGATTCAGCGAGGGGGAGACCTTCCGGACCTGGACCGCCGTCGCCGCCGCCGTGGGAGTGATCGGGGTGGTCCAGGTGCTGGTGCTGGCCACCGTCTTTCCGCTCGTCTGACGGAGCGGCACCGCGCCATCTCTCGCTGTCGCGGCGGGGGCACCCGGTGTCCGGGGTCTTCTCGGAGACAGCCCGAAATGGCGCGCGAAGGTGGCTCCACGTATGCTCGACGGTCGCCGGGAGACTCTTCCCCATACCGACTTCCCCACGGACGAACCCATGAGCGAAACACGAGAGCCAAGTCCCGAGACACCATCCCGCAGCCGGCGGGAGTTCGTCAGGACCGTGGCCGTCGGATCGGCGGCGGCCGCGACCGTCCCGACCGCGTTGTTCGGCGAACGGCGCACGATGGCCCGCGGGGAACGCCGCGAGCGGACGGGAGAGCCGCCGGCCCGCCAGGTCGCCCCCTCGGACCGCATCGGCCTCGCCGTGATCGGTGCGGGCGGGATGGGCATGGCAAACGTGAACACGGCGCTGCGCATCCCCGGGGTCGAGCTGGTGGCCGCATGCGACATCTTCGATGGCCGGCTGGACGCTGCCCGCGAACGGCACGGGGACATCTCCACCACCCGCGACTACCGGGAGGTGATCGCGCGCGGCGATGTGGATGCGGTCATCGTGGGGACGCCCGACCACTGGCACCAGCCGATTTCGGTGGACGCGCTCCGGGCCGGAAAAGCGGTGTACTGCGAGAAGCCGATGGTCCACGACATCGGCGAGGGGCACGGCCTGATCCAGGCCGCGGAGGAATCCGGCAGCGTCTTCCAGGTGGGCAGCCAGGGAATGAGTTCGCTCGGCAACGAGAAGGCGAAGGAGCTCTACGAGGCGGGCGCCATCGGCGAACTCAACTACGCCGAGGGGTTCTGGGCGCGGAACGATCCGCTCGGCGCCTGGCAATACCCGATCCCCGCCGGCGCGTCGGAAGCGACAGTGGATTGGAAGCGCTTCCTGGGCCCGGCGCCGGAGGTTCCCTACGACCCGCTGCGCGTCTTCCGTTGGCGCAACTACCGCGACTACGGCACCGGGGTCGCGGGCGACCTGTTCGTCCATCTCTTTTCGAGCCTGCACTTCGTCGTGAGTTCACGCGGCCCGACGCGCGTCCAGGCGACGGGCGGGCTGCGTTACTGGAAGGACGGCCGCGAGGTGCCGGACGTGCTCCTCGGCATGTTCGACTATCCCGCGACCGGGACGCATCCCGCCTTCAACCTCTCCCTGCGGGTCAATTTCGTGGATGGGACGTCCGGCAGCACCTTCCTGCGGCTGGTGGGGAGCGAGGGGGCGATGGACGTCACCTGGACCGACGTGGTGCTGCGCAAGAACGAAGCGGTGGACCCGATGGGCGCCTTCTCCCGGGAAAAGATGGCCGAGGCGGCGGGGAGCGAAGACGGCCTGCCCGCCCGGGTCGGCATGCGGCCGCCGGTCGAGATCCGTTACGAGGTCGAACGCGGCTATCGCGGCGCCCACGTAGACCATTTCTTCAATTTCTTCGAGGCGGTCCGGGGCGGTCCTCCGGTCTTGCAGGATGCGGCGTTCGGCCTCCGGGCCGCCGCTCCGGCGCTTGCCTGCAACCTCAGCTACTTCCGGGAACAGAGCGTCGGGTGGGATCCCGAGGCCATGAGGCTCATCTGATGAGGAAACCGAACGAAGCGAGCACCGTGGGGATCGCGCTGCTCCTGGCGGTTTGCGCCGTGGGTTGCGCGGAAGTCGTCGAGACTCCCACCGGAGATAGCGCTGATTCGGGGGCGGCCGCTCCCGCCGAGCGTCGGTTCGGCCCGCCCAACACCCTCACCCAAGCCGAACGCGCGGCGGGCTGGCGCCTCCTCTTCGACGGCGAGTCGGCGAACGGATGGCGCGGCTACAACCGCGACGAGTTCCCCGACACCGGCTGGGGCGTGATGGACGGCATGCTGGTCGTGGGCGCGACCGCCACCGACCCGGACGTCCCGGTGGGCGGGGACATCGTCACCACCGAATCCTTCGCCGACTTCGACCTCAAGTTCGAGTTCCGGCTCTCCGAGGTCGCGAACAGCGGCGTCCTCTACCGGGTGATCGAGGAGGAAGGCTCCGAGATCTGGTTCAACGCGCCCGAGTACCAGGTCCTGGACGACGACGCCTACATCGAGATGGGGACGATGGACATGAACACCCATCTCACCGGCGACAACTACGACCTGCACTCAGCGGGCGAGACGACCCTGCACGGGCCCGGGGAATGGAACGAGGGCCGCATCCGGGTCCTGAACAACCATGTGGAGCACTGGCTGAACGGCCGGAAGACGGTGGAGTACGAGCTCGGCTCGGCGGAATGGGAGGAGCTGGTCGCGGCCAGCAAGTTCGCCCCGTATCCGCGTTACGGCCGGGCCGCGTCAGGTCCCATCGGCCTCCAGGACCACGGCCGGAACGTCTGGTACCGGAGCATCAGGATCCGCCCGCTCGAACCGGTCTCCCTCTTCGACGGCGAGAGTCTCGACGGCTGGGAGGTACACGGCACCGAGCGCTGGTACGTCGAGAATGGGGAACTGGTGTGCGAAAGCGGCCCGGATGCCGAATACGGCTATCTCAAGACCGCCCGCACGTTCCGCGACTTCGACCTGTCTATCGACTTCCTGCAGGAGGCGGACGGCAACAGCGGGGTGTTCTTCCGCTCCGGCGTCGAGGGGACGATCGTGAACGGCTGGCAGGTCGAGGTCGCGCCTCCCGGCCTCTTCACCGGCGGAATCTACGAGTCCTACGGCCGCGGCTGGCTCGTGCAACCAGGTCCAGCGCTGGATGCGGCCCTTCGCATGGGCGAGTGGAACACCTTGCGCGTCCGGGCGGTCGGCGACCGCGTGACCACCTGGCTGAACGGAACCCGCATGGTGGACTTCGAGGACGAGCAGATCGGGGCCGGGACGGGGTCGATCGCGCTCCAGATCCACGACGGGGGCGGCATCAAGGTCCGCTGGCGGAACATCCGGGTGGTGGACCTGGGGGAGTAAGGGGCGCCAAGGGAACGCCGATCGGCACGGCGCCGCCGGTACGGGAACCCCATCAACCCGCACGGCACACCCGGTACGGGAACGCCGGACCTCCGGTCGGCACGCGGGCCGCAGGCCCGCCAAGGTGGCGCCACGGGTGGGTGATGGGTTTCTGGTGGCGGTTCGCACGCGTGATGTGGACAATATGACGATATTATTTTCATATTGTCCACTCTCGTCCCCTCCGCCCGATGATCCCGCGCACCATCACCCCGCACCTCCAGAGGCTCTTCCGCCAGTACCCCTTCGTAACCGTCACCGGGCCGCGGCAATCCGGGAAGACCACGCTTTGCCGGGCCGCCTTCCCCGACCTCGCCTACGTGAACCTGGAGTCCCCGCGCTCACGCCGCTTCGCTGAGGAGGATCCGGAGCGATTTCTTGGCAGCTACTCCGACGGCGCCATCCTTGACGAGATCCAGCGGGTTCCGGAGCTGTTGTCCTGGCTTCAGGTGCTGGCCGACGAGCGCCGGACGAACGGACTGTTCGTGCTCACCGGGAGCGGCCAGTTCCTGCTCATGGACAAGGTCGATCAATCGCTGGCGGGACGCACCGCGCTGCTCCGGTTGCTGCCACTTTCCATCGGAGAACTCCGCGGCGGCGGAACGGCCCCGGGGCTCGATGACCTGCTCTTCACCGGATTCTTCCCGAGGATCCACGACCAGAACCTGGACCCCGCCATCGCTCTCGGCGACTACGTCGAAACCTATCTGGAACGGGACGTCCGGCGGATTGGTGAAATCCGGAACCTCAACGCCTTTCGCAGGTTCGTCCGGCTGTGCGCCGGGAGAGTGGGACAGTTGCTCGACTACACCGCTCTCGGTGCCGATGCCGGAGTTACGCACGCCACCGCGCGGGGCTGGCTCTCGCTCCTGGAAGCCAGCTACATCCTGTTTCGTCTCGAGCCCTTCCACGCGAACGTCAGAAAGAGACTCGTCCGGTCGCCGAAGCTCTACTTCTACGACGTGGGCCTAACCGCCTGGCTGCTGGACATCGAGAATGCCGGACAGTTGCAGACCCATCCGCTGCGCGGCGCGTTGTTCGAGAACGCGGTCGTAGTCGAGGCCCTGAAGCACACGTACAACGGCGGGCGACGACCCCTCGTCTCGTTCTTTCGCGACCGTCGGGGCCTCGAGTGCGACCTGCTCTACCGATCCGGCGAGCGATTGCTGGCAGTGGAGGCAAAATCGGGCGCCACGATCGCTTCGGACTGGTTTTCGGGCCTGAACAAGGTGTCGGCGATCGTCTCCGGCATTGCCGCCGGCGCGGTGGTTTACGGCGGGGCTGCAAGAGAAGAACGGCGCGGCGGCGAGGCCGTGCCGCTCGCGCAGTTCGGGGATTTGCTGGGGCGCTTCGACGCGGGCGGGTAGAACTCGGAGAACACCGCAGGGCGGAGCCCAGCGGACCGCGCACTGTGGTCTGCCTACCTCAGGAACTCCTGGAGGCGCTCGCGGGCCAGTGTGAAGCGCTCCAGGATGCGCGGAATCGGGATCTCGCCGTAGCGTTCGCGCACCTCGGCCTCCGAGTGATCGAGGGCGCGGAGCAGATCTCGCGCGGCGGCCTCCGCCGCCGCCGGGTCGCGACTCCCCACCTCCCCGATCCACACGGGTGAGGTCTGCGCGAAGACGGAACCGTTCATCCCGGGCCAGCTCTCTTCGCCGCCGTGGGCCCGGGCCGCGGCCCAGCCCCCGGCGGGGAGCGTGAGCGTGCCGCTCAGCTCGCGGACTCCCGGGCCGTCGAGTCCCGGCACGGTCTCCACGACCGCGCCGTTCACGAGGAGGTCCACCTGGGAAACGGGTCCGGTATGGGCGAGCGTCAGCGTCCAGCCGGCCTCCCCGCCCTGCCCGGTCGCCTCGCCGGGCCGCGCGCCTTCCACCCGGAAGTCCAGCAGTGGACCCGTCGTCACGAAGCTCTTCCCCGCCTTGAGAGCCTCCAGATAGGGCCCGATCCGGAAGGGTCCCGGCACGTGGACGTAGATCCGCGTCGTGCCGACCGCCATCGTCCGGTGGTAGTCGAGCATCACGTCGGTCCCGGCGGAGGCGGCGAGCGGCACCCCCAGATTCAGGAACCGGTGCCAGAGGTCCGCGGTGCCGAACTCGTTCGTCCACAGGCACGCCACCTCGAGGGTGTCCAGATCTCCGAGCAGGGCGTCGGGAATCACCATGATCGGAATAGCGCCCAGCCCCTCCGCGCTCCCGAACGGATCCGGGCGCGACACCGGATGCATGTAGGCGCTGACCCCGCCCTGGCTCCGCGAATGGGACAGCGCGTCCAGGTTGGGCCGGTCGTCGGCCTCGTACACGGGATAGCCCGGTCCCCAGAACCAGGGCCAGAACACGCTCTCGATTCCCACGAGACCGAGGTGGCCGAGGAAATGGGAGCGGATCTCCTGGCCGAACAGGACCGCCGGGACCGCGTCCACGCGGCGGTCCATGAAGAACTCGGTGTCGTTCCGCCGGTGGTGGAGGTTCGCCATCAGCGGCGTGCCGAGATCCATGTCCTCGCCCGCGAGCAGCAGTTCCAGATCGTCGGGCGAGAGCCGCGTCACACCGCCGTAGTTGAGATGGAAATGGTGGTCGGCGGAGCGGTAACCGGCCGCCCGCGCGTCCCAGAGCGGCTCGAAGGCCAGATCGGCCTCGGCGGTCTCGCCGGGCGCCACCGCAACCGACGCGGTGGCGGGGAGACTGCTGAAGCCGTGGGTCGCGGTGATCCGCACCTCCCCCGCCAAGGCCGCCGGGACCTCGACCTCGATCACCCCCGGCGAATAGAAATAGATTCGGCCGCCCGTCCCGTCAAAGCGCGGAAACACCCCGGGAACAACCGCCGGATGCCCGGCCGGGTCCAGCACTTCGAGCCGCGCCGGCACCGGCGAGCCCCCGTCCGCCTTCCGCGTGGTGATCCGCACCCGGGCCAGCGGCGCTCCGAAATCCCAGCCCCGAATCGGGAGATCGGTTACCGGGCCGCCCCGGGTGCTGATCTTTCGCAGGCGGAACCGTTCGTTCTCGTCCGCCTCCGTGTAGATCACGGACTCTCCGTCCGGCGTGAACGCGGGAGTGAGCGGCAGTCCGCGCGCCGCCACCAACTCCATCGGATCTGCTTTTTCCGGGTCGAGCAGCATCAGGCGGTAGCCGTCACCCCCGTCCCCAGCCGGCCAGTTCAGCGCCAGGACCGCTCGCCCCGGGGCGGCGCCGGGCCGTGCCTGCGAGGCGATGGACTCGGCCCTCAGCGAGGTCTCGGCCCCGGAAGCGTCCCGAACGATCACTGCGTCCGGTGAGGATCGGCCCTTGGAAAGGTAGGCAAGACCTCCATCCGGAAGGGGTTGCGGCCGGACCTCCAGACCGCGCCGCTCCGTAACCCGCGCCGGCTCGCCCGTCTCCAGCGAAAGCCGCCAGATGTCGAGGTCACCCTCGGTGGAGGCGCTGAAATAGAGGGTCTCTCCGTCCGGCGCCCAGGCGGGGTCGAGAACGATGGAATCGTCTTCGAAGAGGAGCGTTTCCTCGCCGGAAACGATGTCCAGCGACCAGATGGTGAGGCGCTCGCTGTCGTCGCGGAGGAATGCCAGCCGGGTCCCGTCGGGATGCCATGCGGGACGGCTGTCGAGCGCCGGCCCGCTGGTGACGCGCCGGGCCACTCCGGTCGCCGGATCGAGCAGCCATATCCAGCCGCGCGCGGCAATGGCGATGGTCTTCCCGTCGGGCGAGGGAGCCGGATCCGTCGGCCCGGCGGCCACCATCGGCAGCTCGAATCCCTCCACGTACACGTGGTGGGAATACCCCTCGAGCTTCGGGTAGCGGTTCGTCCACTGGGCCGAGACGGCCCCCGGCGCGAGAGCCAGAAGAGCGGAAAGGGCAATCAGTCGCATCGGGTTCACCTCGGTGGTCAGGTCTACGCCGCCTGTAACGGCCGCTTCTGCTGCGCGACCGGGACGTCGGTGACGAACATGAAGCCCGGAGCGTGGGAGATCATCTGGTCCGGCCGGGCGTTGCCACAGGCCACCTGCGAGGTCACGCCGCAGGCCCAGAACACGGGTACTTCTCCCGGTAGGAGTCCCCCGTCCTCGCCCCAGTCAGGCCGGGAAAGATCATGGATCCCCAGCGTCGCCGGGTCGCCGATGTGGACCGGCGCCCCGTGCGCGAGCGGTTGCTCGCCGCTGATCCGGACCGCATCCTCCACCCGGGACTCGGGGATCGGCCGCATGGTGACCACGAGGCGCCCGTGGAACGGCCCCGCCGGCTCGCACTCCCGCCTGCTCAGGTACATCGGCACCACGCGCCCCTCGTCCTGATGCCGCAGCCGGATGCCGGCCTCCACGAGTCCCGCCTCGAAGCCGAAGCTGCATCCGAGCAGGAACGCGGTGAGATCCGCGTTCCACACCTCGAGCACGTCGGCGACCTCGACGGGCAGGCCGCCGCGCCTGGCCACCCGGTACCGCGGGACGTCGGTCCGGAGGTCCGCGCCCGGAGCCAGGTCGGTCAGCACCGGGCTCTCGCTCATCAGCAGGAGGGGACAAGGCTTGGGGTTACGGTCGCAAAACACGCGGAAATCTCCGGCGAGAGACCGCGGCAGCACGATCAGGTTGGCCTGGGCAAAGCCCGGGCACGCCCCGGAGGTGGTTTCATCGAACTGTCCGCTCCGGCAGGCGGCGCGGAGCGCCGCCGGGTGGAGCAGCGGGTCGCCAGCGTCCAACATGTTGAGGTCGTCTGAGATCGCGGGAGGGCCGTTCAGCATTTGCGCCTCGTTTCCGGGGCCAACTCTACCGGGACGTGGGGAGACGAGCCGTAATCCGTCGCGGATGGCGCGGAACCGCTCGCGGGCCCCGGCCCGCGGTGCCGGGCCCACCGGGAGGATTGCCCAGAGGTCGGCGTTCCCTGGCGAAATTGAAGCGGGCAACCGCTGCCTGCAGGCTGTTATACTGCCCGCTTCGGGCGACACCGCGACCTCCGCACGTTCCGGCGGCAATCGGACCGGGACCTGCCGGGAAGCGACGCGCCCGAAATTTTTTTACTCTGGAACCCCTCAACACACTGCTATCGCACCCCCGCCCGATCCCGTCCTCAGCATCTTGTCCCGCTCGGCAGGCACGACGTTCGCACGCGCCAGTGAAATTCGGCGTCGCTGGTTCGTGGTGGACGCGGATGATCAGCCTCTCGGCCGCCTCGCGAGCCGCGTGGCGCGGGTGCTGATCGGCAAACACAAGCCTTCCTGGACCCCGTTTCTCGATTGTGGTGACCACGTAATCGTGCTCAACGCCTCCCGGGTCCGCCTTACCGGCCGCAAGGAAGAGCAGAAGGTGTACTACCGGACGAGCGGACGGCCCGGCGGTCTCAAGTCGAGGACCGCCGCCCAGGTGCGCAGCAGCCACCCCGAGCGCCTCGTCGAGAGCGCGGTGCGGGGGATGCTTCCCAAGGGGAGTCTCGGGCGCTCGCAGTTTCTGAAGCTGAAGGTGTATTCGGGCGGCGACCATCCGCACGAGGCCCAGCAGCCGGAACCCCTCCCTGCCCGTCTCGGCCCGTCATCCTGATGTCCGACCCCCTCGCCTACGGGACCGGCAAGCGGAAGTGCTCCATCGCGCGGGTGTACCTGCGGAGCGGTTCCGGCGAGATCCTGATCAATCAGCGGCCCCTTTCGGAGTACTTCCCGAGAGACACCTACCAGAACTGGGTCACCCAGCCGCTGCTCGCCACCGAGCAGGGCACGGCCGTGGATGTCGATGCCCGCGTCAAGGGCGGCGGGTTGTCCGGACAGGCGGCCGCGGTCCGGCTCGGCATCGCGCGGGCGCTGAGCGACAACGACGCCCGGCTCCGCCCCGAACTCAAGCGGCGGGGTTTCCTCACCCGGGATGCGCGGCGCAAGGAACGCAAAAAGTACGGACAACCAGGCGCCCGCAAGCGCTTCCAGTACTCCAAGCGCTGACGATGGTTCGCCACTCGCTTCCGGGGTCCGGCTGGCGGGCGTCCGCCTGCCGCTAGTCCGATGTCCACGACCGTAACGATGCGGGACCTGCTGGAAGCAGGCCTCCATTTTGGCCACGAGACCAAGTGGTGGAACCCGCGGATGCGCCCGTACATCTACGGCTCGCGGAGCGGGATCCACATCGTGGATCTCAACCAGACCCTGCCGCTCTTCCGGGACGCGCTCAATTTCATTTCCAAGCTCGGCGCCGAGGGCAAGACCATCCTCTTCGTCGGCACAAAACGCCAGGCCCAGGAGGTCATCGCGTCCGAAGCGACCCGGGTGGAGGCGTTCTACGTGAACCACCGCTGGCTCGGTGGACTGCTCACGAACTTCCAGACCATCCGCAAGAGCATCGCCAAGTTCCAGGAGCTTCGGGACATCACCGAAAACGCCGATCAGGGCGGCTTCTCGAACAAGGCATGGTCGCGCCTCGACAAGCGCCGGCGGCGCATGGAAAAGACGCTGAGCGGAATCGAGAAGATGGACCGACTACCCGACGCCGTCTGTATCGTGGATCCCAAGAACGAGATGATCGCCGTCCAGGAGGCGAGGAAGCTCGGGATCCCGATCGTGGCGATCGTGGACACCGACTGCGACCCCGACCTCATCGACTACGTGATTCCGGGGAACGACGACGCCCTGCGGGCGATTCGCCTGTTCACCCACCGTGTCGCGAGCGCGTTCGAGGACGGCCGGCAACTCCGCGGTTTGGCCGCATTCGGAGCCGACTCGGACGGAGCCGCGCCGGAATTGGCGTCCGAAGAGACGGCGGACGTCGCCAGCTCCGAAGCGAGTAGCGCGAACGCGAGCAGCCCGGATCCGGAGATTTCGGATTCGAGTAGCTCCGAAACGACCGGCGCTGCAGCTCCCGGCGGAACCGCCGCCGCGAGCGACACGCCGGCTCCGACGCCGGAAGCGGCTGAAGCCGTGGGCGCCGTCGCCAGTTCAGAGTCCCCCGGTTCGGAATCAGACAATCCGTCGCCAGCCGCCACCGGCTGACCGGATCCCGTCGAGCAACCCCAAATTGGCCGCTCCGGCGGCTTGAACAGGAGATTCCCCAATGCCCGCCATCAGCGCCCAGGATGTCAAGAAACTCCGGGACCAGACCGGAGCCGGTTTCGCCGACTGCAAGAAAGCGCTGGTGGACGCGGACGGCGATTTCGACAAGGCGATCCGGCTGTTGCGCGAGAAGGGCGCGGCGGCGGCCGAGCGGCGCGCCGGCAGGGCCACGAGCGAGGGGCTCATCCACGCGTACATCCACGACCACCGGATCGGGGTGATGGTGGAACTATCCTGCGAGACCGATTTCGTCGCCCGGAACCAGACCTTCCGTGACCTCGCGAACGACGTGGCGATCCACATCGCCTGCGCTTATCCCGCCCCGGCCCGCTGGGTACGGCGCGAGGACGTTCCCGAAGACGTGATCCGTGACGAAACCGAACTGATCCACGCGCAGTTGGCGCAGGATCCGAAGAACGCCAACAAGCCGCCCGCGGTGGTCGACCGCATCGTGTCCGGAAAGCTGGATCGATTCCTTTCCGAGCGGGTGCTCCTCGAGCAGATGTACGCTCTCGACGACTCGAAGAAGACGCGCGTTCAGGACCGGATCCTGGAGGCCGCGCAGGCGATCAAGGAAAACATCCAGGTCCGGCGCTTCATCCGGTTCGAACGCGGCGAGCAGTTCTAACAGCTCTGACACCGCTCTTTTTCCCGTCCGGTCGCAGCGAAAGCCGCGTACCATGACGGCATGAGCGGGAGCCAGCCGAACCCACCGCGCCGGGTTCTGCTCAAGCTGTCGGGCCAGGCGCTCAAGGGTGAGGAGCACGCCGGCATCTCGGCCGGCGAGGTGGAGCGCATGGCCCGGCTCATCGCCGCGGTCCACCGCGACGGCATCGAAACCGCCTGCGTGATCGGCGGCGGGAACATCTTCCGGGGGCTCGGCGCCGAGACCCGCGGCATGGACCGCGTCACCGCGGATTCGATGGGGATGCTGGCCACCCTGATCAACGCTCTCGCGGTTCAGGAGGCGCTCGAGAAACTCGGTTGCCACACCCGGGTGATGTCCGCCATCACCGTTCGGCAGGTGGCCGAGCCCTTCATTCGCCGCCGGGCCCTCAGGCACCTCGAAAAGGGACGGATCACCCTCTTCGCCGCGGGCACCGGGAATCCCTATTTTTCGACGGACACCGCGGCGGCGCTGCGCGCCAACGAGATTCGCGCCGACGTGCTCATCAAGGCCACCCGGGTGCCGGGAGTCTTTACCGGCGACCCCGAAAAGGATCCGGAGGCGCGCCCGATCCATCGCCTCACCTATCTGGAAGCGATCCGCCAGGAGCTTCGCTTCATGGACACCACCGCGATCTCCCTCTGCATGGAGAACGACCTCCCGATCGTGGTGTGCCACCAGGACGACATCCGGGGAGCCGCTCGCGGCAAGGACGTCGGCACCCGGGTCGAAAAGGCGCCCGGCGAGGACAACGAGTAGAGAGGAGCGGACGACGATGCGTCACCAAATTCTGGACGACCTGACCCGCCGGATGGACAAGACGGTCGAGGTTTTCGAGCACGAGCTGGCTTCGGTGCGCACCGGCCGGGCCTCGGTGGCTCTCCTGGATTCGGTGCGGGTGGACTACTACGGACAGCTCATGCCGCTGAACCAGGTCGCCACCCTGAAGACTCCCGACGCCAGCACCATCACCGTCCAGCCCTGGGAGCGGAATCTGTTGCCGGCGATCGACCGGGCGATCCGCGCAGCCGATCTCGACCTGAACCCGGCTTCGGACGGGACCATGCTCCGGATTCCCATCCCGCCGCTCAGTCAGGAACGGCGCAAGCAGCTCGCGAAGAGCATCAGCCGCATGGCGGAGGAGCACAAGAACGCGCTGCGGCAGGTGCGGCGCGACGCCAACCAGCGCGCCAAGAAGCTGGTCAAGAACAAGGAGTTGTCCGAGGATCTCGAGCACGACCTCGAGGCCGAGGTGCAAAGGGCCACCGACGCTCACGTGAAGCGCATCGCGGAGATCGCGTCACGCAAGGAAGAGAGCATCCTCTCGGTCTGACGTGGCAACGCCCTACTCCTTTCTCACCCATCTCGAGTGCTCGAAGACCGGGCACCACCACGACGCTTTCACGCCCCAGAACCTGTCGAACGAGAAGCACCCGCTGCTCGCCATCTACGACCTCGAGGCCGCCGCCGCAACCTTCACCCCGGAAGCCATCAAGAGCCGCCCGTTCGATCTGTGGCGCTACCACGAGGTGCTCCCGATCCAGGAGGAGCGCCACTGCCTGAAGCTGGGCGAGGGCGGAACCCCGCTCCACCCCGCCCCCACCCTGGGGGCCGAGCTCGGGATCCGCGAACTGCTCATCAAGGACGAGGGGATGAACCCCACCGGGAGCTTCAAGGACCGGGGGCTCTGTCTCGCGGTCTCCGCGGCCTACCAGTTCGGGAGATCCGGGATTGCCCTGCCCTCCGCGGGGAACGCCGGTGGGTCCGCCGCCGCCTACGCGGCCCGCGCCGGGATGAAGTGCCTGGTCGCGGTCCCGCGCGACTGCCCCGAGGTGAACCGGATCGAAGCCTCCGTGTACGGGGCCGAGGTCCACTCCATCGACGGCCTGATCTCCGACGCCGGGCGGATGATCGCGGAGATGGCGCCGGACCGCGGGCTCTTCGAGGTGGCCACCCTGAAGGAGCCGTACCGCATCGAGGGCAAGAAGACGATGGGTTACGAAGTCTTCGAACAGCTCGGACGCCTGCCGGACGTGATCCTCTACCCGACCGGCGGCGGCACCGGGCTCATCGGTATGTGGAAGGCGTTCGACGAGATGGAGCAGCTCGGCTGGATTGGCTCCGAGCGGCCGCGGATGATCTCGGTGCAGTCCGAGGGCTGCGCTCCCATCCCGAAGGCCTTCGAGGAAGGCGCGGAAGCCTCGGAAATGTGGCAGGACGCGCACACCGTGGCCTCCGGGCTCCGGGTCCCCAAGGCGCTCGGGGACTTCCTGATCCTCGCCGCGGTCCGGGGGAGCGGCGGCTCGGCGATCGCGGTCAGCGACGAGGAACTCATGCGGGACGCCCGGCGGATCGGCGCCGCCGAAGGCATCTTCGCCGCTCCCGAGGGCGGCGCCTGCCTGAGCGCGCTCCGCCGCCTCCGGGAGTCGGGCGAGGTGGGGCGCGATGACACCGTCGTCCTCTTCAACACCGGTACCGGGGCCAAGTACGTGGAGGCCTTCCTCGGCCCGGGCGCCGCCGCGCAACACGCCGAACTGTAGGGAAGGAGCGCCGCCCTCCAAGCCGGCATCGTCGCCGGCAGGCAACGGAACTCCCCTCCCCGACCACGCAGAAGCGCGGGACTCCGAACCGCGCCACTCAACACCTTCGTTCGCCGCAATGGCTTGGAATGAGGTTGGTGTTTCAAGCCGCTACGGCATCGCCGGCGCCCGGCGTCCCTTACGCTCCAACGCCTCCCATGCTTGAAATCAGAAACCTCGTCAAGGTCTATCCGGGGCCGGTCGCGGCGCTCCAGGGGGTTTCGCTGGAGGCCTCGCGCGGAATGTTCGGCCTCCTCGGGCCGAACGGCGCCGGCAAGACGACGCTCATGCGGATCGTGGCAGGACTCCTGGAACCTACCTCGGGTGCGGTCGTCCTTGATGGCGAAGACATAACCGCCGATCCCCGGCGAATCCGCCGGCAACTCGGCTACCTGCCCCAGCACTTCGGCTTCTATCCGCATCTGACCGGGGCCGCGATGCTCCGTTTCCTGCTGGTGCTGAAGGGCGTCAAGGCGCCCCGGGGCGTGAAGCGGCTGGCCGCGGAACTCCTCGAGCGCGTGAACCTGCAGGACGCGGCGAAGCGCAAGGTCGGGACCTGGTCGGGCGGGATGAGACAGCGGCTCGGGATCGCCCAGGCGCTGGCCGGAAACCCCCGGATCGTGGTCGTTGACGAGCCCACCGCCGGCCTCGATCCCGAGGAGCGGCTGCGTTTCTACCGGCTCCTGGCCGAAGTGGCCGAGGACCGCCTGGTGCTGCTGTCCACGCACATCGTCGAAGACATCTCCGTTCTGTGTCCGCGGGTGGCGGTCCTGGCCGGCGGGCGAATCGTGGCGGACACCACTCCGGGACAGGCGCGCGGCCGCCTCGAAGGCCGGATTTTCGAGGGCGCGGTGGAGAAAGGCGGGGTAGCGGCGCTCGGGGACCGCTTCAAAATCACCCAGGCGGTCCTCATCGAAGGACGGAACCGGGTGCGTGTGTGCGTCCCGGACGGACTTCCGCCCGACGGTTTCGAACCGGTCGATCCGAGTCTCGAAGACGCCTACCTGCTCCTTACCCGGAACAGCTCCGCCGGAAACGGCGAAGAGGCGCCGGAGTCCCCGGAACGCGCGGAGTCGTGACCTCCTCCCGCAGGTGGGCCGCCGTCGCCCGCCGGGAGCTGTCGTCGGCGCTCCGGCGGCCCTCGTACTGGTTCCTCCTCGGAGTTCTCGCGCTCGCAGCCTGGGGGTTCTCGGAAGGCAACATGCGCATTTCCAGCGGGGAGTTCACCGCGGGCGGGGAACGGTCCCACGTCACCTCCGTCTTCGCGCAGAGCATGTTCCAGACGGTCCTGATCGCGGGCATGGGCGCCTGGTTCCTGGCGATCGGGGCGGGATTGGTGCTGATCCGGGATGCGGAACTCCGGGTGGGTGAGGTCCTGCACGCAACCCGGCTCACCGCCCGGGAGTACGTATGGGGCAGCTTCAGCGGAGCGATAGCGGCCTTCCTGATCATCTGGGGCCTCTACCTGGGGGCATCCGTTGGCTTCAACCACGTGCTGGCGGCGGGCCCGGAAGCGCCGCGGATCGGTCCGTTCGTCCCCGGGAACTACCTGGTGCCGGCCCTGCTGCTCGGTCTTCCCCAGATCGTGTTCTTCGCTGGCGTCCCCTTTTTCCTCGGCGCCTGGAGCCGCCGGCCCATCGTGGTCTTCGCTTTTCCGGTCGCGACCCTGCTCGTCATCCTGGGATTTTTCGTCAATTGGTCGCCAAGCTGGCTCGATCCCGCCATCAATCGCGCGCTCATGCTTGCGGATCCCTCCGGATTTCGCTGGCTGAACGAGACGTTCCTGCAGCTGGACCGGGGTGTGGACTTCTACAACACCGCCTCGCTGCCCGCCGATGCGGGATTCCTGGTCAGCCGCATCGCGGTGGCGGCGATCGGCCTCGTCGCCGTCGAAGCCGCAGCCCGGAACACCGCCCGGAGACTCCTTCGGGGCGACGCCGATGCCGTCGTCATCGGTTTCCGGGGGAGTTCACGGAAGCAGGCGCCGGAAACCGCCGAAGCGACGCGGCCGCGGCGGGAGCGCACGCTGGGCGAGTTGGATATGAGGACCCGTCCCCCGGGATTCCTGACGGCGGCGACTGCGATCGGCCGGGCCGAAATCCGGGAACTGATCGTGCGTCCCGGCCTCTATCTGTTCGTCCCGCTGATCCTCTGGCAATCCGTCGAGCAGAGTCTCTTCGCGCTCGGCCCCTTCGATTCACCCCTGCTCCTGACCTCGGGAGCGATGGCGGCGCGCCAGTTCAACACGCTCAGCCTGCTCGTCTGCATCCTGCTGCTGTTCTACACCGTCGAGTCGCTCAACAAGGAGCAGGCCCAGCGGTTCGCCGAAATCTTCCGGTCCACGCCGGTCGGGACCGGGGCCATGCTGCTCGGGAAAACGGCCGGCAACGTCGCGGTAGCGGGGATGTTGCTCGCCGCCGCCCTGACCGCATCCTGGGCGGTCATCACCGTGCGGCAGCTCCTCGGCGACCCGGTCGGCTTCGATCTCTGGCCCTTCCTCGCGGCCTGGGGTGCGGTGATGGTCCCCACCTTCTTCTTCTGGACCGCATTCGTGACGGCCGCCTTCGCGCTGTTCCGCAACCGGTACGCCGTGTACGGACTCGGACTCGCAACCCTCATCTACACCATCTTCTACCCGATGATCGTGGACGAACCGCTCTCCTGGGTCACCAACTGGATCGCCTGGAACTCGATGCGCCTGTGGAGCGACATGGGCGCCTTCTCGCTGCACGGCGACGCTTTGGTCCTGAACCGTCTGCTCTACCTGAGTCTGGTCCCGCTGCTGCTGGCACTGGCGCTCAAGTGGTTCGGCCGGCAGGAGTTCGACGCCACCCGGATTCTCCACCGGCTGCGACCGAAAGTCATCTTGCGGAGCGGGTTCCGTCTCCTTCCCTTCGCCGTGCCTCCCGCGGTACTGGCCTCGGTGCTGTTCTTCGGCGGCCGGGCCGGCGGGCAGGGCCCGGATGCGGAGGAGGCCGCCAAGGACTACTGGCGGCGCAACGTCGCGACCTGGACCGATTCCCGGATGCCGTCGGTCTCGCACGTGGAACTGGACGTGGACCTCGAGCCCCGGGAGCGCTCCGCTTCGGTCTCCGGCGCCTACACCTTCCTGAATCACCGGGAGAGTGCATACCGGCAGCTTCCGATCACCGCGGGGCTCTGGGACCCGATCGAGTGGATGCTGAACGGAGAGCCCTACGAACCGGAGGACCGCGCCGGGCTCTTCCTCTTCACGCCCGAAGAGCCCCTCGCTCCCGGGGATTCGCTCACCGTGGGCTTCCGCTACGAACTGGAGTACCCCCGTGGCCTGGGCGCCAGGGTCGGGCCCCGGGACCAGTTCATCCTGGACTCGGGGGTCGTCCTGACCGCCTTCGGGCCGACCTTTGCTCCGGTTCCCGGGTATCTGCCGGGAATCGGCGTGGACAAGGACAACCGCTACGACGCACGGGAATATTCCGACGATTTCTACGAAGGCGAAACGGAACCGGCGCTCGGCTGGGGTGGGAAGCCCCTGACCACCAGGATCCGGATCACGGTGCCGGAGGAATACACGGCGAACAGCGTCGGGCGGCTCACGAGCGACGAGGTCCGGGACGGGCGGCGCACCGTGGTGTGGGAGTCCGACCAGCCGGTCCGGCTCTTCAACATCGTCGCCGGCCGCTACGCGGTCGAGGAGGGTCGCGGGACCGCCATCTACTACCACCCGGAACACGACTACAACGTCGAAGAGATGTCCGCCGCGCTGGACGCCGCCCGGGAGCACTACTCGGACTGGTTTTACCCCTTCCCCTGGGAACTCCTGAAGCTCTCCGAGTTCCCGGCGTACGCCAGCTACGCCCAGGGTTTCCCCACCAACATCACCTTCAGCGAGGGGATCGGGTTCCTCACGAAGAGCGATCCCCGCGCCCACGCCGCCTTCGCCATCGTGGCGCACGAAGCGGCGCACCAGTGGTGGGGCAACATTCTGACCCCGGGCCGGGGCCCCGGCGGCAACATGCTGTCCGAGGGGATGTCCCACTACGCGACGATCCTGCTACACGAGGAAGAACTTGGAGAGCGCTACCGCATCGAGTTCGCGAAGCGGATCGAGGACAGCTACGGCGACAGCCGCTTCGTGAACTCCGAGCGGCCCCTCGTCAAGACCGATGGCTCGCGGCGGGGCGACGGGACAGTCACCTACGACAAGGGCGGCTGGGTGATGTGGATGCTCCAACAGGAGATGGGCCGGGAGAACCTCCTGGCGGGGTTGCGCGCCTTTATCGACGCCTATCGCGCCAGTTCGGATTTCCCGGTCATCCAGGACATGCTGAAGGTGCTCCGGGAGTTCGCTCCCGACTCCGAGGCTTTCGACGCCTTTGGCGCGCAGTGGTTCCACGACGTGGTCGTGCCGGAATACCGGCTCTCGGAGGTGACCAAGGAGCGGACCGGCCGGGCGTGGGTCGTTCGAGGAACCGTGGAGAACGCGGGAACCGGAGAGATGAGTCTGGAGGTCGCCGTCACCGCCAACGAGCGCTGGTCCGACGCGGGTGACGCCGGAAACCGAACGGTGGTGTCGCCGGGCTACCGGGACTCCCGGACTTCGGTCACACTCGACGCTGGCGAATCAGCGGGCTTCGAGATCACCGCCGGCTTCGATCCGGAACGGGTCGTCGTGGACCCGGACGCGCTGGTGCTGCAACTCCGCCGGGAAGCGGCGGTATTCGATTTTCCGGAATAGCGGGAGTCGCGGGACCGTCGGACCTCCAGGCAGGCTACCGCCGTGTCGGCCGACGATCTGGTATAACATGTTTGATTAGAAACAGCCATGCCCAACACCAGCGTCCATTTCCCCGCGCCACTTCTTGCCAGCCTGGACCGTATCGCCGGCGAGCGCGGCATGAGCAGAAACCGCGTCATCGTCGAGTCCTGCCGGCGTACCGTCGAGGAGCGGACACAGTGGCCGGAGGACTTCTTCTCGAACGATCACCTGACCGCCGAAGATCGCAAACTGCTTCAGGACGGTCGCGAAGACTTCAACCGGGCTATCCGAGCAGCCCGCCGAAGCCGGAGCACCCCCCCATTCTGATGCTGGTTCTGGATACGAGCGCCGTCTCGGCCGTCATGCACGGTGATTCGGGCGCCCTGCATCGCTTGCGCGATGAGGACCCGTCCGACACTTACCTCTGTACCCCGGTTGCAGCGGAAATCCGATTCGGTCTGTCACGCCTCGAGGCCGGTTCGCGCCGAAGGCAGCTTCTCGAGAGCGAGTTCCGCCGCCTTCGCGCCGTCCTGCGCTGGACGGACTGGACGGAACCGGCAACCCTGGCTTTCGGCCACTGGAAGGCCGTGCTCCAGGCACGAGGAACGCCCATCGAAGACATGGATCTGGCCATCGCGTCCGTCGCCGTCGGTCTCTCCGCCCGCCTCGCCACCTTGAACGTCCGGCACTTCTCCCGCATTGACGACCTTCAGGCGGACGACTGGTCGCCCCAGGAGAGCGGCTGACACACACCCGGCCCCAGCGACCCGCCAGCCCGCCGGGGACGCGACCAACGCCTGGAGCGCCGGCCTCCGGGCCCGTCTTCCCGGTGGGGCCGGCGCTTTCAACCTACTGCTGTGCGTCCGTGGTGGTTTCCTCCGGCAGTTCGCCGAGACGGACCGCCCAGAGCCCGGAGTTGCGATCCGAGAAGTAGATGATCCCCTTGTGGGGCTGGGCGCCCCAGACCTGCGGCGCGTTCGGCAGGAAGCCCTCGGGGTCGAGGGGGAGGAAACGGGCGATCTCCCGGCCCTGCCGGTAGAGGTTGCCGAGCAGTTCGCCCGAGACGTCCACGACCCGCAGGCCACCGTTGTAGAACGCCACGTACATCACGTCGTCCTCGATCCAGATGTTGTGGCTTCCCGCCTCGGGAACCTCGTAGCGGCCGACCAGGCGCGGCGGCGCCTCGAAGTTCTCGTCCCATTCCAGGATGTGGATCCAGCCGCGCCAGCGGGTGGGCTCGTCGTCGTATCCAGGTGTCCCGGTGCCGATCTCGGCGAGCGGGCTGTAGCGGCCGGTGCGCGCCGCCTCGTCACCGGCGAAGATGTAGAACTTGCCGGTCGAGACGCTCCGGTAGGGGTAGACGGCGTGATTCCAGCCCGTCGGGAACGGGAACTGCCCCACCAGTTTGGGATCCTGCGGCGTGCCGCCCTTGTCGGCGCCGCCGACGTCGATGACCGCGACCCCGTCGCTCCAGTTGGCCGAATAGGCGATCCCATCCACCACCCAGACGTCATGGATGGAGCGCGCCGGGTTGTCGAGGGCGAAGCTGCCCACCCGATGGGGCACGGACGGGTCTTCGATGTTGATGATGTCGAAGCGGCGGCCGCCGGAGAGCGCGTACACGTGTCCCGCGTGAATGAAGGTGTTGTGGACGCCGCCGGTGAGCTGGTCGTCGTACTCCGCGAGCTTCGTGACCCCCGTCCCCGGATCGGACACGTCAAGCAGCACCAGCCCGTTCCGCCGGTTCGACGCCCCCTCCCGGGAGATCACCGCCGTCGCGCCGTCCTCCGAGATCTTCACGTCGTTCACGGTCCGGGCGTCCACGTGCACCACGTCCACGATCTCGAGGTTCTCGGGATCGGTCACGTCCCAGATGTAGGCGTGCCCGGCAGCGCTGTGCGTCCCGGTCATCGCGTAGTCGCGCCCGTTCGGCGCCTCCCAGACCCAGAGATCCGAGGTGGCCCGGTCCTTCACCCGGCCGTGCCCGACGAGTTCGATCGGTCGCCGGACACCGCGCTCGGCGACCCGGATCACGGTGGACGCCGATACCTGCCCGGTCCGGGCCACGACCGTATAGACACCGGGAAGATCCGCCACGAACCGGCCGTCCTGGGTAATCAGGCCGGACGAGGGCCCGCCCATCCCCATCGAGTCGGTGATCGCCGAGACGCTGAACCCCACTGGCACGCCTTCCACCGCGCTGCCGCCGGAATCTGTCATGGCCACGTCAACATGCGTCACGTCACCGGTCCGCGCCGTGCTCCGGTCCGCCGTCAACACCATCTTCGCCACCGGATTCGGCGCGACTTCAAGCGACATTTCCGCCGTCGCTGCCCCCGCCGTCGCGGTGATCGTCACCGGCCCCGCGGCGCCGAGCGCCAGCACCCCACGGGTGCGGGTCCGTTCGATGGTGGGTGGACGCGCGACCGGCATCGCGACGGCGTCATCGGACGACATCCAACCGACATCGAGGCCCTCGACAACCGTCCCGGCGTCATCCAACGGCTCGGCGCGCACCGTTACCTCGGTGCCAGCGTAAAGCGGCCCCTCCGCCGTCACGTTGAGCGACACCACCGGCCGCGGCAGGATAGTGAGCGGGATCCGTTGCTCGACATACCCCTCGGCATCCGAGTCCCGCGCAGAGGGGTCGGGGCCGGAGCCCACCACCCGGACCATCACCGCGTACTCGCCGGGACGCCGGGTCGAGACCTCGCCCTCCCGCGACACCTTGAAGATGTTGAAGCCCCAGGTGCGCATCTCGAGGTTCCAGAACTGGCCGTAGAGCGGCAGATAGAGGAGTTCGGCCTCCATCTCGTTGCCGTCCGCATCCAGCACCGTCGCCTCGATCTGGGCGGTTTCGCCGGCAGTCAGGGTGATCTCCGCCGGCGAAATGGTCAGCGAAGCGGGCTTCGGGCCCTCCGCTCCGACCTGTGCGAACGCTGCTGCCGGAACGATCAGGAGAGCGGCGGCGAGCGCCGCGAAACGGAAGAAGGTTCGGTCGGTCATCACCAGGCCACCCCGTAGTCCTCGCCGTGCTGGCTCGAGCCGCCCCAGAAGGTGCCGTGCTCGCGGTCGAACCAGATGGCGTTGATGGGCCCCGAGGTGCGCGGCGCGAACCGGAGCGAATACCCCATCCCGATCAGCTCGTCGCGGATCCACTCGGGGACCTTGCTGTTCAGCAGCATGGACCCTGGGTCCGACTCGTGGGCGCCGAAAGAGCTCCGAGGCTGGTAGCTGTTGAAGTTGGCGGCCTCGGCGGCCTCCTGCACGTTCATCCCGAACTCGACCACGTTCAGGAAGAACTGCAGGAGGTTCTGGTCCTGGCCGTCCCCGCCCTGCACCGCGAACGACAGGAACGGCTCCCCGTCCTTGAGCGCGAGGCTCGGGGTCAGGGTGGCGCGCGGCCGCTTGCCCGGCTCCAGCACGTTGTAGGGGTTCATCGCCGGGTCGAGCACGAAGCTCTGCATCCGCTGGCTGAGCCCGATCCCGGTCTCGCCGGCGAGCACCGCCGGCAGCCAGCCGCCGCTCGGGGTCACCGAGACCACCCAGCCGGAGGCGTCCGCCGCCTGGATCGAGGTCGTCCCGGCGAGGAAACCGTCGAGGAACTGCTGCCGCTCTTCCTCGGTGGTGGGCGTGCCGGACGTCCCGCCGAACCGGTGTAGGTATTCGGCGAACGGGTTCTCCCCGCCCTGGAACGGATAGGGATCGCCCGGGCCGATCGCCGGATCGTTCCGGTCCTCCCGGATCAGCGCCCCCCGCTGGCGGGCGTAGTCCTTCGACAGCAGCCCCCGGATCGGCTCCTCGGGCGGGAAGTAGGGATCGCCGTAGTAGAAGTCACGGTCGGCAAACGACAGGCTGATCGCCTGGTACAGGGTGTGGATGTAGCGCGAGCTGTTGTAGCCCATCCCCTTCAGGTCGAAGGGCTCGAGGATGTTGAGCGCCTGGAGCAGCACCGGGCCCTGCACCCAGTGGGTCAGCTTGTAGACCTCGATGCCCTTGTAGTTCGTGGAGACCGGCTCCTCGATGTGGACCTTCCAGTTCGCGAGGTCGTCGGTCGTGATGAGTCCGCCCTGCTCCTGGGCGCCGCGGGCGAACTCCTCCGCGATGTCGCCCTTGTAGAAGCGGTCATAGGCGGCGTAGATGGCCTCCTTCCGGCTCTGGCCGCCGGCCAGTGCCTCCGCCTCGGCGTCCACCAGCTTGCGAAGCGTCGCGGCCAACTCGGGCTGGCGGAAGTTCTCGCCCGGCAGCGGGCCTCCGGCGTCGAAGTCGCGGGTCGAGGAATCCTCGCGGTCCCAGTAGTTCCCCGTCTCGTCCTGAGGGCCGGAGGACGCCGAGCGCTCGTCCCGGTGGGGCAGCAGCGTCCGCCGCGAATACGGCCACTCGGCAATCCTGTCGGCGCCGCGCTGGATGGCGCGGGCGGTGGACGCCTCGATGGGATAGCCGTCCGCCATCTGGATCGCGGGCGCGAGCACCTGGGCGAGCGACATGGTCCCGTACTCGGCCAGCATCGTCAGCAGCCCGCCGGGGGTTCCCGGGGTGACCGCGGCGAGCGGGCCGACCGCGGGCGGGTAATCCATCCCCTGTCCCCGGAAGTACTCCGGCGTGGCGCCGCTGGGCGCGACGCCGAGGGCGTTGATGCCGATCACCTTCTTCTGCTCGGGGTGCCAGATCAGCGCCTGGGTCTCGCCGCCCCAGCTCAGGGCGTCGAACATCGTCGCAGTGGCGCCCAACATGGCGCAGGCGGCGTCCACGGCGTTCCCGCCCTGGCCGAAGATCATGGCCCCGGCGGTCGCGCCGAGCGGCTTGCCGGTAATCGCCATCCAGTGCTTCCCGTGGAGGACGGGCTTTTGAGTCTGGGCGGCGGCGGTGGCGGCCAAGGCGCCCACCAGGAACAGCGTGACGGGCAACGGCCGGAGGAACGAGGAATTGCGCTTCATTCCGGAGATTGTGCGGCTCTCGGCGCGGGGAGGCAACGGCGAACGCTGGGGAGTGATCGGTTCGTGGAACAATTCTGCGTGGGGAAAACGTGGGTAGCACCCGAGCCAGGCTTACCTCGACGGCGGACCTCGCCGCCGCCCTCCGCGCCTGGCGCCAGCGTGACCGCGTCCGGTTGATCGAAAACCCCTGCGCGTCGTCGCTTACGAGCCCCTTGCTGCCGCGGATCCTCCGCTTCCGGCCCGCCACCACGCTATTGGCGAACTGGTTCCTGGGCGGCCTGAAGCCGGTCATGCTGGGGCTTCTGATCCGGGCCCGCTACGCAGAACAGGCGGTCGAGGCCGCCTTCCGGGACGGAATCCGCCAATACGTGATCGTGGGCGCCGGGCTCGATTCCTTCGCCCTTCGCCGGAGCGATCTCATCCCGCCGCTTGAGGTGTTCGAGATCCACCGGCCCGCGATGCAGAGAGTGAAACGGGAACGCATCCGGAGCGCGGGCATCCCGCTGCCGGCGGGACTCCACTTCGTCCCGGCCGACCTGGAACACGTCTCCGTTGGCGAAGCCCTGGCAAACCGGCGTTCGATCCGGAAAGCCCCGCGATCCTCTCCTTCCTGGGGGTCACCTACTACCTGACGCCGGGAACGCTCACCGAATCGGTGCGCTCGATCGCAACGGCGGTCGCGCCCGGCTCGCGCCTCATCCTCGACTACATGTTGGACGAGGCTTCCTCCTGGCCCGAGCACCGGAAGATGCGCGCCCGGCTCGAGGCCTGCGTAGCAAAACGCGGCGAGCCGATGAAGAGCGAGTACAGCCTCGCGGGAATGAGCGCATTGCTCGAAGAAGCGGGTCTCCACACCATCGAGGGCGTCACCATGGTGGAGCTGGCGGACCGCTACGCGACGGAACTCGGGCCCCTGCCCTTCAAGACCCCCGGGCTCTTCGCCTGCGGGTTGTTCGGGAAGCAGGGAGGGGCCAGGGACGTAGCGGCCCGAAACGCCGACCTTCGCGGGCGCGATCTGGAGGCCGGCGGTCCCCCTAGTGCGGCTGGGCGTCGGTGGTCATCTCGTCTCCGACCGCGAAGCGCTCGAACCAGTTGCGCAGCAGCAGCTGCACCCGCATGAAGTTCGTCGGCGGGAGGCTGCGGCTGTGCCAGCTATCGGTCAGCCGCACCATTGCTGTCGGGATCTTCCGCATCTTGAGCGCCCGGTAGTACTGCTCCGTTTGCTCCATCGGGGTGCGGAGGTCCTTCTCCCCGGTCATCAGCATCGTCGGGGTGGTCACGTTGCCGACGTACATCAGCGTCGAGCGGCGGAGGTGTTCCTCGGGGTCGTCCCACGGCATCTTGGCGAAGTTCCGGTACCAGCTCGCCCCGTCGGTGGTTCCGACGAAGCTGAACCAGTTGGTCACCGGCGCCTTCGAGACCGCCGCAGTGAAGCGGTCGGTGTTCCCCACGATCCAGGAGGTGAGCACCCCTCCGCCGCTGCCGCCGTACACGAACAGGTTGCGGTCGTCGATGTAGCCGCGGGAGATGACTTCATCGACGCCGGCCATGAGGTCGTCGAGGTCCTTGCCCGGATAGGCGTTTTTGATCTCGTTGCCGAACGAGCTGCCGTAACCGCTGCTGCCCCGCGGGTTGGTGTAGAGCACCACGTAGCCGTTCGCGGCGTGGTCCTGGTTCTTGAAGTCGAACCCGCTGTTGTACATGGCGTGCGGTCCGCCGTGGATCCTCAGGATCAGCGGGTACTTGCTGGACGGGTCGAAGTCCGGCGGCTTCAGGATCCAGCCCTGGATGTCGAGGTCGTCCGGGGACTTGTACCAAATCTCCTCGATCTCCCCGAGGGTGACTTCGGCCAGCACGGAAGCGTTCGTGACGTGCAGGGTGGTCATCTCGTCGGGGGAGTCCACCGGGAACGCGACCAGGTTGCCGGGTGTGTGGTACGAGGTGACGACCCCCACCGCCGTACCGTCTCCGCCCACCGTGGAGACCGAGAGCATGTGGTTCCCGGAACTCACCGGCCGCACCTCTCCGTCAAGTGGCGCCAGGTAGAGGTTGTTCGTTCCGCGGAGCTGGGCGTTGAAGTAGACGCCGCTTCCGTCGGACGCCCATCCCACGATGCCCGGACG
>LXNJ01000187.1_pt1 | contig 45631 bp, 28 predicted proteins | sample 809081 | NCBI WGS metagenome assembly LXNJ01 (sample SAMN04870510, study PRJNA318959) | sponge metagenome | biome: sponge; feature: marine sponge reef; material: water | host: Petrosia ficiformis | place: Greece: Milos, Mediterranean Sea | collected 2013-05-29 | depth 5-7 m | reverse complement strand
CAAACTCACCTACTACTTCGGGGGGGCGGGGGGCGGCGTCTGGAAGACGGAAGACGCCGGCACCACCTGGCGCAACGTCAGCGACGGCTTCCTGGGGACTTCCTCGGTGGGTGCACTGGCGGTGGCTCCGTCAGACGTGAACGTGGTCTACGCCGGCATGGGGGAACACGCCATTCGCGGCGTTACGACCTCGCACGGCGACGGCGTCTACCGGTCCACCGACGCCGGGCGCACCTGGCAACACCTGGGGCTGGAGGACGCGCGCGCCATTTCCCGGATCCGGGTCCATCCGTTCGACTCCGACCATGTCTACGTCGCGGCCCAGGGGGATCCGTTTGCGCCGAGCCCGGCGCGGGGCATCTACCGGTCCACCGACGGTGGCGCGACCTGGCGGCTGGTGCTGCACGTGGACGAAAACACGGGGGCCTCGGACCTGGCAATGGACCCGACCAACCCGCGCATCCTCTATGCAGCAATGTGGGACCACGACCGGGAGCCGTGGGCGATTCGCAGCGGTGGCCCCGGGTCGGGCTTCTGGAAATCCACGGACGGCGGAGACACCTGGAATCGGCTGTCGGACGGGCTCCCCGCCGAGACGGGCAAAACGGCGATTGACGTCTCGGCGTCGCACCCGGACCGTGTTTGGGCGCTGGTCGAGGCATCCGTGGAGGAAGACGGTCTTTACCGGTCGGACGACGGCGGAGCGACGTGGACCCACGTGAGCAGCGACCGCGTGCTGGTGGGCCGCTCGTGGTATTACATCGAGGTTTACGCCGATCCGCAAGACCACGAGACCGTGTACGTGATGAATTCCCCGTTTCTGCGTTCGATTGACGGCGGGAGGACCTGGGAGACCATCGTCACGCCCCACGTTGATCACCATGATCTGTGGATCAACCCCCACGACAGCCAGGTCATGCTGTCCGCCAACGACGGTGGTGCGACCCTCACCTTCAACGGGGGCGAAACCTGGTCCACCCAGGAAAACCAGCCGACGGCGCAGATCTACCGTCTGACCGTCGACAACCTGTTCCCGTATTGGCTGTACGGGGGCCAGCAAGACAACACAAGCGTTGCAATCAAGGGATGGGTAACGCACGGCGGCGGCATTGACTGGAAGGACTGGGGGGATGCCGGCGGTGGCGAGTCGGCATGGGTGGCGTTCGATCCCGACAACCCGCGTTTCCTGTATTCCACTTCCATTCAGGGGATCATTCAGGAGGTGGATACCAAGTTCGGGTCGGTGAGAAGCGTTTCGGCGTATCCGCAATTCCAGCTGGGCATGGACGCGGAAGACATGCGCTATCGCTGGAACTGGAATGCGCCGGTTGTGGTCTCTCCGCATGATCCCGAGACCATTTATCACGGTTCGCAGCACCTGCTCCGCTCGCGCGACCGCGGATTCACATGGGAGGAGATCTCGCCCGATCTGACTCGCAACCAGCCCGAACGGCACGGAGCCGCGGGTGGGCCGTTCAACAACGAAGCGGCGGGGGGCGAGGTCTACAACACCATTTTCAACATCGTGGAATCTCCTCGAACACCCGGGGTCATCTGGGTGGGCACGGACGACGGCCGGGTCCGTCTGACCCGAGATGCCGGCGCGACGTGGGAAGACATCACGCCCCACCCGCGCCTTCTGCCGGACGGGGCCGAAGAGGGCTTGGTGAATTCGCTCGAAGTGTCGCCGCACCAGCCCGGAGCGGCCTACATCACCCTGGCCCGGTACAAGTTCGGGGACTTTGCTCCCTACGTGCTCAAGACCAGCGACTACGGCGAGACGTGGCGGCGAATCGACGATGACCTGGCCGAGGCTGCCCCGGACGGGTGGGCGCGGGTCGTCCGCGAAGATCCGGCGCGCCGCGGGCTGCTCTACGCGGGAACCGAGCTTGGCGTCTGGGTGAGCTTTGACGACGGAGAATCATGGCAGACGCTTCAGCAGAATCTGCCCAACACCCCGATTACCGATCTGCGCGTGGCCCACGGAGACGTGATCGTGTCCACGCAGGGCCGGGGTTTCTGGGTCTTGGACGCTCCGGAGCCGCTTCGCCAGATGGACGGCGGGTTTGCCGCCGCCGGTGGGGGCGACGAAGCGCGGTTGTTCGCCCCGCCCGACGGTTACCGGGTGAGCCAGGGTCTGGGCGGGGCCGTCGGGCCCGTGGTGCAGGGCGAGAACAAGACCCCCGGTGTGCCCCTGGACTACATCTTGCCGTCCGGCGCGTCGGCCGAGCTTGAGATCCTGGACGGCGACGGGAACCTTGTCAGGACTTTCCGCACTCCTCCCGGGGACGAGCCGGAAGGACAAGACGAAACAGACGAGCCCGACGAAGCCGACGAGGGATCCACCACACTCCTTCCCGCGGGTCCCGGCCACAACCGCATCTACTGGGATTTGCGAGTGGAGAGCGCCGCGCCCGTACCGGCCGAGCCGGCGTTTTTCGGGATGGCAGCCGGGTACCGCGTAATGCCGGGCACATACTCGGCGCGACTGACGGTAAACGGAGAGGCACTGCCCGAGCAGCAGTTCCGGGTTGCGGGCGATCCGCGAACACCCGAGTCAGAAAAGGACTATGCCGCCAACCGCCAGTTCCTGGAAGACGTATTCGGCGCGGTTTCCGAGCTGCACGATGGGGTCATTGACCTGCGGGACGTGCGGGTGAAGGCCGCGGAGGTGACCGACCGAGTAAGGCGGGCGGAGATTCCCGACGCGGATGAGTTGCTGGCCGCCGGAGCCGAGTTGGCCGATTCAATCAACGCCGCCGAAGACAGGCTCTTTCAGAAGCGCCGCGGTGCCCAGCAGGACATGGTCGCCTATGAGGGCCTCCTGAACATGCAGCTCTCCGCGCTGATCGGTGAGGTGGACGGGACCGACCTGCCCCCAACCCGGGGGGCTCTGGACCGATTTGAGGACCTCAGGGTGCATTGGGAAAGCGAGCGGGCGGCAATCGCCAACATCCTCGGCGCCATGCTGGACCGCTTCAACGACCTGGCCCGGCAGGCGGGCGTGCCAGCGGTCATCACCCCCAGCCCCCGAACCATCTCCTGAGCTTAGTCGGCGCGGGCCTCCAAAAGCCGGAGGGCGACTGGCCGCGCGGCATCGATGTCGGGCACGGTCTGGTCGCGCGACACGAGGTCGAGTACGCCCAGTGCGTCGAGGGCCGCCCCGGCCCGGCCCGTGGCCCCTGTCAGGATGCAGTCGGTGTCTGACCGTTTGGCCGTGGCCAGGAGCTGCCTGATCAACATGGCCGCGCTGTCGTCGAGGTGGCTGGCCCTCGCAAAGTCGAACACCACCACGTCGTGATCGCGGATATCCCCCCCGATCGTCACGGCCAGTTTGTGGGCCGACGCCACGGTGAACCGCCCGCGCAGCTCCACCAGTCCGACCCGCGCGGCAAACGGGTCGTCGGTCTCAAACCCCGGAATTCCCTCAAAGAACTGCTGGTCCAGAATCGGAACCGATACGACGCGGTCGAGTTCGAGTTCTTCCAGCTCCTGGGCGTGGGTCATGCCGGCCACGATGAGCCCGATCGCCACGGCGGTCACCAGATCCACGAACACGGTCAGCGCAACCGTAACCAGCATTACCACGATGTGCTGGCGCCGCAGTCGCCTAAGCCGCGACAGCAGCCACCAGTCGATCACATCCCAGCCCACCTTGATCAGAATGCCGGCCAGCGCGGCCAGCGGGATCGGTGCCACCAGATCGCCCATCCCGAGCACCAGCGCCAACAGGAACACCGACCGCAGCGCCCCGGACACAGGTGTGGATCCGCCCGCCCGGATGTTGGTGACGGTTCCCATGGTGGCCCCGGCTCCGGGCAGTCCGCCGAACAAACCGGCGACCGTGTTGCCCATCCCCTGCCCAATGAGCTCCCTGTCGGGTTTGTGCCGCTCGCCCGTCAATGAGTCGGCCACAAGCGAGGTCAGGAGGCTGTCTACCGATCCGAGCAGCGCCAGGATCAGTGCCGGAGAGATCACGGACACCAGGAATGACGCCGACGGCAGGGCAAAGCTGAGGGTGGGCAGTTCGGTGGGGATCTGGCCGATCTGCGGGGAGCCGGTAAGAACAAAGATCCCCAGGACCACCCCAACGGCGAGCGAGACGAGGGCCGGCGGAAGGTACTTGGCGAATTTCGGGGGCCAGACAAAACCGACAATCAGGGTCGCGGCACCAATCGCGACCGCGCTCGGGTTGGCGTTGGCGACCGCATCGGGAATGGCCTGCACGATGGCCGTCGGCCCGCCGGGCGGAGCCGGCACCCCCAGGAAGGGCGTGATCTGGACCAGAATAATGATGATCCCGATCCCCGACATGAACCCCGACACAACGATCGCGGGAGTATAAACCACGAAACGCCCGAGTTTCAGGGCTCCGAGGCTGATCTGCAGAAGCCCGGCCATGACCACGATCACAAGGGCTTCGGGAATGCTCGAGGCGTGCGTGGTCAACATCACGGCCATCGCAACGGTCATGGACGGTGTCGGCCCGGAAATCTGGGACGGCGTACCCCCAAACACCGCGGCAAAGAACCCAACCGCAATCGCCCCGTAAAGGCCGGCCGCGGCCCCCAGCCCGGACGCGATTCCAAACGCCAGCGCCACCGGCAGGGCGACGACAGTCGAGGTCAGGGCACCGTACAGGTCGCCCCGTAGCGTGGCGGCTGTGTATCCCTTGAAGTTCACCCGCGGCTAGCCCTGGTCCGCGCCGGGCCGCGGCCGGCAAACACGGACGAAACCGCGCGGGTCAGCCGCATGGGCGTATCGTGTCCGGGGCGTTGGGTACCGAACAGAGAAACTCAAACGGCTCGTCGCCCAGCGCTTCATAAGAGTGAGGCGTACCCGCGGGGATGAACACAACATCCCCCTTCTTGACCCGGTGCGTGTTGTCGCCGATGCGGACTCGCGCCCGACCGCGAAGCACGTACTGCTCATGCTCCACATCGTTCGTATGCAAGGGCATTCCGCCGCCCGGCTGCATCACAAACCTCCGCAGGGCAAAGTTCGGCCCCGTGTCCGGTCCGATCAGCACCTGAACCTCGGTGTCGATTCCCGCGGCGACGGGAGTGAGTTCCATTTCCGAAACGTTGCGAACGCCCACGGTCGCCCCTTTTTTCAAGTCTGGCTGGCAGGGTCGGGTCCTTGCCGCCGGTGCGATGCACCGTACAGATTCTAACGGTCTGAGATATATGCGGGCGTAGCTCAGTTGGCAGAGCGTCAGCCTTCCAAGCTGAAGGTCGCCGGTTCGACCCCGGTCGCCCGCTTCACACTCCGCGGCCCGTCCTGATTTCGCCTTTCCGAACGCTCCCGAACGAGGCTGGCATGAACCCCAAAATCCGGCATCCCCTACTCGCCATGGCCGCCATCCTGACCACTTCCTCGTCGGCCTGCGCGCAGGCCGACGTTACCAGCTACGTCCGTTACGGCTCTGCCGACGGACCCCGGTACGGCGTGGTCGCCGACGGGCTGATCCACGACTTGAGCGCCGCTCCGTGGAGCGGGGGCCAGGCCACGGGTGCCACGATTCCGTTCGAAGGGGCGGACCTCCTGGCCCCGGTTCAACCGGGCAAGGTGATCGCGGTCGGCCTCAACTACCGGAGTCATCTGGGCGGACGCGAACCGTCAGAGTACCCCGGCCTCTTCGCCAAATTCCCAAGCGCCATCGTGGGGCCGGGCGCCGATATCGTGCTACCTCCCGATTCGGAGAACGTGCACTACGAAGGCGAGCTGGTGCTGGTCATCGGGAAGACCGCCAAAGCCGTCTCCCGGGAAGATGCGCGGAGCCACATCTTCGGGGTCACCGCGGGTAACGATGTCAGCGAACGCAACTGGCAGGCTGCCGACCTCCAGTGGTTCCGGGCCAAGGCGAGCGACACGTTCGGGCCGGTGGGACCGGTGGTGGTTGCGGGTCTCGACAGCGATGCGCTCTTGGTGCAGACCCGCCTCAACGGAGAGGTGCGCCAGTCGGAGAGCAGCGCCGACCTGATCTTCGACACGAGCCAGATCGTCTCCTACGTCAGCCAGTATGTCACGCTCGAACCCGGCGACATCATATTCACGGGGACCCCGGGCACGACGGCGGCGATGCAGGCGGGCGACGTGGTCGAAATCGAGGTTGAAGGCGTTGGCGTGCTGCGGAACACGGTGGTGGCCTCGAACAACTAATCTAGCCGTCCCGCGCGGTCGAGTGTCTAGATGTCGAGCGCCTTGTCGATGTCCCACGCGAGTGGCCGAGGCCGGGTCAAGAAACCAATTCCCAAAAACAACACCAGCGAAACGGCCAGGGCGGCCGCACCGTGGTCCACGCCGTAGGGGAGTCGCACTCCCCCCAGTCGCAGGCCGAAGTTCACGACGATGCTGCTCGCCACGGCGACATTGGCGGCCAGGGCCCCCGCCCGTTTCCAGTTCAGGCCGATCGCTATCACCGGCACCAGACCGGCGGCGAACGTTCCCCACCCAAACGCACCCAGCAGCGCCACCAGATCACCTGCCTGGAGAGCCACGAAAGCGGCGATCACGGTCAGACCTACCGTGACCAGGCGGGCCGCGGTCAGCTCGTTCTTCAACGCCCGGCCCCGGATGGCCCTGGGCAGATCATGGACCACCGCAGCCGTGCCAACGTTCAGGAACGAATCCGCGGTGGACATGATGGCTGCGAGCAGGGCCGCGAACACGGTGCCGGCCAGCAGCGGGTGCGCGAACGTTTGAAGGAAGGCGGCCGAGGCTTCGTCCGGTGACGCCAGCGGAGGATGGCCCCCGGAAAGCGCCATCGCTCTCATGGCCAGGCCGACTCCGATCCAGAGCAGCGCGGTCGCCGTGTAGGCCAGAACTCCCAGCGGCACTACCATCCGCAGATCGGAGACCCGCCGCAGCATCATGAACTTGGTCACCACGTGGGGCTGACCGCCCACCCCGACCCCGAACACGAAAAACCACGAAAGCGCCCCGATCATGCCGAGGGTGCCCCAGGCGCCCGCCGCGCCCCGGTTGTCGGCGGCAATTATCCGGGTCATCTCGGCCAGTCCCCCCTCGAACGTCCCGAGGACCGTCACAAACACCAGCAGCGCGGCAAAAATCATGATCACGCCCTGCACGAGATCGGTGTACACCGAAGCCACGATTCCGCCGATCACCGAATAGAAAAGCAGCACCGAGCACGAAATCGCGGCGCACAGGGCCAGGCTGGGGTCGGACAACACGCCTGCCTCGGCCAGAAGGTCCTGGAGCACGATCGACATGGCGAGGATCTGGGTCGCCAGATATCCGATCACCCCCAGCAGAATCACGACAGACACCGAGCCTCGTACCGAACGCGATCCGTAACGGGCCGCGGCAATGTCTGGCAACGAAATGCAATTGCGGATTCCGGCCAGGATCCGAATCCGCTTCCCGACCATCGTGAGCACCATGAGGTTGGAGACGGCTATCGACCCCAGAATCCAGATTGAACTGATCCCCATGGAGTACATCAGCCCGGGCCCGCCCACAAAGCCGAATCCGCTCATCGTGCTGGAGAACACGGCGAACGCGGTCAGGAAAACCCCCAGCCTGCGGCCGGCCGCGAAAAAGTCTTCGGCGGATTTGGTGCGGCGCAGCGCCCAGAGACCGGCCCCCAGGCAGAGCACCATGTACCCGCCTACCGCCACCAGGGTGATCATAGCCCTGTTGCCGTCGAGCATCAGGGCCGGCGGTTCGTTTCGGTGCCGTCACCGCGGGCCCGGGAGTGAACCAGAGCGAGCAGCTCGCGGAACCGCCTTTCTTCATGGTCCCCGTAACACCATGCGCCGAATCTCACGATGACCAGCGCGGTCGCCGGGAAGGCACCCAGCCCGACACCGTACACCAGCCAGGCGGCCGGCAGGGTGAATCCGCCCCAAGTCGGGACAGCCTGAGCCGGGCCAAGGGCATCGTAGCTGGCCACGGCCCGGACCAGGCCCGCCAGCACAAGCGCGTACGCAGCGAAAAGCGCAATGAACATCCGCCCGGAACCGCTCTCGTGGAACCGCGCGCGCGGCACGATTCCCATGGTTACCCCGGTCCCCATGATGGACACGGTCAGCACTCCGACCACGAGTCCCGCCCAGAGGGGGGCACCGAACCGCGCATCGCCCGCCACCTGGAGCATGGGCGCGAACTCAGGGTGGGGCACCGCCGAGCCTTCACCGGCACCCAGCGCCACGGCCACCAGCAGGAGCGCGACGAACGCGGCCGCGGAAACCAGCCACACTGCGATCAGCCGGTCTGCACGGGTGCCTTGCCGGCAGTTTGGAGCCCCTTTCGGGCTCGCGGGGGAGGCGGAATCGGGCATGCCCGGAAACTACACGCGGAGCTAAATTCGGGGGTCGCCAGCCTTCGGCACTCCCGAACAAGAGAAACACGCCATGTCACAGCCAGCCAGAATCGCGATCACCGGCGCAGCCGGGAACATCGGGTACGCCCTGGCCTTCCGAATCGCAGCCGGCGACATGCTCGGCAAGGACCGGTCCGTCGTACTCCAGCTCATAGAGATTCCGCCCGCGCTGCCAGCACTGCAGGGGGTCGCGATGGAACTGGCCGACTGCGCGTTCCCGCTGCTGCGGGAAGTCGTTACAACGGCAGACATCAGCGAGGGCTTCGACGGCGCGGATTACGCTCTGCTGGTGGGCGCCAAGCCCCGCGGACCGGGCATGGAGCGTGGCGACCTGCTGGCCGACAACGGGAAGATCTTCGGTCCCCAGGGGAAGGCTCTCAGCGATTCGGCCTCGCGCGACGTGCGGGTGCTGGTGGTTGGGAACCCCGCCAACACGAACTGCCTCATCGCCGCGGCCAACGCGCCTGCCCTGGACCCCGGCCAATTCACCGCGATGACGCGGCTGGACCACAACAGGGCCACCGCGCAGATCGCCGACAAGGCCGGAGCACACTCGACGGATGTGCGCCGGATGACCATCTGGGGCAACCACTCCGCCACGCAGCACCCTGACATTGCCCACTGCACGGTCGGGGGGAAGCCGGCGGCCGAACTGGTGAGCCAGGCCTGGTACCGGGAACAGTTCATTCCGCGGGTCCAGAAGCGGGGGACGGAGATCATTCGGGCGCGTGGTTCCTCGTCGGCGGCATCGGCGGCCAGCGCGGCTCTGGACCACATGCGCACCTGGGTACACGGCACTCCCGAAGGGGACTGGACAAGCATGGCGGTGCCCTCGGACGGCAGTTACGGCATCGCACCGGGCGTCATCTATTCACATCCGGTGACCTGCGCCGCCGGTGCCTATTCGATCGTCCAGGGCCTGGCAATCGACGATTTCTGCCGCGAGCGCATGACGATCACCGACCAGGAGCTGCGCGGGGAGCGCGCCGCCGTGGCCAACCTGCTCCCCTGAAGCTGCACGCGAGCTCGCCTACCAGGGTTCCCTGATGAACCTCACATCCCGGGTACGCCCGTTGGACAGATAGAACGCGACGATGTCTCCGTTGCGGTCCCGCTCAAACTCGAAGGTGAACCCCCTGCCGGTGAACTGGTCGCGCTCGCCCGCCTCCAGCGAGGCGCGGCCCATGCGCCGTTGCTCGATCATCAGCTCCCCGGCCTCTTCATCGAATTCAATACGGTAGAAGGTCTCGATTTCGGGACTGAAGTAGACCCCGGCGAACTCGCGCAGATCTTCGGCGGCGGGTTCCCAGGTCTCGGCGCCGTCGCCCTCCAGCCGGGTGGCGGGCTGATCGCCGTTCTGGTGCAGAATCAGCCCGGTCACGGCACCTTCCTCGTCGCGCTGGAACGTCACTGACGCGTCCACGACCAGGAACCGGAAATTGACTGGCGAGGTGGGCACAATCTCCAGCCGCGGCTGGCCTGTGGCCTGAGCATGAAAAGTGCCCTCGTCGCGCGTGAAGGTCATCACAAACGCCGGCGCGGCATCCAGGGCGTACCGGCCGGCGAACTCGTCAAAGTCCTCCGGGTCGTAAGCCTCGACGTTGAACTCGTCTTCGCCTTCACCGTCGCCTTCGCCGTCCTCGTCGCTGTCCAGCTCCAGTGCATCCGCGAAGAATTCTTCGGCCAGCTGGGCAGCCAGCGCGCTGGAGAATGAAGCATGGTTGGACTGGGTGGTGATTCCGGCGTTGATCTCGGGGTAGTAGATGAGCATCGACCGGTGCGCCACGTCGGCGCCGCCGTGGCTGACCCGCTTCAGCCCTCCGTGTTCGTCTACCGAAAGGCCGTATCCGTAGCCGGTCTCCTCGCCGTCGTCCAGGACGAACGAAGTCATCATTCTGTCGAGTGATTTACGGGTGCCGACGGTCGGCTCGGCGGCGGCCATGTTCTCGACCCACTTCTGCAGGTCCTCAATCGTGGAATAGATGCCGCCGGCCCCAACCGCGCCGCCCAGGTCGCCGATCTGCCGGTAGCCCATCGGGCCGGGCGTATAACCTTCGCTCTGGTCGGGAACGATGCGCCGCGTGTCGGCCCGGACCATCGTGCGGGTCATCCCGAGGGGCAGGAACACGTTGTCGCGCATGAACTCGCCGAAGGGCTGGCCCGACGTGCGCTCGACGATGGTGGCGGCCAGACCGAAACCTGTGTTGTTGTAGTTCCACTCGGCCCCGGGCACGTTCTGGAGTTTGGGTTGCCGCTGCACGATGTCGATCAGCTCGGACCGGTCGATCCAGTCTCCGTGGTCGAGCCGGCGCCCCGTCATCAGTACCAGATTCAGAAACTCGCGCAGCCCGGATGTATGCGTCAGCAGATGCTCGATGCGAATGGTGTGTTCGAACTCCGGCAGCTCCGGAACGTGGTCCCGGATGTCGTCGTCCAGCGACAGGAGGCCCCGCTCGGCCTGGAGCATGACCGCGAAGGCGGTGAACTGCTTCGACGTTGACCCGATGTTGGTCCGGGTGTCGGCCTCGAACGGGATCCCGTATGCGAGGTTGGCCATGCCGTAAGTGTTCGAGAAGATCGTCTCGCCGTCGCGCCACACCCGAATCGCCGCCCCCGGCGTGTCGTCCCCGTCGTACCGGGACAAATGCTGGTCAGCCAGGGCGCCGGGCTCCGATGCGAGGGGTTCGTTGCGAAGGAGTGTGATTTCGTAGTCCCCGCCCTGGGGTGCGTCGTCGGACCCCGCGTCGCCTTCATCCTCGCCGTCGTCACCACCGTCGCTGTCGCCGCCCGCCCCCACTACCGTGAGTTCCACGGTATAGTCGCCGGCCTCGGGCGGGTTTCCGCCGAAACGCTGAACCCCCCGGCCCAGGCCGGCCGTTCCCCCAACGGGTTCGCCGTCGGGCCGGATGACTCTGATCAGCAGCGCCACCGAGATCTGGTTGACAGCGCCCAGAAGAAACGCGTCGTCTCCCACCTGGACTGTGTACCTGGCCGTGTCCCCCGCCATGATCGAACCGGCGTGGGTTTCGCCAACCTCAAGAACGGTATGCTGACCGACTGCCGCACCCGCGCTGAAGACGCCGAGAACGCCAACGACGCTGACGAGCCAAAACGCGGAACGGACACTGCGGAAAGTGGTGCGAAGCGACATGAACGTGACTCCGTAGGTGATGTCCAAACAGGGGGAAAGCGATACGGCCATGGTCCGACCCCGGCCGGCGCAGGCAGGGCGACCAGCGAAAAGGAGCCGGCCAAGCTCTCTGACGCTACCGCGGGCTGGGGAGATTTGCGAAGATACCCTGCTGGGGTTTTTCCGGCCCCGCAAACGGCCACCAACCATTGCGCCCGGACGGTCTCCACCATATCCACACAAGATCACACCCCCCACCAAGGTGGTCCACATGAATGCTGAATCGCGACTTTTTCTTCGCAGCACCCCCCTGACCACGCTCGCGGTGTTTGCCATGAGCGCGGCAGCCACTCTGGCCGCTCCCCACACCTCCAACGGGCAGATGACGGTCCAAGAGGCCGCCGCGCGGCTGACCTACCGCGAGGTCGGCCCGGCCCTGATGGGGGGACGCATCGCCGACCTGGCTGTCGTGGAGGCGAGCCCCCAGACCTTCTTCCTGGGCACGGCCAGCGGGGGGCTCTGGCGAACCGACAACCACGGCACCACGTGGGAGCCGCTTTTTGACGACCAGCCCGCCAGCTCGATCGGCGACGTGACGATTCACCAGCAGAACCCCAACCTGGTGTGGGTGGGGACCGGCGAACCGCAGAACCGACAGTCATCCCCGTGGGGCAACGGCGTCTACAAATCGCTGGACGGCGGACGCACCTGGGAGCACAAGGGTTTGGAAGAAACCAAGCACATCGGCCGAATTCTCATCAACCCGTCCAACCCCGACATCGTGTACGTCGCGGCGGTGGGCGACCTGTGGGGCCCGAACGAAGAGCGCGGCGTTTTCCGCACCGCGGACGGCGGCAACACCTGGCAGCTGGTTCTCCATGTGGACGAAGACACCGGTGCCGTGGACATGGCGATGGACCACGCCGACCCCAACACCATTTTCGCGGCGATGTATCAGCGCCGGCGCACGGGCTGGGGGTTCAACGGCGGAGGCCCGGGCAGCGGTCTCTACCGCACGGTGGACGGCGGGAACACCTGGACCGAGCTGGGCGGAGGCCTGCCGGAGGGAGACAAGGGCCGCATTGGCGTGGACGTGTACCGGGGCGACGGCAACCTTGTCTACGCCCTGGTCGAGGCGGACGCCCGCACACCCGGTTCGGGATTTGGTGGTGGCGGAGGCGGGAGCGGTCCGAGGGAGACCGGCCTGTACATGTCGACCGACCGCGGTGAGACCTGGGAGATGGTGTCCAACACCAACCCCCGGCCGATGTACTATTCGCAGGTCCGCATCGATCCCGCCAACCCCGACCGCATCTACGTGCTTGGCACCCAACTCCACATCTCGGACGACGGCGGCCGCACGTTCAGAAGCGACGGTGCGAGGCGAATTCACGTTGACCACCATGCCCTATGGATCGACCCGAAGGACCCCAACCACCTGATCCTCGGGAACGACGGCGGGATCTACGCTTCCTGGGACGCGGCCGACACTTGGCGCATGTTCGACAACATCGCCCTGGGCCAGTTCTACGCCATCGGATTCGACATGCGCACCCCCTACTACGTCTGCGGGGGCCTTCAGGACAACGACGCGTGGTGTGGACCGTCCAACACGCGCTCCTTCCACGGCATCCGCCACGCGGACTGGTACGAGACTGTTTACGGCGACGGGTTTTTCACCATCGTCGATCCGACCGATTCGACCGTCGTCTATTCAGAATCGCAGGGCGGCAACCTGAACCGGTATGACCTGAGAACGGGCGAAAAGACACCCATGAGGGCGGTGGTCGGGCCACGCGCCGAGGGTGACACGGCCAAGGTGTACCGGTGGAACTGGAACGCGCCCCTGTTGCTGTCTCCGCACGATCCGGCAACGGTTTACCACGGCGGCAATTACCTGATGCGTTCCCGTGACCGCGGCATGTCCTGGGAAGAGGTCGGCGGCCTTGACCTGACCAGGCAGATCGACCGTGACACGCTGGCCATAATGGGCGTGCCGGGCTCAGAACCGCAGATGTCGCTGAACGACGGGATTTCGAGCTACGGGAACCTGACGGCGGTGGCCGAATCGCCCCTGGTCAGGGGGGTCATCTACGCCGGTACCGACGACGGGAACGTGCAGGTGACGCGGGATGATGGTGAGACGTGGACCAACGTTGCGGACCGCATTCCCGGCCTGCCCGATCGGACCTACGTGAGCCGCCTGGAGCCGTCGGCCCACGCGGAGGGCAGAGTCTACGCCACGTTCGACGGGCACAGGAACGGCGATTTCGCGCCTTACGCCTACGTCAGCGAGGACTACGGTTCGACGTGGCGGTCGATCAGCGCGGGCCTGCCCGGCGGATGGTCGGTGAACGTGATCCGCGAGCATCACCGCACTCCGAATCTGCTGTTCGTGGGAAACGAAGTAGGGGTGTTCGTCTCGGTGGACCGCGGGGCGAGCTGGACGCAGCTCAAGAACAACCTGCCCACCGTGCCCGTGGACGACATCCTGATCCACCCGCGCGAGAACGACCTCATCGTGGGAACGCACGGGCGCAGCATTTGGATCATGGCCGATGTGTCGCCGCTGGAGGCGCTGGCGGAAGGAATGTTGGCCGAGGCCGGCCGGGTGTTTGGCGACCACTCCATCATGTGGACCGAGCGGGGTGACTGGCCGTTTCCCGCCGCCGACTACTCCGCCCCTAACCCGCCTCGCGGGGCGCGGATCAGGTATTTCGTGGGCGAAGACGCCACCGAGGGCGGGAGCGATTCAGCCGAAGTGGAACTGGTGATCGCTGACGATTCGGGCAGCCCCGTCCGTACCCTGGACGTGTCGGGCGAACCGGGTATCCACGAGGAAATCTGGGACTGGCGGCACGACCCTCCCGTTGAGGCGGAGGGCTCTGGCGGGGGCGGTCCCGGCGGTGGTGGGGGCGGGTTCGGTGGGTTCGGCGGTGTGCCGCGGGGCCCGATTGTCCTGCCCGGCACCTACACGGTAAGCATGACGCTGGGCGAAAAGACTTTCTCTGCCGAAGTGGATGTGGCGGCGGAGCCGCGCAGGCCGATGACCGATGCCGATCGAATGGCCCGGCAGGCCTCGCTGATGAGTCTGCACACGCTGGCTGTGCCCATCTACGAAGCCGGGCAAGCCGTGCGCGACATTCGGAGCCAGTTGAGCGCGGCCGGAGATCTGATCGATGCCGCCGACGACGCCCCGCAGGATCTCTCGAAAGAAGTGGAGGCGATTGAAGAAGAACTGGACGCGGCCAACGACGAGCTCTCGGACGCTCGACGTTTCGCGGGCCGGGCCGAGGCGATGCAACGGACCTCGGCGCTTCCCACCGCCGACCAACTGTGGCAAATGGACGAGGCCTGGCGGCTGGTTCCGGGCATTCTTGAGCGTCTCAACGTTCTGATCGGCGAGCGCGTGCCCGCGCTTAACGCGCGCCTCTATTCCGAGGACCTGATGCCCCCGGCGGGTGACGAGATCGGCATGCCGGACCGGCCGGATTCCGGGTGATCGCCGGTCGCGGGGCGGGTCAGGGCGCGGCCGCTGATGTCGATGACTCGCCCCGCCGACCCGGATCTGGCTGCCCGGGTCAAGGCCCTGGCCCGGTCGCTTCGCTTGTCTGTCGATAGGATGTTCAGGCTTGGGCCTGTTGGGAGGGCTCAGCCGAGGCGCTTCTGGCCAGAAGTGTCAGATTTTCGGTGGCCATTGACAACCCTCACAGAAACCGCCGTACCCTCTTCCGATACTCCCGGTACGCGTCCCCGTACTGCTCCTCAAGCCACGGCTCTTCGGCGAACGGCGCGACAATGAACACCAGCGCGATGAGCAGGTGCGTAACCCACAGGAGCAGCGAGTTCGCGATTACGCTCACGCCCAGGAAAAGCACGATGTCGCCCACGTATTGCGGGTTCCGCGTAAACCTGTGCGGGCCGGTGGACACAAACCCGCCCTTCAACCCACTCGTGTTCTTCCAGCCAATGGCGACCATCCCCCACACGGCCAGCAAGCCGCCGAGCACTACCATCGGGATCCCGACGACGAACCGCAGCGGGCTCTGGAAGATCCAGGAGTTCCAGTACATCAGGAGCAGCAGGGCGTTGATCCCGCACACCGTATAGAAGCCCGCCCAGTTCAGCACGTACGGCCACGAACCACGGCCGCGCGGCGGCGGCCACAACCGCTTTTCCGGGATCGCCACGGACCAGATTGCCGCCGCCAACATGCCCAGAAGGATCACGACGGCCACGCCGAATAGAATGTTGGACATGCGCGCGACCTCCTACCGGTTCGGGTTCGGCGCCATCGCAACCAGCAACACCAGGTTGCCATCGGACTCGTTCGCGACGCCGTGCGGTTCGTCCGGCTCTGACCACGCCACCGCGCCGGGGCCCAGGACTTCGCTCCGGTCGGCCACCGTGAAGCGGCCTTCGCCCTCTATCACATAGTAGAACTTCGTTGCGCCCGCATGCGTGTGTACGTGCTGGGCCTGCCCGGGACCCAGGCAGTAGAGGTCGCAGAACATCTGATCGGTCTCGAAGACGTTGAGCTTCTGCATCTTCTCGGCGGAGAAGTGGCGCCGGCGGGTGGAGTCGACGATTCCCATGAATGGCCTCGGAAGTGGGATGGATGAGCGGAAACATGCTCCGATGGGACGCCGCCGGGAAAGTGTCGGATGCCAGAGCGCCCGCGGGCACCCATGTCGAAAGACGATACACCAACGCCAGTCCTGTCGTCATACCGGAGCATCGGAGCAGCACACATGACCTTCCTCCGCCCCACCTCTCTCGCCCCGGTCCCGCCGCCCAGAGTCCGCAAAACCGGCACCTCCGGCGCTCGTTTGGACTGCCGTGCTCGCGAAGAACAACCGCTCACAGGAGTATGCAGTCCTGTATGTACTTGCGTGATCTCCTGCCGTGATTCTGGCTACCTCCAGTCCGTTGGTCGGCCAGCACCGCCTTCGCCGCCATCATCCCCGGCCGGCCGGTGATCCCAGGGCCGGGATGGCTGCCCGCGCCGCCCAGATACAGACCGGGCACCGGGGTCTGGTACTGGGCGCAGCTTCCCGCGGGCCGCATGAAGAACCACTGGTCCAGTGCCAGTTCTCCGTGCTGGGTGTCGCCGCCGGTCATCCCGAACCGGGCCTCAAAATCCTCGGGCATGAAGACCCCCACATGCCGGATTCGGTCGTGGAGCCCCGGCATCCACCGTTCAAGTACCCCCAGAACGGCTTGCGTGGCGGTCTCGCGGGCTCGGTCGGGCTCCAGCGCTCCGCACGGGAAGTACTGGGCTGATACCGAAAGCAAGTGCATGCCCGGAGGCGCGAGAGACGGATCCGGTCCGGTGACCAGGGTGGCGTCCACGACCGGCGACTGAGAAAACCCGCCGTACTTGGCCGCGTCGTACGCGCGCTCGACGTAGTTGATGCTCGGCGCGGCGCGGACGGTCGTGCCGCTGTGGAACGCGGCGTCCAGAGCCGGGTCGCCGGTCGCGGGCAGCCCGTCCAGGGCAATCGCCAGCGTGGCCAACGAGCCTCGGCAACGGATGTTTGCCGCGGAGCGGGCCAGGTCGGGCGGCAATTGCGCGGGGTCGACCAGATTCAGCAGCGTGTGTCGTGGGCCGGCGCAGGAGAGAACAGCGCGCGCGGCGATTTCTCCTCCCGCGACGAGGCGAACACCGGCTGCGACACCGTCGCTGATCAGAACCTCCGCCACGGGACTGCCGGTCACCAATTCAGCCCCGGCCGTGGTCGCCCGCTCCGCCAGCACCGTGGCCAGGCGGGCCATCCCGCCCCGGACGCGCCACTGGCCGCCGGCCGGCGACCGACCGCAGGCGGCACCGTGCAACAGGCCCAGGGCCGTGGCTCCCCCCAAGGGGCCAAGCGTGATGCCGGCCACGCCTTCGGCGGCCAGCGAACCGGCCACGATGTCGCTCTCAAACCACTCGGCCAGGAGTTCCTCCATCGACATCGGGAGCATCCTGGTGGTTTCCAGCGCCTCCTTCTTGCCGACCCTTCGCAGCCGAACCCCCGCTCCGATCAGGTGGCGGAGGCCGGTGCGGCGGACGCCCGCGGGCACGGGCGGCACCTCGCGGTACAACACTCTCAAGACCCGGCCTGCATTCTCCACGGCCTCCAGGAATGCCGGCCACCGGGCCGCGTCACGCGCCGAGAACCTGGCGATGTTGCGGGCGGTCACTTCGGGGTCGCGGTGGAACAGCAAGGCTCCGCCGCCGTGTGATCCGTCCGCGCCTGCGTCTCCTGACAGCGCCGCCACGGGAATTTCCGGCCGAATCAGGTCAACGGCCCCGTCGATCTCGAGTTCGCGGACCACGTCGGGGTCAAGCCCGACCGCCCGGGTGGTTCCCGTGTCAACGAGGTAGCCGGGCCACAACTCCTCGGTAACCAGGCACCCGCCGGGTTCGGTGCGTCCGTCAACCACGGCAACGCGAAGACCGGACCTGGCCAGCAACGCGGCGGCGACCAGGCCGTTGTGGCCGGCACCGATCACGACCACATCCTGACCGTTCACGGACGCCCCCGTCTGACCTTCAGGTCGCGCAGCACCTCGAGCGCTGCGAGTCGTCCGGGAGCCCCGCACACCCCGCCCCCCGGGTGTGCTCCCGAGCCGCACTGGTAGTAGCCCCGCACCGGAGTGCGGAAGTTGGCCCACCCCGTGACCGGCCTGAACAGGAACAGCTGTTGAAGCGTGAGCTCGCCGTGGAAAATGTTGCCCTCGGTCAGCCCCATCTGCTGCTGCATGTCCAGCGGCGTCATGACCTGCCGGTGCAGGATGATGTCACGGAGGCCCGGCGCGAATTCCGCCAGAGTGTCGATCACGGCGTCGCCGAAGGCGTCGCGCTTCACGCGGTTCCAGCCGCCGTCCAGGGCGAACGGGGCGTACTGCACGAAAACCGACATCACGTGTTTTCCGGGCGGGGCCATGGTCGGGTCGATCATCGACGGAATCACGATGTCCATGAAAGGACGCCGCGAGAACCGCCCGTATTTCGCGTCATCGTAGGCCCGCTCCAGGTAGTCCACGCTCGGGCTGATGGAGATCGCCCCCCTCAGCAGGGTTTCGGCTTCGCCGGGGGTGCGAGTCAACGAGCCGCCGGCCCCGGCCAGACAGGTGAAACGGGGCAGCTCGGACAGCGCGAGGTTGACCTTCCCCGATGACCCCCGGATCCGAAACCGTTGAATTGACTTGACGAACTCGCCGGGAAGGTCGCTCTGATCGAGCAACTGCAAGAACGTGCGTTTCGGATCGAGACCCGACAGCACGACCCGCGCGCCGATTTCCTCGCCGCCCTCCAATACGACACCCCGCGCCCTGCCGCCCGAGGTGATGACTTGTTCCACCGGGGCCGATGTGCGGATCTCGGCTCCGAGCGACCGTGCCGCCGATGCAATTGACTCGCTTACCGCGCCGTTTCCACCCCGGGCGAAGCCCCAGGCCCGAAATACGCCGTCGATTTCGCCCAGGTAGTGGTGCAGAAGAACGTATGCGGTGCCCGGAGTCCGGGGGCCGGCGAAGGTCCCGATGATCCCGCTGGCCGACATCGTGGCGATCAGGGGACCGGTCTCGAACCACTCGCTCAGAAAGTCGGCCGCGCTCATGGTGGTCAGCTTGAACAGGCGCTCGAAATCGGCTTCGTCCAAACCGCGGACCGCCCGGGCAAGTTCCCGAATCGTTTTGGCGTCCCTGACGCCCGGCCGCAAGGGGTTCGGGGGCACGGCGGAGAGCAGAGGCTTCAGGGCCCAGGCCAGCTTGTACATGCAGCGCGAAAAATCCGCGTAGGCGTCGGCGTCGCGGGGCGACCACCGGGCGATCTCGCGCCTGGTCTGATCCGGGTCCGACCAGCGCGCCAGACTGTCTCCTCCCGGCAGTGGGGTCAGCGTACTCTCCAGCGGCAGAATATCCAGCCCGTGTTCGGGCAGGCGCAGGTCGCGGATGATCTCGGGTCTGAGAAGGCTGACCACGTACGAAGCCACCGAGTACCTGAACCCGGGGAAGACCTCCTGAGTTACAGCCGCCCCGCCTACCAGGTGCCGCCGTTCGAGAACAAGCACCTTGAGGCCGGCGCGAGCCAGGTACGCCGCGGATACCAGGCCGTTGTGGCCGCCGCCCACGATGACGGCGTCATGATCCCCGCGAATGCTCATGCGGGGGTCGCCCGCTTCCGGCGAGGGTTGAAGAAGGGCGTCTTGACCACGCGAACCCCCACCCGGGCCGGCCGGTGTTCCACGGTGATCTGCATTTCCAGATTGGTGCCGACCGGCCCGTGCGAAGCCTCAATATGCGCCAAGCCGATGTAGCTCTTGAGCACCGGGGACCAGGTTCGACTGGAGGCGTAACCCACCTGCCGGCTCTTGTGAAAAAGGGGAGCACTGGAGCGGACCGCCCCGTGGGGAAGCAGTGGGGGCAGCCCCGCGCGCGAGAAGACCCTTTCCAGAGAATCCCAATCGACCGCGATTCCGCAAAACCGCCACCGCGGGGGCTCGCCCGTCTCGGCGCGGAGGGCCTCTTTCCCCACGAAGGCCGGTTTGTCGAGGTCCACCGCCCAGCCCAGCCCCATCTCAAAGGGAGAAGATCTCTGCGCCCCGATCAGGGCTTCATGCGCCGGCACATAGTCCGTGTGGACAAGGGGGAGCGCCGCTTCGATCCTGGCGATGTCCAGAGCGGCCAGTCCGGCCGGCGCAATGCCGAAATCGCGTCCGGCCTCAATCAGTGTGTCCCACACCGCGCAGGCCCCGTCGGCGGGCATCCACAACTCGTAACCGAGGTCGCCGGTGTATCCGGTGCGCGAGATCCACGTTTCAACGCCTCCCAGAGGGGCGCGGGTCAGACCAAAGTAGCGCGGAGAACCGATTGCGCGGGCACCGGCGGCGGCGAGCACCTTCCACGACAGCGGGCCCTGGAGGGCCAGGGCAGCGGTGCCCTCCGATTCATCAGACACCGACACGTCCAGACCGCGGGCCAGGTCCGTAATCCACCCCAGGGTCGGCTCGGCGGAAGTAAGCCGGTAGTCATCTTCGCCCAACCGCTGCAGGGTCCCGTCGTCGCGGATCTTTCCGCGCGCGTCGCACCAGGGGCTGTAGAGGACGCGGCCCGTGGCGAGGCGGGTCACGTCTCTGGTCAGCATCCTGTCGGCCAACGCCCCCGCCCCCGGGCCGGTCAGCCGGTACTTGAAAAGGGGGGAGATGTCGAAGAGCGCCGCCGCGGCGCGTACCGCGTGGTACTCGCGGTGGTGTGAGGGCTCGTAGGAATCGGCTGCCAGAAACCCGCTCCAGCGCCGCCAGTTCGACGTGCGGCAGAGCGGACCGGTGCGGGAGTGTAAAGGGGTGGGGAGGGCGGCCGAGACGCCTGACCTGTCAGGGAGGTTGCTCACGGAAGCCAGCGACTCGGCGCGGTTCGCGGTCGGTCAGCTACCAGCGCAGCGCGGTCTCGGCTAGCACCCGGGCCAGCAGAACGCACGAACCGATGTCGACCCATTCCACCTCGGCGTGCGCGCCGCTGCCGCTTGGCCCCATCACCACCGAATCGACTCCCGCTGCCTGCGTGAGGGCCGAGTCCATCCACGGAGAGTCGCCGGTTACCTCCGGGGCGACGCCCAGAACCCGTTTGGCCGCGCGGCGCAGACAGCGGACGACGGGTGCGTCGGGTGATGTCTCAAACGGCTCGCGGCTGAACAGGGTCCGGCGCGAGGTCCGCAGCGACGGATCCTCGGCCCGGAGCCCTTCGAGCAGACGATCGATCTCGGACTCAACTCCTTCGACGGTTTCGGGCGGGACAGTGCGCCGCTCGATGTTCAGAACGCACCGGGCGCTGTAGGTGCTCAGCCCGGTTCCCCCATGCACGGTGGCGGCGTGCAGCGACGGCGGGCCAAGCAGTGAATGCCCTGCTTGCGACTGCAGGCGGTCGCGCAGGGTTTCAAGCTCGCCCAGTACCCGGCCCATGCGGATGTTGGCGTCGTCGCCCAACAAGTAGCGACTGCCGTGAGCCGCCCGGCCGTGCACCGTGACCTCGATCCAGACAAATCCCCGGTGGGCCACGCACAGCTTGAGCGAAGTGGGCTCGGTTACGATGGCCGCGCCGAAATGCAGCTCTCCGAGGTCGCGGCGGCGCAGCAGGTCGGCGGTGCCCAGGCTCTCGTTCTCTTCGTCGGACACTGCGGCGACCACCAGCCCGGCCGGCGGGCGTTGTCCCGCATCGGTCAGCATCGCTGCTGCTTCGATACACGCAGCCAGCGCACCCTTCATGTCGTAACCACCGCGCCCGTGGAGTCGCTCTCCTTCGATTCGCGGCTCGAACGGGGCCTCCATCTCATCCACGCCTACCGTGTCGTAGTGGGCGTTGAGCATGAGTGGTTGGGGTCCGCCGGCAGAGGCACCGCCCCCGGCCGGCGGTAACGAACCCACCACGCTGGGGCGGTCAGGGGCACCGGGCGGTGAAAACACCGCGGTCTCGAGGCCCGCCGCCCGCATCAGCCGCTGGGTGACTCGTGCGATTTCGGCTTCGCCTGCCCCGCCGAACGCCGGATTCACGGAGTTCACCGCTACCAGCTCCGAAAGCGCGGCGGTCAGCCTCTCGCGATTCGGCGTGACGCTCAGGATTCGGACCTACCGTCAGCGCCTCCGGAATGCGCGGCGACGTGAGCGGTGTTGTGCGCGGCGATCCTGTGGCCCAGCTCCCGCGCTCCGGCCACTGCCGCGGCCGGGTCAACGGTCAGCAGCTTCCGGCCGCGCATCACCCAGGTCCCCTCGATCATCACATCCGTTACGTCCGCCCGCCCAACCGTGTATGCCAGCAGCGGCCAGGGGTCGAACGCCGGCGTCAGGTGCACGCGGTCAAGGTCGATTAGCACCAGGTCCGCGCGGTGCCCCGCAGTGAGCCTCCCCGTGACTTCTCCCAGGCCAATGGCGTCCGCCGCTCCCGCGGTGGCCATGCGAATGGTCTGTCGGGCCGGAGTCAGCAACGGATCCTGGTGCACGCCCCGCTGAAGCAGGCCCGCGACGCGGATCGCGGTCCACATGTCGAGGTCGTTGGAACTGACCGCCCCGTCGGTGCCAATCGCCACCGGAATGCCGCGGTCGAGCATGCGCGACACCTCTGCAATACCGGAGCCCAGCTTCAGATTGGAGAGAGGGTTGTGGAGCGCGCCCGCCCCGCTTTCGGCCAGCAACCCGAAGTCTTGGTCGGTCAGGTGGACCAGGTGGGCCAGGGCGGCAGCTCCGTCGAGTGCGCCCAAATGGTGAAGGTGGGCAAGCGGCGTGCGCCCGAACCGGGCAACCGATCCGGCCACCTCCGCCTCGGTCTCCGCGCAGTGCGCGTGAAAGACGGCTCCGTGTCGGTTGGCCAGCTGCCTCGCGAGGCGGATCCGTTCGGGAGCCACGGTCAACACCTGGTGGGGTTGCACGGCGGGGTGGATCAGCGGCTCGCCGGAGTACCTCTCAAGCCACAACTCGCCGTGCGCCGGGCGTTCCTCGGCGGCGACTCCGTCGGGCCCCTCGAAGTCGAACATGATCGGTCCGGTCGATAACCGAAAACCGGCTGAAATCGCCGCGTCCGCGGCGGCTTCCGGAAACCAGAACATGTCCAGCGCCGAGGTGATTCCCCCGCGGATCATCTCGGCGATGGCAAGGTCCGCCCCCAACCGAACGGTGTCATACGACAGGAACTGCCTCTCGGATACCCAAAGGCGCTCCAGCCAGGGTTCCAGCGGCAGATCCTCCACCAGGCCTCTGAACAAGGAGTCGCCCATATGGGTGTGCCCGTTGACCAGGCCCGGCATCAGGATGTGGCCGGACGCGTTGACCGTCTCCAGCCGGACCTGATCCAGTTGGGCGAAATCGGAGACGGGTCCCACTCGTTCAATCTTGCCGCCCTCCACCAACACGGCTCCGCCTTCAATTACCCGGTCGGCCGCGTCCATGGTCACGACGAGGGCCCCGGTGATGAGGGTTCGGACCGCCACGTCAGCTATTGGGCGCGCGGAGCGGGTTGGCGAAAACGGCTTCGGGGAGTGCCCGGACCGCTTCCACAACCACGTCCAACATGGCCGAAACACCATCTCTGACGATTTGCCGGTCTGGGTCGTAATCGGTCATCAGAGGGTCGTTTTCCTCGACCAGATTGCCGTCCACGGTCAAGATTCCGGCGGCGCGCGCGCCGTGCATCGCGGCGACGACCAGCAGCGACGCCAACTCCATTTCGACGGCCAGCGCCCCGTGGGGCGTGTACTTCCGCCACGGGGGAGGTTGCCAGCCGCTGTAGAAGTTGGCGGATGTGACCACCAGTCCTTCGTGGCAGGTGGCGCGCAGGTCGGTCGCGGCCGCGGCGAGCGCGCTCGAAAGATGGCGGTCGCACGCGGCCGGGTACGCCAGCGGGATCAGGGGTTCACTGGCGCCGTCTTCGCGGATGGCCCCGGTCGCCAGCACGAGATGGCCGTCGCGAATCCCCGGCTGGAGGCCGCCGCACGTGCCCGCCCGGATGAACACCCGGGCGCCGCCGTTCAACAGCTCAAAGAAACATACATTCGCCCCGCCCGCGCCCACGCCGTGCGAGCACACGGTAACCGGCCTGCCGTTTACCGACCCAGCGAACGTATGGTACTCCCGACTGGCACCCACCTGGCGGCTGTCGTCGAGGCGGGACGCGAGAGCCATGGCGCGTGTCGGGTCCCCGACCACCAACGCCACCTCGGCGATGTCTGCCGTGGAGCACCCGAGAATGGCCAGCCGGTTGTCTGTGCCAGTCATCTTGCCGCTCGGCGCGACACCGAAAACCCGCACATGTTGTGTGCTACAGGACCGGACATATTGTACCTGCTCGCATTGCTGGTGCCGGAGTTGCTTGTTCCCGTGGCCAGCTTAACTTCCGTCGGTTGGCGCTGCCGCCGCCACTTCGCGCGGCCGCACACTCAGGCAGCGCGGCGGATGCTCGTGGCCCCGTAGCTCAGGTGGACAGAGCGCGGGATTCCTAATCCCGAGGCCGCAGGTTCGAATCCTGCCGGGGTCATATCCTCCGCCAGTCTCCGTTATCCGTTCCCTGCGAAAAACTCCGCGCAGGCGGCCACGACCCGCTCTTGCCGGGCTGCCGTGATTTCCGGCCACAGCGGCAGCGCCAGCGCCTCCCGGGCGGCGGCCTCCGCCTCGGGGAACTCTCCTCGTTTGTGCCCCAGGTAAGCAAAGCACTCCTCCAGGTGGAGCGGGCGGCGGTAGTAGACCCCCGTGCCGATGCCCCGTGTCTCCAGGTGGGAACGGAGCGCGTCGCGTTCGGGGGTGCGAATCACGAATTGCCCGAATACGTGCCGGCCGGGCAGCGGTGCGTCGGTCGCGCTTCCACCCACGGAAGGCGCGCCGGGGTCCCGGGGCAGGCGTATCGGGAGGTCGCGGGCCAGGTCGCCGAACAGGTCCAGGTACCGGCCCGCGGCGACCCTTCTCCGGGCCAGGGCAACGTCGAAGCCCCTCAACTCCTCTCGTAGCAGAGCGGCCTGGAGTTCGTCCATTCGAAAGTTGCCGCCCAGACGAGCGTAGCCCCCGGCGTTGGCGTCCGAACCCCGGGCTCCACCATCACCCCCCGGGGCCCTGGCACCGTGGTTGCGGAGTTCCCTCAGAGTTTGCGCGAGGCCCGGCCGACGGGTGACCACCATGCCGCCTTCGCCGTAACCACCCAGGGTCTTGGTTGGATAGAACGAAAGGCACGCGGCGTCGCCCAGCGATCCGACCGGCCGCCCTTGCACATCCGTCGCCCCGAACGCCTGAGCGGCGTCCTCGATCACCGCGACTCCCACGGGCTGCGCCCAACTCGTCAGGTGGTGCAGTTCGGCGCACCTGCCGAACAGGTGAACCGGCATGAATCCCCTGGTACGATCGGTGGCGGCAGCTACGGCCAGTTCGGGGTCCAGGGTCATGGTGTTGCGGTCGATATCGGCGAAGACCGGCCGCGCCCCGGCCCGGGCGATTGAAGCGGCCGTGGCGATGAAGGTGAAGGGCGTGGTGACGATTTCGTCGCCCGGGCCCGCGCCGGCCGCGACCACGGCGGCCAGAATGGCGTCGCTCCCCGACGACATTGCAATCGCCGTGCCGCCCCCACAGCGCGAGGCGACGGCCTGTTCCAGCGCGTCCGCCTCACGACCCAGCACGTAATGTCCCGAGTCCAATACCCGTCTGAAAGCCTCGGTAAGAGCCTCTCGCCGGCCCGCTGACCGGGCGGCCGCGTCAAAAAGCGGAATCGGGTCCGTCATGGTATTTCTCTTTGATTGCAGGGCGCCGACCGTACTGAAATCAAACGGGTTCGGCCGCCCGGCCAGGTCTGGGCGACCACGATTGCCGCGCCGATCTCCCACCGTCGACAGTACGGGCAATTGTAGTCAGGCAGCCCCCTGGCTGCCGCCCCGGCCCCTCATTCCGGAGTATATTTCCGGTCCCCCCAAAGGCCGTTGTTTCCGCGGGACTCCGCCCCTCCTAGGAGCCTGAATGTCCGAACAGTCGACCCCTGTCGTACAGCCTGGTGGCATTGCCGCTCTGGCTTGAGACGACGGGAAGGCTGTGCCGTCGGTTCCTGGAACTGTGGCCGCACATGCGTCCGTCCTGCCATCTTCGGTCCGTGGCCGATCTGGATCCCCGGGACCTCGTCGCGCGAGGCGTGACCACGGTGCTCTGGGATGTGGACGGGACCCTGATGCCGCACCACGCGAGCGCGCCCGACGGCCGGGTCGCGGAGCGGTGGGAGGCGCTTTTGGGGGAGCCCCGGCTGCGGCACCTCATCGTGTCCAACTGCAAGGAAGACCGGTACGCGGACCTGAGCAACATTTTCCCTTCGGCGGGAATCGTGCAGGGCTACGACACGCAGGCGGGATTCGCGGTGCGGGTCCGGTTGTGCGGGCGGGATCGCTGGACCGTTGACGGAGTGACCGCGGGCCGGGCGCCCGACGGGCCGTGCATTCCGGTTCGCAAGCCCAGCGGGCGGCTGGTGCGGGGGGCCATCGGGTGGGCAGCGCAAAACACTGGCGCTGTCGGCGAGGCCATCGTGGTCGGCGACCAGTACCTGACCGACATAGCGTCGGCCAATCTTGCCGGAGTCCGCTCGGTGAAGGTCAGGAACCTGTGGCCGCGCAGCTTTTCGCTGAGTGTGCGGATTGGCCAGCGCATCGAGGGTGTTCTCTACCGACTCCGCTTCGGCCGCCCCGTTAAAGGTTGGTCGTGACGGGCGACCTCACGATGGTTGCGGCCGGTTCCCGGGTCGCCGACCGACTGTCGGCACTGGAGAAGGAAATCACGCAGTGCCGCGCCTGCCCCCGGTTGGTGGAGTGGCGCGAGCGAATGGCCCGGGAGAAGCGCGCCTCGTTCCGGGACGAGACCTACTGGGGTCGGGCGGTGCCGGGGTTCGGCGACCCGCGGGCGGGCATGCTGGTGGTTGGCCTGGCCCCGGCGGCTCACGGCGCCAACCGAACCGGCCGGCCTTTCACGGGCGATCGGTCCGGCGACTGGCTCTATGCGGCCTTGCACCGCGCCGGGTTTGCCAACCAGGCTGAATCGGTCTCCGGCACGGACGGACTGGAGTTGGTCGGTGCCCGCGTCATCGCAGCCGTCCGCTGTGCACCTCCCGCCAACAAGCCCACCCCCGCCGAGAGGGACCGGTGTAACCCGTTCATGGCCCGTGAAGTGGCCCTGCTGCCCGCGCTGAAGGTGGTTGTCGCGCTCGGGGCGTTTGCATTCAGAGCGGTACTCGACGTGTGGCGGGAAATGGGGGCGACGCTCCCGAAGCCGGCGCCGCGTTTTGGGCACGGTGCCGAGTTCTCGCTGCCCGCGGGGCCCGGTGGGGGGCCTGCCGCGAAGCTGATCAGTTCGTACCACCCCAGCCCCCGCAACACGTTCACCGGGACGCTCACCGAAGAAATGTTCGACGCCGTTTGGTCCAGGGCTCGCGCGTTGGTCGGTCCCGCGGCATGATCCCACCTCCCGCGCATTCCCGGCGCGATCCGGCCGGGCACCACAAGCAACTCTGCCGCGAGATCGAGCGGCACCGCAGTCTCTACTACCAGCAAGATCAACCCGAGATCTCGGACGAATCGTTCGACCGCCTGTTCGCGGAGCTCAGGGAGCTTGAGGCCGAGTACCCCGAGTTCGTGACCTCGGGTAGTCCCTCACGGCGCGTGGGCCCCGAGCCCGCCGGGAAATTTGATTCCGGTGCCCACGCGGCTCCCATGCTCAGTCTGGATTCTTCGGACGGCCGGGAAGAGTTGGAGGCCTTCAATCAACGCGTGAGCAAGGCGCTGGGGTACCAGCCCGCCTACATCGTCGAACCCAAGCTGGACGGATCGTCGATCGAGCTGGTCTACCGGAACGGAGAGTTTGTCCGCGCGCTGACCCGAGGCGACGGCACCGTGGGGGAGGACGTGACCCAGAACGTGAGGACGATCCTGTCGTTGCCCATTACTCTGGACGCCTCGAAGCGCTCTGTTCCCCGGTTCTTGTCGTTCCGGGCCGAAGTCATGATGCGGATCGACTTTTTCGGTGCCCTCAATGCGCGGTTGGTGGCCGATGGCGCGAAGACCTTCGCGAACCCCCGGAACGCGGCCGCAGGTTCGCTTCGGCAATTGGATCCGGCGGTGACGGCCAAGCGCCCGCTGGAGGTGTTCGCCTACGACATTCTGGCGGCCGAGCCCGATCCCACCCAGGCCATGCCCGCCGAGCCGGAACTGTCCGAGACGGAAAAGCCGCGTTTGATCTTGACACAGGAAGAGGTCTTGAATGCGATAGGGGACTGGGGAATCCCGGTAGCCCCGGGCTGGCGCCGCGCCAGCGATACCGAAGAGATCGCGGCGTACCAGGAGGCACTTCAATCAGACCGGGACGAACACGAACTGGAGATGGACGGTGTCGTGATCAAGCTCAACGAGCTGGCAAGGCGGGCGGAACTCGGGTCGACATCGCACCACCCCAGGTGGGCGTTTGCCTACAAGTTCGAACCGCGCGGGGCCGAGACCCGACTGCTGGAAATAGCAAACAGCGTGGGACGGACCGGCGCGATCACCCCCGTCGCGATCTTGCGACCCGTTGAGATCGGCGGCGTGACCGTGGCCCGCGCCTCGCTCCACAACCCGCGGCTGGTCGCGGAAAAAGACATCCGCCCCGGTGACCGTGTGCGAGTCGAGCGGGCGGGCGACGTGATCCCCCAGGTGGTCGAGATGATTCCCGATCCCGGTCGTACGGATCCCCGCTCCAAACGATGGGAACCTCCCGGGGCGTGCCCTTCTTGCGGTACCAGGCTGGTCGAACAGGGGCCCCGGGTGGTGTGCGCCAACAGTGCTTTGCGCTGCCCGATGCAGATGGCGGGGCAGATGCAACACCTGGCCGGCAAGAACGCTCTGCGCATTGAAGGATTGGGGGAACGAAAGTGCGGCCAGCTCGTGCGAGAGGGGTTGATCAAGCGCCTGCCGGACCTTTTCGAGTTGACCGAGAAGGCCTTGGTCAAGCTCGACGGCTGGGGGGAGAAGAGCGCGAAGAACCTGCTGAGGCAGATCGAGAAAGCTCGGCAGGGCACCGCCCTTTGGAGGCTGATCCACGGTTTTGGACTTCCCGGGGTCGGGGCGGCTGCCTCAAAGGCACTGGCTCTGGAGTTGGGCAGCATAGAGGGCCTGGTCACAGCCGGTGAGGAAAGGCTGCAGGAGGTTGAAGGCTTCGCCGAGGTGCAGTCGCGCCAAGTGGTCGAGTATCTGAGGATCCCCGAAGTGGCCGAGATGGTGTCTCGCCTGGCCGGGCTCGTTCAGGTGCAGATCCCGGAACAACCCCTACGAATTCTGAAGGGGATCAGTGTGGTGGTGACCGGCACCTTCGCGCCCCGTCCCGGGGAGTCCGCGGAGGCAGCTGCGATCAGAAAGGAGATTTCAGAAGAACTGCGGCAGTACGGAGCGAGCGTGAGCACGGGGATAACCGGAGCCACGAACTTGCTTGTGAGGGGGGAATCGGGTGCGGGATCAGCCAAGCTCCGGGCCGCCGAGCGCCACGGTGTGGAAGTGGTGGACCGCGGCGGGTACGAACGGTGGCTGGCCGACCGGCTCGCGGAAGCGGCCGCTTCGGGTTCCGAGACTCTCGCGGATTCGACCTGATGGAAAACATCGAAATCGCTGGCGCCCTGAGGCAGGCGGCCGATCTGATGGAGATGCTGGGGGCCAACCCGTTCCGGGTTCGGGCCTACCGGCACGCCGGCCGCGTGGTTTACGAGCAAGAGCAGCCGCTGCGGGAGCTGGTCGCTGCCGGAGGAGACCTGACCGAACTGCCGGGGATTGGGCGGGGGGTTGCGGCGGGGATCCACGAGTTGCTGACGGGCGGCCAGATGGAGGTCACCCGGGAGATGCTGGAGCAGGTTCCGTCAGGTCTGTTGGAGGTGAAACGCATTCCCGGCCTCGGCACCAGGAAGGTTCGGCGGCTCTGGGAGGAACTGGGTGTCGAGTCGATCGACGACCTGGAGGAGGCGGCGAGTGCTGGCGCCGTGGCCGAAATGGCGGGATTCGGCGCTAAGACGCAAGACGCCATACTCGCCTGGATACAGCGTGCCCGGTCGGGGGGTGTTCGGTTTCAGACTGCCACGGCAGACGAGCTGGTGGTGCCGCTGCTGGAGCATGTGCGCGGGTGGCCGGGCATCGAGAGGGCGGAACCGGCTGGCGACGCCCGGCGGCGCACCGAAACAGTCGACAAGGTGGTAGTGCTGGCCCAGACCCGCGCGAACCCGGCCGGGGCGGGCGCGACTCCTCCGGGAGCGGCGGATATTCTGGCCGGTTTTCCCGCGGCGCGGGGCACCCGGGGCGGAGCAGATTCGGCCGCCGGGGTCCTGCGGAGCCGGCTGCCCGTCGAGGTCCATGTGGTGGCCGAAACGCAGTGGGGATCCGCCTGGGTCGAATTGACCGGATCCGCAACGCACTTGGAGCAGATCACGGTCTCCGGCGGGGCAACGACCGAGGAAGAGGTGTACTGCCGCGCGGGCCTGGCCTGGATTCCCCCGGAACTGCGCGAAGGGAGGGGGGAGGTAGAAGCCGCCGCCAGCGACGCGCTGCCCCGGCTCATCGAAACGAACCACATACGCGGCGACATCCACATGCACAGCACGTGGTCCGACGGCCGTGCCTCGATCGAAGAAATGGTCGCGGCCTGCGCCCGCCGCGGTTACGAGTACATGGCGATCACCGACCACTCGCCGGCCCTCGCCATGGTCCAGGGGCTCGACGAGAAGCGACTCGGCCAACAGTTCGTCGAGATCGAGCAGGTCCAGGCCGCACACCCGCAAATCCGAATCCTGCGCGGGATGGAGGTAGACATCCTCCGCACGGGGGAGCTCGATCTGGCAGACGAAATGCTAGCCGAGCTGGATATCGTCATCATCTCGGTCCATTCCCATTTCGGCCTCCCCCGCGCCGAGCAGACAAGGCGAGTCCTCAGGGCGGTCGGGCACCCGCGGGCCAGGATCTTCGGCCACATGACCGGCAGACTGGTAGGTCGGCGCCCTCCCATCGACATCGACGTAACCGAGGTTCTGGCCGCGTGCGCCGAATTCGGTGTGGCGGTGGAGGCCAATTCGAACCCCCGCAGGCTCGACCTGCGGGACGAACACCTGGCCCTCGCCCGCGAAAAGGGAGTTCCTGTAGTGGTCAACACGGACGCTCACCGGCCGACCGAGCTCGGTCTGATCCGGCACGGTATTGACCAGGCACGCAGGGCCGGACTCACCGCGGGAGATGTGCTCAACACGATGCCGCTGCCCGATTTGCTGGCGGCGCTCAGGTGATCGCCCGCCGTTCCTGCCGCCCGGGGGAGCACCCTCCGGATCGCCGGTCGGCTACGAAAAATCCACATACGGCCAACTCCGATCGGTGTAAGTGGGTAAGTTGCCCCGCGACAGCGACAGCACCGATTCCCACCGCCACCGCAAGCCTTCAACAAGAAAAACCCTCAACGGACAACCTGAGGGACAACCCGAGGAGATCGCGGCATGAACCCCACAAGCGCGCCCAGACGACCGGCTTTTCAGCGGGCATTTCTCGTTGTGGCCCTGGCGCTGGCCCATGCCACCGGGATCGGCCCGGGCCAACTCGACGGCCAGGATCACGTGCCGCGCGTCGAGGTTGTGAAGGACGCATCGGGTCATCGGCTTCAGGTGGACGGCGAAGACTTCATGGTCCAGGGGATCAACTGGGATTACTTCCCGATCGGCACTACTTATTCGTACAACTTCTGGGCAGAACCCGATGACCTGATCGAGGCGGCGCTCGACCGCGAGATGGGCCTCGCCCGCACCATGGGTGTCAACACCATCCGCATCTACGCGGGCATCCCGCCCCGCTGGGTCAGGTACATCTACGAGAAGCACGGGATCTTCTCCGTGGTCAACCATCCGCTGGGCCGTTACGGGCTCACCGTGGACGGTGTGTTCAGGCCAAACACCAATTACTCCGATCCGGCTGAACGCGGCCAGGTCCTCGCCGAAATCGATGCCCTGATTCGCGAATTCGACGGAACGCCCGGCGTGTTGATGTGGCTGCTCGGAAACGAGAACAACTACGGTCTGGTCTGGACGACTCCGGAGACCGAAGACCTTCCGGTCGACCAGATGGACAACGCCCGCGCCCGGCACCTTTATTCGCTGGTCGGCGAAGCGGCCAGCCTCGTCAAGGCACTCGACCCCGGCCGCCCCGTCGGATTCGCGAACGGCGACCTCCAGTACATCGACCTGATCGCCGAAGAGGCGTCCAGCCTGGACGTGCTCGGCTCCAACGTCTACCGCGGTGCATCGTTCAGAGACCTGTTTGAAGAGGTCGACGAGAAGCTCGGCATCCCGGTCATGTTCACCGAATTCGGTGCCGACGCCTGGCACGCCCGCCACATGCGCGAGGACCAGCTGACGCAGGCCACGATCCTAGTCGATCAATGGCGCGAGATCTACGAACAGTCGGCCGGCAAGGGCGGTGTCGGAAACGCCATCGGCGGGCTCACGTTCCAGTGGACCGACGGGTGGTGGAAGTTCGGGCAGGAAGACAACCTCGACGTCCAGGACACAAACGCATCATGGTCCAACGCCGCCTATCCGGAGGATTTCATCGCGGGCGGCAACAACATGAACGAAGAGTGGTGGGGCATCGTCGCCAAGGGTCCCACCGACCGGTACGGCCTTTACGAGCTGTATCCGCGCGCCGCGTTCTACGCCCTTCGCGATGTGTACGAGATGGGAGCCTACGATTCAGGCGTGGGCATGGCGGAGATAGCGGTGCACTTTGAATCGATTGACCCGGAGTTCGCCGTGCTCCAGGCCCGCGGGGACCTGGCCGCCCGCGGTTCGCCCGAGAGCAATCGGTTCGAGGTCAGCCACGTCAGGGGCGAATTCGAGACGATCCAGACGGGCGGCGACCTGATCAGCACTTCCGACGCCAAGCCGGCCGTCGCAACGGGCTATCCCAGTTTTCAGGGATTCGACCAGATGCAGTCCTTCTACGGGGGAATCAAGGTTCGTCCCGTCGGGGGGGCGGAGGGCGAGATAGTCGTCAACGCCATCGGGAACGTCGCGGAGAATCCGATCGACGAGATCTTCTACGAAAACCGGGGCCGGCAGCAGACGGTCGAGACGGTGACCGGCGCGAGACTCCGGCTCAACGACATCGAACGCGTCAAGGTCTATCAGGCGAGCCTTGCCTGGGACGACGAGTGGTTCCGGCTCAACGGGTTCTACCGCACCGGGCACTATCACTGGGGCTATGAGGGCGACTTCTTCAACCTCTACAGAGAAGCCAACTACGGCCCCAACATCGACATCTACAACGGCATGGCCCCCATCGGCGTCGAGGTTGAAGGGAAACGCATGCTGAGCGGTCTGAAGGTGGCGATGGGGCCGAGTCTGTGGTGGGGTGCCAACCCGATGGTGATTGCCAAACTCCAGCGGAGCATCGGGGGCGGCACCACGGCCGCCGTGGTATTTCAGGAAGACATGGCCCAGCAGTCGGCCGTCAGCAGCTCGTTCGCCATTCCGCTGCCGCCGACCCGCAAGGCGACCGTGCACGTTGAAAAGACCATGGGTCCGGCGGTGCTCGAAGCCGGCGGGATCTGGTCGGGATCCACCAAGAAAGGTGAGACCTACCAGGTCGTGAACGGCGAATCGGGGTCCTACGAGGTCTTTCGCGACGCGATCGAGGCAAGCGATGCTTTCGGCGTGAAGGCCAAGGTCTCGGTCGCCAAGGGGCGCTGGAACTGGTACCTGCAGGGCGCCTCGATGGGCCTGGTCGCCGACGGCGGACCAACCCAGACGCAGACCTTCACGGGCTGGTGGGTTCGCGACAGCAACATGGGCAACCAGATGAACGTGCTGTCCGGGGTTGCCCTGAAGTTCGGGAACTGGGAGGTAGCACCCAATTTGCTGTGGCAGAGGCCCGTCGTGGGACCAATTCCCGGAGACGCGGGCGTCCGTCCGCGCAACGTCATCGACGATCCGTTCGCCGTCCGGGCCTGGAGCCGCGAGACTCGCGCCCTGGAGTTCCTGCTCGGGTACGACCCAACTCCCGCCACCTGGCTCCACACCTGGGACAGCGACGTAAGGGAAAACGCTCCGTTCGCGGCGCTGTTCTCGTTCGTGTACAAGAGCTTCCCCACCACGCAAGACGCCTCGATCGGAATCCTCGCCGACGGCCGAACCCCGTTCGCGTTTCCGGGCGCGCCCGGTCCCCGGGACATCTGGGAAGTCAGGGCGCGTTTGATTTCCAAGGGACAGAGGGGCAGAGGGATAATCGCCAACCTCTACACGGGCACGGGCGAGCCAAATGGCGAGAACAACCGCTTGGTGAGGCGGCACGGGGCCGAAGTCAGGGCCCTGAGCGGTCCCCTCAAGCTGGAGACCTACGCCCGCATCAATGACTGGGGTCCGTACGACTACCACCGCGACTTCAACCTGACGTTCCCCCTCCAGCTGATGGGCGACATCTCCTATTCGATCGGACTGCCGCAGTGGTTCGCCGACTTGCCCGGCAGTCGTTTGGGGATCAGGGCGACGTGGCGCTCGCTGGACCAGTATTCGCCGCGCTACTGCCCCAAACCCGTCACCGACAGCGACGGTTTCCTGGTGTGCGAGCCGGGGCAGGCAGGGCCGAAAGGCAGCGAGTGGGAGGTCCGCACCTACCTCCACTTCTCCATGTGACGCAGGGGGGGGACTCGTGGCACGGGAGAGAGGTCTTGTGACACAGGAGGCGAGCGGGGAGGGCCACCTCCCAAGGGCGTCCGACCGGGTGGAGGGGATTCTGAGCCGCATGACCCTTGCCCGGAAGGCCGCCCAGATGACCCAGCCGGAGCGGTTGCACGCTACGCCGGCCGAAGTGGGAATGTTCGGTGTCGGGTCGGTATTGAGCGGAGCCGGATCCTGCCCGGCCCAGAACCGTCCGGTCGACTGGGCGCGGATGAACGATCGGTACTGGGAAGCCTCAACGGCCCCGCGCGACGACGGACAGCCGGCCGTGCCAGTGTTGTACGGGGTGGATGCAGTGCACGGGCACAACAACGTGCTCGGCGCGGTGGTGTTTCCCCACAACATCGGGTTGGGCGCGGCGGGCAGTCCCGATCTCATGCGGCGGATCGGCCGGGTGACCGCCCGCGAAGTGCTGGCAACGGGGGTGGACTGGACGTTTGCGCCCACGCTGGCCGTGGCGGAAGACGACAGGTGGGGACGCACCTACGAGAGTATGTCCGTCGATCCCCGGCTCGTGGGGGTCTTGAGCGGGGCCATCGTCGAGGGTCTGCGGGGATCGGAGTTCGGGGGCGATGGAATCCTGGCCTGCGCGAAACACTGGGCGGGGGACGGGGCCACCACGGGAGGAGTCGATCAGGGGGACTGCGACCGCGAACTCGACGACCCCGGGTTTCGGCGGATGCACCTGGCACCGTACGGACCCGCGCTGGACGCCGGTGCCCTTGCTGTAATGGTATCGCTGAGTTCAATCCGCGGCACACCCTGCCACGCCCACCGGAAGCTGATCACGGATGTGCTCAAGGGCGAATTCGGCTTCGCCGGATTCGTGGTGTCCGACTGGAACGGCGTCCTGCACGTTGATCCCGACCTGGACGAAGCCGTGGTCGCCTGCGTCAACGCCGGCATCGACCTGTTCATGGTGCCCGAGCGATGGCGGGAGTTCATCGAGGTGGTTGTGCGGCAGACCGGAGCCGGACGTATCCCGGTGGAGCGGATCGACGACGCGGTGCGGCGGATTCTCAGCGTGAAGGAACAGATCGGACTCTTCGACCGTCCGCGGCCGCTTGACCGCCCGGCCACTGGGAACGAAGACTTCGGTTGCGCGGCGCACCGGGCGGTGGCCCGCGAGGCCGTGAGCCGGTCGCTGGTTCTGCTGAAGAACGGCCCGGCCGATCATGCGAGCTCCCCGGTGTTGCCGCTTGACCCCTCGGCGCGGGTATTGGTGACCGGGCGAAACGCCGACGACCGGGGCAGCCTGTGCGGCGGCTTCACCGTCGAGTGGCAGGGCGTGATCGGCAACGAGAAGATCAAGGGCGGCACTTCGATCTGGGAGGGCGTAAAGGACATGGCTCCGGGGGCGAAGCTGCTCACGGCGGACGAGCTCAAGGAACTCGCCGCTCCCGGAAAGGGAGACCACGGATTTGACTGCGCTGTGGTGGTTGTGGGAGAACAGCCCTACGCCGAGGGCATGGGAGACATTCGGGACTGGATGCAGTCAGAGATAGTGACCGGCGGCGGCCCCACGTACGCCCGATCGGGTGAATCCGAACTTGAGCGCAAGTATGGAGAACTGGTCGACGAGGTCGATCCCGGCGGGCACGGCCCGGGTGCCCTGGAGCCCTACGGCGACACACTTTCGTTGTCAAGACTGCACCCCGAAGACCTGGAGGCAATCCGGCGGGCGTCGTCGCTCGGTGTGCCGGTGGTGACAGTCCTGGTTTCGGGGCGGCCGTTGGTGGTCAACGAAGAAATGGCGGCGTCGGATGCGTTTGTGGCGGCCTGGTTGCCCGGCTCGCAGGGCGAGGGCGTGGCAAACGCGTTGTTCGGGCGGACGCCGTTCACCGGCAAACTGCCCCGTCCGTGGCCGGCCACCGATATTGCGTGCAATGAACCCGCGGAGGAACTTCTACCCACGGGTTACGGGCTCACAACCATCTCCGGCACGGCGACTGGGATCAAACACAATTCAGGGGTAGCAGCGTGATCAACCGACGTTTCTTGACGGTGGCGGCACTGGCCGTGACCACTGCGGTGGCCGGTGCGTGCGGCGGGATCACGGGACCGGACATCGACGGGCGGTGGGAAGGTACCCTGACCGACGTGAATACGGGACAGGTCTGGACTGGTGCCCTGAACCTGGAGATCTCCGGATCAACGGTGGGGGGAATTGCTTCGCTCCCCGGGTTTGGTGCCCCCCGGCTGGGTGCGATTGCGGGGAACTACAGTCCCCCCGATATCAACTTCAGCACAAGCACTCACCGGTTCAGCGGCACCGTCGTGGGGACCACCATGTCAGGCACCGTGGAACACAGCGGCCCGCTGGGCCAACTGGTGCTGGACTTCGAGTTCACACACATCTTCTGAGCCTGCCGGAGGGCAGGGTCGCTCAGGCCCCCCGGCCGGGCTGCGGCCAGGGGCAGGGCGTCAGGCGGCTCCGCGACGGGCTTCGAGAATGGCCCGGGTCGCGCCGGCGGTTTTCTCGGTAATGGGGTACTTCCACACCGCCCAAATCGCGATGGCCGAGAAAACCGCCGGCACGAAAGCGTCAAGGGCTCGCATGTAAGTGATGGCCGACTCCAGTTGGCCGCTTCCGAGGTCAACGTCGAACCCCGTCCAGTTCAACATGAAACCCCCGAGCGCCAGGGCCAGCGCCTGACCCAGCTTCACCACCCACCAGAAGATCGACCCGAACATCCCCTCCCGCCGGGAGTGCGTGGAGACCTCGTCCACGTCTACCACATCCGCCACCATCGACGGCATCAGGGTGAACAGGCCGCCCAGAGCGAACGCCATGAACGGGGCCGGCAGCAGCGACAGCCAGGGAGCCGCGGGAGTCAGGCAGAACCACTTCATGCAGTAACCGACGACCGCGATTCCGGTTGCTACGAAGAACGCACCCCGCTTCCCGATGCTCGTCCCCAGGCGGTTAACCAGGGGAATCACGAAAGCCATGGTGGCGATCACGCCGACCGTGCCCGACCATCCGGCCCAGTACGCCCCCGCGGTCTGGTCCCCGCCGGCGACATAGTAGATGAGCACGTAGGTCTGGAACGCGGCAATCATGATGAAGCCGTTGAACACCAGAAACGTAGCCAGACACAGCAGCAGGAACGGCTTGAACTTCACCGTGGCCAGAACGCCCCTGACAAACGCCCCGACCCCTCCGCCCCCGGGGTCTTTGGCGGTGTCTTTGAACCGTTCTCGCAGGAAGATGGCGGGGAGCACGCCAAACCCGATCGTGGCAACTCCCACCAGGATTGCAAGCCACCGCGCGCCGGCCACCACATCGCTGAAAATGCGTTCGTTGTACATGAACGCCAGGTACCAGGGCGCCAGAATGTAGGCGAACTGTGAGATCCAGTTCTGCACGGCCATCAGGCGGGTGCGCTCGTGAAAGTCGGGCGTCAGTTCATAGCCCAGCGCGACCCACGGCGTGGCGAACACTGTGTAGGCCATGAAAAACACAATCAGGCCGACCAGGAACCACCAGTAGTAAAACCCCTCCGACTGGCCTCCCGGGAACTGCCAGAGCAGGGCGAAGATCACGCCCGCCGCGATTGCGCCCGCAAACAAATAAGGCCGCCGCCGCCCCCACCGGCTCCGGGTCCGGTCGGACACGTGCCCCATGATCGGGTCGGTTATCGCGTCGGTGAGCCGGGGCAACGAGCCCAGCAATCCGACCAGGGCCGGGTTCATTCCCAGACCCAGGTTGAGAACAATCAACATCCCGCCGCTGGCCGCGGCGAGCGTGTTGTTTACGAATCCGCCGATGCCGTAAAGGACCTTGTGGGCCCGAGGCACCCGGTCGGCGGGCAGCGTGGCCTGCTGCCCGGAAGCTGTCATGTCACGGACGTGGACGTGGGGTCGCCCGTTATGGAGACCACACCCTGACCCAGTCCACCAGCAAGCTCTGCGGGAACACGGTGTCCGGGTTGGGCGGACCGACAAAATGCCCGCCTATTGCCAGGTTCAGGAGAATAAAGAACGGCTTGTCGAACACCCACTCGCCGGTCAGGTCGCCCGGACCCACCGACTTGTAGAGTTCTCCGTCCACGAACCACTCAATGCGATCTTGGGACCACTCCACGGCGAACGTGTGGAAATCTTCGTGGAAACCGCCGCCGGGCAGCACAAACCGGGTGGAGCTGGCCTGACCGGCCGAATAACCGGGCCCGTGCAGGCTCCCGTGCACGATGTTCGGCTCCTGCCCGCGAAACTCCATGATGTCGATTTCGCCGCAGGCCGGCCAACCGATGTTGGGAAAGTCGCCCCCCAGCATCCAGAAGGCAGGCCACATGCCCTGACCCACGGGCACCTTGATCCGGGCCTCAAACCGCCCGCGTTCCTGTTGGAACCTTCCGAGAGTTTTGATGCGCCCGGATGTGTAATCGCGGTCCATGTACCGTTCGCGCCGGGCGGTGATTGCGAGATTGCCCTCACCGTCCAGCGAAACGTTCGAGGCCCGGTCGGTCGTGAATTCGAGTTGGGCGTTGCCCCAGTCGGTGCCGAGGTCAAACACCCATTTGTCAGCGTCGGGCAGCTGCCCGGCCGGCCCCTCGAACTCGTCCTGCCAAATCAGGGCGCCCGATGCCGGTGCCGCGGCGTCCGAACAGGCCCACGCAAACAGGCCCGTCAAACACCCGGCACCGGCCACCCCCAAGGTACGACCGGTCAATTACCGTCCTTGTTCACAAAGTAGATGTTGTCGAGGAACACCGTATTCGGCAAACCGGTGCCCGGCACGCTCTCGATGACTATCTGGGCCAGATGTTCGGTTCCGGCGAGCCCCTCGAACGCGCTGAGCTCGAACTCCAGAGTGATCCAGGCGCCCGTCTCGATGGCCGGGTCCGTGTCGGCCTTCACAGATACGGATGACTCGGTATCGTCTCCGCCACCGAAAGCTCCGTCTGGCCCGAAGTCCACCAGCTTGATGGAGAACTCGGCGTTCTCGGTGTTGTCCGGGGTCCAGAAGTGCGTGTGGAAATGAGTCATTCCAGATGCATCAATGACAAAAGTCGTGAATTCGATGCCCGCGTAGTGCAGGTTGGTGTACTTGTGCATGCTCTCGCCCATGAGCGAGAACTCCTCATGGTCCGCGTTGTCCCAGCCCGCCGACCACGTGTCCACCGTGACATCATCGTACGAATCGCTGTACAAGGAAATCACGTCTGCCGCGTCTTCGGTGGGGGTCGGCGCCAGCTCGTCCGGCTGCGTCGATGCGGTCACGGTCACGTTTGCCTGACCTGCCACGTCCACTCCCATGAAGGTGGCCGTGATGGCTGCGGTGCCAGGCGCGACGCATGTGATCAGACCGTTCTCGTCTACCGTGGCCACGGACTCATTGTCCGAGGCATAGCCGAAGTAACCCGACGCCACGGTTGTGGTTTGGTCTTCTCCGTTCAAGTCCCACGTGATTACATGGCCAACCGTGTGCCCGGTTCCCTCCGGATTGCAGTCCAGATCAACCACACCCATCGCGGGCCGCGGGTTGCTGCCAGCGACATCATCCACGTAACGGATGTTGTCGAACCAGAATGTGTTATCGGCACCCTCGGAGCCCTCGGCAATGTGGAAGATCCCGTCCTCCGCGGTCAGCCGCGACGGGTCGGAAACTACCATCCAGAAGTCTCCCCATACCGTCCCGACTGGAACACCGCCCGCAACCTCGCTGATGTTGACGGAGGGATTGAGGTTGTCCACACCGAAGCCGACGGCGTTGATGCTGGCTGCCGTGGTGGCCTTGGCCGAGAAAGCAATGGCCGAATACGCCGACATGTCTCTTTCTTCTGACGCTACGAAGGCACCGCCGACCCAGCCATCGCCGGGAACGGTGAACTTGAGCGCCGCCGAGCCGTCGACTCCGCCGGTGGCGTCAACTTCCATGGCACCGGTCTGGCCGCCGAAGAACTGGAAGTCGATCCCCTCGGCGAGCTCGTCGACGAACACGTCGCCAGGTGCGGTGCCGCCCTCGGTATCGCGGAAGTAGATGTTGTCGATGTAGACCGTGTTCGGGTCGCCCTCGAAGAGCAGCTGCGCCAAGTGGGCCCGGCCTGCCAGATCGGTCAGGCCGTCGAGCATGATGTCGAAGCCGACCCACTGACCCGAAGCGAGCCCGTCGGCCGCGGTGAACGTGACGAGGTGCTCGGAATCGTCGCCGCCGCCGTCCCACACACCGTTGTCGCCGAAATCGACGAGCTTGACCTTGAAGACGGCCGGGTCAGCGGTGTTGTCGTTGGTGAACATGTCGAAATGGAACACTTCCATGTCGGTGGCATCGATGACCGAAGACGTGAATTCGATGCCCGCGTACACGAGGTTCGAGTACTTCTTGACGGCGTCGTCTCCGATCATGATGTCCTCGACGTCGGCCTGATCCCAGTCCGCCGACCATGTGTCGACCATAACGTCATCGTAGGCGTCGCTGAACAGCGAGATAACGCTGTCTGCCGGAGCGGTGGGCGTAGGTGCGGCCGCGTCGGGCGCTCCCCGGACCACCACGGTCACTTCTCCGCCGACCGCCGCGCCGGCCAGGGTGGCCGAGATGGTGGCGGTCCCGCTGGCGACAAACGTGATCACCCCGGCGTCGCTGACGGTGGCGACGGACTCGTCGGAGGACGAAAAAACGAAGTAGGACGGCTTGACCCCTATCACGTGGGGACTGCCGCTGAAGTTCACAACCGTGCCGGCCACCTCAGCCGTGCCTCCCGGCTCGCCCGTCACGTTCATGACCGCCATGGCACCGGCGGGAGCACCGATTTCGTTGGAGGAGACATACTGCATGTCGTCGATCCAAATCGTATTGGCCTGGCCCTCGCCGGCTTCGGCGAAGAAAAACATTCCCTGTTCGGCGGTCATCACAGACGGATCCGGCATGCCCAGAAGTACCTGGGTCCAGTCGGTACCGATGCCTACGCCACCGACGACCTCGACATCGTAGATCGAGTTGCCGGTATTGTCGTTTCCGAAACCGACAGCGTTGATGGTGGCCGCGCTCGCGCCCTTGACCCAGAAACTGAGTGCATTGTAGCCGGACAGGTCACGCCCCGGATTGGCCACGAATGCGCCGCCCGTCCACCCCTGGTCGGGATGGGGCACGGCAAACCTCAGGGCCGAGGTGCCCCCGCGGCCCCCTGACTCGTCGATCTCAAGAGCCGTGGTGAGAGACCCCAGAAACGGCTGCCAGTCCAGACCCTCGGAGAAGTCGTCGATGAAGACTTCACCCTCCTCTGCATCCGGGGGAGGGGGCGGGGGAGGGCCGACCGGGGGTTCGGAGTCGCTGCAGGCCACCAGCCCGGTAGCGGCGATTGCGGCGATCAACAAGCGGTAGATTCCTGAGAAATCTGCCCGCGGGACTGAAGTCACGGAAGAGTGGTTCGGAAGACGCTTGATCATTGAAATAGTTCCTTCGGAGACATTGCAACCAGAAAATTGGCGAATCGCAAACATATAGACACCGTGGCCACCGGCGCCAACCACGCCAAACGGTTTCCCGGCTGGTTGCCGCCGGTTTTCCATGCCGGAATCGCGCTGGTGCTGTTCTTCCCGTTTGTGTTCGGGGGGGCGGGGCAGATGATCTACGGCACCGATGCGCTCCTGGGTTACGTGGGCAGGGCCCTGTTCCACGATGCGGTCCTGGAGCTGGGCCGGCTCCCGCGGTGGCAGCCGGAAGTACTGGGGGGCGTACCGTATCTGGAGGCGAGCAGCGCCGGGCCCGCCATTTATCCGCCGTCGCTGTTGCTGTCGCTGACCATGGACCTGCACCGTGCGGTCGGGTGGAAGCTGATCCTGCACGTGGCCGCGGCCGGTCCGCTCATGTATGGCTGGATGCGGTGCCTCCGCGTGTCAAGACCCGCCGCCCTGCTGGCCGGGACTGCTTACATGCTCGCGCCGGTTTTCGTGAGCCTGACTTTCGCCGGGCACGACGGGAAGATGATCGTCGCCTCGCTGACGCCCCTGCTTTTCTGGATGACCGAGCGCCATTTTGCGCGCCCGCGGCCGGCCGCCTTCGCGGGCATTGCCCTGACCGTGGCGGCAGCCATTCTGAGCCCCCACTTCCAGATGGCGTTCTTCCTGTTCTGTGGTGCGGGGGCGTATGCGATTTTCCGCACCGTTCAGGTTCACCGGGCCGAAGGGCGCCCGGAGGCCGGTTCAGCGGGGGTTCGGGGCCGCCCGGGAGCCCGGGCCGCGCGCCGTTTCGGGTTGTTCATGGGCGCGGCGGTGGCGGGAGCGGCGATTGCGGGTCCCCAGCTGGCACCGGCCTTTGAGCACATAACCACAATGTCGCGGCGGCTGGCGCAGTCCGACGCGGAGGGCATGGCCGCCCGCGACTGGTCCTCTTCCTGGAACCTCCACTGGGAAGAAACCGCGGGCCTCGTGGTGCCCGAATTCGTCGGGTACGATGTCCCGAACGCAGAGTGGACGAGGGGCACTTACTGGGGCCGCAATCTCTTCAAGCTCAACACCGAGTATGTGGGAATTGTCGCGATGCTCCTGGCCGCCGTGGCTCTGTTCGGATCGGTCGCCCGCCGGGCGCGCAGGGATCTTCACTGGTTTTTCGCCGGCCTCGCCGCGCTCGCCCTGTTGTTCGCCCTGGGAGACAACACGTTCGTCTGGATTGCGATCTACGAGGTGGTGCCCGGCATCAACCTGTTCCGCGCGCCGTCCATGATCATGTTCCTGTTCGGGTTCGCGGTCTGTACGTTGGCGGGGTTGGGCCTGGACCGGGTGCTGGCCCGGCGCGAGGCGAATCCCGCCGACCCCGGCCCCGAACGCCGGGAAGACCGTGCCATGGTGCGCACGGCTCTGTTGGGCGGGGGGTTGATGGTGGTTGTGGCCGCGCTCGCCTCGGCGGGCGTTCTCACCGACCTGTTCACGGCGGTTTTTGGCCTGACTCCCGGGCGCGAAATCCGACTGGCCGCGGCGCAGCCGCACATCGAAACCGGTGCCTGGATTGCGGCCTTCCTTGCGGCCGTGGTGGCGGGCCTGGTATGGGCCAGATCCAGGACGCGGGTATCGCCCGGAGTGTTCGCGGTTGCCGTACTGACCATCATCGTGGTTGACGGCTTCCGGATCAACCGGCCTTTCATTCAGATGATGGACCACGGGTCCTGGGCCGCACCCGACGCGAACACGCGCCAGGTGCTGGAGCGGGAACGCCAGTTGGGCGGCGGCGAACCCTACCGCATGCTGTCTCTGCGCGGCGGAGGCCAGGACCTGATGCCGGCGCTCCACGGAATCGAGCTGGCCGGGGGCAACCACCCCAACGATCTGGCCTACTACAGGGAGCTGGCCGGGATGGAGGGATCCGGGAGACCCGCCAACCTGTTGAGTTCGCAGTCGATTGGCCGGCTCCTGAACATCAAGTACCTGCTCTGGCCCGATCACCAGTTGGGTAACTCCGGGGACCAGGGCATAGTGAGCCGCACGGAAACGGCGGACGGGTCCCCTTATGAGACGGTTTTGCAGCTGCCCGCCCTGGCCAGGGCCAGGCTCCTCGCGAACGCGGTGGTGAAGAGCGACGGGGAGGCCGTGGACTACATGCTCTCGACCGATTTCGACCCCGCCGGCGAGGTCGTTCTGGCGGGTCCCCCACCCGTGGACCTGGACGGGGGGCCTGTCACCGGGGCGGTTACCTGGCAGGAACGGGGCCCGGACCGAATCGTACTCGACGTTGAGTCCGACCGCCCCGCCCTGCTGGTGGTTGCGGACAATTGGTACCCGTGGTGGAGGGCCCGAGTGAATGGTCGGGACCAGCCCGTTCTGCGTGCATACCACGCGCTCAGGGCCGTTCCCGTGGGCGCCGGTGTGTCCGAGGTGGTGATGTGGTATGAGTCGACCACGATGGCGGTTGCCACGGGCGTCAGTCTTGCCACGCTTTCGGGTCTGGCCGCGGCCGCTGGCCTGGCCGGGTTCCGCCGGCGGAGGAGGCCTGTTGTTTCCGAGTCCGCCGGGGCTTCGGGGTTGCCCTCTGAGTGAAGCCCGGAGGCTGAGAGGGTTTGTAGCCAGACACCGAGCGTCAATCAGGGTCGCCATGGTGGTGCTCTTGCTGGCGGCCGCCTGGTTCGCGGTCGACCGACTCGGCATTACGGCCAGCGACATCGCCGACCTGCGCAACGAACTCGGGCCGCCGCGCCCGGGCGAACTGGCCCTGGCCCTGGTGCTGCTAAGCGCCTCCGACATGATCGCCATGTTCTTGTGGCGTCAGGCCATCGCAGACCTGGGCGGGCCGCGGCTAGGGATTCTGGAGGGGCTGGCCCTGTTTGGTGCGGGCAACCTGGCCCGGTACCTGCCGGGGGGGCTGTGGCACTTTGCCGGGTTAGCGGTTCTGGGGGCGGAAAAAGGCGTGTCGGTTGCTCTTTCTTCGGCCGCCGCCGTACTGACCCACGTCGCTTCGGTGCTAACCGCCTTTCTGGTCGGAATCACCGTGTTCTTCACGGGGCCGGACGTACTCCGGCCCTGGGCGCCATGGGCAGTCGCGGCGGTCGGTGCGGGTGTGGCGGTGGCCTCGGTCCCGTCGGTATTCCGGGCAGTGTCGCGCCGGCTTATCCAAAGGGCGAAGGCGCAGGCCGAAAGTGGGGGAGATGAACCGACCGCCGCGTCGCTGGAACCCGCCGCCGGCCCGCGGGGCCTTTACTGGATGGGTGCCCAACTCGTGGTTTGGCTGGGCCGGGGAACAGCGTTCTGGCTGCTGGCGAACGGCGTGGGCATTCAAATTGAACTGGAGCTGGCCGTGACCGCCTTCGCTGCCGCCCACGCGGTCGGTTTCGTAGTCTTCCTGGCGCCGGCGGGGGTGGGCGTGCGCGACGGCAGCCTTGTCCTGCTCCTGACACAGTCGATTGGCTTGGCACCGGCCGCGGCCCTTGCTCTGGCCACCCGGGTCTGGATGACGTTAACGGAACTGATCACGGTGTCGACGCTTATGGCGGTTTCCGGCACCGGTCGCC
>LXNJ01000186.1_pt1 | contig 45902 bp, 35 predicted proteins | sample 809081 | NCBI WGS metagenome assembly LXNJ01 (sample SAMN04870510, study PRJNA318959) | sponge metagenome | biome: sponge; feature: marine sponge reef; material: water | host: Petrosia ficiformis | place: Greece: Milos, Mediterranean Sea | collected 2013-05-29 | depth 5-7 m | reverse complement strand
CTGCGAAAAATGTGGCTGCAAGGCACAAACCAGAAAATGAGCAAGGCTGTCCAGGCGCGGATCGCCCGTGTCATCCCATTGATCCAGATGGGATACAAACGCAGCTGCATCGACAAGCACTTTGCGCAAGGCGTCGCTCATTTGCTCCGGTGCGATCTTGCCCGCTTGAGCAAGTGCTTCCTGCTGAGCGGGGGACTTCACGCCCGTTAGCACCGTACGGATATCTCTCGCCAGATCCTGCTGGGGAGGAAGTGCAGCGGCAGGAACGGGAGTTGGGCAAGCCGGCGCAGCGGATGCCTCCGGGCCCGTTTCGGGCTCGCGCTCCGGCGCAGGCGTCTCGGACGCGCATGCCCCCACAGCAACGGTCAGGATAAGCCCTGCGACTGCAATGTATGCCCGGATATTCATGTTGAACAGCCAATGTCGTTGAAAAAGGAAGGGGTGCTTACATATCGAGAGCCGGGGCAGATCCCGCTCGACCAGATCGTGGGGGAGATAATCCCGCGCTCTTCCGCCAATCGCAGGGCATCCTCATTCTTATCCCCTGCCGTAACGCAGGCCCGATTAGTCCCTATTATCTATAAAAAATTATAGGTTATTGCATGCTTTGGGACAAAATGCAACCCAAAATCGCCCATACAATCGGGTTGGCCACCCGTAAAATCAGATTGAGCAATTCGGCGGACCGCCAATGGTTCGACACCCGGCCGGACGGGACATATAGCGACAAAACACCAACCGCCAAGCCCCCCTCACCCCTTCCGAAACTCCTCCATCAGCACATAGCGCTTCTTCTCCAGATTTTTCGTAATCGCATCGACCCACCTGGAATGCAAAAGGAGCCCTGCCAAGCCCAGCACGCCTACCACCATGCCTCCCCAATGGCTCCCCGGTAGAAGCCATATGAGTAATGGGGGCGGGAATATAATCGACACTGCAAGCAAGCCAGATATCCACCCACCCTGCTTGAAATTTATTTCGCCGAATCCGTGCCGGTTTAATTCGAGTCTCGTGGCAGTAAATATCCATGTGAGCGACACAATATATTTTGCGACCCCGAGACCGTATAGCAGCATATATCCTATTAAGGGAAGGATGTGAAAATCGCGCACAAGAATAATAATTATTGCTATAATGATAAAAATCCCGATAAATATTGCATTGGAAATACGAAAAATGTATCGTATGACCACATTTATCAATCCAGGCCTGGACATCATCCCGTCATAAAATGTACTTCTAAAATTGAATGCCATCATAGTAAACATCACAGAACCTATAATTACCAAACCAAAGCTGAATGACAAAAAAGAATCCGAATGATCGAATGTGGAAAAAACAATCGGATTTATACCCACATAAATAAATGCCGGAAGCTGAATAAATATAAGCCGCGTACGCTTATTCCTCCATATCAACTTCCACTCGAAAGACAGCATCCCGGCCGCAAACGAGCGATCCACGCCTTTCCCGGCAACTTTCTTCCGAGGTCGGGACAGGATCGTATCGTCCACGTACAGCGCCCGGATAATCCGCCCGGTGGATGCGTACAGCGCCGCCGCACCCGCAACGAGCACCATCGCCAGCGGCCAGACGGCGCCCCCCAGAGTCGCCTCGAACAGCGCAGTGGAGAGGACGGATAACGTCGAGATATCGTAGCGCCACTCCATTGCCGCCAGCGCAACGACGACAAGCAGCGTACACAGCAGCGGGAGGTAACGCCTGCTTAGAGACATCCGAAGCAGGTTCGTAAGCAGGTGAAAACATGCGGACAACGACAGGAACAGCAGCAACCAGCCCCAGGCAAACGAAACATCCTTCAGGAGAAAGTTCCTGAACCAGAAGGCAAGGACGAACAAAAACGGCAGGAAGTTGATTTTCCCGAAGGCGCTTACCGCCTGGTAAAACAGCGCGAGCCTCTGCCGGGTGATCGGGGTCGCGAGATACGGAAAAAGAGGAAGGGATATCCGGGGCCGGAAGAAAACATCCAGGCCGCTCCAGAAGACGAGGAAATACAAGACGACCCGGCTGGCGATCGCCGGTATATCGGCGTTGGGCGCCATCTCGTTGAGCGCCAGATCGATAAATAATCCCCCAAGCGTCGCATACAGATAAAACGGTATCCATATAAAAACGATGGCGAGTATCTTTGCCGTCATATTCAGCCCCGCGAAGCGGGACCGGAGAATGCTTTTCAGATAATTCGACGCAAGCGAGCGGATCAGCATGGGATGGGTGGGTTGGTACTTCGCGCGGTAGCAGAGATGCGAGGAAGACGAGACCTCACTCCCGCCGCGAATTTACAAATCGGCAAAAAATTCGTTGCACGCCCTGTTCGGAATGTGCAATAAGCAGGACGGCGCCTCACGATGCGCTCCCGGCCTTGCCCGGTTTCCACGGCGCCCCCGGCGCCGGACGACAAGTTCGTTTTCGTCGGGAAACGGCGCATCAAGACGCATCCCCAATCCGGCCCGGCTCCTCGCCGGCGACAAAGGAGAAGCCCTCGTCGGCCCAACCGGTTATGCCCCCGGTCATTTCCTTCACCGGGCGCCCCAGACGAGCCAGACGGAGCGCCGCCCGCTTCGCGCCGTTGCAATGCGGACCGGCGCAGTAGACCACAAAAAGGGTATCGTTGGACCACGCTTGCATTCTGTGGTTGGTGATTTTCCCATGGGGGAGGGAAAGCGCTCCAGGGACATGGCCTGCCCGGTACAGGTCGGGGCTGCGCACATCGAGCAATACAAAATCCGTCGCGCCGCGAGACAGCGCATCATGCACGTCCCAACAATCCGTTTCCAGGGAAAAGCCGCTGGCGAAGTATGCTTCGGCTTCCTGCGAGGATGCGGCAGGAACGGCGGTAACCTGATTGGGCATGGCGATTTCCCCTGTGTGTCAACTTCATGGGTCGGTGGCAGCAAATCACAACCAGCGGAAGCGAAGCGCGGTTCCGACCGATATTAAGGATACTCTGATCAAAACCACTTCACCCGGCACGTTACTTTTACACGTAAAGGGCGTCATGATTTCATCGTTGAAATTAAGGATACTCTGCGGATTCGGGGCATCCCGGACTTACTCAAAGTATCATCAACCGATCCGGAAACGCTCCAGCATGACATACCGCCTTCGCCGCAACGTGGCGGCCAGAAATGCGACCCAGCGGCTGTGACATAGTAAACCCGTTACGCCCACGGCGCCTATGGCCAGGAAAGCCCAATCATGGTCCGGCATCAGGAAAAGGAGAAGACCGGCCGGAAGCCAGATGACTATTCCAATCAGGAAAACGAAAAACCTGTCCTGGCCGCCCCATTTTTTTGCGCCGAACGCATTGACATTCAGAGCCATCCGCACGGTCTGGAACATGCCTACGAGCGCATGGGCGTAATTGACCACGCCCAATCCATAGACGAACATGCATCCTGTCCACAGAAGCATGTCGGGGTGGAGATCCTCTAACCGAATCGATAGAATAACCATTGGCATGGCCACGGCGAAACCCAGCAACGTGCCCGTATGGGACATGCGCAAGACCCCCTGCACCGTCAGGGTTTCCGAGATGGGCCTCGCCTGCATCCCGTCATAGTATGCGCTGCGATAGGAAAATATCTGTCCCGTATAAAAAATCCCGACCGCGCTTATCGCCATTGCAAAGCCCACAAACGTACCGATATGCACGACGCCTCCTGTATTCAGTTGATCGGGCCAGGCTCCGAGTACATACGACATCCCCCACAACGTAAATCCGCCGGCCATAAACGGAGAGAAGCGGGTGCGCCGGTTCCGGGTAAGCAACTTCCAGTCGCAGGAAACGAGATCGAACAGGCGGCCCCGGGAAACGGTAGAGCGGGAGATCCTCGCCTTGCTGGCCCGCTTCGCCCCCACATCGATATACAAACCCCGGGCTATGCGCTGCGTGGATACGTACAGCAGCCCCCCGGATAGCGCGATCAAAAGCCCGAGCGGCCAGAAAGCCCCTCTGAGAGCAGCGTCAAAAAGGGCCGCGGAGATTCCGGAAAGCATCCCCAGGTCGAACCCCCATTCCAGCGCGGCCAGCGTAGCCGCCCCAAGCAGCGCAAAAAGCGCCGACCGGTAACTTTTCCCCCGGGATGCCCTGAGCATATTCGACACAAAGTGGACGCACAGAAACACCAGAAGAAACGACAACAACCAGAGCCAGGCGAAGGCGCCGGATTGCACATAGAAACTCTTGATCCAGAATCCTGCGACGAACGCCAGCAGCAACAGGTTGAGGGCGCCGAAAAGCGTCACGAACTGGTAAAACGAAATGAGCTTCCAGCGCGGGATCGGGGTAACGAGATAAGGAAAGATCGGCGCGTATATCTGCCCGCGAAGGAAGAGATCGACGAGCGTCCATACCACGGCGAAATACAGCACCAGCCGATTGGCGGTGGCAAGCTCCTCCCCGGACTGGACAAGCATGCCCAACCCTACTCCGGACAGGGTTACCGGCACAAAGAGCGGCCCCCAGAACAACAGGAGAAGCAATAGCTTGCCGGTCAGGCGCAACCCGCCGAACGGATATCGCAGAAGACCTTTTAGATAATTCGAGGCGAGGGAACGGATCAGCATCCTCCGGCGCCTCCCGACCCGGTCGAATACGCCTCTCTCCGGGGTCCCGCCAGGCGCGGCATACATCGTTCTAACTGTGGCGCCATCCCCACCCGACCTAATTATCTTCCTCGTCCGTCTCCTCCTCGACCATCTCCGCCTCGACCGTCTCCTCGGGGTACAGCACGAATTTGGCGTACCGATCCTCGCGCAGGTACCGGACTGCCGCTTCCTGGACCTGTTCCGCCGTCCAGCCCTCGATCGGGTCGTAGCTGGGGATCAGCGCCAGATCTCGCCCCTGCTGATCCATACCCTGTATCCGACCGAGCCAGTATCCGTTCTCGCGGAGGTTCGTCTCCGTGGAACGCCGCTGCAATTCGCGCACCTTGTCGACGGTTTCCGCGTCGGGGCCGTCGATCTTGATCCGCTCGATCTCCTCAAAAACCACGGCCGCCAGTTCCTCGGCTCGTTCAGGCATCGAGCCGAAGTTGATCGTGACATTGTACTCCTCGTCCGGCCTGTAGGTCAGCGACATTTCCACGCCCACGCCGTACGTACCGCCAAGGTCCTCGCGCAACAATTCGCGAAGCCGGATCTCCAGGATACTGGCAAGCGCATCGATCACGGCCGATTCTTCGGGCGAATACACTCCTTCGCCGGCAAAGACGATCTGCGTCCGGCTTTGCGGCTCCATGCCTTTGTACACGGTCTTTTCGATCACGCCGGACGGCGGATCCACGCCCAGATCCTGCCAGGTTTCCTCACGGCCCAAATTCGGCAACGCACCGAGGTACTGCTCGACCAGCGGGCGAATTCCCTCCGGATCGAAGGCCCCTACAAAGTAAAACGTGAAGTCGCTTGCATCCGCAAAGCGTTCCCGGTAAAAGTCGAAAGCACGGTCCAGATCGATCTCCTCGAGGAGTTCCTGCGTCAGCGGCCTCGACGCCCTCGGGTGCCCCTGCGTCATCGTCGCCCGGATCGTATCCGAGAACGCGACATTGGGATTGGCCTCCCGATTCGCCAGTATGCCAGCCATGAGCGCCTTGTACGCCTCGAACGCCGTTTCGTCCTTGCGAGGCGCCGAGAAATACAAATAGACGAGCTGGAACGCCGTTTCCAGATCCTCGGGCGATGCATACCCGCTTATTCCCTCGGTCAGCGACCCCAGTCCCGGTGACACGCCCACTGCCTTGCCGGCCAGTTTCTTTTGCAGGGCCGTATCGTCGAATTCACCCACGCCGCCCCGAGCCACCAGGGTGGCGGCCCTGTTCGTGCTTATGTAATGTTCGTCGGATCCCAGGGACGAACCGCCCGGACTGGTTGCCGAAAACCGCACTTCATCGTCCTTGAAGTCGGTGGGTTTCAGTAAAACGCGCACGCCGTTCTCCAGCGTCCAGATCGTGATTCCCACCTCGTCCACCGCCTCCTCGGCCGTCACCGGAGAACCCCCCGGAATCGCCGGCAGGAGCGGCGCATCGACCACCGCATCGTCGTAGGGTTCGATTTCCGCAGCGGCAACGGCCTCGAATAGTGCGGTCAGGTCGTCGTCGCCGGGCGTTTCCAGCCCTTCTTTCTCGGGACCGCTCGCCAATACCACGCGCCCCTGCTCATTCAGCCACTGCCCGGCGAAGGCATTTGTTTCCTCCAGCGTGATCCCGGGCAGAAACGCATCCACCAGTTCCACTTCCGTTTCGATATCCGGATACGGCAGATCCATCAGGAACGCCTGCACGTATCCACTGGCCAATCCGCCCGATTCCTGATTCTCGCGCTCCGCAAGACGCCGCTCGTAGCTTCTTCGCAAATCGGCCTTACGGCGCTCGAACTCGGTAGCCGTGAACCCGTGCCGCACTACGCGCTCCGCCTCGGTAAGCAGTGCGCCGAGCCCTGTCGCAAGCCCGCCTTCCGAAACGATCGCAACGAGTTGGTACGCATCGACGCCCCGCACGAAACCGCCCTGTCCGGAAAAGGCGAACAGAAACGGAGGATCGGCCTGCTGGGTCAATTCCTGCAGGCGGGCGTTCAGCATCCCCGAATAGAGACTCTGGACAAGCCCCCGGCGGAAATCTGCAACGGTACCCTGAGAAGCTCGCGGCTGCTTGTACAATACGCCTGCCTGAGACACCTGCGCCTCTTCGTCCGTGGCGATCGCAACAAGCGGCGCGTGATCCACAGGCACGTCGGCGAACGTCCGGGGCCGAGGATCGTCAGGCCCGGTCAACCCCCCGAACGTATCGTGTATCATGGCCTCGATCCCGGCTCCGTCGAAATCGCCAACCGCCACCACGCCCATCAAGTCCGGCCGGTACCAGTCGTCATAGAAACGCCGTAACGTCTCCGTCGGAGCATTCTCGATAATTTCCGGCTCCCCGATCGGCAGGCGCTCCGCATAAAGCGAGCCGTGAAGCATGATCGGGAGCTGTTTGTCCTGCATACGCGACGCCGCACCGCGCCGGAGACGCCACTCCTCGATCACCACACCCCTTTCCTTCTCGACTTCTTCGCTCTCGAAGAGTACCCCCCCGGCCCAGTCCTTCAGGATCTGGAAGGCAGTCGCAAGGACTTCGGGATCGTCCATAGGCGCCTGCAGCATGTAGACGGTCTCGTCGAAACTCGTATAGGCATTGATGTCGGGGCCGAACTGCATGCCGATCGACTCCAGATAATCGACCAGCTCCTGTTTTTCGAAGTTTTCGGTGCCGTTGAACGCCATGTGCTCAACGAAATGCGCCAGTCCAAGCTGATCCTCGTCCTCGACGATAGACCCCACATCCACGACCAGACGCAATTCCGCGCGATTCTCCGGTTGGTCGTTCTCCTGCACGAAGTAGCGAAGCCCGTTGTCAAGCTCGCCGACCACGACCGAGGAATCCGGGGGGATCGGGTCCTCCGGCGACCAGATCTGTGCAGCGGCGCCCACCCAGGGAGCAATAGCAATCAGGCCGGCGCACAAAGCAGCCGTTACCTGGAAACGCAAGACATGCATCATAACTACTCCGCCGCCGCAGGCGGATCGGTGCGAAAACTCTCGGCAGCGGCAGCCACGGAATCGTAAGCGGTAAAAACCGGTCCGAGCAGGCGAGTCATCATGAACAAATTGCGAATGCGCTTCTCCAGATTTGCCAGGCGCACCTCGCCGCCCACCTTGCGCATGGTCGTCAATCCGCCGATCAGCATGCCTATGCCGGAAGAATCCATGAAATCCGTCGCTCCGAGGTCGACGACTACATTAACCTTACCGGCCTCCTTGAGTTGATCCAGCACATCCTTCAGTTCGGAGCCGTGTACGCTACCGAGAAATTTTCCCTTGATCTGGACAACGGACGCCTGGTACTGGTCTTGAACGCTGATGCTCATATCGAAAAGAGTTTCGTGAGGTCCTTGAACGGAGCGACGGAGAAACACCCTAGCAATGCACATCTCCGCAACCTGTGCGTATGTATGGGGCGTAACATACGCAAAACGGCGAACATTTATGCAGCATCTCGCGCAAACCGACTCCGCTTTTCGTTTGACGTCCCCTTTCCAGCCCACAGGCGACCAGCCTCGGGCTATCGACGAATTGACCGAGGGCGTGCTGCGCGGAGACCCCTTCCAGACCCTGCTCGGAGCCACGGGCACCGGAAAGACTTTCTCCATGGCGCATGTGATCCAGCGCGTCGGGCGTCCTGCCCTGATCATGAGCCACAACAAAACGCTCGCAGCGCAACTGTACGCCGAACTAAAGTCCTTTTTTCCGGACAACGCTGTCGAATTTTTCATCTCCTACTACGATTACTACCAGCCCGAGGCCTACATCGTGCCGACGGATACGTACATCGAAAAAGACATGTCGATCAACGACCGGATCGACCGCCTGCGCCTGCGCGCCACCAGCTCGCTGGTTTCGGGGCGAAGCGATGTGATCGTAGTGGCCAGCGTGTCCTGTATCTACGGCCTCGGTTCGCCTGAAGAATACCGCGCGGAAATCGTGCAGATCAGGCGGGGAGAGGATATCCCCCGCAACGATCTCCTGCACCGCCTCATCCATATCTACTACGCCCGAAACGACATCGAATTTGCGCCGGGGACCTTCCGTGTCCGGGGCGATGTGGTGGAAATCTACCCGGCGTATTCGGAAGACGTGGCCTGCCGGATCGAATTCTGGGGAGACGAGGTGGAAAAAATCACTTTTTTTGAAGCCCTGACCGGTCAAACGATCCGGCAAGAAAACTACCTGACTATATATCCGGCCAAAATCTTCGTTACCCCGAAAGAAAAGCTGGAACAGGCCATTGGCGGCATCGAGGAAGAACTGCGATGGCGGCTGGCCGTGCTGCGCGACGAGGGGCGCCTCCTCGAAGCGCAGCGCCTCGAACAGCGTACCCGGTTCGACATCGAAATGATGAAAGAAGTCGGGTACTGTTCAGGCATCGAAAATTACTCGCGGCACCTGTCGGGGCGTGCTCCCGGGCAACGCCCGTATTGCCTGTTCGATTATTTCCCCGACGATATGCTGCTTGTCATCGACGAGAGCCATGCGACCATCCCGCAAGTGCGGGCCATGTATAACGGCGACCGGGCTCGAAAACTGGCCCTCGTGGAACATGGCTTCCGGCTCCCTTCGGCCCTGGACAACCGCCCCATGACGTTCGAGGAATTCGAGGCGGAAAGCAAACAGGTCGTTTACGTCAGCGCCACGCCGAGCGATTATGAAATGGAAAAAACCGGCGGCGTATTCGTGGAGCAAATCATCCGGCCCACCGGCATCCCCGACCCGAAGGTCGAGGTGCGTCCCTCGAAGAATCAGATCGACGACCTGCTTGAGGAGATTCGTAAGCGCGTGCAGCAGCGGGAGCGTACGCTCGTCACCACGCTCACGAAGCGCATGGCCGAGGACCTTAGCGACTATCTGGCCTCGTACGGGGTAGCGGTGCGCTACATGCATTCGGACATCGACGCGCTGGAGCGCGTGGAGATTTTGCGCGACCTGCGCCTGGGAGCATTCGACGTGCTGGTAGGAGTAAACCTGCTCCGGGAGGGGCTCGACCTGCCTGAAGTCTCGCTCGTGGCTATCATCGACGCGGACAAGGAGGGTTTTCTGCGTAGCGAGCGCTCCCTCATCCAGACCGCGGGGCGAGCGGCCCGCAATGCGAACGGGGCCATCGTGATGTACGCCGACACGATCACGGGGTCCATGCGAAAGATGATGAACGAAACCGATCGTCGCCGGAAAGTCCAACTCGCCTGGAACGAGGAGTACGATATCACACCGGAAACCATCTACAAATCGCAAGACGAAATCAGAAAGGGAACGATCGTCGCAGAAGAACAGGTAGCCTACGAAACACGGAAGGACAGGTACTACAGTGGCCCCGAGCAGACAGGAGCGATCGTTGACCCGGTCATGAAGCATCTCACCGACGACCAGAAACGCGATCTGGCGGATCAGATGCGCAAGGACATGCGGCAGGCCGCCGAGGCCCTGGATTTCGAACGCGCCGCCAGACTACGCGACGAGATCGAACAGATCGAAACCCTGTTGGACGGGAAGAACGGAAGCCCCGGGATAACGAGGAAATGAATGAGGGCGAATACCTGGACGGTGCGGGCAATGCTCCTGGCTCGCAAATACGCGTCGGCGGAACCGGCGCGTCCGCCATGCGTTGACGATTGCGCTTGTTTTTTCGACTATCGACACTCACGGCACGTTCGAGTCGACCCGCCCCCGATTACATTTTGCCTCTTACAACTCGCAGTATCCTCTTGCGATGAAAAAGAATATCCATCCGGATTACAAGAAACTCACCGTCCATCTGGCCGACGGCACCAAATTCGAAACGCGATCGACGATGAAGGCCGACGTGCACAAATCGGAGGTCGATTCGACGAATCACCCCTTCTATACCGGACGCCGCCAGTACGTGGATACCGCCGGACGCGTCGAGAAATTCCGCCGGCGCTACGGCGTCCAGGAGGACGCCCAGGAGGACGAAAAGGCCTAAGGGATACTCTTGCAGCCCTGCCACTCCTTGGGAGCTGACGCCAGAGCGCATATCTTTCCAGCCCTGCCCTTCGGGCTGCCGACCCGATTTCTCCCCGCCCTGCCGTTTGCGGCCGTTGCGGTTCCGACTACAAAAAAGGCGGACACGCTCCTCTAAGGGTAGAAGGACATCTCCCGGCCGAAGCCTTCCCGAACGGTGGGCGAGCCCCTGCTCCCCTGTTCGCGCATCGCGCACCGGAGACGGCAAATCGCATATCGTTTCCTTCCAGCGAATCCTTCCGGGATACTTCTCGTACACCCTTGATGTATTCGCTTGAGATATTCTGAACTTCGCGGACGTAATCAGAGTATCCCATAGCAATCGCTTCCACGCATAAGCACAACCGCATACGTCATGTCCGTCTGGTCCCGGTTCACTCGTTTCGTCAAATCGCTCTTTGGAGGGTTCGTTTCGGCTCTGGAGGATCCCCGCCTCATCCTGGAGCAGAATATCCGGGAATTGAACGACCAGGTGCCGAAAATGAACGAGAACATCGCCAGTGTCAAGGCGAATGTGATCATGCTGCAAAAGCACCTGAAGCGAGTGGAAAAGGAGGTCGCCGACCTGATCGCCAGGGTAAAAGCCGGTATTCAGGCGGAACGCGACGACATCGCACAGCGCTATGCGATGCAGCTTGAAAAAGCCAGAGAGTCCCTCGCCAGTACAAAAGAACAACTCAGGCATGCCTCGGCTGCCTACGACAAGGCGCTCCAGGTCAAGAAAACCTTCATGCGGGAAAAGGATCGCAAGATTCAGGAAGCGAAGAATGCGCTACGCGATCACGAGCGAGCGCAATGGCAGACGAAGATCGCCGATACACTGGAGCAGTTCGAAGTTACGGGCATCGATCAGACCCATGACGAAATGATCCAGCGCCTGCAGGAACAAACGGCCCACAGCGAAGCCCGACTGGAAATCGCACTGGATTCCGTGGATCGGGACGCGCTCCGAATCGAGGAGGATGCGGAAGAAATCCGCGCAGCCGAGATCGTCAAGCAATTCAAGGCGGAAATGGGCATGACGGGAGCGCCTGCAGAGGAATCAACCGGCGATAGCGACCTGGAAACGCCCGAAGAGGAAGCGCCCGAAACGGCAAAAACCATCGGAAAACAGCGTGCCGGTACTACGTAGGGAAGACAACAGGCCGCAAAAAACTCGCCGGGAGCACATGGAACGATCCCTGTCCAATACTGTCCGGCGGAGATCCGCCATGTCGCTGTGAACCATTCGCAGATCAATTATACGAAAGAAGCTTTCCAGAACCCGCTCAATCTCGGGTTCCTCATGGCGACGATGCTCACTGCGTTCTTCGTGAGCGGCTCGGAAATGACCCTCAATGTCGTACTGATCATGGTCTCCGCCATCGAGCTTATGTATCTGGGCTTCGTTCCGCGTAACAAGCGATTTCGCCGAAGTATCCGGTCGCGGCGGGCCGCCGAACATGCCAAACCTCCTTCCGACAAAGAGATTTTTCGCCTGCTGAGCAAATCGAGCCAGCGCCGGTATGCACGCCTTCGGAAACTCGAAAAAGAGATTTCCAATAATTACCGAAAGCTGAGTTACGCCACGCAGGGCTTGCTGGATAGCCACCTCCGAAAGATTGACGGCCTGCTGATCTCTTACCTGAATATGCTGTATCAAAAACAGCGATACGAACTCTCGACAAGCAGCGGCAGAGAGCAGGAAGTGATCCGGTCCATTGCGCACCTTCGTACGGAAATGCAGGACGATTCCGAGAAGGTGCGGGCCATCAAGGAGCGGCGGCTCCACATTCTCGAACAACGCCTGCAGCGTTTCGAAAAGGGCGCCGAACATCTTGAAATTCTCGAAGCGCAAATAGAGACCATCGAGGATGTGGTCAAATATATTCACGAGCAATCCCTGACGCTCCGCAATCCGGAAGAAATCACGTTCCAACTCGATACGCTTCTGGAGGAGGTGGGAGAAACGGAGGCCGCCATTTCAGAAATCGAGGAAGTTTTCGCTCCGGCGACATACATCCTGGACGATATGGACAGCTACGAGCCGGAACGACAAGAACAAGGCCAGGAATCCGAGGCGGCCTTCCGCCATTCCGACAGCTCGCGCACACGAAACTGACGCGAATGACGTTCGCGATCATTCTTCTGATGCTCGTTCTGAGCGCGTTTTTCTCGGGTTCCGAGATCGCTTTCGTGGTCGCGAACCGGTTGCGCGTGGAGGTCCTCGCCCGGCGACGGGGACTTTTGGGGCGCATCGTACGCGACTTCATGCAAGACCCGTCCGCGTTCCTGACGACCACGCTGGTCGGCAATAACATCGCGCTCGTCGTCTTTTCCACGCTAACGGCGTTTTATCTGGAGGATCCGCTCCATCGTCTCTGGGTCGCAGCGGGTCTGGGCAGTTCGGGCATCGAGCTGGCCATACTTATTTCGCAAACGGCGGCAGCCAGCGTACTCGTGCTCGTATTCGGCGAGATTCTACCTAAATCCGTCATGCGCGAGACGGCGAACCGGGCGGTTTTCCTGCTCGCAATCCCTCTGCGCATATCCTATTACCTGCTGCTGCCCCTCGTCAAAACGGCAGCCGGAGCGGCCACGTTGACGATGCGCCTGTTTCGCATAGAGACGGACTCGTTCGTCGGGTTTATGCGCCGTGATTTCGAGGCCATCATCCAGGAAAGTCGCGAGAGCGGCGAACTCGATCTGGATGAAGAAGAAACCGAGATGCTCTCGAACGTTTTTGCGATGAACGCCATCCGCGTGAAGGAATCGATGGCGCCGCGTACGGAAATAGAAGCGGTCGAGGAACATACTCCCGTCGATGAGTTGCTGCACCGGTTTCTTGAAACAGGGCATTCAAAGCTGCCGGTCTATCAGAAAAACATCGACCATATCGTGGGGATGGTCTTTGCGTACGACTTGTTTCACGGTCCGAAAACCATGCAGGAAATCATGCGTCCGGCACAATTCGTACCGGAGGCCAAGCGATCGAAAGAACTGCTGCGCGAGTTCCTCGAAACAAACACGTCGGTGGCTATCGTGATCGACGAATACGGCGGGACGGCCGGCCTGGTGACGCTCGAGGACTTGCTGGAAGAACTCTTCGGAGACATACAGGACGAGTTCGACAGCGAGAAAGAAGCGCTCCGGCAAATTGGCGAGAACAAATACATCGCTGCGGGGCGCGCGGAAATCGACGAGTTGAGCGACCGGTTCGGGATCGTGCTTCCCGAAGGAGATTATGAAACCCTTGCAGGCTATTTGCTGGACCGGATCGGCTCCATTCCCACGCAGCACGAACACTTCGCGTTCGACGGGTACCGGTTCGACATCCTGAAAGCCGAGGTCAACCGGATCGAGTTGGTCCGCCTCGCGAAACTCGACGTTTAAGGATATTCCGATCAAAACCGGCGGCGGGAAACGGCAAGGCGCCAGATGCTATACGTTCCCTTCCGCGCCGCCAGCGCTGTCCTTCTCCGAAGCTACAACATTCCGGCAGTACGCCCCTACCACCCGAAGATGCGCCCCCAGTAATCTTGCAAGGCCCATCTTGCGTAGCCTTACGGACGGGGTCTCTGGCAATTTCGGAGGGCTGATGCGGCCCATCCAGAGTTCCATCCCGCTTGTGAGCATCTCCTCTCCGGGAAACGTCGCTTCGGGAAACTGTCCTTCGTAAAATCGCTGCTTGCGCTGCAAACGGCGATCCACCGCCTCGACCGATGCCGGCTCGGCCAACGACGGATCGTTGCGATCGAGCATATCGAGACCTGTGAGATAACGCCGGTAGGTGTACGGCAACGCTGCCAGCACAGGCTCTGCTGCAGCAACTGCGTCCGGCCATTCCCGAAGACCGGCCTGCGCCGCCCGCAACGTGACGATGGTCACGAGACACAACGTCTCCTCCGCCACAAGATCAGGGTCCGCCCCCTCTATATCCCGGAGAATCGCCCCGGCCAACTCCTGCGTGACGTTCAGTGCACCCAGCGAGCAAAAAGCCACAATAGAGGCGATCATCGTGTGCTATCCGACCAGGGGTATGACACGATCTGTCCGATGCGACTATTTTTTCCCGTCGTCAACACCCTCTCGACCGATGGAATCTCTCATGCGCGTGTCCGCCTCGACATTGCGCAGCGTGTAGAAATCCATGGCGCCGATATTGCCGCTACGCAGCGCATCCGCCAGGGCCTTGGGGACCTCCGCTTCGGCGGACACCACTTTGGCTCGCTGTTCCTGAACGGCCGCGCGCATTTCCTGCTCTCGAGCCACCGCCGAGGCGCGCCGCTCTTCGGCTTTCGCCCTCGCTACCTGCAGATCGGCTTCCGCCTGATCCGTCTGCAACTTGGCCCCGATATTCTCGCCCACATCGACATCCGCAATGTCGATGGAAAGAATCTCGAATGCCGTGCCTGAATCGAGCCCCTTTGACAACACCACTTTGGAAATCGAATCGGGATTTTCCAGCACAAGAGCGTGCGTTTCGGAGGAGCCGATCGTGGACACGATGCCTTCCCCGACGCGCGCAATGATGGTCTCTTCGCCGGCTCCGCCCACAAGACGCTCGATATTGGCGCGAACCGTCACACGGGCAATGGCGCGTACCTGAATGCCATCCTTGGCCACCGCAGATACAGCAGGCGTCTCGATAACCTTCGGGTTGACGGATACCTGCACGGCCTCGAATACGTCCCGGCCTGCAAGATCTATGGCCGTCGCTCGTTCGAAGGCAAGATCGATGCTGGCCTTGTCCGCCGAAATCAACGCATTCACGACCTTTTGCACATTCCCCTGGGCCAGATAATGCGCCTCGAGTTGCGGGGTATCCACGTAGATCCCCGCCTTGTGCGCCGTAATGAGTGGCCTGACGATCGAGTGGGGCGGCACCTTGCGCAACCGCATCCCGACCAGATCGCGAAACAGCTTGAGCTTCACCCCCGAGAAATAGGCGGTTACCCACAGCCCGATCGGCACGAAGTACAGAATAAGAACGCAAAAAAGAACGATCAGCGCGATAATCAGCAAGCCGAGCGTTGTAAAAAGGCTTTCCATGCGGGGTGCGGAATCTCGTGAAAAATGCGGGCGGCAAACAGCCGTACGGAAGTATACGACGAAACCGCCGGATGGTTACGCCTTGTTCGCTTTCGGAGAACGTTCGTACGCGCCGCTTGCGCCGCCATCCTTGGCCAGCAGCCGGATATCCGTGATGAGGATGTCCTTCGAAATGGCTTTGCACATGTCGTATACGGTGAGGCACGCAACGGAAACGGCGCCCAGGGCCTCCATTTCGACGCCTGTCTGGCCGACAGCCTTTGTGCAAGCCTGCACTTCTATCGAAAAATCCTCCTCGCAGAAATCAAAAGTCACCTCGACGCCCGCCAGCGCCACAGGATGACATAGCGGGATAAGGCTGGGGGTCCGCTTGGCCGCCTGTATGCCGGCCACCTGGGCCGTGCAGAGCACATCTCCCTTGGTTACGGTTCCTTCCGCCACGGCGCGGAAGGCTTCCTCGCCCAGGTGGACACGCCCCGCCGCCGTCGCCGTGCGGACAGAGCCGGGTTTAGACCCCACATCCACCATGCGTACGCCGCCTTCGGGATCGAGATGGGTCAGGGAAGGAGCGTCGTCTGGCATGACGGCGGAAAGAAACGGTCCGGAGGAACACGACAAGCCCTGCGAAAAGGGGGAATCGAAAAATAGGGGTATACCGGCTGACCGGCAAGCGCGTTATGCGCCCTGACGGCGTTCTACCCCGCACGTTGCCGCCAAACCCCTGGCTGGCCAGCCACACAGCCGGTGCTTGGCGCACCGCCGCGTATATATGCTTTTTGGCCACCCATAGCTGCGCGAAAACGCTTCGGGAGGTGCGGCTTTAAAGTGGCCTTTAGGGAAAGCCCCTGTTTTATGGCGCGCCCGAATTACTCGTCACATGCCGGAAGGGGAGTTTCCCCAATTCCTGCTTCAGATTCCTCCCAGGCATTTCCAGCCAAATCAAAGCGGTAGGTATTGTTGGTGAAACCGGCGAATATGCCCAGCCCGCCCTCCACGTTGGAATACACGTCAATGGGTTTCGTGAAAATGGGATCGGCCACAAACAGGTAACCGTCCTGCAGGAGAAGGGTACGGTTGTACCGCACCTGTTCTTCGCTCAGGCCCGACACCACCAGCATGAAGCGTGGTTCGATTTCCGTTTTGAAAGTGCTCGGTTCGAAGACAATCTCGAATTCGCGCGTGGCGTTTTCAAAAAGTCGGTCCGAAAAGTAGGGAGTGAAGAAAGGAATGCTGGCATCATCCAGTGCATTTGGCGGTTCGTCCAGATCTTCCGCATCGGGATAGAAGGACGGATCGGAGCTCTCGAATGTAAGCAGCAAGTAATCGGGCACGCCCTCGGGATCGTCATGGACCGATATGTATCCAGAACCAGAAAGGCAGGAAGGCGCAACCTGACGGAGTGTCAATTGAAAGTAGGATTTGCCCGGAAGATCTGTCACGCTAAAGCGCAGGCGGTGCCGGGGATCGTCTGGCAAGTCGGCGCTTGCGGGCGCTATGCCCACGAAGCCCGTTTTCAGCTCGGGAGAGCGGGAAACGGCTCGAACGCTGCCTAGACCGGCATGAGCTGCATCAAGCACGTACATTTCACCCTTTACGGGGCGATGCCCCTCCGTCGACCGGTAAGTACCATCCCTGGTGTGTATTAGTGCCTCACGGTAGCCCGATTCTCCCGTCACCGTCACGGCCGCGTCTTCAACAAACAGTTCCTGCGCAGGCGCTGGGTCCTCAATGGCGACGCTTCTACTGACACGGACAGTCCAAACACTGTCTGGAGTGAAAAAGCTGTTTACCGCCAGTGCCGGCGTGTAATCCCCGGGATCGCCCAGATCCAGCGGCGTCTCGCAGGCACTGAGTACACCCAGAAGCAGCAGGCAGCAACGCGTGTGCATGGCTCAGAATTGCAATTGATAAGATAGGGAGGGAATCCACTGAAACAGCGACACATGCCTCACTTCCACCGGGATCGGTTTCAACAACGTAGTTCTTAAATCCTGGTCTTCAAGCTTGGTGTAAATGTAGAACGTGTTGCTTCGCCCATACGTATTGTACATTCCCACGGAAATGGTCCGGACCGCCCATGACCAAGTCTTCCTGAAGTGAATGCTCACATCAAGCCGGTGATAGTCGGGGGCACGAGAACTGTTGAGCGGCCCAAAGTCCACCAATACGATGGGATAGCGGTACAGGACATCTGAATCATCCCCGAGGAATCGACCGACCGGCAGCCAGACCGGGTAGCCGCTTCCATACACCCACGTTGCGGCCAACTCAATCCCGTTTGTCACCCGGTACTGGCCCACGAGCGAAATGTCATGGCGGCGATCGAATCCGTCCGGAAAAGTATTGCCTCCATTCAGGTTCGCGAACGTCCGCGTGGATTTACTTAGGGTATAGCCGAGCCACCCTGTCAACCGGCCGGTTTTCTTTTGAGCGAATATCTCCAGCCCGCGCGCGTGGCCGCTTCCTTCTTCGACCAGTTCCGCCCAATTGAGCACGGCGGAAGCGGCGGCGTTGGCATTCGTTTCATACTCGAGCAGGCGTTGCATGCGCCGCCAGTACGTTTCGAGCGACAGTTCGTATCTGCCGCTCAGCGAACTCCATACCAGTCCCCCGGCCAATTGCTGTCCGCGCTGCGGGCGTATTCGGTCCGTACTTGGTATCCACAGATCGTTTGGAAGGCTGGCCCCGCCTTCTGTCAGCAAATGAATGTACTGCTGCATGGTAACAGCAGACGCTTTGACCGCCATGCGCCCGGACAGCCTTACACTGGCGTTTAGCCGAGGTTCTACGGACCAGTACGGACCGCCATCTACCAGATAGCCGGAGACCCTAAGGCCCACGTTGACCCGAACCCGACGGTGCAGGAACAGTTCGTCTTCCACGTACGCAGCAATAGTCCCGGACTTCAGTCTACCTGTCGGAAATTGCGTGAAGGTAACCTCCTGCTCCTCTCCTTCCCCTTCCGTTCGAATCCGGGTGCGGCCCGGCTGAACGCGGTGCCAGATTCCCTCCGCCCCGAAACGCAGATAGTGCCGCGAGCCCGCATTATGCTCTATATCTACCTTGGCAGTACCATCCACAATCCCGGAATCCCAGCCGTTCTCCGATGTCACGGGCTCCTCATTCCTGCCGCCATCGGAGGTGGTAGTCTGCTCCAGGGCATACCGGTAGGTAGTTATGCCTACGAGGATGTTGGCGAACGTCCGATCATTGACGATGCGGTTCCACCGAAGCGCGGCCAGGCGGTTGCCCCAGCCCGTGTTCGTTTTCACTTTATCTCTGGCTGCGTAACGCTTCCGGGGCTCCTGGCGATATGTAAGCAGGTCCCGGCCAGCATAGGCGCTCAGGTACAGGCGGTCGCGATCGGAGACTATATAGTTGGCCTTGAAATGAAGGTCGTAGAAGTGCCCGCTGGTCCACTCTTTGGGATTCCGGAAGGGACGCAGGAGCAGGTCAATGAAGCTCCGGCGCCCGGACAGCAGAAAAGAGGCCCGGTCCTTCTTTAGCGGTCCTTCAATCAGCCCGCGCGACGATACGATACCGACAGCGGCCTCACCCCCGAACCGCTTCAGGTTTCCCTCCTTCATCGTATAATCCACAACAGAAGAGAGCCGGCCTCCGTACCGGGCCGGAAAGCCACCCTTGAGCAGTTTCACGCTCTTCATGGCCTGCGCAGGAAAGACGCTGAAAAAGCCGAACACGTGGCTGGGGTTGTACACGGGAAGGCCGTCCAGCAGTATCAGATTCTGGTCTTCCCGTCCTCCCCTGACGTAGAGCCCGCTGCTTCCTTCCTGGCCCGACTGCACCCCGGGAAGCAACTGCAGCACTTTCTGGATATCCGGTTCTCCAAGAAGCACTGGCAGACTTTCTATCTGAGCGATTTCAATGTTATGCTCGCTCATCTGTATGTCGTCCACGGCCCTGGAAGGATGCGCGACGATCTCTATTTCCTCAAGACGAAACACGCGCGGTACCAGGGAGATATTCAGGGTCGTGTCCTGCCGCAGGACTATGTCAAACTCTTGCGACTCGTAGCCCACATGCGAGACGATAAACCTTACCTGCCCGGCGACTGTGGCAAAGCTGTAGAAACCGTACTGGTTGGTCGTGGTCCCCCGCTCGAGCTCCGGGAAATACAGTCCCACGCCGGGAATGCGCTCGCCGCTGGAATTATCCTCTACATACCCGCTGATCGTATGCTCCTGCGCGTAGGCCCGGCTACACGGGAGAAGTCCCAAGAACAATAATACCAACACCCTCGCATTGATATGGATAGCGGGGACGTGAGAATCGCGGTAGGGTGTGTAGGCGATGGAGCCCTTGCTTAAGCCATTCACCATGTTCAAGAAGAAGGAACTGAGAGCAATTAGTATAAGGATATTCTAAGGATAGCCCTGCTCCGAAAAAAGTCTACAATTGAACGCCACAACCCCCTGCCTACTGCGGAAGCCAGCCAAAGCTGACTTCCGCACGCATGAAAAGGGCCCGTTGACGGCGCTTGGCAGAATATCGTTTGTGATCTACCCTTCATAGCCGTATGCATACGGCTATGAAGGGTAAAATCTCCGAATCTATCCGGATCTGGATACGACAGCGCTACAACTACGCCATACACCATCACGATTTCCAGAGTGATCAGTATCTATATTTCCTGTGATGGTTGCAGACCATCCGCTATCCGTCATAAATATTGTCTCTATTTGGGTGCCATTGTAAACAGAATGGTCATAATCATCTTCTGATGTATTACCATCGCTGTCGGTAAGCGAGTAATCGCTCTGTATGCGTACTTGATTAATGGAGTTGCTACGCCATCCATACCACCTTTTTCTTTGGCTTTTTGTACGCGCTCCTGCTGACGCATAGAGCCAGTAGTCCGTGATCCACGACTTGCCTTGTATTCTCCTTTTTGTTGTAAAATAGCTTGTACATGTTCTATCAACCATCGATTTGCCTACCGCACCAGATGCGGCGGCGTAACCGGCCCGCTCAATCTCATATGACTCAACACCATCGCCTTGCCTGCTCAGGATGGGCGTGTGATTGGCATGCCTCAAGTCGATGTCTTTCAAAGATTCTACACTGGATTGAGGGGTTCGGTATACATAGTTACGGGTAACCTTGAATACATCCGAGCCTATCCGAATCTCCCCATCCTTGTTGAGGACTGCAGCAAAATACGGATCCTCTACTATCTCCAACTGCTCGGCTTCTTCCACATCCAGAAGTGTTTTCTCCACGCCGTCCACCAACTGCTCGGCTCCTTCCGCATCCAAGAGTGTCTTCTCCACCTCGTCCATCAACTGCTCCGTGACGGTGCGCAGTGAAATAAACCCATCTTGAAACGGCAATTTATCCAGGGAAGCGGTCTCTGGGCTTACAAATGCCTTCATGAAATCCGAAAACGCTTCCATGTCCCTGAACGCAAGCCGACCTTCCACAACCGGGACATGCCCGCCCGCTTGCTGTAATTGCGGGGCTGTTGCGTTATCGTTGTTTACGTGTATGGGTGACTGGTCACACGCGGCGAGCATGGACAGGAGAAACGATACCAACAATACGTTGGTCCACAGGTTAAAAGGGCGTGATGCCGTTTGCATTGAGTTACCTCGTGTTTGGAGATGAAATGTGGTTTAACGATTTTGGCCAAAACCCGCGCCTCGGCCTTCAGCCAGTTCGACAGACCCAAGGCTACGCCGAAACCGCCCGTAGAGCGCGACGGGATCGCCGCGGATGCCATTCACGGCTACTCCTGGACTGGGTACGGCTACGCTGAGCCTCCGTATACGGGTTACGCTGTTCCCACAGAGTAGTATTGCATTTGAACAATAAGTGTTTGCTAACTGAGAGGAATGCAGCTGCCGAAGAGGCAGCGCCAGGATAGCAAGAAACCCGGCTCTTATCCAAGTGCCGGTCGATGTTTTCACAAAGACTTAATGGCCCAAGAGGACCGAAGCGCCGCGCCGCGGAGCCGAGCTCGACGCGGCAGGGACAATGGATACACACGTGCGAGCCAAACGTGCCCAACCGTGGGTTGAAGATCTCAACCCGGGACATAAACGCGCCCTGCAGTCGGCCCTATCCCCAAAAACGCGCCGTCTATATCTCGCCCGGTGGAACCGGTTTGCCGCCCGCCCCGCCACCATGGCTATGGCTCCTCCCTGCCACTCCGCTTACCCTGACGGCGTTCCACCCAAAGCGTCACCGGCCCATCGTTCACGAGATGCACCTCCATCATGGCGCCGAACACGCCGGTCCGGACGGGTGCGGCGAGTTGTGCGGCCATCCGCTCCACGAACGATTCGTACAGGGCTTTGGCCTGTTCGGGAGCCGCCGCATCCACGAAGGAAGGCCGATTGCCACGCCGCACATCCCCATACAACGTGAACTGCGACACGACAAGCGCCTCTCCGCCCGTTTCGACGATCGAACGGTTCATCCTGCCTTGCTCGTCGGAAAAGATGCGGAGACGGGCGCACTTGCCGGCCAGCCAATCCGCTTCCGCTTCCGTATCCGTACGGTGGGCACCAAGGAGAATCAGCATACCGGGGCCTATGCGCCCGACCTCTTCCCCCTCGACCCGTACCGACGCTTCCCGTACCCGTTGAATCAATGCAACCATGTCGTTCCTCAACCCGCCCGGTCGTGGAGATACGCTGCAAACTGCCGGAGCGCCGCTCCCCGGTGGCTTATGGCGTTCTTTTCCTCTGCATCCAACTCCGCAAACGTACGGTTTCCGCCTTCCGGCACAAAAATACTGTCGTAGCCAAAGCCCTTGCTCCCCCGCTCTTCGTCAATGATCGTACCCGGGCAAACGCCTTCGAAAAAGCGGGCGCCCGTTTCGTCTGCAAGAGCAATCACGGTGCGAAAACGGGCGGATCGGTCTCGGACGCCTTGCAGATCGGCGAGCAATTTTCGTCGATTCGCCGCATCGTCGGCGAACAATCCCGCAAATCGGGCCGACTGCACGCCGGGCAAGCCGCCGAGCGCATCCACTTCCAGGCCTGTATCGTCAGCCAGAGCGGGAAGCCCACCGAAAACATGCAGCGTTTCGGCCTTTTTGCGCGCGTTGCCCTCCAGCGTGTCGGCATCCTCCTCAACGAACGGCGCCCCATCTATCTCCGAAACGGAACGCAGCGTAATCGGCAAGTCCGATAATAGCAAACGCATCTCCGCGATCTTGCCCGGGTTCCTCGTGGAAAGAAGAAGTGTCATGATACAGGAACAATATGTGGAGAACAATGGTTTTATAAGACTGCCGCAAAAAACGGTTAGCCCAACCAACGGAATCGTAAGGAGAATAATTTTGTCCGTAGGAGTCAAAGTTCGAGACAGCGAATCCATCGATCGCGCCCTGCGTCGTTTCAAACGCTCCGTGAATCGCAGCCGCATTCTTCGCATCTATCGTGCGAATATGGCTTTCACGAAGCCTTCCGAAGAACGGCGGGTTGCCCGCGAGAAATCGCATCGCATGTCCAGAAAGCATTCCAGAAGGCACTGAGCCCGCCTGGCGCCCAGCTCGCTATCCCTCACCGAAACGGTTCATAGACAGGCAGGCGGGACCTCCCCAGCACCGTGCTGAGGATGTTCTCGGTTTCGGCTTTGTGCATTTCCGCACTGCCCGTCGCCGGACTCGCACTCCCCGGACGCCCGACGTACGCCGTTCGCCCCTGTCCAACGCGACTCACCTTGTCGAGCAACGTATCGAGGCGACACTGCATGTACGTCCATGCGCCCATGTTGGCAGGCTCTTCCTGCACCCAGCATACCTCGGCGGCGTCTCCGTAACGCACCAGTTCGGCCAGAACCTCTTCTTCGGGAAACGGGTAGTGCTGCTCGATCCGGGTAATGGCGATCGACGTATCCTGCTTTTTCCCAAGCGCCTGCACCAGATCGTAGTACACCTTGCCGGTACACAGTACATGCCGCCGCACGGATCCCGGATCGGCATTGGACGGAATAACCTTCCGGAATCGCCCGTCGGCTAGCTCCGACGCCGGAGAAACGAAAAGAGGATGGCGCAACAGACTCTTCGGGGCCATCACGATCAGCGGTTTTCGGTCGCTCCAGCACACCTGCCGACGCAACGCATGGAAATAATTGGCCGGCGTCGTGAGGTTGCATACGATCATGTTCTCCTCGGCGCACATCTGCAAAAAGCGTTCGAGGCGAGCGGACGAGTGCTCGGGACCCTGTCCTTCCCACCCGTGCGGAAGCAATGCCACAAGGCCGCTTTGCTGCCCCCATTTCGCTTCGGCAGCAACCAGAAACTGGTCGAACACGATCTGTGCGCCGTTGGCGAAATCCCCGAACTGCGCTTCCCAGATAACGAGAGCTGAAGAATCGGCAACGGAATACCCGTATTCGAAACCAAGCACCGCATATTCGGACAGGAGCGAATCGTAAATGAGGAGCTTCGCCTGTTCCTTGCGGATGTTATTCAGCGGGATATATTCCCGACCTGTTTGCTGGTCGTAGAGCGCCGCATGACGCTGACTGAACGTGGCGCGCCGTGAATCCTGACCGCTCAGCCGGACTGTAATCCCCTCCAGAAGCAGGGATCCGAAGGCCAGTGTCTCGGCGTACGCCCAGCCGACCTGCTGCTGTTCGAGGTACAATGCCTTGTTACGCTGAAACTGGCGGGCCAGCTTCTTGTGCACCCGCACACTGTCCGGAAATTCGGCCAGGGCGTGGGCCACTGCGTGCAGATTTTCCTCCGGCGTTGAGGTATCCGGCTCCGCAAACGACAAAGGAGCGGGAGCCGCTAACGCGGCAGCGAGATTCTTCGCCCGTGCGGCATCCATCGCCGTCGTTAGGTCGAAGGCTTCCTGCAATCGGTCGCGATAGTCGTGCAGAATCTCTTCCGCTTCTTCGGGATTCATTTCCCCCCGGCGCAAGAGGCGCTCCGTATACAACTTCCGGGGGGAGCGTTTCTCCTCGATCCTCCTGTACAGCAACGGCTGGGTGAACGTCGGCTCATCCCCCTCATTGTGCCCGCGAACACGATAGCACAACATGTCGATGACCACATCCTTGTTGAAGGCATTGCGGTATTCGAGCGCAAGCTGCACTACACGCACGCAGGCCTCCGGATCGTCCCCGTTCACATGAAAAATCGGCGCCTGGATCGTCCGGGCCACATCCGTCGCATACGTCGAACTGCGCGCATCCGAAGGCGATGTCGTGAACCCGATTTGATTGTTGATAACAATATGAATGGTCCCGCCGGTCGTATACCCGGAAAGCTGACTCAGATTGAGCGTTTCGGTTACAACGCCCTGTCCGGCGAAGGCCGCATCGCCGTGGATAAGGAGCGGGATAACCGCATCTCGAGATTCCGCTTCGAACAAAGCCTGCTCGCCGTGCTGCAGAATATCCTGCCGAGCGCGCACCATCCCTTCGACAATCGGGTTGACTGCCTCAAGATGGCTTGGATTAGAGGCCAGCATGAGTTTCACAATTTCGCCTCCGGGCGCGGTATGCTCGCCATGAGCACCCAAGTGGTACTTGACGTCGCCCGAACCCTGCGTCGTGGCAGGATCGATGTTCCCCTCGAACTCGGAGAAAATCGCCTCGTAGGGCTTGTTGAGAATATTCGCAAGGATGTTCAGGCGGCCCCGGTGCGCCATGCCGATCACTACCTCCTGAACATCGTGCTCCGCCGCCGCCGACAACATGGCGTCGATCATCGGAATCACCGACTCGGCGCCTTCGAGCGAAAACCGCTTGTGTCCTATGTATTTCGTATGAAGGAATCGCTCAAATGCCTCCGCCGCATTCAGTTTCTGGAGAATGCGGCGTTTGGCTTCGGGACTTACCGGCTCCTCGCGCCCCGTCGGCTCGAGCCGGTCCTGTAGCCACCGTTTTTCGGTGGGACTCGATATGTGCATATACTCGATGCCGATCTTGCGGCAATAGGTATTGCGCACAATCTCCACAATATCGCGAAGCGGCAGCACATCCCGGCCGCCCATCCCTCCTGTCAAAAATTCCCGGTCCAGATCCCAAATCGTCAACTCGTACCAGAAAGGATCCAATTCGGGATGATACATCCGGTTATAGCCCAGCGGATTGATGTCCGCCTGCAAATGCCCGCGCACCCGATGCGCCCGAATGAATTGCAGGACACGCGCTTGTTTATGCACCATATCGACATGGTCCCCGGGCTGTCCCCCGCCAATCTGCGGGGTTGTATCCGTCGAGAGCTCGTACGGCTGATACGGTATGTTCAGTTGCTCGAAAATCTGCTGATAGAATTCGTGCTTACCGAGTAAGGTGTCCGCGAGATAAAGCAAAAACGAGCCGCTTTCGGCGCCCTGGATAATGCGATGGTCATACGTCGAGGTAATGTTCATCACTGGCGAGATACCCGCTTTGCTCACCGCCTCGGGCGGATAGGAATGGTATTCCGGGGGATATCCTATAGCGCCGGCGCCGATAATCACGCCCTGACCGGGCATGAGCCGCGCAACGCTCATATTGGTGCCGATCATGCCCGGATTGGTAAGGGTAGCAGTGGTGCCTTCGAAATCTGCAACGCTGAGTTTGCCGTTCCTTGCACGGCGGATAATATCGTTGTAAATACCCATCAACTGAGGGAAATTCATGCGTTCCGCCCCCTTGACGTTGGGCACGAGCAGCGTGCGCCGGCCTCTCCGTTCGATATCGATGGCGATACCGAGATTGATCTGCTCCGGAAACACGTGCCGGGAAACCCCGTCCTCGCGCAGAAACGTCGTATTAAGGTTGGGGAAACGGGCCAGCGCCTTTACGAGCGCCCACATGATCAGGTGGGTGAACGAAACTTTTTCCCCACCCTGGTGCTGCTGGTAAGCATTGATAAGGATGCGGTTCTCGATCATCAGTTTGACCGGAACGGTCCGCATGGAAGTAGCCGTGGGGACACCAAGGCTCGCCTCCATGTTTTCGACGATCTTTGCCTGCGGCCCCCGAATAATATCCTTGTCCGCCCTGGATTCGGGAGGAGAGGGCGGCGCCGGCGGCGCTTCCGGCTCGGGCGCAGCCCCGTCCCCCTGCTCGGGAGACGGCTCTACGATCACCTCGTCAGGAAGAGGCGTCGTAACCTGCCGTGCCTCCGCAACCGCGCGAAACGGCTCGTCGGGCGTATAGTCGGCAAAGAATTCCCGCCAGGCCTCGGCTACGCTTTCCGGGTTTTCAAGATATTGGTGGTAGAGATTCTCGATGTACCCCGTGTTGAATCCGAGCGCGCTCATGGTTTCGATCATTGCAAAATTGAAGGATACTCTGATTTAAGTCCACGAAGTTCAGAGGCTGCGAGGGGTGCACCGGCAAGGAATGACGAAGCAGTGTGGCGGGCCCCACACAATGAGGAATGACACGGCCAGCGTGCCCCTCGCAGCCTCCCGAAGGGCGCTTCACGTTTGCGATGCCCCGAATCCGCAGTGTTTCCCTCTGATTTCAACGATGGAACCATGACATCCTATCTTCGTGAACGTGAAGCGCTGATCGAAGTGGACTTGATCAGAGTATCCTTAACATGAAAACGGCCTTTCGTACCGTCAACGATACCGCCCGGAATCGGTTCTCCCGGCGATACCGGGAAGCATTTCTATCATTGCCGGCGCGAGGCGCTTATCGGCGCCCCTTCCGCCTCGGGTAAAACACCGCCTTACAACCATCCCTGCGCGCGATACCATGCAATGGCGTCCGCAACCCCTTCCTTCAACGAGATGGCGGGGCTATAGCCGAGAAGGCGCTGCGCCTTCTCGATAGAGCACATCTTGCAGGCATACCTGATTTCACGCGCCTTTTCCCGGTGGAAGGGCGGCAGCATCCCGCCCAGCCGGGAAACCTCTTCCACAATCGCCCCCAGCATACTGACAAGAGGGGATGGTACAGATACAGTAATAGCCCCTCGACCCAGCGCCGCCATCGTTGCCTCCTTGAGATCGCGCCACGAACAGAATGCCTCGCCGCCGAGAAAAAACGTTTCCCCCACGGCAGCCGGCGCCTCCGCCGCAGCCATCATGCCTTGCACCAGATCGGCGACGTGAACCAGACTCATTGTCGGCTCGCGGGTATTTCCGACCACCGGACAAATACCCCTGTTCACTACCCGAAAAAACGTAAACAGGTCGGCTTCTCTCGGCCCATATACGGTGGGAGGACGCACGATCGTTATGGGCAAGCGATCCTGCCAGACGGATAACGCCTCCTCCATACGGGCTTTGCTTGCACCGTAGCGGCTCAAGGGCTGCAGGGCGCTTTCCTCATTGGCTATGCGGTCAGAGCACCGCCCAATGACAGCGAGGGTGCTGGTAACCACTACGCGCCGCACTCCCGGATTCACGCGAGCCAGCACCTCCATCAGGCGGAGCGTCGCCTCTACATTCCCCTGCCGGAAGATATCGTCGTCGCGAGCGCGCGTGACGCCGGCATTATGATACACGTAATCCACACCACGCACCGCATCGGCGATGAGCGCCTCATCGAACAAATCGCCGCACACCTCCCGGATCGGAAGATTCTCCAGCCATTTGCGCCGGGTTCGGACGAGGCATCGCACTTCGCCTGCACCCCGATGCAGCAATTCCTCGACGAGATGGCTCCCTATGAACCCCGTACCTCCGGTAACGAATGCTTTCTTCATAGGATACTCTGATTAAGTCCGCAAAGCTCAGAGGCTTGCGAGGGGCGGGCTGGCAAGGAATGACGAAGCAGTGTGGTAGGCCCCACATAATGAGGAATGACGCGGTCAGCGTGCTCCTCGCAGCCTCCCGAAGGGCACGTCACGTCCGCGACGCTCCGAATCCGCAATGCTTCCCCTGATTCCGACGATGAAATCATGATAACCTGTACTTGCGAACGTGACGCGCTGAGCGAAGCGGTTTTGGTCAGAGTATCCTAATAGCGAGCAGGACAAGTATCCTTATGTCTTCCGGCGCAGCTTGACCACGTTTTCGATGTGGGGCGTGTGCGGAAACAGATCGACGGGCTGCACTTGCTCGATGCGGTATGCATCCCGGAGCATGCCGAGATCGCGTGCCTGCGTCCTCGGATTGCAGCTCGCATAGACGAAGCGCTCAGGCCCCAACTCGCCTATGCGCTCGACCACCTTCGGATGCAGGCCGGCACGCGGCGGATCTGCAATAAGCACATCCGCTGTCCCGTATTGCTCCGCGAAACCGGCCCCGAAAACTTCCGGCATATTCCCCTGCACGAAGGTACAGTTTCCCACGCCGTTGGCTTCGGCATTGGCGCGTGCATTACGGACCGCCTCCTCTATGAGCTCGACTCCCGTCACGCAGCGTACAGCATTCGCCACAAAGATGGAAATGGTCCCCGCGCCGCAATACAAATCGTAGACCCTGTCGTCCGGTTGCAATTCGGCAAAAGCGCGCACCGTTTCGTACAACCGCTCCGCCTGGGCGGTATTCGTCTGGAAAAAGGAATTGGAAGCAATCTCGAAAGTATGAGACCCGATCCGGTCACGAATGACGCCGGCGCCGAATAGGGTCTCGACCCGTTCTCCAAAAGCTGTCTGCGCTTTCCCTGTGTGGATCGTATTGACGAACGTGGTCACTTCGGGAAAATCCTGTCGAAGAAAAGCCGCCATCGCGGCCATCCGCTCCGCATCGAATCCGTTCGTCACCAGATTGACCATGATCTCACCGGTGCGCTCGCCGGTCCGGATCACCAAATGCCGCAGAAAACCGGTATGCTTGCGTATGTTCCAAGGGGACCAATCCCTCTCCCGGACAAAATCGCGTATTCGATTCACCATCCCGTAGCTTGCCGTCGATGGCAGATGGCATTCGCGCAAGTCAAGCACTTTGTCAAAATGCCCGGGGACATGCAGGCCCAGTGCGAATTTCGTGTCGAAAGTACTTCCCGAATCGATTTCTTCCCGCGTCAGCCAGCGATTCGTGCTGAACGAGAACTCCATCTTGTTGCGATAGAAATAACGCTTTTCCGACCCGATGGTCGGGAGCACCGAAACCTCCGCAAACCGACCGACACGCATTAGGGCATCGCGTACGCTCTCGGTCTTGGCGTCGAGTTGCGCCTGGTACTCCACATGCTGCCAACGGCATCCGCCGCATGTCCCGAAATAGCGGCACGGCGACGCAACGCGCAGCTTGCTCGGCTCCAGCACCTCCTCGATCGCCGCCTCGGCATACCCCTTTTTCTTTTTGTAAATGCGGGCGCGCACACGATCTCCCGGTACAGCCCAGGGAACGAAGATCACAAATCCGTCCACGCGGGCGAGAGACCTTCCTCCGTCGGCGAATTTCTCGATGGATAGTTCGATATGCGCTCCACGCTCTACGATGCCGTTACCTCCTGGCTTTTTTGGCGGCAGCGCCAAAGAAGGCATGTCCGGCAATCAGGTACATTGTCGGACCCTGAACGAAAACGAAAGCCATGCTCCATGCGGGCAGCAACGCTTTCGAGCAGGGGCGGGACAGCAAACATGGGGACAATATGCATTACGGAAAGGGATGCGCCAGATCGAAACCCGATCGAAAAAACGAAAATTTAAAAAGCGTGTCCCAGACCGAAATGCCATCGGCTTTTTTCAAGGCCGTCGGGGAATGTTCCGACGCCGGGACGACGAGGATCGTAGACCTTCACGGCCAGATCGATCCGCCCGATCAGATACGTAAAATCCAGCCGAAGGCCTATCCCGGACCCGACGCCTATCTGGCGATAGAACGAATCGAAGCGGAAGCGCCCATCCAGTTTCCCGGATACCTCCTGGCCAAAACCGGGATTGCGAGGGCCGAACCACACGTTGCCGGCATCCACAAAGAATGCGCCGATCCAGTCCATCCCGAGAAAGGAATGAAAAAGAATGCGCCGCATCTCCACGCCCGCCTCCAGTTTGATATCCCCGCCAAGAATATTCGTGCCTTCCCCGGAGTCCTGCACCGACCGGAATCGGGCGCCGCCAGGACCCAGTTCATGCCAGTCCCAGCCCCGCACACTCGAACCGCCGCCGATATAGAACCGCTGACCGAACGGCGCCAGCTCCGTATCGCCCAGTGGATGTGCAATGCCGCCAATAAACTTCAGGGCAACGACGGAAAAAGGGTTGACGGCATGATACAAGCGAAAATCGCTTGCGAAGCGCACATATCGCCGGTACAGGAGCCGATCGGACGCCCCCCCGGAAGAAAAGCGCGAAAGACCGGGAAGATATCCTTCCACTTTACCGGGAGAATAGGCAAAACGGTCCAGCAGGTAGGGCACATTGTTGCCCAGTTCCACCGATGCCTCGATGCTATGCCCCCGGTCGCGCCGGAGCGGATTCACATTGGTCGAACGCAACGTATACCGGATCGCCGTATTGATTTGCGGCACCGTGTAATCCTCAAGAATCTGCGCCTGTTGAACCGGATCTGAGACCGGACCGAGCAGGTCGTTCAGAATCTCGTTCCGGAAATTCCGCAACGTGTCGGGGTTGCTCAGACTCACGTCCAGCACGTCCAGCAAAGAGGTCAAGGTCGCATTATGACGCAACTCCAGGCGGTACCGGGCATTGCCGCGCGCACGGATGACGAGACCGAAATCGTCGCGTCTGGCAGTGAGCAGGCTGAGTGTCAGGCGGGTTCGGACATCGTACAGGGGGAGCGCAGCGTCGAGCCCGCGAAACGGACGCATGAGGTACGGCATCGTGAGCGATGTCACGACCTCCGCCTGCGCCGCGGTTAAATCGTCGAAGTCGGTCGATATGGACCCGGATGTTCGTACGCGAAACGCCTCGCCCCGGCCCAGCAGATTGGCGTTCTCGTACGTGAGGGCGACGCCTGTACCCAATTCCTTGTCCGAGTTGTTGAACGGATCCACGCGCTGAAACACGGACGGCTCGAAACCGATCCGATGCCGGTCGCGGGTACGAAGATCGACACGATGCGACAAGGTCGGAACGGCATCCCCGAAGTCGCCGGTCAATGGTTGCGGAACGATATCGGTAAACAGAAATACGCCAGTGCCTTCGAGACGCCGCCGGGTAGCAAGCACCTTCGACTGCGAGTACCAATCCCCTGGCGTAAACCGAAGCGTACGAACAAGTAGCCCCGGCGACAATTTCTTCTCGTTTCGAAACCGGAAAGACGCCGTACCGCCGGCTACGGAATCCGAAGGAGCCTTGAGCGAAAGGGTGTCGGACCGCTCCGCCACTGTCGGTTCGGGCCCCGCTATCTCGAACGAGATGTCTCCGAAACGATAACGCGGACCCGTCCCGATCTCGAAGCACACATCGAAACTGTCCGACGCCAAGGGAAAAACCACCGCGCGAATGGAATCGCGAGTAACGGCGGGATACCCTTCGTCTCGTATAAAAGTAAGTATCCGCCGCACTTCGTTATGCAGCATCGTTTCGGAGTACCGCTGCCGGCGTGCACGAAGATACAGGGGACGATCCGGATCGATGCGTTCGACGCGCAGTACGGCATTCTGTACCAGCCGCCCATGTTGATCGAGCGTCAGGTGGTCGACCCCGTCGTACCGCACATTCCGGATATAGGTGGGAAGACCGGGCGTCACTTGAAAGACGACAGCGGCCTTGCCTGCCGCTATCGTATCTATCCGGGCCGCCACGTCGGCTTCGAAGAACCCTTCCTGACGATACAAAAGGCGTAGACGATCCAGATCCGCATGGAGCACATCCAGGTCGAGTACGGCAGGAGGTTCGCCGCCGGCCATCAGTGAATTGCTCAACCGGTCCCCGAGTATTCCGGAGTTCCCAAGGCGGTAAAGCCACAGCCACCAGGTCACCCCCGGAAGTTTGGCAAACCTGCGATTCGGTTGCGTGCGCACCCTGCGAGCCAACGCCGCCTTGCCAAAAAATTCGTTGCCCTCAAAGACAACACGGCGTACGATGAGGGTATCGGTATACGCCTCTCCGAGCCTTGCGCCGGAAGAAGCGCCCCGCCCGGCGTCCCGGGCATCTGCCGCACCGGCAATCGCCAGAACGAAAATAAACCAGACGGCCTGAAGAAGAACGCGATGGGATCGCCCGCAAGGGGGCGGGTCATTCTTCCTCAAAGTAAAAGTCGTCGTCCGCCGTGGGGTAATCCGGCCAAACTTCCTCAATGCTTTCGTACGGCTCGCCATCATCCTCCATCTCTTCGAGATTTTCTATAACCTCACGCGGAGCTCCCGTACGCTCTGCATAGTCGATGAGTTCGCCTTTGGTTGCAGGCCAGGGCGCATCTTCAAGGTAAGATGCCAATTCGAGACTCCAGTACATCGGGTGCGAATTTGTTGAAGGGGCCGACAAGGCAATCGGTGCGGATTACGCGACCGAGCTTGCACATTGAGCAGGCACTATAATTTCCCGAAAGGATAAAAGCAAGTAATGAATGGCGTTACTCTGAATATATACACAAAATATAACGCCTGTTACCGCCAATCAGCCGAAAAATGGCTCCGTAACATGCTGTGCGGCGGGCTCCGCACTCAATAATCGAGCGATCTGGTCGCTCGCTCCGAGTCCTCCTTCAATTTCGCGTACTGCACCGGCGTCATGGATAGGGACATAAAGGAAACCGGGTTTCTTGCCCTTCCACCTGCGTCCCGCACCTCGAAATGTACATGGGGACCCACTGAACGCCCTGTGTTGCCACTGAGGCCAATTCGTTCGCCACGCTCGATTGCACGTCCGCGTCGTACGGTATCGTCGATCACGGAAAGGTGCGCATACAACGTCTCGGTTTCCGATGCAGGATGCGAAATAATCACATGGTGGCCATAACTGGCATTGTATCCTCTCTTGAGGATCCGACCGCCAGCGGAAGCAACCACCGGGGAACCCTGTCTTACGGAAATATCGATCCCGTAATGCATTCTACGGACTCCGAGCAGCGGATCGTTTCTCATGCCGAACCCGGACACGACCAGGCCGGAAGCTGGAAGAATCGCTGGCATCTGGTCGTTCCGGTCCATTTGCTCGTTCGCAAGCGTCAGCAAATCCCGCAAACTGGCGCCCTGGAGATTGATACGGCTTTCGATTCGATCAAGCCTTTGCGCCGTCTCCTTGAGCAGCGTACCCGTTGGCGACCCCAACCGGTCAAATTCCTCGTACGGATCGGAACCACCCACGCCCAGGCGCCGGATGTCTTCGGAAATCGGCTCCACGCCAAGAAGCGTGCGATGTAACCGACGGTCCGACTCCTCGAGCTTTTCCAATTCGCGAGCGTACAGATCCAGACGATCGCCGAATTTCATAATCCCTTCCTCAAGCGCCGTCTTCTCGGTCTTCAGGGCTACTTCCTGAGGCGTCTCGTGGACTGTGTCAATGATCCACGACAACGGAACGGCGCTCAGCAGCGCCAGCGCTGCCACCCACAATACCTGCCGGCCACTGTACAGCCCGCCCGATTTATCCTCCACATACCGGCAAGATTTGGGGTCGTAATAGTAGCGCTTTTTCGACATATAAAGGCGTGATTGCGTGAACGTGCACCCTGATTTACGGCGACATTATTCTCGCCCTTAAAGTATTGGGCCCCGGAATAACGTAATGCCCCCGCACGGATGATGAACCCTGAAACGGAGGCAAAAAATTCAAGCCATGTCGGCGAAAGATAGGAATGTTCCGTCTGATTGTCAAGGATACTCCGATTAAGTCCACAAAGCTCAGAGGCTGAGAAGGGTGCGAATCGGCTACTCGTAATCATGCTGGAAGTACTCGATCATGCGGGCAGGCTGGTCGGATCCCTTGGCGCGAATACGTTCGGCGAGACGCTTTGCAAACACCTTGGCAGGATCGTAGCCGGCGTTGCGAAGCAGATGATTCATGGCGATTACTTCGCAGATCACCGTAATGTTTTTGCCGGGCGTGATCGGGATCTTCACCATGGGCAACTCGACATCCAGCACGCTAAAAGTGTCACTCACCATGCCCAGACGCGTGTATTCCTCTTCGGTATCCCATAATTCCATATGCACCACAATCTCGACTCGCTTACGAAAACGAGTGGCCCGTATGCCGAACATGGCGCGAATATCTACCAGGCCAAGCCCCCGCACCTCCATAAAATGCTGGGCGAGATCCGTGCCGGCGCCCATCAGCACTTGCTCTTCCTTGCGCGTGACGATAACCACGTCATCGGCCACCAGCCGGTGCCCTCGCTCGACCAGATCCAGCGCCACCTCGCTCTTGCCGATACCGGATTTGCCGATCAGGAGCAGGCCTATGCCGTATACGGCCACCAGGGATCCGTGAATCGTTTGCTGCAACGCAAACTGGTCATTCAGAAAATCCCGCAAAGCCGCCATGAAGTCGATGGATTGCAAGGGTGTCCGGAAAACGGGTACGCCCTGCCGCGTCGCCATACCCACCATCTCGTCGTCGAGCACGTTGTTTACGGTGAGCACAATGCAGGGCACGGGAAAGGAAACCAGTGTTTCGAATGCCTTGTGCCGGACAGCAACCGGCTGATGCCGGAGAAACTGGTTTTCCGTGTTGCCCAGCATCTGCACACGCTGATGGGTGAAAAGATCGGTATACCCGGCCAGCACTAACCCCGGACGGTGCAAATCGACCTCGGTCACCAATCGGTCCTCGCCGGAAACATCGTTCACGGATTCGATATCGATCCCCACCGCCGTCCGCAACTGTTCCACCATGAAAGCCACGGTGATGGATTCTTTCTTGAAGGCTTTCGCCGTATCGGGCATGGCGTCGGGCCTGGTTCGATAAACGGATTCGTAAGGGGGCGGCATGTATTTAACCGCTTGGTATGCAGGGCGGCTACGGAACCTCTACGGTTTCGAGGATCTGCCGCACCAGATCGTCGCTCGTCACCTCTTCCGCCTCAGCCTCGTACGATACCGCAATGCGGTGTCGCATTACGTCCGGGGCCAGCATGCGAACGTCTTCCGGCGTAACATAGGCCCGGCGCTCCAGAAAAGCATGGGCGCGCGCCGCAAGGTTCAGGTGAATGGTCGCGCGGGGCGAGGCGCCGAACTCGATCAGCGGAGCGATATCCGACAAGCGGTACTCCGCCGGGCGCCTTGACGCCATCACAATATCCACCATGTACTTCTCAACTCGCTCGTCCATGTAGAGTTCGTTCAGCACAGCGCGCGCCGAAAGAATATCCTCCGGTCCAACCACTTCCCCGACCTCTTCTTTCTCGCCGGTCCGGGCCATGCGGCGCATGATTTCCAGCTCCTCGTCACGGGTCGGGTACTCCACGCGAATTTTCAGCATGAACCGATCCACCTGCGCCTCGGGAAGAGGATAGGTGCCTTCCTGCTCTATCGGATTCTGAGTGGCCAGCACCAGAAACGGCTCCCCGAGCGGAAAGGTCGTCTCGCCGATAGTCACCTGCCGCTCCTGCATACTTTCGAGGAGGGCGCTTTGGACCTTGGCCGGGGACCGGTTGATCTCGTCGGCCAGAATGACGTTCGCAAAGACAGGTCCCTTTTTGATGGAAAAAGATCCTTCTTTCTGATTGTATACGAGCGTACCCAGCAAATCGGCGGGAAGCAAATCCGGAGTGAACTGGATACGCTGGAACTTTGTCCCGATTGCACGGGCAAGGGAACTGACCGTGAGTGTCTTGGCAAGACCCGGTACGCCTTCGAGCAGCACATGCCCATCGCCGAGCAGCCCGATCAGCAGGCGCTCGATCATGTGACGCTGCCCCACAACGACCCGGCCCACCTCGTTCAACAATTGGTCCACGAACGTACTTTCCTTGCGGATGCGGTCGCTGACCCGGGCCATATCAAAGTTTGCTACGGTTTCCACGTGACAGAAAAAACGGATTGCTCGGATAGGTATGAAGAACGGGGTCGGGAGCGCGGTACAGGAAGCGCAGGTTGTCACAGAAGCATGACGCGTACGTCCATATCGAATTTTTTTTTGAGCCCGGCTTGCACTCGGTCCAGGCAACGAGGGACGACAAAAGGCCGTCCCGCCATCACCACCGCACGCCCTCGATTCATGGAAAACGCTCCGTACATGCCGTCAAGGCTCATGGCGTCCACTTCGTCCACCACACTATCCGACACATCCGTCGTGCTCCCCCAGTCTCTGCGCGTCAATGCGTCGGACATGAGAAGAAGCGCTCCAAAAAGCTGCCAGTCTTTACGCTGCACCGCTCCTACCAGTTTCGGCACGCGCTGGTTCTCCTTCACCAACCAGCGCAGAGCAGGCCGTAACCGGATGGGGACCGCGTCGGTCGCCGCCGGTAAATCGCGGTGCTCCAGATCTCGCAGCGACGCTACCGTATCGAATCCCTTCCTGCGCAGAATGACCACCGCCTCGGACGCCATTTTCCTTTTCCTTGCAACGGCTCCGGTTGCAAAGAAGGTAGGATCTCCCGTTTCTACCAGCCCGAACGCAAGCGCATCCTCCCTGGGAGCTTCGAGCGACATCCATTCGAGCGTAGCGGCATCCACGAAGCAATACCGTTCGGGGCGCCCTTGTTCGGCCGCTATGATAAAGGCGGGGCTGAAGGAGCGGCCCATACTCGCCTCGATCGCTTCATGGACCTGTCCGCATATCCGACGATCCTCCTGAGCGGGCAAAAAAGTTTCCCGGCATGCACGCGCCGTCGCCACGCCAAGGGCAGCAACGTATGCATCCGCACACGAAGAGGGGGCCGCGTTCGCCACGGCTACATCGGCCCGCGCATCTTCGGGCGCCAGGCGGCGGAGCGTTTCGAAAACAATACGAACGGGCAGGGGAGCAGTATCGGGAAGCGGACGATCCGGGCCGTATGTCCATGTCCTGTCGTCGCGTCCAAACGCCAGACGGGACGCTTCGCCCGTCGAGGCGCGCATCGCCACTGCCATACCGGACGGGATGGAGAAAAACAGGGCAAACCCGTCGAAGTAATGCGTGTGCTCGGCGAGCAATCCCATGCTCCCGTATGCAAAACCTGTACCGGAGCGTACTCCTTCCACAACTTCAAAATGTCCCTGGAGTGTTGTCCGCGCACGTTCCGTGAGGCGGGACGGAGCTTCGAACGAGCGCTCAGGGACCCCCTGTGGAACCTTCGTCAGGGAAGCCAGGCGAGAAAACGCACCGGCGCGATCGCGAATCGACTCTGACGACATAATGGATTCTCCCCGCACTATTTAAACAGATGTCCCACCGGTAGTGCATGTCCCCGCATAAAATCCATCGCCGGGAGCCGACGACGACCTTCCTGTTGCAGTTCCAGCAACTCTACAGCCCCTTCGCCGCAAGCCACTACGAGGCCATCCGACACATCCGTCACTTGACCCGGCATGCCCTGCACCCCCTCCTCCTGGCCTGAATCCGCTACATGCGTCCTGTATATCTTGACCATGCTTTCGCCATCGTATGTCCAGGCCCCGGGATGCGGCGACAGTCCGCGTATACGGTTGTGAACCTGATGCGCGGGTCGATCCCACACAATGCGAGTATCTTCCTTGCGAATCCGCGGGGCCGGAGTAGCCTCTTCGTCGTCCTGAGGATACACTTCAGCCTGCCCGCGATCAATGCGCCGCACCGTCTCCACCACAATTTCGGCGCCGATCGCCATCATCCGGTCATGCACTTCCCCGGTCGTCTCGTCCGGACCGATCGGCATGGTTTTTTGCAAGATGACATTTCCTGTATCCACAGCTTCTTTCAGGAAAAACGTGCTCACGCCCGTCTCCGTCTCCCCCGCCATGACAGCGCGGTGGATCGGCGCAGCGCCCCGGTACTTCGGGAGCAACGAGCCATGTAAGTTAAAAGCTCCCTTTCGGGCGATCCGGAACACGTCGGGAGGAAGGATGCGAAAGGCCACAACCACAATCAAGTCCGGTATTAATCGGCGTACCGCTGTCGTAAAGGCCGGATCGCGGAGCGATGCCGGTTGCAGAATCGCCTTGATACCCAGCCGTTGCGCTTCTTCCTTCACGGGCGTCGGATGCACGCGGCGGCCTCGCCCCCTGGGTTTGTCAGGGGCCGTCACCACGGCGACCGGGCCATAGCCCGACTGGGCGAGCCGTCGTAGCGACGGCACGGCAAAATCCGGCGTACCCATAAAAACGATCCGCATATCCTGCATGGGAATGTCCGAAAAGCAGATTGGCGGTAGACCGGGGCATCGTCACCCGAACAGGGCATCCACAAACGTGCGCCGGTCGAATATCCGCAAATCCTCGATATGCTCCCCGACTCCTATGTACTTGACGGGAATCCGGAAATCGTTGGAAATACCGATCACAATGCCTCCCTTCGCGGTACCATCCAGTTTGGTGACCACAAGCCCCGTCACCTCGACGCTACGGGTGAACTCCTCTGCCTGCCGCAAGGCGTTCTGCCCCGTAGAAGCATCGAGTACCAGCAGCACCTCGTGAGGCGCCCCGGCAACGCGTTTGGACATTGCACGCCGGATCTTCGCCAATTCATCCATCAACCCCCCGCGAGTATGGAGACGTCCCGCCGTGTCGATAAGCGCTACGTCCGCACCCCGCGAGTTGGCCGAGGCTACCGTATCGTACGCCACCGAGGCCGGGTCGCTCCCCTGGGCTTGCCGAACGATAGGCACATCGGCGCGTTCGGCCCAGATCGAGAGTTGCTCCACCGCGGCAGCGCGAAACGTATCGGCAGCGCCGAGCAACACGGATTTGCCCGCGTCCTTGTACCGGTGCGCCATCTTCCCGATGGTGGTCGTTTTACCGACCCCGTTAACGCCAACGACCATGATTACATGCGGACGATTCGGGAACGGTGCATCAAACCCTCCGGGAGCATCCGGGGGATTGTCGAGAAGCAGCAAAGCAATCTCGTCCCGAATCAGTCCATGCAGTTCCGCCGTCGACACGTAGCGATCCTCGGCTACTCGCTTCCCGATGCGGTCGATGATGTGGAGTGTAGTGCCGACGCCTACATCGCTGGTAACCAGTACTTCTTCCAACTCGTCCAGCACCTGCTCGTCCACGGTTTTTTTTCCGCGGACGATCCGGCGGATCTTGCCAAGAAACCCCGTTCTGGTTTTGTCCAGCCCCTTGTCAAGCCCTGCAGGTGGCGCTTCGCCTGCCTGGAAACCATCAAAAAAAACCATGCTCCGTCCTGTGCAATAACAGAAATTTCCCACTAAGGATAAGGATATTCTGATCGAAACCGCTTCGATCAGAATATCCTTAATCCATTGAATCGGGCTCTGCACCCATCGCACCATTCGCTGCGCCCGGCGCAGCCGCCAAAGGCGACTCGCTTTGCTTGATCAGTCTCGCATATCTGAACCCGTACGTTGCGAAAGACCCTGCCAAAAACCCCGTCGTCGCATATAAACAGAATCGCATCACCGGCTCGTCGGCCCGCATAAGCGCCGCAAGCAGGGTAACTGTCACAGCCCCTGCGGCTATCTTGCCCCACCAATCACTCATTTCCACACGCCCTGTGCGATGCGCGAGCATTCCCGACCCCATCAGAATGAGCAGATCCCGCGCGACCAGCATAATCAGAAACCATACAGGAAGCATTCCCCGGAGAACCAGCGCAAGCACGATGGCCATACCGGCCATCTTGTCGGCCAGCGGATCCAGTATTTTTCCCCAATCCGACACCCTGCCCGACCAGCGCGCTATCCGCCCGTCGAACCAGTCGCTCGCAATCGTAACGGCAAGCAGCGCAAAAATCCAGCGGAGCGGACCGTCGACCAGGATCAGCCATACGACAGGAACCGCCAGAAGGACCCGCCCCATGCTGAGTACGTTCGGGACGGTCCATACATTCCCGTCGGGGCGAAAGCGCCCGAACCTACGGGGTAGCATCATCGGCATCGTCCTCCCAGGCGTCGATGGCCTCCATCACCGCCTCCACGATATTTTCGGATGGCACGGTACCCACCACCTCGCCCCGCTTGAAAAGATGCGCCCGTCCACGCCCAAGCGAAATCCCCAGATCCGCGCCGGCGGCCTCCCCCGGCCCGTTCACCGCACAGCCCATGAGCGCTACGTTGAGATCCTTCTCGAAACGGGCTTCCTGGACCGCTGCCTCCACCTTTTCCACGATCGAGAACAAATCGCCTTCCATGCGGCCGCATGTGGGGCAGGCAATCACGTTTACGCCCGGACGCCCCAATCGGAGCGACTTCAGAATGCGGTGTCCTACCTCGACTTCCCGTACGGAGGGCGTCGCCAGCGAAACGCGGATCGTGTCCCCGATCCCGTCGGCCAGAAGCGCCCCGATTCCTATTGAACTCTTGACGGAGCCGCTATCGAAAGTACCTGATTCGGTGACGCCGAGATGCAGCGGAAAATGGGTTTTCTCCGCCAGCAGGCGGTAGGCCTGGATCATGAAAAACACGTCCGAGTGCTTGACCGAAATAACCAGGTCCTCGAACCCGTGCTTCTGGCATATCTCCACATGCCGCATAGCACTCTCGAAGAGGGCCTCGGGCTGCGGGTAGCCATATTTGTCCAGCAGATCCTTTTCCAGCGACCCGGAGTTGACCCCGATGCGAATAGGAATGCCGGCTTCCTTTGCGGCAAGCAGTACTTCCTTCTCCCACTCCTCCTTGCCTATATTGCCGGGATTGATGCGGACTTTGGCCACGTTCGATTCGATGGCCTTCAGAGCGTACTGGTAATTGAAGTGAATATCGGCGACGATCGGCACGGGAGCGCCCTGTACGATATCCGCCAGCGCTTCGGCATCCTCGGGGCGCGGCACCGCCACGCGCACAATGTCGGCCCCGGCCTCGGCAAGTTCACGAATCTCGTTAAGAGACGCCTCTACGTCATGCGTCTTGGAGGTGTTCATCGACTGCACCGATATTGGGGCGCCGGCGCCGATTTGTACGGGGCCGACCTGTACGGACCGTGATTCTCGCCTAAATCGTTTCATGATTGCCGATCAAGATGATGAAGGGGTATTCCTGTAACGAAGCCGGATGTTCTTGTGTTGCACGGAACGAGTTCACACAAAGGAGTATTCGGAAATTTGTCAATCCCGGAAACGCACTTTCACCAGAAGCGGCAAATGGTCGGAAAGATTCGCTTCTTGCACTCGCGCAGCGGCAACCTCCCATTCCTCGCTCACGAATACGTAGTCGATCCGCACCGCGGGCAATCGCGCATGGTAGGTCATTCCCCACCCCTCGCCCGCCTCCGCAAAGGCGTCGCGTAACCGGCCCGACAATGTGCGGTACACCCGGTTGTTCGGGGTGCTGTTCAGATCGCCGCACAGAATGACGGGCAGGGTTTCCTTGTCGATCATCGTCACGATCCCGTCAATCTCCCGGGCGCGGACCCGGTATGCGGCGCGGTACTGCCTGAAGTAGCGCATGACATATTCGACATCGAAAACGGACGAACGCGTTTCCTCCCAGGGCTTCTTCTCCCCAAACGTGCGCAAGTGCACATTATACAGTACGAAATCCCGGTCTTGCCAGCGTATCCGGGCCCTTATTACATGCGATGTACGATTGTCCGACGAATGCAAACGACGCCGGGAAACATGCACGACTTGTGGTTTGCTAAGTACGGGTTGTTGCGTCCATGAGGCATTATCGGGACGCACGGTTGCAAAACCCAGCGTGTCGAACAAAATCGAAACATACGGGTCGGTCCGGATAAAAGGCGCCTCGTCATACCAGGCGATGGAGGCTTCCTGCAACCCGATAATGTCCGGGCGACTTTCCTCGACAAGACGAGCCATGTGCGCGGGGCGCGCCGGCGTGGCGTCGCGCCAAATGGCGGGGGCGTTGAACGTAAGCAGAGCGAGGGCATCGTCCGGGACGTCCGGGGAGGTATCGAAGCGGTCGAACGGATTCGCACGGATCAGAAAAAGCGCCAGCAACACGCCGTTGACAACAAGGATCCGCCGGCTTCCCGCCAGCGCAAGCAATACCGTCATCCCAGCAAGAACCAGCGCAATGTACGGCAAGAAGACGGCGACGAGTTCGAACCACCAGAAAACACCGAAAGGCACGTAATACGCAAGGTACCCGGCCAGAAAAAGTAGCGCGATCGGGAGATTGACTGCAGAGAGAATTTTTTGCGCAAGCCGTTTCATCGCCGATGCTCACCAGGACATCGTCCTGCCGGGGCGGATCGGGAGTTTGCCCCGCCAGTATTGTATCAGCAGGAAGCCGAACAACATGCCTCCGAGGTGGGCAAAATTGGCGACGCCAGCCTGGGTGCCTGTCACGGCGGCCCACAATTCCAGCAGGCCGTAGACGATCACGAACCATTTGGCCTTGACCGGGAACAGAAAATAAATGTAGATGAGCTGGTTGGGAAACATCATGCCGAAGGCGAGCAGGATGCCGAATACGCCGCCCGATGCGCCCACCGTCGGATACACTTCACCGCTGGAAGAAGCGACAATCAGTTGAATCAGACCCGCACCGACGACACAGACGAAATAAAACAGGGCGAACCGGCGGCTGCCACACGTATTCTCGATCTGTACGCCAAACAGCCACAGCGCAAACATATTGAACAAAAGATGCGTGAAGCCGCCGTGCAGAAAAGAATACGTCACGAGTTGCCACGGCAGAAACGACGCAAAACCGCCCGAGAACTGCGGGTTTCCTATCGGCCACAGGGCGAACCACTGCAAAAGCACCCGACTTATGGGGGGCGTCATCGTGGCGAGAAATACCAGCCCGTTCAGAATCAGCAGATTCTTGATGACCGGCGGAAACATCGAAAATTGCGTGAGGGGTCGGTAAGAATTCTGATACATCGTCCGATGTGTGCGTGCAATAACGGTATTCCTGCCCTGGATAATAGGATAACACCCCCTCTTAGGGACAAACGTCCATAAAGTTGCGTTCCCCTGCGGAACGAACCGTCTAAAATCGGCATTCAAGGAGTATTGTCCTGTTTTTAGCATTCATGTCGGATTCGCGATATTCTAAGGAAGAGCTGGAACGCTATTTCAGCGATCCGGCAGCGCGTCGCGCAGCCCCTCTCCGGTCATCCACCGGAAAGCGGCGAGGTTATTTCTCCCGCCTTTTGCGCAACGAAAAAAAGACGCAGGCCGCGTTCCTGCTTTCTGTAATCGGCGGCGGCGTAATCGCCTTTTCCTTGTTCCTCGGTGGATGGGCCCTGCTTCTCTCCGATGAACTGCCGGATTTCCGGCAACTGGACAATCCCGACTTGCAGCTTGCAACGGTCGCCTATACCGCCGACGGCAAGGAACTCGTGCGTTACGCCTTCCAGAATCGTTCCTGGACCAACTACGACGATATTTCACCCCACGCAGTCAACGCCCTCGTCGCTACAGAGGATCGGCGCTTTCATAGTCACTGGGGCATTGACTCGCGCGGCCTCGCTGCCGCTGCCGTGGATGTGGTTCGGAAAGGCGAAGTGCGCGGCGCCTCGACGATTACCCAGCAGTTGGCTCGCAACCTGTACAACCAGGACATCGGTTTCGAGGTATCCATTTCCCGCAAACTCAAGGAAATGATCACGGCGGTGCAACTCGAACGCCGCTACACGAAGCGGGAAATCATCGAAATGTATCTCAACACGGTGCCCTTCAGCAACAATGCGTACGGAATCGAAGCGGCGGCCCGCACCTATTTCAACAAAACGGCAGAGAAGTTATCTCCTCTCGAAGGAGCCACGTTGATCGGGATGCTGAAAGCAAATACCTATTACAATCCCTATCGGAATCCCGAGAATGCCCGTCGCAGGCGGAACGTCGTGCTCAACCAGATGGCGAACCAGGGCTTCATTCCGCGTGCATTCTATGACGAACATCATGCCGACTCGGTACGCACCGACTACAACCCGTCTTCGGAAGTGACCGCTGCTCTGGCGCCGTATTTCGCCGAGCAGGTGCGGCTGTGGATGCGGGAGTGGGCTGCGGAAAACGGCCACAACCTGTATGCAGACGGCCTGCGCGTGTATACGCCGCTCGACTCTCGGATGCAGGAGATTGCGCAGCAGTCCGTGGACAAAAATATGGAGGGCCTCCAGGCAGTCGTGGATTACGAATGGAGTGACGGGGGCAGATTCTGGGGTGAATTCGAGCCGTACCTTGAGCAGACGGGCTATGAACCCTGGGCCCGGTACTGGCGCAACAATCCCAAAACACTCGTGTCGTTCATCCAGGGTACGGAGCGCTACCGCTCGCTTTTGCGCCAACCCGGGATGTCGGCAGACGACGCCGTAGCCCAACTTCGCACTAATGCGGCGTTCATGGATTCGCTGAAAACAATCAAAACGCGGCTCCAGGCCGGCCTCGTATCCATCGATCCCCATACCGGGCATATCAAAGCCTGGGTGGGCGGACGAAACCTCAGGACCGAGTGGTACGACCATGTCAACAAAGCTGCCCGCCAGCCCGGCTCGACATTCAAGCCGTTCGTCTACACCGCGGCGATCGACAACGGATGGCCCCCCTGGCATCAGCTCCCCGACAGTGCGTTCACGTATGTGGATCCGATTACCAGGGTAGTATGGCAGCCGCAAAATGCGGACGACGAATCGACGGGACGCATGATGACCCTTACCGAAGGGCTGGCCCAATCGAAAAATACCGTCACGGCCCGCGTGATCACGGAGCTCGTGAACCCGGAACTGGTTGCGTTCTATGCGCGCAGGATGGGCATAAAAAGCGAGTTGGACGCCGTGCCGGCACTGGCCCTCGGCACCAGCGACATCACATTGCTCGAACTGACCACAGCCTTCAGCACGCTGGCGAGCGGCGGGCTGCAATACGACCCCGTCTTCGTGACGCGCATCGAGGATCGTTTCGGAAACGTACTGTACGAGCACACCTCCTCGCCCGAAGAAGCGCTCTCCGAACAGACGGCGTACACGGTCGTCAATATGATGCGTGGGATTATTAACCCGCCCAGCGGCACAGGGCAACGTATCAGGACTCAGTACGGGCTGGTCGATTACGATCTGGCGGGCAAGACAGGCACCACGCAGAATCATGCGGACGGCTGGTTCGGCCTCATGCACCCTAACCTGGTAACCGGCGCATGGGTGGGATTCAACGACCGGCGCGTGGCCTTTGATTCGTTCTTTTGGGGACAGGGCGCGCACAATGCGCTCTTTCTGGTGGGGGAATACTTCCGGGGTCTCGCCGATTCTGAGGAGATCGATATCACGAAAGACCCGTTCCCCAGCCCCGAAGAACTGGGCCTGACCTACGACACGCCCCCTGGCGAAGAAAGAGAGATAAACGTCGGCGAGCGCGGCGTCGATTGGTAAGCGACGCGAACGGAAAATGCCTGCAGAGTCCGGCGCATTGCATTGGAGCGCATGCGCATTTCAATATCGGACTACTCGTTACAGGCTCGCCCCCGCCAGGTTCGGCAGCCTGATTGGCGGAGCGTGTTCTCGGCTTCCC
>LXNJ01000185.1_pt1 | contig 46090 bp, 39 predicted proteins | sample 809081 | NCBI WGS metagenome assembly LXNJ01 (sample SAMN04870510, study PRJNA318959) | sponge metagenome | biome: sponge; feature: marine sponge reef; material: water | host: Petrosia ficiformis | place: Greece: Milos, Mediterranean Sea | collected 2013-05-29 | depth 5-7 m | reverse complement strand
GAGCATCGCGGTATCGAGCGGCCCTTCCACATAGCCGTAGCCGCCTATGCTCTCGTAAATGTTGTCCCCGGTGAAAAGCAGAATGTCCGGGTCGTGCCATGCGACGCGCCGCACCAGATCGGCATGAGGAAACCCGAGATCGTTGTTTCCCGTGAAGCCCGCCACCACGATCTCTTCCTGGTCCACCGGATCGCGGCGCACCGTGCCTTCGAACACATGCTCGACCGGATTCCCTGACGCGCTCGTCAGATCGTACGCAAGGCGATAGGAAACATCCAGCGAATCGGGCCAATCGGCCACGGCAAAGGTCGCCGTACGCGCCATGGGATCGATCGGGGCGCGCACGGCCTCTTCCCATTGCCCATCCCTGCGTACCGTCAGCCGTACCTCCTGCGCATCGTCGTCCGAGAGCGGCGGCATCTGGGCCGTCATGGAGAGGCTTCCCTTGCTCAGGGTGTACATGGCGAACAAAACGGGACCGAATGCCCGTTCGGGGTACGCCCGCACTCGCGTGCCATTCACCTGCCAGTCCTCGAACCAGAAGCTCGGCCGATTCGTGTCCTCGCCGGACAGCCCGGCGGTATCGAAATCGACCACCAGCGCCAGGCCCCCGGTCAACGCATCGGCGTCCACCGGCGCCTCGATGGATTCGAGCACCTCCCCATCCGGATTCTCCAGCCGCAATCGGAGGTTGTACTGCCCGTCCTCCTGTTGTACCGCCCGCATATCCAGAAACACGCCCTCCGCAGGGAAGGCCCCATCCGGAAACAGCGCGCCCGAAGACGCATCCTCCGAGACATCGGAAAACGCGCCAATGAACAGACTGCCCAGAGCGGTCACGCCCACATCCAGTCCGGATCCCCGCAGCGCGGTGTCCCGGTAATCGTGGAACGCGCCGCGCGCGCCGATACGAAAGCCCGCCCTGCCCGAATCCGGCAGCGGCGCATCGGAGGCGATGACCCCAAGGCGAACCCGCACATGTACGTCCCCTTCTCCCTCGGCCACCTCCCGCACAAGCAACGCTACATTCCGGTTTGCACGGCGGGTCAGGCATTCGATACGCCCGTCCCGGATTCGCCAGTCCTGAAGCGGATTCGACCAGTATTCCGGGCCGATCCACGGGCGTTCGACCACAGGATGCGCCGCATGAAACGCCGCCCGGTCCGTCGGACCGCAACCGGCCCATGCAAGGGCAATCGCTCCCCACAGGGCCAAAGAGATCGGTCGGAATGTCTTCACGGGTCCAGGAAAATCTGTTTCCGATGCGCGATAAGGGGGGTAAAAAAGAATACTCTGATTAAGTCCGCAAAGTTCAGAGGCTGAGAGAAGCGGTTTCGATCAGAGTATCCTCAAAGTAGACCGATCGGTCTACCTTCTCGTCCACTGGATAGACGACGGGCGGTGGGCCGCCTGCATGATGCTGTCGAGGCGCGCCGCCACATCGGGATGCTGCGCGGCAATGTCGGTTGTTTCCGAAAGGTCCGCATCGAGATCATATACTTCGATCGCATCGTGCGCCGGCGTACGCACCCCCTTCCACGAACCCATCCGTACAGCCTGCGCCAGGCCGTCCTCATGGAACTCCCAGTACAGATATTCGTGTTGGCGCTGGTCCCCGGGGCGGCCCAGCAAGGTCGGCGTCATGTCGATCCCGTCAATGTCTTCCGGGGGAGCGACCCCGGCCAGGCCGGCAAAGGTCGGCAACATATCGGGGAAATATCCCACATGATCCGTGACGGCCGCCGCCTCCACGCTTCCCGGCCACCAGGCAATGGCGGGCACGCGAATGCCGCCTTCGTACAAATCCCGCTTGATTCCCCGGAGCGGTCCGTTCGAATCGAAGTATTCCGGATCGCGCCCGCCTTCGCGGTGCGGGCCGTTGTCGCTCGTGAAGAAAACGAGCGTGTTTTCGGCAATGCCGTGCTCCTCGAGGCGATCCAGCAAACGGCCTATGTCGGCGTCCATCCGGGTAACCATCGCTGCCATTCCCTTCTCGGCGTCCGGCCAATCCATGTGCTCGTAGCGTCCGTAGTCGGGGACTTCCATACCGCGAGGCCCCGCTTCATTGTTGGCGTGGGGAATCGTCAATGCGAAGTAGAGGATAAAGGGGCCTTCCCGGTTCCGGTCGATGAAGGCCAGCGCCGAATCCGCAAAAAGATCGTGGCTGTAGGTGATCTTGTCGAGGGCCTCGCCGGCGCCGTCCCCGCGGGGCGGTTCGGGCATTCTGTTGCCGGCCACCGGCACGCGCGCCTCGTTATGGAAAAGAAAGTCGGTATAGTAATTGTGGGCGTGCCGTTGCCCGAGGTAGCCGAAAAAATAATCGAATCCCTGGCGGTTCGGATGCCCCGGGGTGTCGGGGCCGCCCAGCCCCCACTTGCCCACAAGTCCGGTCCGGTATCCGGCGCCCTTGAGCACTTCGGCAAAGGTCACGACCGAATCGGGGATGGGCTCCTGCCCGTAGGGGCGTATTTCCCTGTTGCCCCGGATGTAGGTATGCCCCGTGTGACGCCCGTCCATGAGCACGCTGCGCGACGGGGCGCACACGGTCGAACCCGAATAAAACTGCGTGAACCGGAGACCTTCCGCCGCCATGCGGTCGAGGCTGGGCGTCGCGATGCGGGACTGCCCGAAAACGCCCACATCCCCGTAGCCGAGATCGTCGGCCAGAATAAATACGATGTTCGGGGAAGCGCCTGCAGCCCCCTCGTCGGCGACTCCACGGTCGGGTGCGCCGCAGCCGGCAAGCCCCCATGCCGTCAGACACAGCGTGAGCAGTATGGCCGCACACGGCCTTTTCCCTCGGAACGATCCGGACCTCATAATCAAAAATCCAGGATACTCTGTTAAGTCCGCGAAATTCAGAGTATCCTCTATTCGTATTCCTGTTTGCGCAGCCACGGATCCGACGTGTGCACCTCGAAATCCCACAGCATGTCCCGGTAAGCGGCCAGTACCTCTGCGTACTCCGAAAGATACGCCAGATTTCTCGATTCCCACGGATCGGCGCGCATGTCGTACAACTCGAACTCGGGTCGGTGTATGTAATCCTCCACGGACCGGACCCCGTAGCGCGCATCCGGCCCTTGCCGGTACGCCTGTTGCCAGGTAGACGCCGCCCACAAATCCGTGGAGAAGGGGAAAGGAAGATCGTGCGCCACATTCCAGATAAGTTTGTATTCCCGATCCCGCACGACGCGCATGGGATAATACATCTGAATCTCGTGGAACGTGTGCGATGCGTAGATGCGATCGAAGCCGGCCCCGTCGTCGCCCTCCAGAAGACCCAGGAAGGAACGCCCGTGCAAGCCGTGCTCGTCCTGCAAGTGCATACGAATACCTTCCGATCGAACCTGCTGCAGATACGTCGGCTCGGCAACCCCGGCGAAGTCCAGGATCGTCGGTGCAATATCCACCCAACTCACCATGGCGTCGGTCACCATGCCGCGTTCCGCCGCATCGGGATGGCGAACGATCAGCGGGGAACGCAAACCGGGTTCGTACACGGTTGTTTTGGCTCCCGGCATGGCGATGCCATGATCCGACAGGTAAAGAATGAGCGTATCGTCGTAGCGACCCGCCTCCTTCAGCACCTGCACCAGATATCCGAATCCCTGGTCGATACGCGATACGGACTGGTAGTACTGCGCCAGTTCGGCGCGCGCAGCCGGCGTATCGGGAAGCCAGGGCGGCACGACGACTTCCTCCGGATCGTACAGAACAGGATCGATGCCGGGATAGCCCGCCGGACGGTTGCCGAAACGATCCGGCGCAAACGCGTCGTCCGAGGTCGTGCCCCCTCCCCGGTGCGGGTCGCTGGTGGCGATATAAAAGAAGAAAGGGCGATCGCTTTCCGCCTCGAGAAACGGGCGAGCATGGTCCACCATGGTCACGACGTCGCGGGAATTCCCGGGAATGGCTTCCCCGAAACGAAAGACGGCCTCCGGCGCCACATGGTATTTTCCGGCGCGGGCCGTGCGGTAGCCCGCTTCCTCCAGCAATACCGGCAAGGACCGGATGTTGTCGAACGCCATGAAGTGATGAAAGTCATGCACATGACCGTATTGCCCGTTGCGGTGGTTGTGCAACCCGGTAAGCAATACGGAACGGCTTGCGCTGCAACTGGCGGTTGTCGCAAAAGCGTGCGTGAACAGCATCCCCTCGTCGGCGAACGCGTCGAGATGGGGCGTGCGCAGGACCGGATTCCCGTACGCCCCCGTGTCCTGTCCATGATCGTCGGCGACGAAGAGCACGATGTTGCGGTTGGACAAACCGGATGCGTTCTCTGATGCATCGCGTATCGAAAAACCTGAAGCCCCACCAGTGAACCCGGCAAGGAAAATCGCGAGAGGCGCCCCGATCTTTAAAGCCAAATCGATCATGCTACGCATAGGCTTCGTTAAAAGGTTTTTTTATCGGTTGAAAGGATCGGAATAATATCGTAAGAATATCCTTGTATTTCTGAAAATCCGTCAATCAAGTCAGGTGTTTCGTCGATTCGAGGCTGTATTCACACCTTAAAGATACGCTGATTAAGTCCGCAAATTTCTATTATGCGTTTTTTGCATAATAGCAGCCTCTTTTATGCGTTTTTTGCATAATAGCAGCCTCTTTTATGCATTTTTTGCATAAAAGCTCTTAAATATATTGAGGGAACAACGATCGAATTTCACCGGTAGCCTTACAGGAAATGCATCGGGTACTGAAACAAGGAAAGGCCGCTATTATCGTCGTCGGGACATCCATTCTGCGCGGCATAGATGTAGAAACGCACAAAGGACTCGCCGCAATAGGAGAAAACATCGGCTTCAACTTGGCAGGCATCGGTGTCCGGCATCTTGACCGCGATAAACGCATGATGCCTGCTCGCTGGGGAAAGGCCAGACAATCGCAAATCGAAGAACGTATGCACGAAGAATATGTAATCGGGTTGCTCAAACCATGACCACGGGAAAAATCGGCAGGCAGCGGGAAGTATCATTTTGTTTTATACCATTTCGGAAACGTAGCGGGCGATTCCGCGAACGCCTGGACCCGCATCCATTATGACAAATCTCTTGCACGCTACCGGGCGAGCCGGCTTCCTGCTATTCGCAACCCTGACCGTATCCGTCTACGCGCAGGCGCAGACTCCCGCGTCCGAGGCGCCCGACCCTATTTCCGTCCTTACGGCTGGAGGGGGCAGTTCCCACGATTTCGACCGGTGGTTCCATGAGGAAGATGCGGGCGTCCTCGGAGAAGCCGGTATCCATGCGGCCTATACCGACGTGCTGGCGCACATACTCCCCGCCCTCGACACGCTCAATGTACTCCGCATCGTGACGAACCAGCCGATGACCGACCCGGAATTGCACGAGGGCGTGTTTTATTTCGTCGGGGCGGGCAAAGGGCTGGTGATCGGACATCCGGGAGCATGGTACAACTGGTCGGACTGGCCGGAATACAACCGGGAACTCGTGGGCGGAGGATCCCGGAGCCACCGGCAATACGGTACCTTCACGGTGCAGGTCATCGAACCCGACCATCCGGTGATGGCGGACGTACCGGCTGAATTCACCATCGAAGACGAATTGTACCGCTCCGAACGAGACCCGGAGGGCTCGCCCATCCATGTGCTCGCCGAAGCGGAAGAAGTCGAAACCGGCGAAACATACCCGATCGTGTGGACCGTCCACCATACGAACGGGCGGATCGTCGTCAACACGCTGGGCCATGACGGCGCAGCGCACCAGCACCCTGCCTACGCCCGTATCCTTCGCAACAGCGTGGAATGGGCCGCCCGCCGCATCCCGTAGCGCGCCCATACATAACCGTATTGCTTCTCATCCAACGCACCACCCCTGCCATGCGTCGTTTTGCCCCCCTTGTCGGCGTTCTTCTTCTCACCGTCGTTTTTTGCTCCGCCGCCACCGCCTCGCCAACGCCCCGGTCGGACGACCAGTCTACCGTGTCCGTCCTGTTCCTCGGTGACCACGGGCACCATCAACCCGCAGCCCGCGCCCAGCAAATCATCTCGGCGCTGTACGCAATGGGCGTGGACATCTTCTACACGGACGAAGTCGAGACCATCCATCTCGAGAACTTGCGTCAATTCGACGCGGTGGCGTTCTACGCCAATTATCTGGAAATGACTGATGCGCAGGAACAGGCCCTGCTCGAGTATGTGGCGGAGGGCGGCGGATTCGTCCCTCTGCATTGCGCCTCGGCCATGTTCCGCAATTCGGAGGCCTACATCGCACTCGTCGGCGCAGCCTTCGACAGCCACGGCATCGGCGTCGTACGTACGGAACGCACGGATCCGACACACCCCGCCATCCTCGGCGTGCCGGAATTCGAAAGCTGGGACGAGACCTACATCCATACGCACCACAACCCCGACCGCACGGTGCTCGAGGTGCGTCACGAGGGCGATCACGCCGAGCCGTGGACATGGGTGCGGACGCACGGCGAGGGAAGAGTTTTCTACACAGCCTGGGGGCACGACGAACGAACCTGGTCGCAGCCTGGATTCCAGCAACTGGTTGCACGGGGCATCAAGTGGGCCGCCGGAGACTGGGCGCTCGACGTCGTGCCCAGATCGATGCCGTACGAGTACGTCGACGCCGTACTGCCTTCTCTCGAATACAACTCGAACCCGGAAAACGAGCGCAAGCTGCGCCCCATGCAACTGCCCCTGGACGTTGAAACGTCCATGTCCCGCATGGTGGCGCCGCCGGGATTCGAGATCCGACTCTTTGCGGCGGAGCCCGACATCGTCAAGCCCATCTATATGGCATGGGACGAACGCGGAAGACTATGGATTGCAGAAACCATCGATTACCCGAACCAGCTTCATGAAGAGGTCGGACAGGGCAACGACCGTATCACGATTCTTGAAGATACCGACGGAGACGGCCGGGCCGACTCGTTCAACGTGTTCGCCGAGAACCTGAGCATCCCGACCGGATTCGCCTTTGCGAACGGCGGCGTCGTGGTGGTACAGGCGCCGTATACCTTCTTCCTGAAAGACACCGACGGAGACGACAAAGCCGATGTGCAGGAAGTCCTTTTCGAGGGCTGGGGAACGTTCGACACCCACGCGGGGCCCAACAACATCCGGATGGGTTTCGACAACTGGATATGGGGCGTCGTGGGCTATTCGGGCTTCGACGGAACGGTCGGCGGCGAATCCCACCAATTCCCGATGGGCTTCTTCCGTTTCAAACCGGACGGGGCCAAACTTGAATTCGTGCGGATGACGAACAACAACACCTGGGGATTCGGTTTCAGCGAGGAGGGTATCGCGTTTGCTTCGACAGCCAACAACAATCCCAGCGTGTACATGCCCGTCCCGAATCGGTATTACGAGGCGGTGCGCGGCTGGACCCCCGTCCGGCTCGGCACCATTGCCGAAGACCGGCGCGTACACCCCGTAACGACCCGCACCCGTCAGGGAGACTGGAAAGGCAATTACACGGCCGCATCCGGGCATGCCTTGTACACGGCGCGCAACTTCCCCGAGGAATACTGGAATCGCATCGCATTCGTCGCCGGGCCGACCGTCCGCACGCTGGGGCGATTCGCTATCGAGCCCGACGGCAGCGACTACAAGGCGCTCAACAAGTGGAACATGCTCGCCAGCGACGACGAGTGGACCATTCCCATCCTTGCCGAGGTAGGCCCCGACGGCGCACTTTGGATGGTCGACTGGTACAACTACATCCCGCAACATAACCTCGGCCCGTTCCGGGAAGGTTGGGAGCACGGACAAAACAATGCGTACGTGACCGATCTGCGGGACCGCGAGCACGGCCGCATCTATCGCATCGTGCATAAGGATGCCGCTTCGGACGAAACCATGGACCTCTCCGGCGCTTCGCCGCAGGAACTCGTCGCCGCACTCCGGCACGACAACATGTTCTGGCGGCAAACGGCCCAGCGGCTCCTTGTGGAGCGGGGCGAACAGGATGTGGCGATGGACCTGTACGGCCTTGTGCGGGATACGTCCATGGATTCCCTCGGCCTCAATCCGGGTGCATTGCATGCCTTGTGGACGCTGCACGGCCTGGGCATGCTGGACGGCGCCCATAACGAAGCCTTCGGCGCCGCTGCGGAAGCGCTGAACCATCCCTCCGCAGCCGTGCGTCGAGCCGCCGCAAGCGTTCTGCCGCCGACCGACGCCTCACGCGACGCCCTGATGGCGAGTAATGTGCTGGAAGATGAAGACGCGCGCGTGCGGCTTGCCGCCTTGCTCGCCCTCGCGGATGCTCCTCCCTCCGACGAGACAGGGGCGGCCGTGTTCGCCATGCTCACCGCGCCCGAAAACGCCCGGGATGCGTGGATTCCGCACGCCGCCACGGCTGCGGGTGCGAAACACGCGCGTGGATTCCTGCGGGCCGCGAACAACGCGGACGCCATGACGGGCGCCGTCAAGGAAGCCGTAGGTCATGTCGCGTTCCACCGGATGAGCGGCATCCTGACCGGGGAAATAACGACGATGGACATGACCGGGGGTGCAGAAGGAGACGCGGGCGCTTCGCGGGGGGGTACGCGCCCGGACCGGGACGGGGTGATTACGATCGCTTCCGTAGGGGACGAAATGGCCTTCGACACCCGGTTCGTCGAGGCCGTAGCGGGCGAGCCCGTCACCATCCGGTTCGTGAACAACGCTACGTCGCCGGCCATGACGCATAACGTGGTGGTCCTTGAGCACTGGGAATACATCAACCCGGTGGGCCTGGCGGCACTCACCGCAGCGGAGCACGACTACATCCCGCCGGAACACGAGGAAAAAATCATTGCCTGGACCCCTACGGCGGGACCCGGAGAAACCGTGGAGGTAACGTTCACCATGCCGCCGCCCGGCGACTACCCGTTCATCTGCACCTACGCAGGCCACTACGTGGCGATGCAGGGCGTGCTGGTTTCGCTGGATCCGGAAAAGGAGCCGGAAGGAGATAACTGACGAAAACCATGCCCGACGACCGAACCCTGCGTTTCGTCACCGCCACGGACGCGGAAGTGGAAGAAGCCCCCTGGGGGCCGCATCACTGGCTGTGCCGCCCCGGACTGACCGAGGCCGAAGACCTCCTCATGGTGCGGGTGCATATGCCGCCCGGGGATGCGCACCAGTTTCACCGCCATCCGGCCCTCGAAGAAATCATCTACGTGATTTCCGGAACGGCGGAGCAATGGGTGGACGAAGAAAAGCGCCTGCTCGGCCCCGGCGAAATGGCCCACATTCCGAAGGACGTGGTGCACGCCACCTGGAATGCGGGAGACGGACCGCTCGTTTTTCTCGCTATCCTGTCCCCCGCGACCTTCGAGGGGCCTGCCACCGTGGATATGCATGAAGAAGAACCCTGGCGTTCCCTCAAAACGCCCATCGACTATCCCTCGTCGAACTGATCTCTTGCGGCGGTCATGCCCCGGACCATTCTGCTCATCGGCACGCTCGACACGAAAGGCACGGAATACGAATACGTGCGCGATCTCATCTGGGATTGGGGGTTCGAAACGCTGACGATGGATGCGGGCGTGCTCGGCGAACCGGGCTTTTCCCCGGACATTTCGGCGGACGAGGTAGCGGTTACCGGAGGCGGCTCTCTGGCGGCGCTGCGGGAACGGGGAGATCGGGGGGAAGCCGTCGATGTCATGATTCGCGGCGTCTGCCGCCTCACGCCGGAACTGTACGAAGCGGGCCGGTTCCACGGCGTGCTGGCGCTCGGCGGAGGGGGCGGCACGAACATCGCCGCCGCAGCGATGCAGACGCTCCCCGTCGGCGTTCCGAAACTGATGGTTTCGACGGTTGTCTCGGGGGATGTAAGCCCTTATGTGGGCATAAAGGACGTAACGCTGATGTATTCGGCGGTCGATATTGCGGGTCTGAACCCGCTGTCGCGCCGCATTCTCGCCAATGCCGCCGGGGCCATCTGCGGCATGGTCGGACAGGGCATGCCTGCGGCGAAAGACCGCCCCATCGTGGCCGCCTCCATGTTCGGCGTGACGACCCCCTGCGTGAACAACATTCGCGAGCGCATGGAACAAGCCGGGTACGAAATGCTCGTCTTTCACGCCACCGGCTCCGGGGGACGCTCCATGGAAGGGCTGATCCGGGACGGCTACGTGGCCGGCGTGGCCGATATGACCACCACGGAATGGTGCGACGAAGTGGTGGGCGGCGTGCTTTCCGCCGGTCCGGATCGCCTGACGGCGGCGGGCGAAACGGGCATTCCCCAGGTCGTCTCGTGCGGAGCGCTCGATATGGTGAATTTTCGGGCCATGCATACCGTGCCCGAACCTTTTCGCGGGCGTACGCTGTACCGGCACAACCCCAACGTAACGCTGATGCGCACGACCGCCGAAGAATGCCGGGAAATCGGGCGGCGCATTGCGGAAAACCTGAACAAGGCCACGGGCCCGACGGTGCTCATGCTACCGCTCAAGGGAGTCAGTATGCTCGACCGGGAAGGAGAACCGTTCCATGATCCCGAAGCGGACTCGGCCCTGTTCGACGCGCTGCGCCGGCACGTACGCCCCCCTGTAGAACTCGTGGAACTGGACCTCCACATCAACGATACGGCCTTCGCCGACGCAGTCTTCGAACGGCTGATCGCCCTGATGACGTAAAACGCATAAACCCATGCCATTCATTCCATACGAGGAGTGCCTGCAACGCCTTCGCAATCAGGTAGCAACAGGCAAACCGATCATAGGCGCCGGCGCCGGAACCGGCATTTCCGCCAAGTTCGCCGAGCGCGGCGGCGTCGATCTCATCATCATCTATAATTCCGGGCGCTACCGCATGGCGGGCCGGGGCAGCGCGGCGGGCCTGATGGCCTACGGCGATGCAAACGCCATCGTCATGGACATGGCTGGCGAAGTCCTACCGGTCGTCGAGGATACCCCGGTGCTGGCGGGCGTATGCGGCACCGATCCTTTCCGGCTGATGCCCGTTTTCCTGAAGCAACTCAAGGAAGCGGGGTTCGACGGGGTTCAGAACTTCCCTACCGTGGGCGTGATCGACGGGAATTTTCGGCAGATTCTGGAGGAGACAGGCATGAGTTTCGACCTCGAAATCGAGATGATCCGCCTGGCCCACGAACTCGACATGCTCACCTGTCCGTACGCCTTCGACGAAGCCCAGGCCACCGCCCTGACCGAGGCCGGCGCGGATATCGTCGTGGCGCACATGAACACGACAGTGAAGGGATCGATCGGAGTGAATCCCGATACGGCGCCGACGCTCGCGGAATCCGCAAAGCGCGTACAGGCCATTCACGACGCGGCGAAAGCCGTCAATGCCGAGGTGCTCGTGCTATGCCACGGCGGCCCCATTGCCGAACCGGACGATGTGCAGTACATCTTCGACCACACGGAAGGCGTCGTCGGGTTCTTCGGCGCGTCCAGCGTGGAGCGGCTCGCCACCGAACCGGCCATCGAGGCGCAGGCAAGGCGGTTCAAGGAATTAAGGACATAGCAGGACATGGGGTCAGCCCCTTTCCACAATCTCCCGTTCGCGGTCGAGGTCCCGGTTGTAGGCCTCTTCCGTGGTGAACTTCTCCGGATAGCGCGCCCGCAGTTTCGCAATGTTGATGCGCTGCACTTCTTCCTGATCGACGCCGAGCGCATCCCGGATCACGGCCATGTACCATTCGAGGTCCCCCAATTCCTCGACCAGATTGGGTTTGTCGAGCGTTCCCCCGTAGTAGAGCGCGCGCTTTATGGCGTCCAGCAACTCGCCCGCCTCGGTGGCAAGGCCGATGGCCCCATGCAGGAGTTCGGGCGATACGGCGCCTTCCTCGTTGCCGTTCCCTATGTGAAACTGCCGGGACAAAGTGCGCAGGGCGTCGGACTGATAGCTGGGCAAGGAATGAGAGGACATGACGTTGCTGGTGTGGGATGAAACCGGAATGGGCGGCAGATCGGGCAGGTGCGGCGGCACAGCAAATGAAACAGGAAATCGGCGCGCTCAACGCACGCCGAGCAGAAGGTCGGTAAGCAGCTGGTCGATTTTTTCGTAGGCCAGGCCCCGGGAAGCCAACCGGGCCCGGTCGAAGGAGTGCTCCCGGAGGGCTTCCGCCGCCTGCCGGGAATAGCCGCCCGCATACGACGGGAATTCGGCGGAGGCCTGCTGCGCCTCGGCAAGCAGCCCCTGGATGGTCTCGTCTTCCGCAAACGCCTGCGCCTTCTCCTTCAGGATCAGGTAACTCCTCATGCACCCCCGCGCGAAGTCCCTGACCCCCTCGGCGTCTTCGGTACGATAGGCATGCGCGTCGAAATGGCGCGGGCCGTCGTAGCCGACCTTCTCCAGCAGCTTCACAAGGAAAAAGGCAGGCTTGAGGTTGTGCGCAGCGAACCGGAAATCCTGGTCGTAACGACCCGGATTCTGATCGTTCAGGTCGATATGGAACAGCTTGCCCGCATCCCACGCCTGCGCCACGGCATGCGTGAAATTCAGGCCGGCCATGTGTTCGTGGGCCACCTCGGGATTCACGCCCACCATGTCGGGGCGATCCAGCGTCCCGATGAATCCCAGCATGGCGCCCACCGTGGGAAAATAGATGTCGCCGCGCGGCTCGTTGGGTTTCGGCTCCAGCGCAAAGCGCAGGTCGTACCCCTGGTCCACCGCATATTCGCACAGGAAATTCAGGGCCTCCCGCATCCAGGCCAACGCGTCCACGGGGCTCTTCGTGGCGTCGGATTCGGTCCCTTCGCGCCCTCCCCAGAAGACATACGTCGTGGCCCCGCACTCTACGCCGAGGTCCATGGCGCGCATGGTCTTGTGGATAGCGTACGCCCGGACCGCCGGGTCGTTGGCGGTAAAGGCTCCGTCCCGGAAGGCCGGATCCGTGAACAGGTTCGTGGTGGCCATAGGCGCCTTCAGGCCCCGCTCGTCGAGAGCCTCCTTGAAGGATCGTACGATCTCGTCCTGTTCCCGGGCCGTCGCATCGATGGGCACCAGATCGTTGTCATGGAAATTGACCCCGTAGGCGCCCACATCGGCCAGCATGCGGACGATTTCGACGGGGGAGAACGGGGCGCGGACAGGTTCTCCGAACGGGTCCCGGCCCACGTTGCCGACGGTCCAGAGGCCGAACGTGAACTTGTCTTCAGGTTGCGGACGGTACGAATCGGACATATTTATTGACGAGAGGATTAATGGGAGCAGACGCTCGGAAAAATCCGTATTTCGAAAGGTACGCGCCAATAATATTCCGTTTTACCCGGTTTTTTCACTCTTTCTCCACCGGTTGTCCACGTATTTATCCACCGCTATGGGACGCGTGCCGTTTATGGGGAATGCATGTACGGGAAAAATATGGGGGCATGGTTCAACGTGCGCAATTTCCGGCGCGCAGACGTTTCTCGGGGGCTGCGCTGTCTGGTCATGCGATACGCATTTTCATACAACGTAAACGTGCGGCATGCTACCTGTTCGCAGGTGTGTCTCGGGCCCTACATTGTCTGAAAATGCGCCCCCCATGACCTTTTGAAAGGATGCGGAAGGTGTTGGGCTGGCAGAACCCCAGATTAACTCATCCGCTTCGGCATTCTATTGTCGTCAGGACCAGGGCCGATCTCCTCAACAGAAAAATAAACGGAATACCACGGCGCAAGCAGCGATAGCGCCAGTAACCACACCGAGAATACCCAGAACATCCTTGAAGCGTTGTCGGCGCGCCTCAATGACGAGATCGTCGTGGCTACCGTCAAGGAGGTCAACGAGATCGCGCAATGCTCTGAAAACTTCCATATACCGCGCTGTTTCCTGCGGGACCGACAAGTCTTCGGAGCGAGGCGCTGAAATCATGCCTTGCGCTTCGCGAATCAGTCGGGGAGCATCACGAATTTCCGGGACAATCTTACCGATAGCGATACGCTGGTGGTCCTCCTTGAAACCTTCGATCCGGTTGATAGCCGCACCAATACCCGCCTCTGCGGCCTCATACATTGCACGTTCACAGTGCGATATGGCCTCGCGGAGTTTCTCAATGTCTGCGATCTTTCCGTCGGGTCCAAGCGACTTTAAAAGATGATGCCCGGCATACCGCAGTTGATTGTGAGCGGGAAGTGCAACCGAACCGCGAAACTGCCAAACCTCACGAGCAAAAGAATCTGCCCTATCGTAGAGGTCGCCATACTACTAAGGTGTGGGATCGACGTTCTTAGGCATCGTCCCACCGGAAAGCCAAGGCGCGTTCACGCTCCGCGTCGAGTTCTTCCCGGGTGGCATATTTCCCTTGCTGCAAGAGAACGTTGCCGGAAGAATGCTTGGCAACGATCCGTCTATCGGATTCCTGGCGGGCCTTTTCCTGTTTTGCCAGACTTGGGGGCAAGGGCGTTAAAGTGAATACGTTTTTTAGAATTGCGAGAGGAGAGCGCATGGTGGTGCCTGATTGCATTTCAGGGATAGTCCCTGAGGCATAACATCGGGGCGCGTTGTGGATGGGAATCCCCAATGCTTGCACCATATTACGCAAATCCGCGAAAAAAATTCCGGAAATGAGCTTTTTGCCCCCCACCGATGCCCGAATCCGGATAACGGTTCACGGTTACAATGGTTGGGCGTAGGGTGTTTTTGTCAATAACGGAAATAACTTGCGTTCATGGAATTTTCACTGTTTGAGGATGTCGCCCACGCAATCAAGCGAAATCCCTGATCGCCCCTACTCTCCAAATCCAATTTCCGCCAGCACCGGCAGATGATCGGACGGGAAGCGGTCGTTGGCGGTCTTGTCGGCCAGGATGCGATGAGCGTACACGCGCACGCCGGCGCCGACGAAGATGTAGTCTATGCGATGGCCGGGCACAATGGCCTCGAAACCGTTCCAGGTGGACATCGGTCCTTCGTGGGGCTGCTCCGAAGCGTACAGGGCATCGGAAAGCGCATCCGTGAGCACAGCATACGGCGCACTATCCTCCCGCACATTGAAATCCCCCGTCAGCACGACGGGCAGACTTCCGGTCCCTTCGTCGTCCTGTTCTCCCGGCTGCGCCGTCGCCAGTTCGTCGAGGCGTTCGACAATCAGTTCCGCGCTGCGAGTCCGGGCCTCCGCGCCCCGGTGATCGAAATGCGTGTTGACCGCCAGAAACGCCTCGCTCGTCTGCCGGTCGCGCAGCACCGCCCAGGTTGCGATGCGCTCCAGCGCTGCATCCCATGACCGGCTTCCGGGAATATCCGGCGTTTCGGACAGCCAGAATTTGCCCCACCGCAGGGTATCCAGGCGGTCGCGCCGGTAGAAAATCGGGGCGAACTCTCCCTGTTCCATGCCGTCCTCGCGCCCCACGCCCAGCCATGCGTATTCGGGTAGCAGCGCTTGCAGATCGTCGATCTGCCCCTTCAGCGCCTCCTGAAGTCCCGCGACATTCACCGCTTGAGACCGGATCATCTCCGCAACGGCCTCCTTGCGATGCGGCCAGGCATCCTGCCCGTCTCCCGGGTTGTCGTACCGGATATTGAACGACAGAACGCGGAGCGTATCGCCTGCGGCCAACCCTTGGCCTGCGGGTTCGATGCCCGCGGCGGCAAGCGAGCCTGCCTTTGTCGAGGTGCTTGCAGGGGCTATTCCGGTCTCTGTCTTGCCTCCCGTAAGCACAAGACCCGTCAGACTCAGCAGGCTCATCAACAAGGAAAAAACGGGAAGGGTCATGGTGGCGTGGGGAAAGGTTTGGCGTGGCGGTGCGGGCCATTCCTTGATCGTGTGGGATGACATAATGTGGCGGAAGCCTATGCTGAGAGCGCTGGTTTTTCTGCGCCTTGTCGACCAGCTTGAACCGATAGGCCACATCCTACTCCATTGAATCACGCAAGGAACCCGAATCGCTCAGGTCCACGCCGGGCATGAGTCCGGTTCCGCGAAACAGCGGAAAACCGGCGCCAGCACCCCCCGCCATCCTTTCCTCAATCCGTTCCCGGATATCCGCCGCGACCTCAAGAACTTCCACAGGCGCGCGAACCGCTTCGCCGGTACGTTGGCGAAGGGCAACGATGAGGGGCAACAGCGCACTGGCTTTCATGATGTCTCTCGAAAATATCTCGACAAGGTCATGCGCCGAAGCGCTCAACAATTTCGTTGTCAACAAATTTGCTGAGTAATTTTCGATCAATGTAGATTACGCTATCCCAAAGCACCTCTGCAACCCGCCTTCCCCCAATACCCCCCACCCAACCAAAAATCACTGCCTCACCCCAACCTTTCCAAAACCTCCTTCCCTCTAATCGTCAACCGATACTTCTGATTCTTCGCCGTGGGCGATTCGGGATGCGTCATTTCCACCAGCCCGGCGGCCATGGCCGGGTGGAGGTAGTTTTGGCGAAAGGTAGGGCGATGCGACAACCCCATTGCCCCCATAAGCTCCACAGCGGATTTCGCCCCCGTCCCCAAGGCGGCAACCGGCTTGCCGTCGAGGATCGTGGAGATTTCTTCCTCGCTGAGGGTATTGCCTTCTATAGCCAGCGAGCCGCGAATCGTACGGATGCGATTGATTCGCCGCAGGCGCGGATCGCGCGAGACGCCCGCGGCCTCCGCCCGGCCGATCGCCTCGCCGATGCGTTCAACGAGGGAAAGAATGTCTGTTGTAATCGCGTATGGCGGCTTTTCGATCATAAGCGATAAAACGCAATCAGATCCTGGCTATCCGGCGGCTCGGGGCGATCTTCTCGACCGCATCGAGCAGCCGGTCCCGGGCCCAATAGTGATAGTCGAGCAGGGTGAGCAGTGCTTCCAGTGTCATATCGATTTAGGATACTCTGATTACGTCCTCAAAGCTCAGAGGCTGAGAGGGGTGCGCTGGCAAGGAATGACGAAGCAGTGTGGCAGGCGGACGGCAGGGTGCTAAATCAGGCCAGGTCGAAACGATCGAGATTCATCACCTTGTTCCACGCAGCTGCAAAGTCGCGCACAAACGCCTGCTGCGCATCGTCGCATGCGTAGACTTCCGCGATGGCGCGGAGCTGGGAATTCGAACCGAAGACGAGATCGACGGCGGCGCCTGTCCACTTGAGCTCGCCCGTTTCGCGATCGTGTCCCTCGAACAGGTGCTCGGACGCAGAGGACGCCTGCCACACCGTATTCATGTCGAGCAGGTTGACGAAGAAATCATTGGTCAACGCCCCGGGCCGCCTGGTAAAGACGCCGTGTTGGGACTGCCCGAAATTTGCGTTCAGGACACGCAAGCCGCCGACAAGCACCGTCATTTCGGGAGCGGTCAGGGTCAACAACTGTGCCCGATCCACCAACAACTCTGCGGCGGAGCGTTCGTGTCCGTTCCCGAGGTAGTTGCGGAACCCGTCTGCGGTCGGTTCCAGCACGGCAAACGAGTCCACGTCCGTTTGTTCCTGCACTGCGTCGGTGCGTCCCGGCAGGAAAGGAACCCGCACGTCGTGCCCGGCGCTCTTCGCAGCCAGTTCAACGGCCGCGCACCCGCCCAGAACGATCATGTCTGCGAGCGACACCTTCTTCCCGTCGGATTGCGCGCTGTCGAAGCCCTTCCGGATATCCTCCAGGACTCCCAGCACGGCCTCCAGCCGGGTCGGCTGATTCACTTCCCAGTCTTTCTGCGGCGCGAGGCGAATGCGCGCCCCGTTCGCCCCGCCGCGCTTGTCGCTGCCGCGGAACGTCGAAGCGGACGCCCAGGCGGTCGAAACCAGTTGGGAAATGGACAGTCCCGATTCGAGGATACGGCTCTTGAGCGCGGCGACGTCTTGCGCATCGATCAACGCATGATCGACGGCAGGCACAGGGTCTTGCCACAAGAGTTGCTCATCGGGAACCTCCGGGCCAAGGTACCGCGAGATCGGCCCCATGTCGCGGTGCGTCAGCTTGTACCACGCTCTGGCGAAGGCGTCCGCGAACTCGTCCGGGTTCTCGAGGAAATGTCTCGAAATCGGTTCGTAGATCGGGTCCGCCCTCAGGGCGAGGTCCGTTGTAAGCATGACGGGGACATGCTTCTTCGCCGGATCGTGGGCGTCCGGCACCGTGTTCGCGCCGCCGGAGTCCGCCGGAACCCATTGATGCGCCCCCGCTGGGCTCTTCGTCAGCTCCCACTCGTAGCCGAACAGGGTCTCGAAGAAGCTGTTGTCCCAGGTCACCGGGGTGGGCGTCCAGGCGCCTTCCAGCCCACTCGTAATCGCGTCGTTGGCCTTGCCGTTGCCGAAGCTGTTCTTCCAGCCGAGGCCCTGCTCCACGATAGCGGCGCCCTCGGGCTCGGGACCGACGTACTCGTCTTCACTGGCGGCGCCGTGGGTCTTGCCGAAGGTGTGCCCCCCGGCAATAAGGGCCACCGTCTCCTCGTCGTTCATCGCCATCCGACCGAACGTTTCCCGAATGTCCCTGCCGGCGGCAACCGGATCCGGCTCGCCGTTCGGGCCCTGCGGATTCACGTAGATGAGGCCCATCTGAACCGCGCCGAGGGGGTTTGCGAGCTCCCTGTCGCCGCTGTAGCGCTCGTCGCCCAACCACTCGGTTTCAGGCCCCCAGTAGATGTCCTCTTCAGGCTCCCAGACATCCTCGCGCCCCCCGGCGAAACCGAACGTCTCGAGCCCCATCGACTCCAGGGCGCAGTTGCCCGCAAGGATCATCAGGTCGGCCCACGAGATCTTCCGACCATACTTCTGTTTGATCGGCCAGAGCAACCGGCGCGCCTTGTCGAGATTCGCGTTGTCGGGCCAACTGTTGAGGGGAGCGAAACGTTGCGTACCGGAGGCGCCGCCGCCCCGGCCGTCGTGGATGCGGTACGTGCCCGCACTGTGCCAGGCCATCCGGATCAACAGCGGCCCGTAATGGCCGTAGTCGGCAGGCCACCACTCCTGCGACGTCGTCATTACCGCCTCGATGTCCTTCTTCACGGCGTCCAGGTCCAATGTCTCGAACTCCTCGGCGTAGTTGAACTTCCCGCCCATGGGATCGGACAACGGGGAGTTCTGGTGGAGCATCTTCAGGTTCAGCTGATCCGGCCACCAATGGTGGTTCGCGGTCGAGCCCATCGCGGTGTGTCCGTGACCTAGGACCGGACACTTGCCATTGGTCGCCATCTTGTCCTCAGTCATGTCGTGCATGTTCTGCAACCCTTTCTGTTCTTGTTTTGTCCGTTCTTTTTTCGTCCGCGAGCCCATAGCGACAGCCGGGGCAGTACCCCCGATCTATCCCGGTTTTTCGTGTGTCTACGTCGGGTTATGCCTCTTTCGCGAGCGGTTTGCGTCCGAAGAATACGCTGCGGGCAATTGGCTTTCAAGACGCTGGCGGAGACGCTAGAGGCGATTCGGTTTAATTGGACAGATTTCTGCGTCATTTCACACCGCCTCCCGTACCTGCCTCCTGCATCGCACGCCATGCCACCAATAATTGCACCAATAATTGCCCCGGATAATTGCACCGCGTGCAATTGTGTCAATAACTGCGCGCATAATTGCACGGAGGCGTATCCTGCGCAATTCGCACTTTCAAAATTTCCCTCCCCACCAGGTTACATCTCCCCATTCAGCGTGTCTATATACGCATGAGGACGCCCCTTTGCATCATTGCCCCGCTGGCGCGTACGACCATGCGACCATTCGCCACCCCGTCGCTACGGTCGGCCCTGCTCCTTGCCGCCCTGCTGACGCTTGCCGTCGCCACGCCCGCCGCCGGGCAGATGGTTGCCGACACGACGTTCAGTTGGCGGGGATACCGCAACGTTTCGACCTGCCGCGTGCGCATCTACCGCTCGGCCCCAAAGGCCGCGCGCCCCATGACCGTAGTCCTCGACGAACTCGCCGAGAACCGGGGCCGGTCCACGCTCGACGATGCGCCGCATCTTGCAGAAATGCTGTCGCGGAGTTTTCCCGTACGACCGGACTCGGCCTTCTGGATTTTCCACTGGGGATCGTTCAGTTTCGCCGGGGCGGCGCCGGAGAAAAAAGAAGTCTATCTCCGCGCCACGTTCCGCCGAGGCAAAAGCGGGGCACTGGGACCGCCCTCCTGGCGCGTTATCGACCGGACCACCGTGAGCGAATACACGGACAGGGCCTATAGGTGACGATGGACAGGGCTTCGTACAAAAACATGGCTTTTCCTGGCGCCGCCTCGTCAACCGTCGTCCGTATGGGGCCAAGCGACAACCTTGCGCAAGGCTCTGTGGTCGCGCACTTTCACGTAACGCAGAGCCCGAGAAACGCCTGCGAATCGGTAGAATGCCGCAGTTTACGTTGCGTGCAAATGCGCGTCACAGGGCTATACGACAAACCCGGCGGCTTACTCCCTCACGGCCCCAGCCGATCCGCCTTCCACACACCCGTCTCGTCGAGCCGGTACGCCAGGCGATCATGCAGGCGATTCGAGCGGCCTTGCCAGAACTCCATCGCGTGAGGCCGAAGGAGATACCCACCCCATTCTTCGGGGCAGGGCACATCGCGCCCTTCGTACTTCTTACGCGCCGCTTCCACGGCGGCAAGCAGGGCTGCCCGGTCTGCAAGAGGACGACTCTGCGAGGAAGCCACTGCAGCCAGTTGACTCTCTCGCGGCCTCGATGCGAAATACGCCTTCGAGATAGCCCGATCCGTTCGTTCCGTCCGCCCCTCGACACGCACCTGCCGGTCCAGTTCGTCCCACCAGAACGTCAACGACGCCCACGGATTTGCCTCCAGGTCGCGCGCCTTTCGGCTGCCGTAATTCGTGTAGAAGACGAAGCCCTGCCGGTCATACCCTTTCAGAAGCACAATACGCCCGGAAGGACGACCCTGGGCATCGACCGTGCCGAGCGACATCGCGTTCGGATCGCGGCTCTTTGCATGCGCAGCCTGCACCGCCTCCCCGAACCATGCGCCGAACAACGCCATCGGGTCGTTATCGACCGCATCGAAGTTGTCCCCACGATATTCGCGCCTCAGCCCGCTTACATCCATTTTCCCGAATCTTGTATGATTAGACGTGTAAACCCGGATCCCTGGCCGCCCCGAACGTTAAATAGGATACTCTGATTAAGTCCGCGAAGTTCAGAGACTGAGAGGGGCGCCCGCGCTACGTTTTTCCCGGTCATTCTGCGCACCGTATCCGCCACGCACTTCGATAGTGCATACTACGCCCGATGCGTCTTCCCTATTTTCTGGCGCGCCGCTTCGTTGCGGGAGAATCGTTCCGGGAAGCACTTCCCGTTATTCGCGCCCTGAACCGAAAGGGTCTGAGCGTCACTCTCGACCTGCTGGGCGAACACGTCACAAAACGCAAGGTCGCCGAGACAAGCCGGGACGACTACATACGGCTTGTCCGCATCATTGCCAGGGAACGCGACCGGCGCGCCATGCAGGCCGGCATATCCATCAAATTGTCGATGATCGGGCAGAAAATCGACGAAGACTACTGCCTGCAAAACCTGCACCTGTTGCTCGCGGCGGCAAAAGAGTGCAATGTGTTCATCCGCCTCGACATGGAAGGCAGCGACACGACGGCGTCCACACTATCCCTCTTTGAGGAAACTTTCCCCGAATACCCCGATCATGTGGGGATCGTGCTGCAAGCGTACCTGAAACGCACGGAGCGGGATGTGGAACGCATGTGCGCCCTGAAAGCGCAGGTCCGGCTGTGCAAAGGGGCCTACAAGGAACCTTCGGAAATCGCCTGGCGGAACATGGACATTATCCGCGAGCGCTTCATGGCCTGTGCGCACGAACTCATCGCACACGGGCGGTATCCCGGCATCGCCACGCACGACGACCGACTGATTTCCGCCACAAAAATCTTTGTCGCGAATCGCGGCATAGTCCGGGACCGGTTCGAATTTCAGATGCTCTATGGCATACGCCCGCAGACCCAGGAACAGATTGTAAACGAGGGGTACGGCATGAGAGTCTACGTACCCTTCGGCACGCAATGGGCGCCGTATTTCGCTCGGCGGCTGCACGAACGGAAAGAAAACGTGTGGTTTGTACTGCGGAATCTTGTCCGCACATAGAAATGCAGAGCGTACGGGTACGCTTACCCGCTTCGCCGGACCCGATCAGCGGACCCGCAGCCGCTGCCCCGATTTGACCGCGTCGGACGTCAACCCGTTCATGGCCTTGATCCGGTCGATGCGCACGCCGTATTTCCGGGAGATGGTCCAAAGACTCTCGCCGCGCGTCACGGTGTGATACTCGGGTCCTTCCGCACCGCCTCCCGGCGAAGCGCCCTCTCCGAACGACCCGTTTCCACCGCCGCCCAAGGCGCCGTCCGGCGCATCCCCGGAAAGCCCGGTTGCTTCCGTAAGACTTGTCGGTTTTTCCTCCGTCGAGGTGAGTTCGTTCGAGACGGATACCACACCCGGTACGCGCGCCGCCACCTCGGCAGCACGCGCGCGCTGCGCCCAGGTATCCACATGACCGTGCAGGATAACGTGCCCGGCTACCGCTTCCGGGTCGAACCTATGCGCCCGCAGATCGCGCGTATCCACGAGCGCAAGGTGCACCTTGGCGGCCAGCGAAGCATCGCGTATTTTTCCGGCGACCGACCGGCTTCGGTCTGCATAACGTTCTATCGAAGACACCCCCGTGACGCCATCGGCGCTCGCATCCATCGTCGTTTCAGGCATCTCGCCCACGTCGACAGCGCCTTCAACACCGGATGCCGACGCAAGCGCCTCTTCTTCCGGCGCCGGATTGCTTGTGCAACCGGACGAAAACAACAAACCGCAGCACAGCGCACCGAGAACGACCCTTCCCGGCGCTAAGTAATTCGGGCTTGCCCAGGACATCTTACGCATGCTTCCGCACGTCTCCGGAAGTCTCGGCATGTTTCGCAAACCAGCGCTCCGCATCGATCGCCGCCATACACCCTGTGCCGGCGGCCGTGACCGCCTGCCGGTACACATGATCCTGCGCATCGCCGCATGCGAACACGCCGGGGATATTCGTATACGTGGATTTGCCTTCCGTCAGGATATACCCCTGGGAATCCATATCGAGCCACCCCTTGAAAACCTGTGTATTAGGCGTATGCCCGATGGCCACGAAGAATCCGCCCACCGCCAGTTCGGAGACAGCGCCCGTTTCCCTGTTGCGCAAGGCGAGGCCTGTCACCTCGTCGTCGCCCAGTACATCCTCCACCACCGTGTTCCAGATAAACTCGATCTTTTCGTTTGCGAACGCCCGGTCCTGCATGATCTTCGAGGCGCGCAGGCAGCCCCGGCGATGAATGACGTATACCTTCGACGCAAAGCGGGTCAGAAACAGGGCTTCTTCCATCGCGGAGTCGCCGCCGCCGGCGACGGCCACCACCACATTGCGGAAAAACGCCCCGTCACAGGTTGCGCAGGCCGACACGCCGCGTCCCAGCAGACGTTTCTCGTTTTCGAGACCCAGATACCGTGCGGAAGCTCCCGTGGATACGATAACCGTTTCCGCCAGTATGGGCACTTCCCCATCCACAAGCAACCGGAACGGACGCTGCGAAAGATCCACCGCGTTCACCGTGCCGTAGCGAAGATCGGCCCCGAATCGGGTGGCCTGCCCGTCGAAGAGTTGCATCATGTCGGGCCCCAACACGCCCTCGGGGAATCCCGGATAATTCTCCACATCCGTCGTGGTCATCAACTGGCCGCCGGGCTCGGGCCCCTGAAACACGACCGGTTCGAGATTCGCACGGGCCGCATACAGAGCGGCGGTCAGCCCGGCGGGTCCCGTTCCGACAATCACAACGTTCCGGAACTCCGCCCCGGAAAAATCGATCCCGTCGAAAGCGGAGATATCCGGTGCGGCGCGCTCGGTCATGGAGAAAAGAGTGATCGGAGCGATCAGGAAAAGGAAAAAGACACAGGGCCGTCAGACAGCTTGCGCAGCAAGCGCATCAAGCCGGTCAACCATATCCTTTTTGGGAGAAACCCCGACCAGTTGATCCGCAACCTGCCCGTCCTTGAAAAAAAGCAGGGTCGGAATCGATCGGATTCCGTACTGCATCGGCGTCTCCGTATTGTGATCGACATCCATCTTGACCACCTTCGCGCGTCCGGAAAATTCCCCGGCCAGTTCCTCGACTATCGGGGCAATCATACGGCACGGCCCGCACCAGGCGGCCCAGAAATCCACGAGCACCGGCACGTCGGAGTCGAGCACTTCCTCCTTGAAACTGCTGTCCGTAACCGCCAGTGCGTTATGCGTATCCATGTTTTTTCTCCGGAAATTGGGGCGTAATCAGGGATTCTTTCGTCGGCGCAATCCCGGGCGCGCGTTGCACAGCATATAACAGAAAAAGGGGGCGTTGGTTTCCCTGTTCCGCCGCGGCGCCTACTGGTTCATATAGCTGGGGATAGCGTGTTCGTACGAACGGCGAAGGTCTTCCGGGGGCAGGTCGACAACCGGCTCACCGTCCAGAAGAATCGTCAGATTGCCGGGGCGCACAACGCCCAGTCGCGTAAGGCGAACGGGAGCTGCCTCGACGGCGTGTTCGATCTCGACGGCTCGTTCCGCCAACGCACTGAACACGATGCGGGATTGCGCCTCGCCGAACAACACCGCGTCCCGTCTCATCCCCGGCGCAACCAGATCGATCTCCACGCCAGATGCTTCCGTATGAAGCACACACTCGGCCAGCGCCACGGCCAGTCCTCCGTCGGAAACGTCGTGCGCGCTGCGCACGAGGCCCGCCTTGACAAGGCGTAGCATCGCCTCCTGCACCGCCGCTTCTTCCTCCAGCAGCATATACGGGGCGCCGCCCCGCACCAGCCCGTGCCGGCGCGCCAGATACTCGGAGCCATTGATGTCTTCCCGGTGCGCCCAGTCTGCCGGGCTAAGCAGATACACCACATCGCCGGTCTCCCGGAACGGCACGGTAACGATGCCGGTCTCGATATCCTCCACGATGCCCAGCATGCCGATCGTCGGGGTAGGGTAGACGGCGCTTTCCGGATTTTCGTTGTAGAAGGACACATTGCCGCCTGTCACCGGCGTGCCGAAGGTCCGGCAGGCGTCGCCCATGCCCCCGACCGCCTCCGTAAAAGCCCAGTAGACCTCCGGCTTGTACGGATTGCCGAAATTAAGACAGTTCGTGATAGCCACCGGGTTGCCCCCGGCGCACACCACGTTCCGGGCCGCCTCCGCCACGGCGATGCGTCCACCCTGACGCGGGTCGAGATACACATACCGTCCGTTACAGTCGGTCTTTACGGCCAGTCCCTTGTTCGTGCCCTTGATACGCACCACAGCAGCGTCGCTCGGCCCCGGGCCCGCCAGCGTGTTTGTCCGAACCATCGTATCGTACTGCTCGAACACCCAGCGTTTCGAGGCGATATTCGGAGAGCCGAGCAGGTCGAGCAACACCGCGCCGGCGTCTGTCGCCGGCACATCGGGCACGTCGGCAAGGTCCAGCGCGATATCGTCGAGCCGGGCCGGACGGCGCGTTTTCCGGTGGTACACAGGCGCTCCGCCTCCCAGCACGAGATGATCGGCTTCCACGTCCGCAACCAGCGCGCCTCGCCAGAAAATCTTTACGCGGGGTTCGCGAACGACCTCTCCTATACATTCCGCATGCAGGTCCCATTTGCGGAAAATGGCCTCGACCTCATCCTCACGGCCTTGCTCGCACACGAGCAGCATCCGTTCCTGGCTCTCCGAAAGCATAATCTCGTAGGGAGTCATCCCCGCTTCCCGCTGCGGCACCTTGTCCACATGAACAATCATGCCGCACTTGCCCTTCGCGCTCATTTCGCAGGAAGAACAGGTAAGCCCGGCGGCCCCCATATCCTGAATACCCACGATCGCGCCGCTGGCGATGGCCTCCAGCGTGGCTTCCAGCAAAAGCTTTTCGGTGAATGGGTCGCCCACCTGGACGCTGGGGCGCTTCGCCTCGCTCCCTTCCGCAATTTCCTCGGAGGCGAAAGTAGCGCCATGAATACCGTCCCGTCCGGTCGAGGACCCTACGATATACACCAGATTCCCCGCACCCTCGGCAATGGCCGAAGCGGTTTGTCCGATTTTCGCTACCCCCACGCTCATAGCGTTGACAAGAGGATTCCCCTCATAGGACGGATCGAAATACACCTCGCCGGCCACGGTGGGCACGCCGAAGGAATTGCCGTAGTCCCCGATTCCGCGCACCACGCCGTCGAAGAGATAGCGCACGCGGGGGTTGTCCAGCGCACCGAACCGGAGTGAATTGAGCGAACAGATGGGGCGGGCGCCCATCGTGAAGATGTCGCGCTGGATGCCGCCCACACCGGTAGCGGCCCCCTGATAGGGCTCCACCGCCGACGGATGATTATGCGATTCGATTTTGAACGCGACCGCAAGACCGTCTCCGATATCGACGAGACCGGCGTTTTCTTCTCCGGCTTCCGCGAGAAGCGCTTCGCCCTCGCGAGGCAGCGTCTTCAGCAGAGCAATGGAGTTCTTGTAGGAACAGTGTTCGCTCCACATGACGGAATAAATACCCAACTCGACGAAGGTTGGCGTACGACCGAGTCTGTCGAGGATCCATCCATATTCCTCGTCCGTCAATCCATGATCCCGGGCCATCTCTATGGTGACTTCCGGGGTTGCATCCGGCTGATCCGGCCTTGTTTCCGCCATACTTGCATGAATCGGTAATACGTCTCTGCTATGCCCGTGGAAATATAGCCCGCAGGCGACCGGTTTCATATGGAGAAATCGTTACTTCAACGTAATATCAGGATACGCTGATCAAAACCGCTTCGATCGGCGCTTTGCGGACTTAATCAGCGTATCCTGTGCATTATTCGTTATTTCCCGATTCCTTGGTATACTGTATACATACGGTATACTGGAATGCGAACAGGTCCCGAGGCAACCCGGCAACCCCATGCTGAAGATTATCCCGAACATCCCGGTGGCAGATCTTGAACGCTCCGTCGAGTTTTATCTGGATGTTCTCGGCTTCGAGATGGTCAACATACGGGGACGCGGCGAAATGGCGCGGGCGCACCTGCACAGAGGCGGGGCAGAAATCATTTTCCGTTCCTGCGACCCGGAGGCGCCGCTCCCGTTTCCCGACCCGTTCCTGACGAACCAGGTCATCCTGCACATTCAGGTGAACGACATTCTCGCCTTGTACGACCGTATCAGGGAGAGCCGGGTGAAAGTGGTGCAAGCGCTCGAGCCCACGCTGTTCGGGGCTGCCCAATTCATGATTCGCGACATCGACGGGCGCATCATTTCCTTCGACCAACCGGGAAACGTGCAGGGATAGGCCCTGCGTGAATACGCACGTACAAGGGGTGTGCCCGGACGGATGCGCTATGGCGCAGATTTCCTCCCGCTACCCGATGTGCATCTGCAATTCCTCGCGCCGGTGTTTCTGGCGCAGCTTGCGAAGAGCTTTTTCCTTGATCTGACGAACGCGCTCGCGGGTCAGGTCGAAGCGCTGGCCTATTTCTTCGAGCGTCAGGGGATGCTCGCGCCCGATCCCGAAATAAAGGCGGGTGATCTCCGCTTCACGTTCCTGCAACAGCCCCAGCGCACATTCGATATCGATTTTTATGGACTCTTCCAGAAGGGTTTCGTCCGGGGAAATATCTTCGTCGTCAGAAAATATATCCAGTAAACTATTGTCGTCGTCCTCATTGAACGGTGCATCCATCGAAAGGTGACGCCCCGTATGCTGCATGGCCTCGCGAACCTTGTGGACGTCGATTTCGAGCTCCTCGGCCAATTCCTCGATGTTGGGCGCTCGTTCGTGCTCCTGCGAAAGCCGGGCACTGGTCTTGCGAATCTTCGAGATCGTACCGATACGGTTCAGCGGCAATCGCACTACGCGGCTTTGTTCGGCCAGGGCTTGCAAAATAGCCTGGCGAATCCACCAGACAGCATAGGAGATAAACTTGAATCCGCGGGTCTCGTCGAACCGCTGAGCCGCCTTGATAAGCCCGTAATTACCTTCGTTGATCAGGTCGGCGAGGGACAATCCCTGCCCTTGATATTTTTTGGCCACGGAGACCACGAAGCGCAGATTCGCACGGGTCAGTTTGTGCAATGCGTCCTGATCTCCACCATGGATGCGCTGGGCCAGATATACCTCTTCATCCGGTTCAAGAAGCGGGATGCAACCGATCTCCTGGAGATACTGGTCCAGCATCCGCTGCTGACGGGGGACATACATAGGTCAAGCCGGGGTTGTAGCGGTAGTGCGGAATGGTTTGCCGTTTACTTGAAAAAACCTGGACAAAGCGCCCTGTGCGCCACAAGGCCGGAAAAGCATTGGCCCTCCTGACGTCCTATCGTATCGAGTCGGCTACAATCCATGCCTGCAAACAAAAAAAGTTCCGGATACTCCCCGATTTCGATGCGAAAGACGCATTCGTTACAAGATGCGTATAGCATTGAATACGGAAATCCTACCGGCGTTCCCTGGCGTGGGTTTCCGATGAATTAAGGACACTCTGATCAAATCCACTTCGCTCAGCACTTCACTTTCGTGCGTAAAGGATGTCACGATTCCATTGTTGAAATCATCAACGCTGTGGATGCGGGGCAATGCGGCGTGAAGCGCCCTTCGGGAGGCAGAGAGGAGCACGCTGGCCGTGTCATTCCTCATTGTGTGGGGCCTGCCACACTGCTTCGTCATTCCTTGCCAGCGCACTCCTTTCAGCCTCTGAGCTTTGCGGACTTAATCGGAGTGTCCTTGAGCAAAGCAATCACGGCGTCGGCGATCTCGCGATGCTCGCACATGCGCGGCACTTTGGTTTGACCGCTCACCTGCTTCCGCGTTTCCCGGAGCCACGCATGAAACGTACCGGGAGGCAGCGCCAATACCTCGGGCCGCTCGAACGCCCGTGCTTCGCGGCGAATCCGGTAATGCCGGTTAAACTCGTTGAGGTAATCGTCTATTTCGCTCGAAAAACGATCCATGCTGTCCGGCGCCCGTTCGAATTCCACCAGCCACTGGTGGGACGGGGAGCGGTCCGTTGCCGGGGGATTCGGAGCAACATGAAAATCACGCACCTGCGCACCCGTACGCTCGCAGGCAACGCGCAACGCATGGCGGGCTTCCTCGCTGAAAACGGCCTCTCCGTACTTGTCTATCATCTCGTTCGTACGCCCCGCCACAAAGATTTTATGCGGAGAGGTATCCGTAAAACGCACGATATCCCCGACAGGGTAACCCCAGAGTCCGCTGCATGTGGAAACGAAAAGTCCGTACCGCACATCGGTTTCCACCTCGCCGACCGTATATCGACGCGCATTCGGATTATCGATCTCGTCCATCCGGACAAATTCGAAAAACACGCCGTTGTCGAGGTGCAGGAGCATGGCCGGATCGCTCGCGTCGTCCTGAAAGGAAAAAAATCCTTCCGAGGCGCCATACACCTCCAGAAACTGTAGTTTCGGCAAGGCGATCTTTTCCCGGAGCAATTCCCGATAGGAACTCAGCGCTACGCCCCCCGCAATGAATACCCGCAACCGGGGCCATACGTCGGCGACCGTTTTGGCGTCGGAACCGAACCGCTCCCGATGCTGCCGGATGAGTTCGTCGAAAAAAACCATAGACCATGATGGGACCATAATCAGACACCGCACGTCCATGCCTACGGTCCGTCGGGCGACCGCACGCAACTTTTCTTCCCAATTCGGCAGAAAGGCTAATTCGTTGGGGACAGCCTGAAGAATATGCCGGTACAAAAAAGGCACATGTGCCGCCTGAAGCCCACTCACCTCTCCAATCTTCATGCCGGGATAAGCCGGATCCTCTTCAATGCGACCGGGAAGCGCAACATGCTTGCCCAGCAGGTACCCGACATTGCCCGTCCGGGCCAAATACGTCATCCCGACAGAAAGCGTGAAGCGGCGATTCGCGGCAAGCATTTCCGGACTCACCGGGATGATCTTGCCGGTGGATGTCGTCCCGCTCGATACCGCGAAGTGCCGGAACGCGCCAGGCCATATAACATCTTGCGCTCCGCCCCGGATACGACGTATGTCCTCCTCGAAGTCGCCGTAGGTGTGGAGCGGAACGCGGGCCCGATACGCTGCAACCACATCCCGGGTGCGGGCGATCTCCCCGAACCCGTACCGGCGGCCCCACTCCGTACCGGCGGCCTGCTGCAAGAGGCTTCGCAACAGGGTATGCTGCACATGCACCGGGTCCTTTAAAAACCCTTCCACTTTCGCGAGCGTTCGTGAGGGAAGCCGAACCGCCGGTTTTGCAGCGGCATTTGGAGAATGGTGTACATCGGCACCGATTGCGCCGGACCAGGTAAACATACTAAGACAACGTCCGAAACAGGTCTTTATGTCCGAAATATCCTCCGCAAAAACGATATTCGACCCCGATGCGTTCCTTTTGCGCATACGCGGGCATACGCTGGACTGCATGCCAGGGACGGCCTCCGGGGCACGTGTCATGGGCATTCTGAACGTAACCCCGGATTCGTTTTCGGACGGCGGAGCGTACACCTCCGTACCGGCGGCGTTGCGCCGCGTCGAGAAAATGCTCGACGAAGGCGCTTCGCTCATCGACATAGGCGGGGAATCGTCCCGTCCGCGCGGCACTGTGTATGGCGAAGGGGCCTCCGCCGTTCCGATTCGCGAAGAAATAGATCGGGTGCTTCCTGTCGTGGAAGCCGTGGTCGAGCGCTTTCCCGAAGCTATTCTTTCCATCGACACCTGGAAGCCGGAAGTGGCGGAGGCGGCACTCGCAGCGGGGGCGCACATCATTAACGATGTCACCGGACTTCGATATACCGGGGAAACGGCAACCGTAGCAGCCGGGTACAATGCCCCGCTCGTCATCATGCACTCGATCGGTAAACCGGGCGCTATGCCGGCCCGACACGAGTATGCGGATGTCGTGCGCGAAGTCACGGCTTCGTTGGCCGCCAGCGTGGAACGAGCGGAAAGGGCGGGAGTGCGGCACATTGTGGTCGATCCCGGTTTCGGTTTCGGAAAACGCCACGAAGAAAACTTGCAACTGCTTGGTGCGGTGGGAGATATATTGGAAATGGGCCGCCCGGTCATGATCGGCGTATCGCGGAAAAGCGCTATCGGGGCAATCCTCGGCACACCCGATGATCCCGCCCCGGTCGGGAAACGGCTTTTCGGATCCCTGGGCGCCACGGCGGTCGGGGTCCTGCGCGGCGCCTCCATCGTACGCACCCACGACGTACGGCCTACCGTGGAATTGCTCAAGGGCATGGGCGCTGCCCTGTATGCATAAGCAACACCGGAATACGATAACATCGTGCAGATAACCGATTGGGTCATACCGCTTCGTATCGTCGATTTCGTCGAAATCGCAGCGGTGTCGTACATCCTGTACAAGCTCTACCGATTCATGCGGGGTACGATCGCCTTGCAGATATTGATCGGACTTATTGCGCTGTACGTCGTGCAGGTGATCGTGACGGCGGTAGATATGACCATGCTCCCGGCCCTTTTTTCGTCGATCGGCGAGGTGGCCGTGCTGGCGGTCATCATTCTGTTTCAGCCGGAAATACGGCGCGTACTGCTCTTGCTGGGGCGTAATCCGCTGATAAGACGCTTCGTCCGTTCGCCCGCACAGGAAAAAACGATACTGGAAGTCATTGCCGCCGTGGAGAAAATGAGCAAGGACCGCGTCGGCGCATTGATCGCATTCGAACGCTCCTCGGGCCTGCGGAACTACACCGAAACAGGCATTGGGATTGAGGGAAATATCTCGCGCGACTTGCTGGTCACTATCTTTCAGGGACAAAATCCCCTCCATGACGGCGCCGTCGTCATAAGCGGTCGCCGCGTGGAAGCTGCACGATGCATCTTGCCGGTTTCGAGCAACATAAAACCGGGTACGCCCATGGGGTTGCGTCATCGTGCAGCCATTGGCCTTTCCGAACAGACGGATGCTTTCGTCATCGTCGTTTCCGAGGAAACGGGCGCCATTTCCGTATCGGTGGATGGCGAATTGCGACAAAACCTGTCCGCCAACGACCTGCGGACAAGCCTCGCCGAGGCGTTTACCCAGAGCCCCGAGCATGAACCAGCCCCTGTCGAGACGTAATCATGCTACTTGACGGCGTATTCGACCGGCGACGGCAGCGGCTTGTAGATCAGATGCGGGAGAACGGTATTACCGACGAGCGCGTGCTGGCCGCCATCGGCTCCGTGCATCGGCACCTGTTTGTGGAAGGGGCGTTCAGGCCGCGCGCCTACGAAGACGAGGCGCTGCCGATCGGCATGAAGCAAACAATATCGCAGCCTTTTACGGTAGCGTATCAGACCATGCTGCTGAATCCGCATCCGGGAGATCGAATTCTCGAAGTCGGCACCGGAAGCGGGTATCAGGCGGCCGTACTCTGTGAAATGGGCGCCCGCGTATTTTCCATCGAGCGCCACAGGCCGCTGCTGATCCGTACGCGCAGCATTCTTGAACCGCTCGGGTACCGGGTCGTGCTCAGAACCGGGGACGGCACCCTGGGATGGGCATCCAAGGCTCCTTTCGATGGCATTGTGGTCACTGCCGGGGCATCGGAAGCGCCGGAAGCACTCCTGCGACAACTTCGCATCGAAGGAGAAGACGACAAGCCGGCCGGGCGGCTGGTAATACCTGTAGGCGACCGCCGCACGCAGACCATGAATCTGTACAGGCGTCTCGGCGAAGACCATTACGAGCGGACGACCAGCAGGAGTTTCAAGTTCGTCCCGCTGATCGGAAAGCAGGGAGGGCTGTAGGATACTCTGACTAAAACCGCTTCGCTCAGCACTTCACGTTTGCACGTGAAGCGCCCTTCGGGAGGCTGCGAGGGGCACGCTAGCTGCGTCATTTCTCATTATGTGGGGCCTGCCACATTGCTTCGTCATTCCTTGCCAGCGCACCCCTCGCAAGCCTCTGAACTTCGCGGACTCAATCAGAGTATCCTATAGGCCTACTCGACGATGGTGCACATGCCGCTGTCGAAGGCCTCCCGAAGCGCTTCCGTGGCTTCCTTGCGAAGGGCTTCCGAACTGGCATTGCCCTCATGCAGCAAGGCGATGCCTATGCTCACTCCATCTTCCAGCAGCCCGGAATAACCGGGCATATCCTGCTGGAGCCTGATCGCCCACTGCTCCACGGCTACAGCCTCTTCCCTGAAGAACACGCCGAACATAAGTTCGCCGAACCGTTCGACGCGAGCGCCCTGGACGGTCTCTCTTAGCCTCTGCACCAACAAGCTCTCGGCTTGCATGACCACCCGCTTGCCTCCTTCGTCGGCGACCTCCTCGGCGCGATTCAAGTAAACGAGAGCCAGTGCAAGGGGTGTGCCCCGATCACGCGCCTGCGATATCTCTTCGTCGATGATTTCACTGCGCAGACGAACGTCTTCTTTCGATTCCTGCAACAGTTCGTCGCATATCCCCATCTCGAGAATGTTGCCCAGGAGATGGGCAAAATGAGTAGACAATGCCTGTTTCTCCTCGGAATCGAGTATGTGTTCCCGCATCGCATCGGCAAGCAGCACGTATTGGGCCAGCGACGAAGGAACCGGTACCGGTAAAAGAACCACTTCCTTCACCGCAACCCGTTGCCGGTAATATCCACACACATTCCCTGAAAGTTGGTCTTCGGATGCACGGAGCACATGCACCCCCGGCCGCCGATGCTCCCATTGCAAGAGAGGCGTTTTCGATATAAAAAGACCGTTACCGCGGGCGTTGCCGTTGAGGCTGACGATAGCCTCGATATGGTATTGCGGCGCTCTCTTCGGCTGCCTCAACAAACAAACCGTATTGGCCTGGGCAATGGCGCGGTACGCCTGCAAATAGGGAAGGAGCACCTCGCGCAGCGATTTGTGCACCGACTCGTTGACGGATATCCGAACGCTCTGAGGCTGTTCCTGAATAGAAAAATCCAGGGCGCCCTGCACAGGTGCGTCGATAGCGTTTCCGGTCGTCTTCGGAGCGCCGTTCGTCCCGGACGCCATCGACCCATTCGACCCATTTCCCGAAACGGCCACCGCCGGAGAACCTGCTTCATTCTCTCCGGGTCCGTTGGCCGAACCTTTCGGACGAATTTCCAGAATACCCAGCGAAGCAAGAGCTTTTTGCTTGTCTTCTTCTGAAGTATCGGCTGTAATATCGGGCAGGGGTTCCGGCTTCTCCATATACCTGTTGCGCCGCCGATGTCGACGCACGACATAAACTATCGCCATACTCAAGGCGATGCTCAGTGAAGCGCCGGCCGCTACAAATAATAAAGGTTGTTCAATGACCAACGCCAGCACGGCGGCCACCACCGCCACGATGACAAAAAGAATACGGAACATATCCTGTCATATACCGCCAGTGAACGGGGAATGAAAACGAGACAGATACGGCACCGTATTGGGTGGAAACAGCATGCCGTAAGTAATCTACGAAACCGTATAGATAATATCAACAAGTCTTAAGGATACTCTGATCAAAACCGCTTCGACCGGCGCTTCACGTTCGTGCGTATTAGGGATACCGTAATTGCATCGTCGGAATCAGCGGGAAACACTGTGGATTCCGGGCAGTGCGGGCGCGACGCGCCCTTCGGGAGGCTGCGAGGGGTACGCTGGCCGTGTAATCGACGTCAGGGAAAAGCATGCCGCCGCTTAATTGCTAATGCAATGCTATGTTTCCTATCACCTTGCGAAATGCAAAGCGAGAACCAATCCATCCAAGCACAATGCCGCATGCCGTCAATCCACCGAACGCGAAAAGAAGGGAGGTATTCGACAACGTGCTCGTTTGCGGGAGATAACTCTGAGCAAGCACATGTAAACCCGAGAGTACGAGAGCGGCAAGAGTTCCGGACACGATACCCTGCACCACGCCTTCCACCACAAACGGCCGGCGAATAAAGCGCTCCGTAGCGCCAACCAGTTTCATGGTGCGAATGAGTAGGCGGCGAGCATACATGGTGAAGCGAATCGTGTTGGCGACCAGAAATATGGAAGTCAGTACGACAATACCCGCGATCACCATGCCGATCATGGTCAGGAGACGTAGATTTTCCTGCACTTTAGCGAGCAGAGCACGGTTAAAAATCACTTCGTCCACATGATCCCACGAATTGAATTCTTCGGTGAGCGCCGCAAGACTATCCGGATGCACATATGCAGGCAACACGCGAACCTTGATGGAGGCCGGAAGAAAAGGCGCATCCAGAAATACATCGGCGCCTTCTCCGAATTCTTCCCGGAAAACAATCCGGGCATCGCTTTGGGACACAAATTCGGTCTCGGCAACGCCCCGCATTCCGTCGACCTGCAGGTGTATGGCGGCAACTACAGCGTCCTCCGCAGTTTCTTCCAGAAAAATCTCCAGTTCGCCGACGCGTTGACGCAACCATGTCGATACCTGCTGCGCCTCGTAGGCGAGCAACCCGAACAATCCGATCATGGTCAGCGCTACCGTCATTGCGCTGATTGAAGTAAACGCCGAGACCTTGGCCCGGAAAAACCCGACCAGTCCTTCCCGAATGCTGTACGGTATCCGCATTAGTCTTGCGTTTTTCCGCTCCTGTACGACCCCAGTACCTTGAGGTACGACGCGATTTCCCGGAGATGATCCAGCGCCCGTTCCACGGGTTTGTCCGACGCAGCACCGAGCACATCGAGGTAGAAACGATAATTGCCCGGACTCCCTGCGAGAGGACGGCTTTCTATCTTGAACAGATCAAGTTCCCGGAGTGCAAACACGGCAAGGCTCTTGAAAAGCGCCCCAGGGACATTGGTTCGCATCGAAAACACGATGGACGTTTTCCAATCCCTCCGGATGTCAGGACCCGGCGGCGGCATTTCCTTTTTGCGCGAAAGAAGCAGAAACCGCGTATAATTCTGATGATTGCTCTCGATATCGGCTTCGACAATGTCGAGCCCATACACAGCCGCTGCGCGCGCACTTCCGATGGCGGCTTCGTTCGGGCGGCCGTTCCGGGCAAGTTCCCGTACGGCGCCCGCCGTGTCGTATGCGGCCATCACGTCAGCGGATGACAGACGCATCCTGAGGAAACGCTGGCACTGACCAAGCGCTTGCGGGTGAGAACGCACCACGCGAATATCTTCAAGGGAAGCGCCCGGAAGACCGATCAGATTGTGCCGGATCCGCAACTGCAACTCGCCGATAATGGACACATCGTGCATACGCAGCAGGTCGTAGCACTCATGTACGCTACCGAACAGCGAGTTTTCGATAGGAACGACCGCCCGATCGACCTCTTCGCTTTCCAGCGCCTCGAACACCTTCTCGAAGGACGACAAGGGAATTCCTTCGGCGCCCGCAAGGAAAACTCGCAACGCTTCCTCACTGAAAGCGCCCGTTTCTCCCTGAAAAGCAATCCGTATGGCGGGAGGGGATTGCATCACATGCGCTCCGGTCTGGAAATGCCGAGTACGTGCAAGCCGTTCGCGAGTACAATCCGCGCAGCGTGCGCCAACTGCATGCGGGCAGCCGCCAGATCATATTCTTCCCCGATAATACGGCAGTGTCCATAGAACTGCGTAAAAGAAACGGCCACTTCGCGTAAATAATTGGCCACCTGGTGCGGCTCGCGCATTGCTGCGGCATACTCAAGGACCTCCGGCAGCCGCAACAACGCCTTCATCAGCGTAATCTCGGCGGCATGCCCAAGCAACGACAAGTCGGCGCCGGCCGCACCGTGAAAACCCACTTCTTCCGCTTTGCGAAGAATGGAGCAAATGCGCGCATGCGCATACTGCAAGTAAAACACCGGGTTCTTCTCGCTGGCTTCTTTCGCCAGGTCCAGATCGAATTCGAGATGGGCATTGGGCGACCGCATCAAAAAGAAAAACCGCGTTACATCTTCGCCCACTTCATCCATTAAGTCGTCCAACGTCACATAGGTCGCCCTGCGGGTGCTCATCTTCACAGGCGCTCCCCCGCGTACAAGCGTAACGAATTGGTGAACAATGACCTCCACGCGGTCGGCGTCGTACCCCAACGCCCGCAGACCATGCAACACATCGGGGTACGTTGCAATATGATCTGCGCCGAGAATGTCGACGATCCGCTCGAAGCCCCGATCGCACTTGCCTGCATGGTAGGCGATATCGGGAAGGCGATAGGTCGGCTCGCCGCTGCTCTTGACCAGCACCGTATCCTGTTCCTTGCCGAATGCCGTGGTTCTGAACCACACGGCTCCGTCCCGGTCATAGCAATGGCCCTTGTCCCGTAACTGTTCCAGTGTTTTCCATACCGTATCGTTCTCGTACAGACTCCGCTCGTTGAAATACGTATCCATGTGGATACCGAGACGGGTCAGCGTACGCTCGATGTCGGCGAAGATCGCCTGTTCGGCGGCCTCCTTGAAAGGAGCGACATCGCCGGAAATATCGGGAGCGCCCTTTGCCCGGGAGTTAAGGCGCTCCGCAATGTCGGTAATGTAGGCGCCAAGGTAGCCGTCCTCCGGAAACGACGCAGGCACCTCGACAGAAACATCACCGGATTCTATCCGCTTGCGCGGCGTTTCCGGATCGACGACCGCCTGGTACCGCGCCCGCACCGACTCGCCCAGTACCCGCATCTGGCGCCCGGCGTCGTTGAAATAATACTCGCGCGTCACGTCGTAGCCATTCCACGCCAGCAGGTTGGCTACCGTGTCGCCGAGCACCGCGTTTCGTCCGTGGCCGACCGTCAGCGGTCCCGTGGGGTTTGCACTCACGTACTCAACCAGGGCCCGTTTCCCATGCCCTGCCGTCGAGCGACCAAACGCCTCCCCGGCTTTGAGCAACTCCCGCAACTCCCCGATCAGATATTCGGTCGAAAAACGAAAATTGATAAATCCGGAACCGGCCACCTCCACAGAGGCAATCCGCGCAGGGTCCAGCGGACGGGCAAGCAGATGTTCCGCCAGTGCTCCGGCGATACTGCGAGGAGCGCGGCGCAGATACCGCGCCAGCTGCATGGCCGCATTCGTGGCCAGATCGCCGTGCTCGGGATTTTTGGGTTTCTCGAACTCCGGCACGAAATCCTGCGGCACGCCATCGAAATCGGCCAGGGCCGCAACCAGTTCTCTTGCAAGATATTCTTTCACCGTGTACAAAAATCTCCGATCCGTACCAAAACGATTTGCGAACGTCAATATACGTAGATGGGAAAATCGTCGCGCCGCATGTGCAGATTCAGAAGAATCGCCAGGAGCACCGTGTTGGCGAGCATGGCCGATCCTCCATAGGAAACGAAAGGCAATGGAATGCCGATGACCGGTAGCAGACCCACCACCATCCCGATATTCACAAAAACATGCACGAGAAAAATCCCCGCGATCCCTACGGCAGCCATGCTCCCGAAAGGATGCTTGATATGGATGCCCATCCGGATCGCTCGAACGAGCAGGAGTGCAAACATGGAGATGACCACCATCGAGCCGATAAATCCCCATTCTTCTCCAATGATACTGAACACAAAATCCGTCGATTGCTCAGGTACGTAGGCTCCCTGCGTCTGAGTCCCTTCCATGAATCCCTTACCGGCCAAACCCCCTGAGCCGATGGCCGCCTTCGACTGCACGAGGTGAAAACCTACGCCCGACCGGAATTCCTCCGCGCCGGGGTTCGTAAAAGAAAGGATGCGAGCCACCTGATGAGGACGAAATATCTTGTTCAGCGCAAACAGCACCGCAACAATCGAGCCAAAGGAAAATACCGCAGCCATGACGCCGTACAAGCGCTCCCGCGCTTGCCACAATACAAGGAGCGTAAACAGCACCGAGAAAGCGATCGCCGTCGGAAGATGCACGACCGAAAAATAGCCCGCAACCCCCGTGGCGGCCATCACGATGGACATGCCCGCCGGCCAGATCGACCAGAATAATGCAATGGGCGCGACGGCGAAGAATACCAGGGCGGTTCCGGCATCGTTCTGAAGCAGGATCAACGCCATGGGGGTTAGAAAAACACCGAGCAGAAAAACCGCATATTTCACCCTGCTCGAATTGGGCCGCATGGTGGAAATCAGTTGGGCCCCCGCCAGGACGGCGCCTACCTTGGCCACTTCAGATACTTGCAGACTTAGCCCCCCTATGTGTAACCAACTCCTCGCTCCATTGACTTCGCGTCCGTACAAAAGAGCCACGGCGAGCAATATCAACGTGCCGAGATATGCGACCCAGGCGATGCGCTGGAAAAAATGCACCGGAAGAAACAGGCAAGCCAGACCGGCGCCCAGCGATATGGCGACCCATGTCAACTGGCGCCAGAAATTGTTTCGGACGGACTCGAGAAGATACTCCGCAGAAGGACCATTCGTGGTGCTGTAGATGGCTACCAGACCGATCGCCACCAGGAACGCCCAGGCAAAGATCGTGAGATAATCCAGATTCCGATACCAGATGCGCATGGGACAAGCCTTACGAAACAGCGTGCAAGAAGCGGGATGTACGGCCCGTACGGCCGGAACAGGGGCTATTATGCATCGTCGCCGGGTTCGCTTTCCGCCGATTCGCCGTCGGCCTCGCCGTGCTCGTCATCTTCCGTGTACAACAACTCGCTCTGCACCGCAAGTACGGATCGAAGTATCGATTGCCTCTCGGGACTCGAGGAAATGGAGCCGGTCAGGTATTGTTCCGCCATCAACGACCCGATCGGGCCGGCGGCGACAGCCCCAAAGCCGGCATTCTCCACCTGAACCGCCACGGCTATCTGCGGATTGTCGTAGGGTGCAAACAGGATAAATACGGAGTCGTCCTTCCGCCCATGGGAAGCCTGGGCCGTACCGGTTTTCCCGCCGCTGGGAATACCGGGAATCTGAATCCACTTTCCGGTCCCGGCCTCCATCACCCGTTTCATGCCTTCGCGCACCACATCGAAATGCGCCTCGTCTATCGGCAGCTTTTCGGGAGCAGGAATCTTTGGATAGAGCGTTTCTCCCGTCTCCTGGTGCACCATCCGGGTTACGAGATGGGGGGTATACAACATGCCCCGGTTGGCCACCGCGGCCACGTACCGGGCCAATTGCAAGGGCGTCACCCCCATATCCCCCTGCCCGACGCCGAGATTGATCGTAAAACCGGGGCCCCATCCGGGAAAACGCTGATTAAAGTAGGCGGAATCGGGAATCAGTCCGGCCCCCTGCTCGCCAATATCCGTGGACACCCGCTGGCCGAACCCGAACATATGCGCATACTTGCTGAAGACCTCCACGTCCGTGCGCATCATCAATTCGAAGAAGAACGTATTGCACGACTGTTCGATAGCCTCTTCCATCGCGATGCTCCCGTGTACGTGCATATCGCGGAAGACGTTCGGACCGCCAAGTTGATGATAGCCCGGGCAATATATGTGTTCCGTCGGGGTGATCTTCCCTTCCTGAAGGGCCATCAGCGCCATGAACGGCTTCCATGTCGAGCCGGGGGCTAACCGATTCATGGTTGCCCGATTGTACAATGGCTTCTCCGGGCTGGTTACGAGATTATTCCAGGTTGCAGGATCCATGGACTCGGTAAAAACGTCCGGTTCGTAGTCCGGCATGCTTACGAGCGCAAGAATATCCCCGCTGTTCACTTCGAGTGCGACGGCCCCGCCTCGTTTGCCGACAAAGAGGGACTCCGCCAGCGCCTGCAAGTCGCTATCGAGACCGAGGTGAATGTCGTACCCGTTTTTCGGAGCATTGTCGAATGCGCCGTCCTGCCAGGACTTAACTTCCAGGCCATGTACGTTGACGATTTTGATTTCGGAGCCCAGGCGGCCTCGCAGCCTGGACTCGTATCCGCTTTCGAGGCCGGACTTGCCAATCAGGTCGCCTTGACGGTATCCTTCCCCGCCCAAACGAACCAGCTCGTTGTCCGTGATCTCCCGCACGTATCCAAGGACGTGTGCGGCGGTGGCTTCCGTATGATACCGACGGCGAAAATCCCGGTCATATCCCACGCCCGGTAACCGATAGAAATTTTCCGCCACGCGGCTGAAAACATCTTCCGGCACATCCCGGAACGCCTTGCCGGACTGGAAGGCGCTGTAGCGGCGAAGTTCCGTGAATCTTGCGGAAACCACACTGTCGGGAATCTCCAGCAAATCAGCCAGAAGGGGAATGTTGGCGCGATCGAAATTGCGCGGGGTAATAGTAATCGTGTAACTGGGCTCGTTGTTCACCAACACCCTGCCGGCCCGATCATAGATCGCACCGCGCGCCGGCAACACCCTGCGCTCCTGAAGCGCATTGGTTTCGGATTCGACGGTATAATTGTCGGTCTGGATCAACTGGAGTTGCGCAAGCCGCAAACTCAAGAGACCCATCGCAACGACGATAACGCCGATAAAAACGCGCCCGCGTAGTTTGTAATCATACATGGCCTTGCGCCCCCTTCATGAACCGCGCACCGGCATACTATGGAATGTACGAGTATCCCGAGAGGTCTAACGTACCTAGGGATATTCTGATTAATTCTACTTCGATCAGCGCTTCATGTTTGTGCGCACAGGACATCATGACGGATTCTTGTCCGAATGTGCGAACCGGAAACGTTTATGCTCGTAAACAACCTTACTACGCAGGCCGCAAACGAACCTTTCGTGAATAGCGCGTAAGTACAATACCGCCTCCAGAGCACACCCTTGCCGAAACCTCCACTCTCCGACCCTATCGGGACCGCCGATGTTTCGAACCGCTTCCCTGCTTGCATATATACCAATTTTTCTCACGTGCGCGGTTTTGGCGCCCACGCCGACCAGCGCACAGTACTTCGGTCGAAACAAGGTCCAGTACGATCATTTCGACTTCAAGCACTTCGAGACCGAGCATTTCATTATTTACTATTACCCGGAAGAGGAACAGGCGGTTCGCGACGCCGGACGCATGGCCGAGCGCTGGTACAGCCGGCATTCCCGCACGTACCTCCGGGAATTCAAGGAAAAGAAGCCCCTTATCTTCTATGCGAACGACGCCGATTTTCACCAGACGAATGTTATCGGGGGACTCATCGGCGAAGGCACGGGGGGCGTCACCGAATCGATCAAGCAGCGTGTCATCATGCCGCTTACCGGCAGCTACGCCGAAACGGACCACGTACTGGGACATGAACTCGTCCACTCCTTCCAGTACGACATAGGCCTCAGCGACCAGGACCCGATCCGGTTCAATCTGGCGCTCTTGCCGTTGTGGATGATCGAAGGCACGGCGGAATACCTCTCCGTAGGGCGATCCGATCCCCATACGGCCATGTGGCTTCGGGATGCGTTGCTCCGTGACGATCTGCCTACGATCGAGCAATTGACGCGCGACCAGCGCTATTTCCCGTACCGCTTCGGACAGGCGTACATGGCCTACATCGGCGGGAAATACGGCGACGCCGCCGTGGCGAACCTGTTCAAAATGGCCGGGCGCGCCGGCGTGGACTCTGCATTCGTGTATACGCTCGGCATCACGACCGACTCGCTGTCCACGGAATGGAAGCAGGTGGTCCGCAAAACCTACGAACCGTTCATGGAGGACAAAACGCCCCCCGAAGAATCGGGACAGCGCATTCTGGCTCCTGAAATCGACGCGGGCGAAGTCAATCTTTCCCCTGCACTCAGCCCCGACGGCGCATACATTGCCTTCCTGTCGGAAAGAGATCTGTTCTCGATCAACCTGTTCGTGGCGGATGCAAAGACGGGCGAGGTCATCACGAGCCTGAAAAACCCGGCGGCGAATCCCCACATGGATGCGCTGCGATTCATCCAGTCGGCCGGGTCCTGGTCGCCGGATGGAAAACAGTTGGCCTTCGTTTCGTTCGCGGGCGGGGACAACCGGATATCCATTTTCGACGTCAGACGGCGCAAGGTGTGGCAAAACATCGCCGTGGAGGGGGTCACCGCGCTGACGAACCTCTCCTGGTCGCCGGACGGATCGTCCATTGCGTTTACCGGCCTCGAAGGCGGCATCAGCGACCTGTATGTCCTGAATATGGAAACAAGCGCCGTGCGCCAGTTGACAAACGATCGGTATGCGGACCTGCAACCGGACTGGTCACCGGATGGAAGATACATTGCTTTTACGACCGATCGCGGTGGAGACAACACAGATTTCGAACAACTTAAGTATCAGGAAAACGGCCTTGCGCTGTTCGACCTGGAGCGCAACGAAATACGGCCCTTGAGACCCTTCGGGGATGTGCTGCACCACAATCCGCAGTTCTCGCCGGACGGAAAGGATCTGTATTTCATCAGCGATCAAAACGGGTTCAAGGATGTCTACCGCCTCGACCTTTCCTCAGAGCAGGCGTACCGGCTTACGAACCTGGCGACAGGGGTCAGTGGCATCACCGCACTGTCTCCGGCGATGTCCGTGGCCGACCGCACCGGCCAGATGTCCTTCTCGGTATTCTCGGACAACGCCTACACGGTGTATATGCGCGAACCCGATGAACTGACGGGCGAGTCCGTGCAACTCCGGCCTGCCGGCCATGTCGCTACGGCGGGCATCCTGCCTCCAATCCGGCCGCTCAACGAAGGACTGGTGGGCAACTACCTCAACGATTCGATGACGGGCCTTCCCCGCCTCGGCCTGCAATGGCCCGGAAAGGATTACCGGTCGAATCTCGAACTGGATTACGTGGCGCCCCCGACCATCGGCGTAGCGGTCGGCGGATTGTACGGAACACAAGTCGCCGGCGGCATCGGCTTTGCGTTCTCGGACATGCTCGGCGATCGGAACCTGTACCTCGTGGCGCAGGCCCAGGGCACATTCAAGGACATCGGAGGACAAGTCTCGTACATCGACCTCGGACAACGAATCAACCTCGGCGCCACGGCAGGGCACATCCCGCTTCGGTACGCCTATTCCGTAGGCGGATTCGTGAATGGCTTGCAGGTGGTCGAACAGCTCCAGCAACGCATCTTCATCGACCAGGCGTCGGGCATTGCCCAGTATCCTTTCAGTCAAACGCGCCGGGTCGAAGCGAATGTCGGCTTTGTGCGATACGGATTCGACAACGAAGTGGAACAGTTCGTTGGAGGGGGCTTCGCATTCGGTCGAAACCGTATCGACACCGACGATTCCTTCTTTTTCCAGGGCATTACCGAACAGGAACCCATTTATTTCTTCCAGTCCGGGCTGGCCTTTGTCGGAGACTATTCCTTTACCGGATTCACCTCGCCGATCAGCGGAGGACGCTACCGCCTCGAAATCGCCCCGAAAATCGGGAGTTCGACGTTTGTGACAGGACTCGTCGATTACCGGCAATACCTGCATATACAGCCGGTTACGCTGGCCGTACGCGGATTGCACATCGGTAACTACGGCGCCGAGTCGGCGGGAGATCTGTTCACCACGCAATACCTCGGTTATTCCTACTACCCCGGTTTTATCCGGGGATACAATTTCCAGTCGTTCGAGGCGTCGGAATGCCGGGTTGACGCAAGCAGCCCCGGAGCCCCGTGCCCCTCGATGAGTCGCTTGCAAGGTACGCATGTCGCCCTGTCGAGCGTGGAGGTGCGCGTCCCGTTCCTGGGCACCGAGCAGTTGGGACTCATTCCGTTTCCGTATCTCCCGACCGAATTGGCGGCGTTCGTGGACGGCGGCGTGGCATGGACCGCCGAAAATTTGCCCGTGCTTAAATTCGATCGAACTTCAAGCGAGCGCGTGCCCGTATTCAGTGCCGGGGTGTCTGCGCGCGTCAATATTTTGGGGTACATTGTGCTGGAAACGTACTACGCATTTCCTTTCCAGCGACCGGACGCCGGCTGGCAGTTGGGATTCCGGGCGACGCCTGGCTGGTAAGGATTTCTCGCCCCAGATGTACGACATTCTTCGATCCGCGCTGTTCAGAATAGACCCTGAACAGGCCCATTACGCAGCCGCTTGCACCGCCCGAAGCGTACAATTCGTGCGGGCAGGGGGGGCACTGGAAAAGATGTTCGCGTTCGAGGATATACGCCTCGAACAGGCCCTGTGGGGCAATACCTTTGCTTCCCCGATCGGTCTTGCCGCCGGTTTCGACAAGAACGCCTCTCTGGCGCCATTCTGGCCCACGCTGGGATTCGGCTTTGCGGAAGTCGGCTCGGTCACAGCTCATCCCTCCCGTGGCAACCCCCGACCACGCGCCTTTCGCCTGATCGAAGACGAGGCGCTCATCAACCGGATGGGCCTCAACAACAAGGGGGTGTGCAACATTTCCCGGCGGCTTCGACGAACCGCCCCCCGAAGCCGGATTCCCATAGGTATCAATATTGCCAGCACACCCGACCGCAAGGTTACGGGCAACTCCGCAGTGGAAGATTTCCGCATAAGCTTCAAGACCATTGCGGATCAGGCGGCCTACATCGCGCTGAATATTTCCTGTCCGAATACGCGCGACGGCAAAACGTTCGAGGACCCTGAATCCCTTGAAATCCTACTGAAGATCATCATGAAACAACGAAAAAAATCGGCGCCTAACGTACCCGTACTGCTGAAAATGCCGCCGCCGGTTTCCGACCGGATCGTGTTCGACAGCAACATTCGGGAAACCGTGCGCCTTGCCCTGGAATACGGAATCGCAGGATTCGTGGCCACCAACACGGCGCCCGACCGCGAGGGGCTCACCGCACACCCGGCCCGGTTGCGCGCCATCGGCAGGGGTGGACTCAGTGGGCGGCCGCTCGAAGCCCGCGCCACGCACCTTGTACGGCGCCTCTACCGCCTCACGGAAGGGGCTTTGCCCATTATCGGCGTGGGAGGCGTATTTTCCGCAAAGGACGCCTATCGGAAACTACGCGCCGGGGCCTCGCTCGTGCAGATTTACACCGCGCTCATTTACCGCGGCCCGGGGGTAGTGCGCGACATCAAGAAAGGGTTGGTCCAACTGCTCGAAGGCGACGGGTTCGATTCGATCGCGGATGTGGTGGGTATCGACGCCGCGTAATGTGCCGCAAACGGGGTGTTTTTGGGGTAATGCAGATGATTCCGGTTGCCGGGCCGGCTTCGATAACGCGGGGTTGCCGGGCCGGCTTCGATAACGCGGGGTTGCCGAAACCTCTGATTCCATGCCCGCTCTCCTTGATTTTGAAACGGTTCCGGAACTCTTCCATGGGGTCGTGGCCTCGTACCGGGGAGGAAACCGCGCGGCATTGCGGTACAAAGACCGCATAGCCCGCACGTGGGTGGACATATCGTGGGAGAAACTGGAAGAACGTGTCCACGACATGGCGGGGTTCCTCCGGAAAGAAGGTATCGAAAAAGGAGCGCGCGTAGCCATCCTGTCGGAAAACCGCCCGGAATGGGCCGTTACGGATCTGGCCACGCAGTTGCTCGGTGCGGTGA
>LXNJ01000184.1_pt1 | contig 46172 bp, 37 predicted proteins | sample 809081 | NCBI WGS metagenome assembly LXNJ01 (sample SAMN04870510, study PRJNA318959) | sponge metagenome | biome: sponge; feature: marine sponge reef; material: water | host: Petrosia ficiformis | place: Greece: Milos, Mediterranean Sea | collected 2013-05-29 | depth 5-7 m | reverse complement strand
CGACCCCCCTTACAACGGCCGGCAATATCCCGCGTATTATCACATCCCGGAACTCCTCGCGCTCGGCTGGGCAACGCCGCCGGAGATTCGGGGGAAGACAGGACTCATACCCGATGAGGCGCAGCGCTCGGACTGGTGCCGGAAGCACCGGGCCCCCGACGCGCTCCGGGAGGTACTGGAGGCCGCGGACGGACGCCACATCCTGTTCAGCTACAACGACGAGGGGCACCTGGACCGTGCGGCCATTGAGGAGATGCTGCGCGAACGGGGCCTGCCCGACAGCTACGCGTTTCACGACCGGCCCTACCGCCGCTACCGGAGCGACTCCGACGGCCCGCGGCGGAGCTACCTGCGCGACGACGTGCGGGAACACCTCCACTACGTGAGATGCGCGTGAGCGCCGTGAGCCGGGAGAGCGCCGTGCGCCCCGAGAGCCCGGGCCTCCCCGCCTCCCGCGTGCGCTCAGTGTTCCGGCTGCTCCCGCTGCTCCTGCTGTGCGCGGGTGCGTGCTCGCCGGCATACGTCCTGCGCGCGGGCTGGGAGGAGGCCCGCATTCTCTCGGCGCGCCGCCCCATCCGGGCCGTAATCCACGACACGACCGTGGCCCGCGAGACCCGTGACAAGCTCCGACTCGTCCTCGACGCGAGGGACTTCGCGGAACGCGACCTGGGGCTGCGCGCGGGCGCGAGCTACGAGTCCTTCGCGCAGCTCAATCGCGACACGCTGGTCCTGAACGTGCTCGCGGCCCCGGAGTTCGCGCTGCGCTGGAAGACGTGGTGGTTCCCCATCGTCGGCCACCTCCCCTACAAGGGATACTTCGACTTCGACGACGCCCGCGCGGAGGCCGCCAGCCTGGACGAGGACGGCTATGACGTCTCGGTCCGGCCGGTCTCCGCCTTCTCGACGCTGGGCTGGTTCCCCGACCCCATCATGTCCACGACGCTGCAGCTCGACAGCCTGGGGCTGGTGGAGACCGTGATCCACGAGATCACGCACAGCACGTACTTCCCCACCGGGCAGGCGGATTTCAACGAGAGCTTCGCGAACTTCGTCGGGCACCGCGGCGCCATCGAGTTCTTCTGCGAGGCCGTGGCGGACGAGAGTGCGTGCCAGCGGGCGCGGTGGAGGTGGGAGGACACGCGCGTATTCGGCGACTTCTTCCATTCCATTCTCGCGCCGCTGGAGGCGGTGTACGCCTCCACCCTGCCGGACGAGGCGAAACGTGCGGCCAAGCGCGAAGTGTTCGAAGACGCGGCCCGGCGCTTCGAGACGGAGTACATCCCGCGGCTCCACGCGCGGTACGGCGCGATCGACCCGGACGGTCTCGACAACGCGTGGGTCATCTCGCGCCTTCTCTACTACACGAGGCTGGATGACTTCGAGCGTGTCTACGAGTCGCACGGCGCGCTGGTCCCCTCCGTCGAAGCGCTGATGGCAGAGGCCGCGGCCGGCGACCCGTGGGAGGCCCTGACGCGCCTGGCGGGTCCCGCGGACACGGGCTCGGGCGGAACGAGCCCCGGCGCAACCGGCAACTCCGAAACCACGGAAGGTTCGAAATGACGGAAACGTTCGCCTGCGTGCGCTGCGACCGCGGCGACCGGGGAAGAATCGACCGCGTCCCGTTCCCCAGCGCGTTGGGCGAGCGGATCGTGGCCGAGATCTGCGCCGCCTGCTGGGAGGAGTGGAAGGAGCGCCAGATGCTCCTCATCAACCACTACGGGCTCAAGCTCCACGAAGCCGCGGCGCGAGAGTTCCTCTACAAGAACCTCCGGATCTACCTCTTCGGCGAGGAGGGCACCGCCGCCCGCATCGATACCGACGCGGAAGGGTCCGTCGAGTGGTAGCGCACCCGCGCCAGCCGGCCGTCGCTAGGAAACCACGAGGTTGAGCATACGGTCCGGGACGTGGATCACTTTCCGGATCGCGACCCCGTCGAGGCGCCGGATCACGTTCGCCTCGGCCAGCGCCGCCTCGCGCACGACGTCTTCGGGGGCTCCGCGCGCGACCCGGATCGTCGCCCGCAGCCGGCCGTTCACCTGCACCGGGAGTTCGACCTCGTCGACCACGAGCTTGCTCTCGTCCCAGTCCGGCCACTCGGCGTGATCGAAGATGCTCGACTCACCGCCGAGCCGGACCCACAGCTCCTCGGCGATGTGGGGCGCGACCGGCGCGAGCATGATCACGAGCGGCCGCACCTCGTCGATCGAGGCCGTGCGCCCGCCGGCGCGCAAGGTGTTCAGGTAGTCCATCGCGCCGGCGACCGCCGTGTTGTAGCTCAGCGCCTCGAGGTCCTCCGAGATCTGTTTGATCGCGGCGTGCAGCGCCCGCTCCACGCCGGGATCGTCGAATCCCGTCCGCCCCGCCTCGGCCGCGGCCGTCACGCTGTCCCACACCTTCTTCAGGAAGCGCTGGGGGCCGGCCAGACCGCTGTCGCGGAAATCCCCGCCCCGCTGGAAAGGCCCGAGGAACATCAGGTACATGCGGAACGTGTCCGCGCCGAACCGCGCGATGTATTCGTCCGGCAGGATCACGTTGCCGCGCGACTTCGAGATCTTGGCGCCGTCCCTGATGAGCAGGCCGTGCTTGCGGAAGCGGTGGTACGGTTCCTCGAACTCGAGGTGCCCGAGATCGTGCAGCACCATCGTGAGGAAGCGGGAGTAGAGGAGGTGGAGGACGGAGTGCTCTTCGCCGCCGATGTAGCTGCTGACGGGTAGCCACTTCCGCATCCGCGCGGGGTCGAACGGCCGGTCGTCGAACTCGGTCGAGGGGTAGCGCAGGAAGTACCAGCCCGAATCGAGGAAGGTGTCGGATACATCGGTCTCGCGCCGGGCATTGGCGCCGCACGCCGGACACGCCGCGACGTGGAAGGCCGGGTCGCGCGCGAGCGGACTCACGCCCGTCGCCGTGGGGCGGAAGTCCTCCACGTACGGGAGGACGACGGGGAGGTCCTCCTCCGGCACCGCCTGCGGGCCGCAGTCGTCGCAATAGATGATGGGGATCGGCGGCCCCCAGTACCGCTGCCGGGAGATGCACCAGTCGTGCAGCCGGTAGTTGACCTCGGCCGCCGCGAGCTCGCGCTCCGCGAGCCACTCGGTGATCGCCCGCCCGCCCGCGTCGGCCTCCATCCCGCTGAAACGTCCGGAGTTCACGAGAATCTCGTCGGCGGTGTGCTCGACGAAGGCGGTCTCCGCCTCGCCTCCGCCGACTTCCGCGGGATCCGCACCCTCCGGGAGCGCCGCGCGGGAGCAGACGACCTGGACGATGGACAACCCGAACTGTCGCGCGAAATCGAAGTCCCGCTGATCGTGTCCGGGCACGGCCATGATCGCGCCGGTGCCGTAGTCCATGAGGACGTAGTCGGCGACCCACACGGGAATGTCCTCCCCGGTGGCCGGGTTCCGCGCGTACCCGCCCGTGAAGACGCCGGTCTTCTCGCGATCGTCCGTCTTCTGTCGCTCCACCAGGTCCACGGTTGCGGCCGCGCGCACGTAGGCTTCCACGTCGGCGCGCCGTTCGTCCGCCGTGAGCCGCTCGACCAGGGGATGCTCCGGCGCCAGCACCATGAAGGTCGCCCCGAACAGCGTGTCGGGACGCGTCGTGAACACCTCGATCCGATCCCCCTCGCCTGCCGCCCCATCCCCGGCGCCCGAGAGCGGAAAGTGCAGCCGCGCGCCCTCGGAGCGGCCGATCCAGTTGCGCTGGGCCGTCTTCGTCGTCTCCGACCAGTCGATCCAGTCCAGGTTGTCGAGCAGCCGCTGCGCGTAGTCCGTGATCCGGAAGAACCACTGGCTCAGCATCCGCTGCTCGACCGCGGTGTCGCACCGTTCGCACAGGCCGGCGATCACCTGCTCGTTCGCGAGGACCGTCTGATCCTTCGGACACCAGTTGACCGCCGCCTCCTTCTTCTCGGCCAGACCCGCCTTGAAGAGCTGGATGAAGATCCACTGCGTCCACTTGTAGTAGCGCGGATCCGTCGTATCGACGGTGCGTGACCAGTCCGTCATGAGGCCCGCCCCCCTCAGCATCCGCTCGAAGTTCCGGATGTTCGAGGGGATCAGCTCCATCGGGTGCGTGTCGACCTTGAGCGCGTGGTTCTCCGAGTGGATGCCGAACGCGTCGTATCCGATGGGCTCGAAGACGTCATCTCCCTGCAGACGGCGGAAACGCCCGTAGATGTCGGCCCCCGTGAAGGCGTACAGGTTCCCGACGTGGAGCCCCTCGGCCGACGGATAGGGGTACATCATGAGGTTGAAGAACGGACGCGCCGCGACGTCGAGGTCGGGCTCGTTCGTCCCGTTCTCCTCCCACCAGGCCTGCCACCGGGATTCGATGGCGCTCGGGTCGTACATGGGTCGCGGGTCCGCTCCGTCTACGGGATCACGCCGGGGAGATGCACGAGACGGCGGCACCCTGCGGAGGCCGCCGTCCGGCCGCACAAGATGGGGCCGGAACGGCGGCCGAACAACTTGCGGCTAGTCTTCCCGGCCGGGACCGGGGACCATGTGGTCCAGGCTGAACTTCCCGCTGCCCGTCGTCCACAGGAAGAGGAAGATCGCGCAGTACAGCACGGCGAGTTCTCCGCCGTTCACGATCGGCCAGAAATCCATCTCGCGGGCGAAGAAGTGGCGCCACCAGTAGACCACGGCGAAATGCCCCGTGAGGATGAAGGCGACCCAGCGCGTCCGGATCCCGAGGATGATGAGGATCGGCAGGAAGAACTCGATGAGGCCGGCGATGCCCACGGGCCAGGAAAACCAGTTGCCGACGGCTTCCCTTCCGAACATGCCGAGGAGCTTCTGTGCTCCGTGCTGCCATAGCATGAGGCCGGCGGTGACCCGGAGCAGGGCGTGGGTGGTTTCCTTCGAGACGGGTGCATTCATGGCGCCTCCCATAGGGTGGGCTCCGGCGTCCGGCCCCGCTTGCAGGCCCGGAAGTACCGCCGTAGCCTTGCGACCCATGATGCCGGTTGATTCTCCGCGCGCACAAGGCGGGACCTTCGAGGGCGAAATCCCCGTTCGCATCCCGCTGGCCCTCCTGCTGACCCTAAAGGACCTCGATACGCCCGAAGATCCGCGGGAACTCGAGGAAGTGGACCTCTCCCTGAACCTGCGCCGGCGGCTGGGGCTTTCGAGCGTCGTGCTCAAGCAGATTCGCCGCTACGAGGACTACGACGGGGATGTGGGCGCCGCCGAAGTGGCGAGCCTGTTCGAGCTCATCGCCAAGCGGATCGATGCTCCGGAGATCTTCGCCTCCACGGGATGCCGGGTTACGCATGAGGCAATCGGCCGCAACGCGCGGGTGACCCTTCGCCTCGGGTGGCGGCTGATCCCCCTCGGTCTCCGCCGGATCCTCGCCTGGCGGCGAGTGAAGAAAATCGGCCGCCGCCTCAGCCCCTCTTCGGAGGTCCGGATTGCGAAGGGGATAAACGGGCTCGTGATCGAACGCGGCCTTCCGGCGCTGTCCACGGCCGGCAAGGGCGGCGGCGGCTGCGAAATCGTGTCCGGGATCATCGACGAGTCGTTCCGGACGTATCGGGCCGGGGAGGGCGACGTCTCGCACCCACAGTGCGAAGCTTCCGGCGACGATCACTGCCTGTGGGTCTTCGAGGCGAACCCGAGCGCGGACCCAAGCACGACCCCGGACTGACTCCCGGCGTCGGATCGCGGCGCCGGTGTCGGATCAACCCTCTCCGTTCCGTCCGTTCACATGCGGTTCGACGTGCACGGTCACGTCGGTGAATCCGATCTGGGCGGCGACCCGCCGCTCCACTTCATCGGCGATTTCGTGACCGCTGACCACCGTTTCGCCGGGTGCGACCTGGACCGTGAGTTCCGCGAAGCGCCCGACCGACTGCCCGCGCGAACGCACCCGCGTCACGGCACGCACGCCGGGCACCCGGCTCGCCACGCCTTCGATCTCCCGCGGATCGACGGCGCGCTCGTCGACGAGGACGGGGACGGTCTCGCGGAAGATCTTGTAGCCGGAACGGGCGACGACGAGCGCCACGACGAGGGCGAGCCATGCATCGGCCGCGGCCCAGCCCGTCCAGTCGGTGATCGCCAGCCCGACCAGGACTCCGGCCGTCACCAGGACGTCGGACGCCGTGTGCCGCGCGTCCGCCGCGAGGATCTCGCTCGACAACCTCCGGCTCGCCCGCGCTTCGCCCAGCGCAACGGCCGTGTTCACGACGATGACGGCGGTGAGCACGACCAGCATCTCGGGCTGGATGTCGGGGGGAGCGCCGCCCCGAACGAGGCGGTCGAGCGCGCTCTGTACCAGTTCGAAGCAGGTGACCGAGAGGAAGGCGGCGACGGCCAGCGCCGCGAGCGTCTCGAATTTGCCGTGTCCGTAGGGATGTTCCGCGTCCGGCGGGGCGGCCGCGAGGCGCATCGCGGCAAGACCCACGACGTTGTTGATCGCATCGACGCCGGAATGGGCCGCGTCGCCCAGCACGGCGATCGACCCCGAGCGCAGCCCCACGATCAGCTTCGCCGCGATCACCGCCACGTTCGCGAGCAGCACCCACAGGAGGATGCGGCGCACTTGTCCGTGGCGCTCCGCGGGCGAATTCACCGCCTCGGACTCATCGCTTGAAGCGACGCCCCCGGCTGAAGTCCGGTTTCGAGGAGTACGGGTCGGACCCTTCCGCCTCGCCGTCTCCCTCGTCTCCCTTTGCGACTTCCTCATCCCGCAGCACCGCGTCGAAGCGGCTCGAACGGGCGCGCTGCCGCCCCCCCAGCAACCAGCGCCAGGGCGAGTCGCGTGGCGCCCTGCCCGTCGGCGCATGCTTGTCGTAGAGCCCCGGAGAGCCGAGCCCCACCCAGATGCCGAAGGCGAGGGCGAGGACCGCGCCCAGGGAGCCAGCGATGATCAGGATCCGGGCCAGCGTGTCTTCGGTCATGAAACTCCGCGCTTCGTCGCGCCGGTGCGTGGGGTGCTTGCCTGCGCCGCGGGGCGTCGTCTACTGTCACGCCGAGCAGCCCCCGGCCGGCTCGCTGGTGTCGACACTAGATGGCGCCCCCGGCGGCCCCGTGACAAGCGCGCCGGCCTGGTTCCCCCTCCGATTCGAGCGATTCCATGACCGAACAGCACCGGGAAATCGATGTCCTGCTGGACGAACAGAGGACTTTCGAGCCGTCGGCGGACTTCGTCGCGGCGGCCCACGTGAGCGATCGCAGCCCGTACGACGAAGCAGACGGGGACCGCGAGGCGTACTGGGAGACGTGGGCACGCGAACTCGACTGGTTCACGCCCTGGAACCGCGTCCTGGAGTGGGATCCGCCGTTCTCGAAGTGGTTCGTGGGCGGCACGCTCAACGCCGCGTACAACTGCCTCGACCGCCACCTCGAGACGCGCGGTTCGAAGGCGGCGCTCATCTGGGAGGGCGAGCCGGGCGATGTGCGGCGCTACACCTACCGCGAGTTGCACGAGGAGGTGGGCCGCTTCGCGAACGCGCTCCAGGGGCTCGGCATCGGGAAGGGAGACCGGGTCGCGATCTATCTCCCCATGGTCCCGGAAGCCGCCATCGCCATGCTCGCCTGTGCGCGCATCGGCGCCCCGCATTCCGTCGTCTTCGGAGGCTTCTCGCCGCAGTCCCTGCGCGACCGGATCGAGGACGCCCATGCCACGTGCGTGATCACGGCGGACGGAGGATATCGCCGCGGCGGGATCATTCCTCTCAAGGCGAGCACGGACACCGCGATCGAGGGTCTCGACTACGTGAAGAGCGTCGTCGTCGTCCAGCGCTCCGCCGTGACCGACCCCGAGGCCGCGCCGCACGGAGACCGGGTGGACACGCCGTCGTGCGAGATGGCCGAAGGCCGGGACCACTGGTACCACGAACTGATCGCCGCGGCGGACGCCGAGTGCCCCGCCGAGCCGATGGATTCGGAGGACCTGCTCTACATCCTCTACACCTCCGGGACGACGGGGAAGCCGAAGGGCGTGATGCACACGACCGGCGGCTACATGACGCACGTGACCGCGACCGCGAAATGGGTGTTCGACCTCGGGGAGGACGACATCTACTGGTGCACGGCGGATGTCGGCTGGGTGACCGGCCACTCCTACATCGTGTACGGCCCGCTCTCGAACGGGGCGACGGTGGTGATGTACGAGGGATCGCCCGACTGGCCCGACCGGGGCCGCTTCTGGGACCTGTGCGAGAGCTACGCGGTGACCGTGTTCTACACGGCGCCGACGGCGATCCGCGCCTTCATGAGGTGGGGGGACGACTGGCCGGCGGGCTACGACCTTTCCAAGCTCCGGCTGCTCGGAACGGTGGGCGAACCCATCAACCCCGAGGCGTGGGTCTGGTACGACCGCCACATCGGGGGCGGCCGCTGTCCGATCGTCGACACGTGGTGGCAGACGGAGACGGGCGGAATCATGATCACGCCGCTCCCGGGGGCGATCGTCACGAAACCGGGGACGGCGACGGTCCCCTTCCCCGGCATCGAGGCGGCGATCCTCGACGAGGAGGGGAACCCGGCGGAGTCCGGCTACCTGGCGATCACGTCGCCGTGGCCGGGGATGCTGCGCGGGGTGTGGGGAGACGAGGAACGCTACCGCGAGACCTACTGGTCGAAGTGGCCCGACATCTACTTCCCCGGCGACGGGGCGCGGGTGGACGAGGACGGCTACTACTGGATCATGGGCCGCGTCGATGACGTGTTGAACGTGGCCGGGCACCGGATCGGGACGATGGAGGTGGAGTCCGCGCTGGTCGACCACGAGACGGTGGCGGAAGCGGCGGTGGTCGGGCGTTCGGACGAGATCAAGGGACAGGCGGTGGCCGCGTTCGTGAGCGTGGTGGAGGGGACGGAGACGTCCGAGGCGCTGCGCCAGGAACTGCGGGGGCACGTCGCCGCGCAGATCGGGGCCATCGCGCGGCCGGCCGACCTCATCTTCGCGGCCGAGCTGCCGAAGACCCGCAGCGGTAAGATCATGCGGCGCCTCCTGCGCGACGTGGCGGAGGGACGGGCGCTGGGCGACACGACGACGCTCGCCGATCCCGCCGTGGTGAGAAGCCTGCAGCAACAGTTCGCCGACAGCGAAGGCTAACAGGGAGAACCCCGCTGACCCCGGGCGCGCCGGACACCGGTTCGCGGAGAGCGGGTCAACTCGCGCTGCTCGCGCTCGTCGATCTGCTCGCGATGAGCCTCTGGTTCTCGGCCAGCGCGGTCGCGCCGGAGTTGCGCGACGCGTGGGGGCTCGACGACTCGGGGGCGGCCTGGCTTACGACGTCCGTGCAACTCGGTTTCGCCACGGGCGCCGTCCTTTCCGCGCTGCTCACGCTGTCCGACGTGTGGGACCCACGCCGGCTCATGGCGGGGTCGGCCCTGCTCGGTGCGGCTGCGACCGCCGCGATCGCCCTCTTCGCGGACGGACTCGTCCTCACCGTCATCCTCCGCTTCGTGACGGGGGTCGCGCTGGCCGGGGTTTATCCGCCCGGGATGAAGATGGTCGCCGGCTGGTTCCGCGCCGGACGCGGAATGGCCATTGGGATCCTCATCGGCGCCCTCGCAGTCGGAAGCGCGACGCCCCACCTGCTGCGGCCGCTCGGAGGGATCGGCGCCTGGCAGACCGTGCTCCTGCTCGCCTCGGGCTTCGCGGTCGTGGCGGCCGTGCTCGCCGCGACGGGGCTCCGCCCGGGCCCCCACCAGGCGCCGGCCGCGCCCTTCGATCCTCGCGCCGTGCGGCGCATCTTTGCCGACCGGGCGACGATGCTCGCCAACGGCGGCTATCTCGGGCACATGTGGGAACTCTTCGCCATGTGGACGTGGATCCCCGCCTTCCTCGCGGCGAGCTTCGCCACGGACGCGAGCGCGGGCACGACCCCTTCCCTGGCGTCATACATGGCGTTCGGGACGATTGCCGCCGGAGGGCTGGGCGCCGCCGTGGCCGGCGTGCTCGCGGACCGCGTGGGGCGGACGGCCGTGACCAGCTGGAGCATGGTGGCAAGCGGCGCGTGCTGCCTGGCCATCGGACCCCTGTTCGGCGGTCCCGTCTGGCCGATCGCGGCGATCTGTTTCGTGTGGGGATTCGCGATCGTCGCCGACTCCGCGCAGTTCTCCGCCTGCGTGAGCGAGCTGGCCGAACCCGAGTACGTCGGAACGGCGCTCACTCTGCAGACAGCCGTCGGCTTCCTGCTCACGATCGCCACGATCCGCCTCATTCCGGTGTGGGAGGCATCGCTCGGCTGGGAGTGGGCCTTCGCGCCCCTCGCCATCGGCCCGGCCCTCGGCACCTGGAGCATGCTCGCGCTGCGCCGGCGTCCCGAAGCCGCCCTAATCGCCGGAGGCCGCCGCTAGGTGTTGACGATTGCGGCGCGTAACGCTACACGCTACAGTCCATCTATGAGGATCCGGCACAAGGGACTCCGGGCGCTCCATGAGCGGGATGACCGGGCTCGGCTTCCGGCGCACCTGGTGCCGCGGCTTCGGCGAATTCTGTTCCGGCTGCAAGAAGCGACGCATCCCGGTAGCGCAGACGCTCCGGGTTTTCGGCTGCACCCGTTGAAGGGAGGTCGAGCGGGCCAATGGAGCGTGCGCGTATCCGGCAATTGGCGCGTCGTGTTCCGCTTCGAGGACGGCGAGGTCGTGGACGTGGACCTGGTGGATTACCACTGAGGGGGGAGGAAACGCGATGAACGACAGCGGCAAGCGCGGAGGTCCGATGCTGAATCCGCCGCACCTGGGCGAACTTGTCCGCGAAAGCATGGACGAGGTCGGCTGGAACGTGACTCAGACGGCGGCTCATCTGGGATGCGAGCGCGGGACTTTATCGCGACTGCTGAACGGGAGGGCCGGCGTGTCGGCGAACATGGCGCTTGCCTTGGAGGCCCTCGGCTGGGGCACGGCGGATCACTGGATGCGAATGCAGGCGAGCTATGAGCTTGCACAGGCGCGAAGGGCACATGACTGGCGGGAGGACACGCGGGCGCACGAAGCCGTCCCATAGTAGCGCCGTGGCACGTCTCAGGGCGACGTAGGCGGTGGTTGTGGGCCTTGCGCGTACGGTCTACCGTGAGCACCGAGACTCCTCCCCGTTCGAAACTTGGAGTACAGACGTGAGACAACACAGCCGTTCGGGCAGATCCCGATCCATCGCCAAGGTGGCCGTGCTGGCCCTCGCCGCGAGCGCCGCCGCGGGGTGCGGGCAGGCGGAAGCCGGGTCACGGTCGGAGGGAGCGGTTGCGGAGGACGGTGCGGCCGCGTCGCAGGCGGCGGCCAACCGACTCTCGGCCGAGGAGGCCGCGGAAGGCTTCGAACTCCTCTTCGACGGGGAATCGCTCGACGCGTGGCGCGGGTTCCAGATGGATGACGTGCCCGCGGGCTGGAGCGCAAAGGAGGGCGCGCTCGCCTTCACGCCCGGTGTCGGAGGCGGGACTCTGATCACGCGCGATACCTACACCGACTTCGATCTGCGCCTTGAATGGAAGGTCGGCGAGGCCGGCAACAGCGGAATCTTCTTCGGAATCGCGGAAAGCACCGAGAGCGCCTTTCAGTCGGGGCCGGAGATGCAGGTGCTCGACAACGCCGGCCACTACGACGGCGGGAATCCGCTCACGTCCGCGGGATCGAACTACGGTCTCCACGCGCCGCCGGAGGATGTGACGCGCCCGGTCGGCGAATGGAACGAGGTCCGCATCGTGCGCCACGGCAACCGGGTCGTGCACTGGCTCAACGGCGTGCAGGTCGTCGAGTACGAGATCGCCTCGCCCGAGTGGGAGGCGCTGGTGGCGGGCAGCAAGTTCATCCAGTGGCCCGACTACGGCCGGCACCACGACGGCCACCTCGGCCTCCAGGACCACGGCGACCCCGTCTGGTACCGCAACATCCGGATCCGGCGCCTGTAGCCGAGCTGTTAGTCGGGATACGCTCGGCAGACCGCCCGAATCTCGCCCGTCACTTCTGAGCGGATCACGTTTTCACCGTTGCAGGGATCCGACGGGTTCTCGCATCCCGCCAGACAGGAAACGACAAGAAGCAGCAACACGCCCACCTTCTGTTTCGCGACCACGAAGCATCATCCTCGGTCCTGGTACCCGGCTCCCGTCCCACTCACCTAACGTCCAGCTCGGCTCCCGTGTGACGGCCTCGAGACCGGATCGCCGGCCGCGGCTGCGAGCCGCAGGGAACCCGACCGCGAGGTGGCAACCGGGCGGAAAAAACTGATCTAAACCTAAACGTCCAGCGTCCGGTGGGTGAAGCTCCGTCTGCCGGGTCCGTAGTCTGCCGCGCCCTGCCCTTCTCCGCGCAGCAGCCAGCGCGTCGTGAGGAGGCCCTCGACGCCGACCGGCCCGCGCGCGTGGATGCGGGCGGTGCTGATTCCCACCTCCGCCCCGAGCCCGTAGCGAAATCCGTCCGCGAAGCGCGTGCTCGCGTTGTGGAACACGCTCGCGGCGTCGACCGCCTTCAGGAATCGCTCGGCGACCTCCCCGTCCTCGGCCACGATCGCGTCCGTGTGGCTGCTCCCGTAGGTGTGAATGAAGTCGATGGCCTCTTCCAGGCCCGCCACGGTCCGCACCGCCAGGGTGAGGTCGCCGAACTCGAGTCCCCAATCCTCCTCGGACGCGGCCTCGGCCCACGGCAGAACCCGGCGCGAGGGCTCGTCGCAGCGGAGTTCGACCCCGCGCTCGCGGAGCGCCTCTCCGATCGACCCCAGCCGCGGCAGGAACGACTCGTGCACGAGCAGCGTCTCGGTCGCGTTGCAGGCCGCCGGATAGTCGCACTTCCCGTCCACGGCGAGCCGCACCGCCATGTCGAGGTCGGCCGACGCGTCCACGTAGAGGTGGCACACGCCCTCCGCGTGCCCCAGTACCGGAATCCGGCTCCGCTCCTGGATCGAGCGGACCAGCGCCCCGGACCCCCGCGGGATCACGAGGTCGATGAGGTCGTCAAGCGCGAGCAGTTCGTCGACATCCCGCCGGTCCGGGACGCCGAGGACGGCACGTGGATCGAGGGCGGCCTCCTGCAGCGCCCGTTGCAGGCAACCGACGAGTACCTCGTTCGAGCGCGCCGCCTCGCGGCCGCCCTTCATGATCACCCCGTTTCCGGAGCGGATGGCGAGCGACCCGATCTGGATCACCGCATCGGGACGACTCTCGAAGATGATGAGAAGGACGCCGAGCGGACTCCGGACCGATTCGAGGACGAGACCCTCATCCAGTTCCGTGCGCGTGAGCACGCGGTCGATCGGATCCTCGCCTTCGACGAGCGCGTCGATCCCGTCGAGCAGACTCTCGAACTTGGCGTCGGGGAGCCCCAGCCGGTGGAGGAGCGGCCCGGAAAGTCCTTCCTCCGCCGCGCGCGCCAGATCCTCGTCATTCGCCCGCGAGATTTCGGCCCGCGACCGGACCAGCACATCCTTCAGCGCTCGCAGCGTTGCCGTCCGGCGCTCCGCCGGCGCGCTCCCGATGGTGCGTTGCGCCTTCCGTACCCCGGCCGCCCGCTCGCGCAACGTCTCAGACAGTTCTCGCTTCAATTCAACGCTTCCTTCAGGGTTCCTTGAGGATGAGATGCTCCGGCCCCACGAGTTCGACGCTCGCCCCCGCCCGGTGCGAGGCCGCCTGGAGGGCGAGCGTGGAGTCGAGCGCGACGACGCCCCGACCGACCAGGGACCCGTCGAGTTCCCGCACCTCGACCACATCCCCCCGGCGGAATGCGCCTTCCGCCTGCACCACGTCCCCGGCTCGCAGCGGTTCGCCACCCCGGACGCGGTCGGCCCCACCCTCCGCCAGGACCAGCGTCCCGCGCGGGTGTGAACAGTAGGCGATCCAGCGGCTGCGCGAGGAGAGCGCGGCGCGAGGCGGGACCCACGTGCCCTCCTCCTCGCCGGCCAGCACGCGGTCGAGCGCGCCCGGATCGACGCCCGACGCGATGACGGTGTGGCAGCCGCCGCGCGACGCGACCCGGGCCGCTTCCAGCTTGCTCGCCATCCCGCCGCGGCCCAGCCCGGAGCGCCCGTCCACGTCGAGTCCGTGCTCATCCGGCCGGTCGATCCGGCCGACCAGCCTCGCGTCCGGGTCGCGTCTGGGGTCGGCCGTCATGACCCCCGGCACATCCGTGAGAAGCACGATCAGGTCCGCCGCCAGTTCGCTCGCAACCAGCGCCCCCAGCCGGTCGTTGTCGTCGAAGATCGGCCGCTTGCCGGTCCCCCGGTACACGCGGTCGTTGAGCGAGATGGCGTCGTTCTCGTTCACCACCGGGACGACGCCGAGCCGGAAGAGGCTCTGGAGGGTCTCGTGCAGGTTCAGGTAGCGGACCCGGTCATCGAAGTCCGTCCACGTGATGAGGATCTGCGCGCAGGTGACGCCGAGCCGGGCGAACCCCTGCTGGTAGAGTTCCATGAGCCGGCTCTGGCCGATCGCGGCGCACGTCTGCTTCAGTTCGGCCGTCTGGGGCGGCTCGGGGAGCTGGAGGGCGACGCGTCCGAGGCCCACCGCGCCCGAAGTCACGATGAGCACCTCCCGGCCCTCGCGCCGCAGACGGCTCGCGCTCTCGACGACGCGGAAGAGGCGAGAGAGGGCGATCGTCCCATCGGCGTGCGTGACGACGCCGGTCCCCACCTTGAGGACGACCCGTTTGGCCGTCGCGATCGCCTCGCGCGTCAGCGCCGGCGCGGCGGCGTCGCCCTCGGGGGTCGAGACTGATTGGAGCTGGCTCACGTCGAACGCCTCACAGCGGGACCGGGACCCACAGCCGGCCGCGGGGCCGGCGGAAGGCCACCAAAAGTACACGGGCGCCTCCCCGGCACCAGTCCCCGGGGCGGGCCGTTGCACACCGCGCTCCGACGCACGACGCTTCGGAGGCGGGATCGGGATGGGGCGTAGCTCGGACATTGACTGGGCGGAGGATCACGGCGGGATGTCAGCGGAAGGCGGAGTTCGCGTGCAGGTCCACCTCATCGACGGCACCTACGAGTTGTTCCGGCACTTCTACGGCGCGCCCTCGGCGAAGAACGCCGGGGGGCACGAGGTCGGGGCGGCGCGGGGCGTCGTGGCTTCGATGCTCGGCCTCCTCGAGGGCGGCGCCACCCACATCGCCATCGCCACCGACCGCGTCATCGAATCCTTCCGCAACGAGCTGTGGCCCGGCTACAAGGACGGCTCCGGCATCGATCCGGCGCTCCACTCGCAATTCCCCCTCGTCGAGGAAGCGCTCGCCTCGGCGGGGTTCGTCGTGTGGCCGATGGTGCGGCACGAGGCGGACGACGGGATGGCTGCCGGCGCCGCGATGGCCGCCGCGGACCCGCGCGTGGAGCGCATCTTCATCTGCACGCCGGACAAGGATCTCGCACAGTGCGTGGAAGGCGACCGCATCGTGCAGTTCGACCGCCGGCAGCGGATCGTGCGCGACGAGGCCGGCGTCATCGAGAAGTTCGGGGTCCCTCCCGCCGCGATCCCCGACTGGCTCGCCCTGGTGGGAGACTCCGCGGACGGATTCCCCGGCATCCGCGGCTTCGGCGCCAAGACGGCCGCCGCGGTGCTCGCCCGCTACGGCCGCATCGAGGACATCCCCTCGGACGGTCGAGACTGGGATGTTGCCGTGCGCGGCCCCGAACGTCTTGCCCAGACGCTGCGAGGGGGACTGGACGACGCGCTCCTCTTCCGCCGCCTCGCCACCCTGGTCCGCGAAGCGCCGGTATCGAAGTCCGTGGACGACCTCGAATGGTCCGGACCGCGCGACGATTTCGACCTCGTCGCCACCGTACTCGACGCTCCCGACCTGCCCCCCCGCGTCCGCCGCCTGGCCGACGCGCGCAAGCCGCCGGCTTAGTCGCCGATCGGGGGCACGGCCTCCATCAGCAGGGCGATTGCGGCGTTCAGGTTCTCTCCGCCCGGACCGGCGCCCGTGTACTTGCCGAGGCGCGTGATGACGAGACCGCGCGCGGGGATGAACACCGTGTACTGGCCGCCGGCGCCCGCGAAGGCGCCGTAGTCGTCCTCGATCGGGAACCCGAGGTCCTTCCACACGAAGCCGCCGCCGTAGACGGGACGTCCGTCGGCGATCCAGGCGGGGGCGACCTCCATCGCGTAGTCGACGTAGCCCTCCGGCAGGATGCGCTCGCCCTCCCACACGCCGTCCTGCAGGTAGAGGTTGCCGAGCCGGGCCCAGTCGCGGGCGGAGCCGAACTCGTAGCCCTGCGTGAGGAAGTTCCCGTTCGGGTCCGTCTCCATAACGAAGTTCCGGATCCCGAGTTTGTCGAACAGGTTCCGCTGCGGGAAGGCGTGATAGTCCCCGCCGCGTCCCTCCACGCCGAGGCGAACGAGGTAGTTGGTGAGCGCCGGGTCGGTGTTCCGGTACCGTCCCACCGTGTTCGGCTCCCACTGCTGCGGGCGGGTGGCCGCCCACTCGAAGGCGTTCTCGCCCGTGTATAGGTAGAGGTGGTCGGGATACCCCATCTCCTCCGTGTACCCGGGGTCCTGCGGCGCGACGATCCGGATGCCGCTCGACATCCGCATGATGTCCGCGATCCGGATGTTCTTTCGGTCGTCGTCCTGCCATTCGGGGATCGGGGCAGGCTGCCACAACTCATACACGCCCTGCTGGATGAGGACGGCCAGGAGCGTCCCGGTAAGCGACTTCCCCTTCGACCAGCTCTCCAGCGGCGAGTGCATGTCGACATCCGGGCCGTAGCCCTCGCCGATGATCCGCCCCTTGTAGGTGACGACGAAGCCGAGCGTTTTGCCCTCCTGGTCCATCGCGATCTCGACCGCCTGTCCGACCTTCTCCATGTCGATCTCGGTCGGGTACGGCTCGTCCGGGAGCACGTCCCCCATCGGCCACGGCGTGGTGGCGGGGTCCGGCGTCATCGGCTCGACGACGGACGGTGTGAAGTAGATGGAGTCCCGGCCCAGCGGATGCGTGATGCAGCCCTGGCTGCCGTACAGCTTGGCCGTGCGGGTGATCCCCGAGCCGAGCGTCAGGCTCACGGTCTGCGCCTCCATGTCGACGACCGTGTCGACGACGGCGCCCCGATGCTGGAACGGCGCCGTGAAGCCGCCCACGTTCGCGGCCGCGTCGCGCCAGTCGAGGCCCGTGATGAACGTCCCGGAGCAGAGCGTCTTCGCGAACCCCGCCGTGTGGTGCACGATCGGCTCGCCCGGCGGCGGGTCCCATTCCGTCGGAAGCTCCAGCGCTTCCCCGCGCGCGACCAGGCTCTCGGTGGACCCGTCCCCGGGCGGTACCTCCTGCGCGGACGCCGTCCCCTCTTCGCCGGCGTCCTCCGGCGCGCAGGCGAGAAGGCCGAACAGCGAGAGCGAAAGCGCACAGCAAAGGTGCGTTACGAACGTTCGATCAAGGGCGCGGCGCATGTGCGGTCCTCCGGTTCATCCGGGTTCGGTCGTGGCTTCGGGCGCTCGGCTTCGGGTTCGAGTCCGGGCATCGGTTGAACGTGGGTGGAGCGATGGTGCGTGACAAGCGGGGTCGGCGAGATCCTCCAGCCTCTGAACTGTGCGGAGGGTGACGGGGACGGGCCCTGCCGGCCTGCGTGGAGAAAAATGTATACGAAATCCGCCACCGGGTGGAGAAAAATGTATACATAATCCTCCATCGTGCGCCGTCAGGTGCGCGCGCGACGTTCCCGCGGGAACGTGAGCCAGGGCCCGCCCGAGGCCGTTACGGCTGCACGATCCTGTAGTCGACCGGCGGCTCGGCGCCCATGAGGTGCTCGATGAAGTAGTCCCACGTGCGCCGGATCAGGTACGGCTCGCGCGCGTAGCCGTGGTTCCGGTTCGGGAAGACGAGCATGTCGAACGTCTTGTTCGCCTCGATGAGCGCGTCGGCCACGAGCAGCGTCATGTTCGGGTGTACGTTGTCATCCAGCGACCCGTAGTGGAGCAGCAGCTTCCCCTTGAGGTTCGAGGCGATGTTCTGGTTCGCCTGCGAGTCGAAGCTGTCCGTGCCGTCCGGGTTCCGTTCGAGCAGTCCGTGGTATTTCTCCCCCCACGGGAAGTGGTAGCCGCGCTGGTCGTGATTCCCCGCCCCCGACACCGCGACCTTGAAGAAGTTCGGGAAGGTGAGAATGGCGTCGGTCGAGGAGAAGCCGCCCCCGGAGTGGCCGAAGATCCCCACCCGCTCGATGTCGATGGGATAGCGGAGGGCGAGCGCCTTGAGCGCCGCGACGTGATCGGGGATCCCGTTGTCCCGCATGTTCCCGTAGTAGCTCTCGTGGAAGGCCTTGGAGCGGTACGGCGTGCCCATGGCGTCGATCGCGAAGGTGATGAAACCGAGCTGGGCGAGCGCGTGGCCCTGGCCCCGCGGCCCGGAGGTGAAGCCGGGCGTGCGAATGGGGCCGATCTGGGGGCCGGGATAGACGTAGTCGATGACGGGATAGACGGCCCCCTCTTCCATGTTCGGGGGGAGCCAGAGATAGCCGTACACGTCCGTCACCCCGTCGCGCGCCTTGGTGGAGAAGCGCACCGGGGGCTCCCAGCCGGCCTCGAGGAGCGGGGAGATGTCGCCCTGCTCGACCGTCATCACGGGGCGTCCGGCGCCGTCCCTGAGGACGGTGACCGGGGCCGTCGAACGCGTGGAATACGTGTCCACGAAGTAGCGGCCGTCGGGTGAGGCGGAGACCGCGTGGTGGGCGTCCTCGGGCGAGAGGAGCGTCACCCCGCCGCCGTCGAGCGACGCCCGATAGAGGTGATGCCGGTACGGATCGCGCCCGGACTCGCGACCCACGCCGGTGAAGTAGACCTGCCGGGCGGCCTCATCGACCGCCAGGAGCTGGACGACGAGCCACGACCCCTGCGTGATCCGGTTCTTCATCTCTCCGGTGGCGAGGTCATGCAGGTAGAGGTGGCCCCAGCCCTCGCGCTCGGAGAACCAGATGAACTCGGTCCCGTTGTCGAGCACGCGCCAGTTGTAGGGCGTGCGGAGCTGGTTCAGCTCCACCCAGGTGTCGCCGCTCTCGACGATGACGCTGCGCGACGCGCCCGTCGTGGCGTCGACTTCGACGAGCGTCTGGCTCTTGAAATCGCGCGAATGGTGCGAGAACCAGACGCGGCCGCCGTCCGGCGACCACTGCGCGGCGTGCCAGGTCGTGTCCGCGCCGCCGAAGTATCCGACGACGGGATCGTAGTCGGCCCGCACCCGGGCTCCGGTTTCGGCGTCGAAGAGGTGGAGTTGCCAGGTCGGGACGATGGAATCGCCGGGGAGCGCGTAGCGGTAGCTGTGGAGGATCGGACGCCCGGTGGCGGCCTCGAGCAGGTGCAGGTCCTCGACGTCGCGCTCGTCGTAACGGTGGGTCGCGATCCGGCGGCCATCGGGGGACCACTCCGCCACGGGCGGCGGCTTGAACTCCCTGCGGCGGTTGGAGATCTCCTGGCAGCAGCCCTCGGGGGCGACGCCGTATCCCCAGTGCGGCGCTCCGTCCGTCGAGAGTTGACGCTCCTCGCCGGTGCGCGTGTCGCGGACCCACAGGTTCTCGTCGCGCGAGAAGACGGCGAGCGCGCCATCGGGAGAATCGATCTCGTGCGTCGCCCGCGCGACCGAGTCCGGGCCGGTGCAGCGGTAGGCGCCGATGTCGCAGTCCCAGCGCTCGTCGGTGTCCGTCCAGAAACGGATCCCGCCGGACGCGTTGAACTCGAACTCGTCGAAGGGAAGATCCGTCGCCTCGTGGCTCTCGTCGGAAGCCTCGGAGAGGGCGGCGGCGAGCCGGTCGTGGTCGAAGGCGGGCCGGCGAGTGCGGGCGGCGGCGTCGATCATGATGAACTCGTGGCCGCCGAACACCTGGTTGCGGTACCAGAAGCGGTTAGCGTCAAGCCAGCGGGGGCTCACCGTGACGCCCGACGTGAGCTTCTCGGCGTGCCAGGGCAGGAACTGCTCGGCGCGCGCGTACTCGCTCGCGCTGACGGATTCCGGCTGGTAGGGCCGGGACTGGGCGAGCGCGGCGGGCGGCAGCGTGGCGAGCGCGAAGACGGCGAGCGCGACGGGTGACAGGCCGTAAATCGAGAGGCGTCTCACGGGATCCTCCTGGGTTTCTGGACTCCGGAAAGAATAGACCGAAGCGTTCGCCGGCCGGTAGGGTCGCGAGGGTCGCCGCGCCGTTGCGGAGTCGAACGAAGCGGCGCTAGCGTGCCCGCCGACCCGATCCGAGGAGTTTTCCGTGAATGCGACCTCGTCGGCCGTCCGTCCGAGGCGGCTCTTCCTGGCCAGTTGCGTGTCGCTCATCGCGACCTCCGTCACGTTCGCGGTGGTCGGCGCGGTCATGCTCACGCTCAAGAGCGAATTCACGCTCACGAACTACGAGGTCGGCCTCATTGGCGGCGCGGCGATCTGGGGCTTCGCGGTGTCGCAGGTCCTCTTCGCGCCCTTCTGCGACCTGCTGGGGATGCGGTTCCTGCTCCGGCTCGCCTTCGCGTGCCACCTTCTGGGGGCGCTCGTCCTCATCACGGCCGGCGGCTTCTGGCAGGCTTTCGCCGGGGCGCTCACGCTGGCGCTGGGGAACGGGCTCGTCGAGGCCGCCTGCAACCCGCTCGTGGCGGCACTTTATCCGGACCGGAAGACGGTCAAGCTGAACCAGTTCCACGTCTGGTTCCCGGGCGGGATCGTGATCGGCTCGGTGCTCGCCTTCGGGCTCGACTCGGTGGGGCTCACCGCGTGGCAACTGAAGATCGGCCTCATCCTCATCCCCACGCTCATCTACGGTCACCTGATGTGGCGGGAGGAGTTCCCGCCGACGGAGGGTGTGCGCGCCGGGGTCAGCATGTGGGAGATGTTCAAGGCAACGTTTATGACGCCCTTGATGATCGTGATGCTGTTCTGCATGGCGATCACGGCGTCGACGGAGCTGGGGCCGAACCGCTGGGTGCCGGCGGTGCTGGAGGCTGGCGGCATCCCGGGGATCCTCGTGCTCGCGTGGATCAATGGCCTGATGGCGATCCTGCGCTACAAGGCGGGGTTTGCGGTCGAGCGGCTCTCGCCGACGGGGGTGCTGTCCGGAAGCGCGGCGGTCTCCGTCCTGGGACTGCTCTGGCTCAGCTACGCGGAGACGACGCTGATGGCCTTCGCCTCGGCCACCGTGTTCGCGGTCGGCGTGTGCTACTTCTGGCCGACGATGCTCGGCTTCGTGTCGGAGCGGATCCCGCGGTCCGGCGCGCTGGGGCTCGGGCTGATGGGGGCGACGGGGATGGCGGTCGTGGGGCTGTGGACGACGCCGTGGATGGGACGGATCGCGGACGAGGTGGGGCACGAGCGGCTTCCGGCGGTCGAGACGCAGGCGCTCTTCGCCGATGCGGCGGCAGCCTTCGCCGGGGCCGACGAGAGCACCGCCCCGGACCTGGCGGCGGCGGGTGAAGCGGTGGGGGAGGCGCTCGCGGGGGTGGGACCGGATGGCGCGCTGCCGGAGTCGGTGACGGCGAACGCGCTGCGGGCGATCATCGACTCCGGGGGCGATGAGACGCTCGTGGAGCGGGCGAGCGCGATCCTCGGGCCGGCGGACAACTATGGAGGACGGGTCTCGTTCCGGCGTCTCGTTCCGTTTACGGCCGTCCTCATCCTCATCTTCGGACTCATCCGCATGCGCGACCGGCGGGCCGGCGGCTACCGGGCCGTCCGGATCGGGACGGAGTCGGACGACGGATGACGCGCGGATGACTCGTCGCCTCAGCTACGGGATGGTCGGGGGCGGCCCCGGGGCCTTCATCGGGGACGTGCACCGGATGGCGGCGGAACTCGACGGTCTCGCGCGCATCGCGGCCGGCGCCTTCTCGTCGGACGCCGAGCGGTCGGCCGCCAAGGGGGCCGAGATCGGACTGGACCCGGACCGGGTCTTCGGGAGTTACGCGGAGATGGCGGAGTCCGAGGCGGCACGCGCGGGAGACGGCCGGCTGGACTTCGTCATCATCGTCACGCCGAACCATCTCCACTTCGATGTGGCGCGGACCTTCCTCCAGGCGGGCTTCCACGTGGTGTGCGACAAGCCGTTGACGACGGAACTCGGGGACGCGGAGGCGTTGTGCCGGCTCGTGGCCGGCGGCGACCGCGTGTTCGCCCTCACGCACAACTACGGCGGTTATCCGATGATCAAGGACGCGCGCCACCTGGTGCGCGGGGGGACGCTGGGGGAGATCCGCCGCATCCAGCTCGAGTACTTCCAGGGGTGGCTGGCGACGCCGATCGAGGCGACCGGGCACCCGCAGGCGGTGTGGCGCACGGACCCGGCGCAGGCGGGGGTGGCGGGCGCGCTGGGGGATATCGGGACGCACGCGCATCACCTGGCCCGCTACGTGACCGGGCTGGAAGTCGAGGCGCTGTGCGGCGAGCTGACGACGTTCGTGCCCGGGCGGCGGCTCGAGGACGACGCGAGCCTGCTCATGCGGTGGAACGGCGGGGTGCGGGGAACGCTCACGGTATCCCAGGTGGCTACGGGCGAGGAGAACGGGCTCGCGATCCGCGTGTTCGGGAGCGAGGGCTCGATCGCCTGGCGGCACGACGACGCGGAGACGCTGTGGCACCGGACGCCGGACGGGCAGACCCGGGCGCGGCGCCGAGGGCACGGCTGGATCTCGCCGGAAGCCCGGGGCGCTTCGCGGGTTCCGCCGGGCCACCCGGAGGGGTTCATCGAAGGCTTCGCGAACCTGTACGGGAGTGTGATCTCAACCATCGGAGCGCTCGACGAAGGGCGGACGCCGGACGCGGCGGACCTCGACTTCCCGACCGTGTGGGACGGGGCGCGCGGGGTTCACTTCCTCGAGCGGGCCGTGGAGAGCGGGCGGCGCGGCGCGTGGGTGGACGCGCGCTACGCACCGCCGGGGGAACCGCCCGCAGAGCCCCGGGAGCCTGCGCCATGAATACGCGACCGATCACGCTGTTCACCGGCCAGTGGGCGGACATGCCGCTGGCGACGCTCGCGGCCAAGGCGGCCGCGTGGGGCTACGACGGGCTCGAGCTCGCCTGCTGGGGAGACCACTTCGACATCGTGCGGGCGACGGAAGAAGACGGCTACGCCGCCGGGCAGCGCGATCTGCTGGCGGCCCACGGCCTCGAGGTGCATGCGATCGCCAACCATCTCGTCGGTCAGGCCGTGTGCGATCCGATCGATGCCCGCCACCAGCTGATCCTGCCGGAGCGCGTGTGGGGCGATGGCGACCCCGGGGGTGTGCGGCGGCGGGCCGCGGCGGAAATGAGCCGGTCGGCGGCCGCGGCGGCTGCGCTCGGCGTCCCGGTCGTGAACGGCTTCACCGGCAGCTCGATCTGGGCCGCCGCCTACGCCTTCCCGCCGCACCCGCCCGGCTTCATCGAGGCCGGATTCGCCGACTTCGCGGAGCGCTGGAAACCGATCCTCGACGCCTTCGACGCGGCGGGCGTGAAGTTCGCCCTCGAAGTCCACCCCACCGAGATCGCCTTCGACGCCGCCAGCGCGGCGCGCGCCGTGGAGGCTGTGGGGGGGCGCCCAGCCTTCGGCTTCAACTACGACCCCAGCCACCTCGCCTACCAGGGCGTCGACTACGTCGCCTTCATCCTCGAATTCGGCGACCGCATCCACCACGCCCACATGAAGGATGTGTGGTGGTCGGACACGCCGACCCGCTCCGGCGTGTTCGGAGGCCACCTGGACTTCGGGCACGCGAACCGCGGTTGGGACTTCCGTTCCATCGGACGCGGGCGCGTGGACTTCGAGGAGATCCTGCGGGCGCTGGATCGCGTGGGCTATACGGGGCCCCTCTCGATCGAGTGGGAAGACAGCGGCATGGACCGCGAACACGGCGCCCGGGAGGCCTGCGAGCGCCTCCGGGCGATGACCTTCCCGCCTTCCGCGACCGCCTTCGACGCCGCCTTCTCCGAAGACTGACCCCGGGCTCCACGTGGCCGAGCGCGACGATTCTTCGAGCCCGGTCGTTTCTTGCAGCGCAACTATGGAGGGACGCCGCTCCAGAGGGCGTTGACGCCGGTCTCGTAGGGTAGGACGTGGCCGGCGCTCGCACTGTCCGGGATGACGAAGATGGGCGTTCGCCCGGGGTATGCCTCGATGAGGCGCGCGTTCGCTTCCGGCCCGAGATCCCGGGTCCAGAGTACGCCCGAGCCACCGAGCCCGGGCAGATCCCCGCGCCACAGGTAGCTGGTGAGACCCATCGCGCCGAGCCGGTCGGCCGCCGCCTCGCGCCGGCACCGATCGACCACCTCTTCCGGTCGCTGCGCTCCGACCAGGGCACCCTCGAGGCGGCACGGCGAATATTGATTGATGAGCGCCCGAACGCTGTCGAGCCGCATGGGCCGCGCGGCGAGCCGGGCGCCGATCCGGTCCTGCCACGACTCGTGCACGAACACGAGCGACGGGCCGGGCTCCGCGATCTCCGGGACGAGCGGGGCGCGGCTTCCCAGGCGCACGACGCGCTCGGCCCCCCCCACGGCCAGGCCGTAACCGAGCGAGACGAGGACGAGGACGGCGATCCCGTCCGACAGCCACGGCCGGCGGCGCGCACGAGAGAGACCGACCGCCGCGAGGACGAGAAGCGCGCACCACGCGGGCACGGCCTCGCCGAGCATGCGCGGCCCGAACACGAGGTCGTGATGCCAGTAGAGGGCGCTCGCCAGGATCGGCAGGAAGGCCCACGCGGCGAGGATGCGCTCGCCGCGCTGCAAGCGGCGCGCGAAGAGCAGGTAGAGTCCGATGAGCGCGGCGACGGGCAGCGCGGCGCCGAAGAGTTCGCGCCCGACCGAAAGCAGTTCGGTCGACGTGTAGCCCAGCGCCTGCGTGAAGCCGTACATGCGGCCCCAGGGGTCGATGTGGAAGCCGAGGCCGTGGCTCGGGCCGGTGGCCGCGGTATAGCCGAGGGTGAGCGGGCTGCCGAAGAAGCGCGCGTTGAACCATCCGAAACCGACCGCGAACGGGAGGCCGCCCAGAACCCACCAGGCGAAACGGCGCAGGAGCCACGGCCGGTGCAGGCCCGGTTCCCGGCGCGGCGCGGTCAGCCACACGCCGGCTGTCACGGCGGCGCCGATGAGCAGGCCGGAGACGGGGCGCGTCGTGACCATGAAGCCCATCGCGGCGCCCGCCGATAGCGCCCACACGGCCCGGCCCGTCTCGGCCCGGAGCGACAGCCAGAGGGCGAGCGCGGCGAAGGCCGCCACGGTCGCGTGGTTCATGTAGGCCCCGGCCAGGGCCAGCAGCATGGGGCTGGTGACGGCGAGCAGGGCGCCGAGCCGGGCGACCGCGACCCGGTCGGGCAACAGGCGCTCGAACGACAGGACGGAGAAAACGCCGAGCATCCCCATTGCTCCCGCCATCGCGATCCACGGACCCCCCAGCCGGAAGCCGGCCGCAAGCCACAGGGCGTGGGCCGGCGGATACTGGGACACCCACCCCGCGGGCGTCTGCACCATGAACTGCATCGACCAGAACTCGGGCATCGAGAGCGGAGGCCCGGCCAGTACCCCGGCGGTGAAGTAGCGGGCCTGCAGGAGTTGCACGCTCGCGTCGTTGACGAGCGTGCGCCCCTCGTACACCGCCAGCGCGACCGCCGCCGTGAGCCCGGCGCCCAGAAGCCCGATGAACGCGGCGGCCATCCACGCCGGCGGCCGCTCGATCGCCCGGCCGATCCGGGTGAGAACGCCGGACAGCCTCCCTCCCCCGAAGATCCCTGCCAGAACGGCGACGCCGACCGCGAGGAGGGTCCAGACGCCGGCCGTGACGCCCCAACTGTACGTCCAGTGCTCGAACCCCGACCGCCGCATGAGGTCGTCCAGCGCGCCCGGAGGCGCGGCCGGATCGAGCACCACGAAGACGGGGACGACAACAAGCACGACCAGCGCGAGTCCCACCACGCGCCGGCCCGCATCGAGGAATAGGTTCATGCCGGTGAAGCTACACCCGAGCTCCCCGCCTGTCTGCGATGATCCGCGGCGGCCGGCGGGCGGCGAGCCGCCGGCAGGCCCGGCGGTGCTTGACTCGCACCGCGCCCCATCTACTTTTCCCGCCTCCGTCGGGGAGACCCCCGTCGGGAGACGATCCGAACGCCGCCGCGGCGCGGGCAACAATTCGACCCCGCTCGACTGTCCATCGGCGGGTCAGCCCGGCGATGTCCCGTCGACCACGGGCGGTTCGCACACTCCAACCCGGATCCGGCGTCACTCGCATGTCACTTGTATCGCTTACCGATGTTGTGAAGACCTTCGGCGAGACCGTCGCGGTCGATTCCGCGACCTTCTCGATCGACCGCGGCGAGGTCGTCGGCTTCCTCGGCCCCAACGGCGCGGGCAAGACGACGACCATGCGGCTCCTCACGCAGTATCTCGAACCCGATGGGGGCACGATCACGATCGATGGCCTGTCCGTCGAGGACCACCCCGTCGAACTGCGGCGCCGCATCGGCTACCTGCCGGAGACGAACCCGCTCTACCGGGACATGCTGGCCGGCGAGTACATCACGTTCATGGGCCGGCTGCGCGGCATGGGTGCCGACGAGATCCGCGCGCGGACCGACGATGTCGTCGCGCAGACCGGCATCGAAGCCGTCTACTACCGCCCGATCAACCAGCTCTCGAAGGGGTATCGGCAGCGGGTCGGCCTCGCGCAGGCCATCCTCTCGCAGCCGGAGATCCTCATCCTCGACGAACCGACCGAGGGACTCGACCCGAACCAGCGCGTCGAGATCCGGAGCCTGATCCGCGACGTGGGGACCGACCGTACCGTCCTCCTGAGCACGCACGTCATGCAGGAAGTCCGGAAGACCTGTTCGCGGGTCGTCATCATCAACGAGGGGCGCATCGTCGCCGATGGTTCCGTCGATGAACTCGTCGCCGGTCAGGGCGGCGTCCGCGTGATGGTGGAACTGGAGGCTCCGGCCGACGCCGCCGGACACGCGCTGGCGGAACTGCCCTCCGTGGCGCGGGCCGATGCCCTGGAAGCGGACGCCGGCGGTCGCGCCCGGTTCGCGGTCGAGGGCTCCTCCGGGCAGGACCCCCGACCCGATATCTCGAGGCTCGCCGCGGCGCGGGACTGGCCGCTGTGGGAACTCCACCTTGCCCAGGCAAGCCTGGAGGATCTCTTCCACAGACTCACGGCCGAGCACGGCGGCCCGGCCGCGGAAGCCGCGGATGAGGCGCCCGACACCATGCCCGATGAGGCGTCTGAGGCGGCCGGGGAGGTGGAGGAATGATCGGCCGCATTCTGACCGTCGCCAGGCGCGAATTCGCGGGCTACTTCGACCACGCGACCGCCTACATCCTCCTCGTCATCTTCCTCGGGATCAACTTCTATTTCTACTTCCAGGAGGCCTATCTCCTCGGTGAAGCCTCGCTGCGGCCCATGTTGTCGCTCCTCCCGTGGCTTCTGCTCTTCTTCATTCCGGCCGTCTGCATGCGGTCGTTCGCCGAGGAGCGGAACGCGGGGACGCTCGAACTCGTGCTCGCGCAGCCGATCCAGGTCGTGGAGTTCCTGCTGGGCAAGTTCCTCGGCGTCCTCTTCTTCCTGTCGGTCGCCATGGCGGGGACGCTGGGCATCCCGCTCGGCCTCACGCTCGGCGCCGACCTTCAGTGGGGTGTGATCTTCTCCCAGTACCTGGGATCGATGTTCCTCATCTCGGCCCTCATCGCGGTCGGCCTGTGGGCGTCCTCGCTCACGAGAAACCAGGTGACGGCGTTCATCATCGGGGTCACGGTCGGCTTCGCCCTCTACCTCATCGGACTCCCCACGGTCACGCTCTCCCTCCCCGGCCCGCTCGCCGCGGTGGCGGCGCGCCTGGGCGTGCTCGGGCACTTCTCGAACGTGGCGCGAGGCGTGATCGACCTGCGGGACGTCCTGTATTTCGCGGCGCTCGGGACGGCGTTCCTCTCGCTCACGTATTTCTCCGTCATGCGCGAACGCCTGAGCCGCGAGAGGCCGGCGTACGGGCGGCTGCGCGTGGGCGTGCTCGGCCTGGTCGGGATCGCGATCTTCGCCGCGCTGGCAGGCGGGCAGTTGCGCGGCCGGCTCGATCTCACGCCCGGCAAGGTCTACACGCTGTCCCCGCCGACCGCCGACCTGCTGCGCGGCCTCGACGACCTCGTGACGCTCAAGCTCTTCCAGTCCGCGGAACTCCCGGCGCAACTCATGCCGGTGAGCCGGGACGTGGACGACCTCCTCCGGGATCTCGACGCCACCGGCGGCGCCAACGTGAACCTCGTCCGCGCGAACCCCGACGAGGATCCCGACGCCCGGGAGGAGGCGGGGCTGCTCGGCATCCGCCCCGTGCCGTTCCAGATCGTCGCCGATGACGAACTGTCGATTCAGGAGCGGTATTTCGGGCTCGCGGTCCAGTACGCCGGCGAGAGCCAGATTGTCCCGCTCATCCGGCAGACGGCCGACCTCGAGTACCGCCTCGCTTCGATGATCCGGGCCCTCACGCGGCCGGAACGTCCCGCCATCGGGATCCTGACCGGGCACGGCGAGCTGAGTCTGGACGCGGGGCTTCGGCTCGCCCGCGGCCGGCTCCAACTGGAATACGATGTGATGGAGTTCCGCGTCGACTCGACGACCACGGCGGTGCCGGATTCGATCGATGTGCTCGTGATCGCCGGTGGCACATCGCCCCTGGAGCCCGCGACCGGCGAAATCATGAGCCGGTTCGTCGACGAGGGAGGGAGCCTCTTCGTCCTCAAGTCCGGCGTGACGGCGGACATGCAGGCGCGCTACGCGGGCCCCACCTTCGATCCGGCTCTCGACTCGCTTCTGCAGGCGCGCGGACTCGGCATCGTCCCGTCGATGGCTTTCGACCTGCTCCTCAACGAACAGGTACAGGTCCCGTCCCAGGGTGGCGCCTTCATCGTGGAGTATCCGCTGTGGACGCTCGCCCAGCCGGCCTCCGGACACGTGATCGTGGACGGCGTGGCGAACGTGCCGATCCGATACGGAAGCCCGCTGCTGGTCGAGGTGGAAGACAGCACGCTCGTGACGCCGCTTCTCACGACCTCCGAGGGAGGCGGACGACTGCAGACCCCGCTCTCGATCGACGCGATGCAGGAGTGGGCCGCGGTCATCGCGCCGGGCGGGGAGCTCTCGGAGGGAGATGTGGCGATGGAGACACTCGCTCTGGCCTACACCCAGCCGGACGGAGGCCGCATCGTCCTCGCGGGCTCCTCGTCGCTGATCCACGACGAGACGCTCTCGCAATCGATGTCCGGGCTGGCCGGGATGGTCTTCTTCCAGAACGCGATCGATTGGCTCGCCCAGGACGAAGCGCTGATCTCGATCCGGTCCAAGGACCGCGCGCCGCCGCTGCTCCTCTTCCCCAACGAATGGCTCCCGGACGTGACCCGGTACGGGAACATGGCCGGCGTTCCGCTGCTCTTCGTCCTCGTCGGCGTGCTGCGGCTCGCGCGCCGCCGGCAGGTGCAGCAGCGTTCGTTCACGGAGGGAGGAGCGCTCGTATGAACGCCAGGCAACTGAAGGTCATCGCGGTCGTGCTCGGCGTGGCGGTCCTCCTCTACCTGCCCCGGCTGTTCAGGGACAGCGGCGCGGGGGGGACGCTGGATGTCGGGGACGGCTTCTCCTTCGTGGTGACGGACTCCATCGCGGGCGTCGACATCGTGGTCGCGGACGACGCCGGCACGGTGCGCCTCGAGCGGACGGACGCGGGGTGGACGGTCGACGGCTACGTGACGGACGAACCGAAGATCCGGGACCTCCTGGACGTGATCGGACAGCTCTCCTCGTCGGAACTCATCGCGCGCAACCCGTCGAATCACGCGAACCTGGGCGTCGCGGCGGGCGGCCGGCAGGTCGAAGTGCGGACGGTCGGTGGAGACGTGCGGCGGTTCCATCTCGGCGAGCGCGATACGCGTTCCGGGGGCTATTTCGTGCGTCTTCCCGGCGATGATGTCGTCTACCGGCTCGACGGTCCGGTCGGAGGTTACCTGAACCGCGACCGCGACGGGTGGCGCCCGCGCCTGATCGCCTCGGTGGACACCGCCGGCGTACGCGAAATCCTCATGCGCCGCGGGGACCGGGAGGCCGTGCTGCGGCGGAGTGACGATGGGTGGCTCGCCGGGGACGCGCCGGCGGATTCGGCGCTCGTGCAGAGGCTCCTCGCCATCCTGCCCTCCGTCTCCGCTTCCGGCTTCCCCACGGATGAGGAAGAGGCGGCCGCCGACTTCACGCTCGCGGACGGATCGTTCGAAGTGTTTTCCGAGGGGTCCGCGGACGTGACCGGCCGGCGCCTCGAACTCGCGATCCTCCTGCTGGAGGACGAGGAGCGCGGAGACTGGGTCGCCCGCATCGCGGACGGAACGGAAGCCTTCCGGCTCTCCGGCCTCACCGTGAATCGCCTGCTCCCGGAGGCGCTGCTCCCCGTCCCCTAGCAGTCAGCCGGGTTCGGTCATCGCGCGGAAGTCCAGGATGCGGTCGAGTTCGGCGGGATCGACCAGCCCCTGCTCCAGCACGAGTTCCTTCAGCGTGCGGTCTTCCGCGAGGCTGAGCTTGGCGAGTTCGGCCGCCTTGTCGTACCCGATGACGGGCGCGAGCGCGGTGGCGAGCGCCGCGGTGGATTCCGCGTTCCGAAGACAGCGCTCCTCGTTCGCCGTGATCCCCCGGACGCAGCGTTCGGCGAACTCGACGCTCACCGTGGAGAGAATCCGGACGCTCTGGAGCAGGTTGTGGGCCATCACGGGGATCATGACGTTGAGCTCGAGGTTCCCGGACTGCCCGCCCACGACGATCGCGGCGTCGTTGCCGATGACCTGCGCACAGACCTGAAGCACCGATTCCGCCATCACCGGGTTGACCTTGCCCGGCATGATGGACGAGCCCGGCTGCACCGCGGGGAGGTCGATCTCGCCGAGGCCCGTGCGCGGACCGGATGACAGCCATCGAAGATCGTTCGCGATCTTGGTCAGGCTCACGGCGACGGTCCGCAGCGCCCCGCTCGCCTCGACGACCGCGTCGCGCGCCGACTGCGCCTCGAAGTGGTTCGACGCCTCCACGAACGCGACGGCGAGGATCTCGCTCAGCGCGGCCGACATCCGCGCGCCGAAGTCGGCTGGCGTGTTGATGCCGGTCCCCACCGCCGTCCCTCCGATGGCGAGTTCCGCGAGTGCGGGACGGACGGTCTCGACGCGCCGGATCCCGTGCCTCAACTGGCTGGCGTAGCCGCCGAACTCCTGTCCCAGGCGAACGGGCGTCGCGTCCTGCAGGTGCGTGCGCCCCGCCTTCGCGATGTGGTCGAATTCCTCCGCCTTCTCCGCGAGCGCCGCGCGCAGCCGTTCCAGCGCGGGCAGAAGTTCGCGCTCGATCGCGACCAGTCCCGAGACGTGGGTGGCGGTGGGGATCACGTCGTTCGACGACTGCCCCAGATTGACGTGATCGTTGGGGTGGACGGGGCTTCGCGAACCCACGACGCCGCCCAGAAGCTGGATGGCGCGGTTCGCGATGACCTCGTTCGCGTTCATGTTCGTCGACGTGCCGGACCCGGTCTGGAAGATGTCCAGCACGAAATGGGAATCCAGCTCCCCGCTCATGGCCTCCCCGGCCGCCCGCTCGATCGCCTCGCCGAGTACGGGGTCGAGGAGTCCCAGGTCCCGGTTCACGCGGGAAGCCGCCAGCTTGATCGCGCCGAGCGCCTCGATGAAGCGGCGGCCGAAGCGGAGGTCGGAGATGGGGAAGTTCTGGCGGGCCCGCTCCGTCTGCGCTCCGTAGAGCCGGTCGGCGGGAATCGCCATCTCCCCCATGGAGTCCTTCTCTATGCGATGATCCATGCGCGGTTGTCCGTGACTAGAACTCGATGAGGTCGCCGATGCGGATGCCGTTGGCGTCGAACCACCCCTGGTTCATCTCCAGCGCATACATGGCGGGCGCGGCCGAGTCGTGGGTTTCCGTCGTCTGCGGCTCCATCTGCTGGATGTCGACGATGCGGCCCTCGCGATCGATGTACGCGATATCGAGCGGTATGAGCGTGTCCTTCATCCAGAACCCGAGGGTGCGCTGTTCGGGGTAGACGAACAGCATCCCCTGGTTCTCTTCGAGCGACTCCCGATACATGAGTCCGCGCTGACGTTCGTCGGCGTCATCGGCGATCTCGACCTGGATCTCGATCCCGCCCACCCGCAGCGGGACGAGTTCCGCGGCCTGGGCGGCGGCGCCCGCGCCCGTCTCGACGGCCTGGCCGCCGTCCGCCACGTCGGGGTCGCGAACGCCCGCGTCCACTGTACCGCACGCCGGCAAGACGGCCGCGAGGGCCACCAACACCAGCCCGAATCCGGGCTCTCTCCATCGTTCTCTCAGCCGTTCTCTCAGCCGTTCTCTCAGCATGTCAGATCGTCGTCATCCGGGTCGACTCCGTTGCGGCCTCCGCTCTCACAGGGAAAACTAGCAGGCGAGGTTGGGGTATGGAACGAGGTGGCGGGGCCGACGGGCGGAGGACCACGGGTAAGGGGGGCGGCATGATTCTTCCGGATGTCAGAGCTTCCTTCGGCCGGGACGATGCGGCCCGGCTCGTCTACGTGCTCGCTCACGAGGGCGAGGACCGGACCCGCCTCGAGACGCTGGTCTCGGAGCGGGGCATCGACGCGCTGCTCGATCACCCGAAGGCGCCCGGCGCGCTCGCCGCCGAACCGGGGCTTTCGGCGCTCCCGCTGGCGCTCTTCTCCTACGTGTCGCTGCGCCACAGCCTGCTCGAGGGCGGCGTCGAGTCCCGTCTCATGGCCGACTACGTGACCTCGATCTTCCTCCACTTCGCCAGGGAGGCGCGGGCACACCGGATCGCCGAATACGACGACTGCGAGTACCACTACCTCGTCGACCTGGTGGCGGAGATCGCGGAATCGGACGGTCGCCGCGGCTTTCTGCTCAGCGCTCACCTCGGCAACTTCGCGCTCTGGCTGTCGGGCCTCTTCCCGGACTGGATCTGCACGCGGGAGCGACGGAGAGCGGGCCCCGACCTCGGCTACTACGAGGCGATGGGCCAGACCGGCTTCTCGCTGGCCGCCGACGCCCCTTTCGCCCGCCGCCAGCGACTCGATGGCTGTTATCGCGACGCCGCGAAGACCTTCACCGCCCTCCGCGTCGCGCTGAACCGCTTTTCGGACCGATTCCTCACGCCCCGGCCGGCCTCCCCCGTCGACCGCCTGTTGAGGCAGGTCGTGGACGACTTCGAGGCGCAGCGGTTGCAGGCGTGACGAGCGCGCTTATCTTCTCAGCGCGTTGAGAACACCATGACCACGGACACCCTCGCTCCCCGACCGCCGCTCGGCTGCGCCGCCGTGATGCTCGGCCTCTTCCGGGCCGCGCTGCAGGAGCATCATCTGCCTGTCACCCATCAGCGGGAAGCGATATCCCGCGTGCTGTTCGAGTCGGGACGGCGGCTCTCCGCGGACGAGGTCGTCGAACGCCTGCGGGGCGACGGCGAACGCGCGGGGAAGGCGACGGTCTATCGGACCCTGAGCCTCCTGGTTCGCGTCGGCCTCGCAACGGAGCACGACTTCGACGAGGGCTTCAAGCGATACGAGGCGAAGGTAGGGCGGGCGCAGCAGGACCACCTGATCTGCACGGCGTGCGGAGACGTGGTCCGCTTCCAGCGCGATGAACTCAACCGGCTCCAGACGGAGGTAGCCGGACAATTCGGTTTCCATGTACTGAGGCGTCAACTCAAGCTCTACGGGCTCTGCGCCCGCTGCGACGTCGAATCCGGCCAGGCGATTCGCCAGGTCAGCCAGGGGGTCCGCTGAATTCCGCTCATGATTCCGCCCGTGATTCCGCCCGTGATTCCGCTCGATCGAGACTTCTGAACCTGCTCGCCGAGCGCTCGTTCCGGCTCGGGGACTTCGTGCTGGCCTCCGGCGCCCGGAGCGACTACTACATCGACTGCCGGACGACGACCATGCACGCGCACGGACAGGTGTTGATGGGCGAGGTCGGCCTCGCGGCCATCCGGGATGCCGGACTCCGGCCGGATGCGGTCGGCGGCCTCACGATGGGCGCGGATCCGCTGGCCTACGCGATCGCCGCCGACAGTTGGCGCGCGGGGGATCCGATACACGCGTTTTCGGTCCGCAAGCGCGCCAAGCGGCACGGCAAGGGGCAGCGGATCGAGGGCTGCTTCGAGCCCGGCGCCCGGGTCGTCGTCGTCGAGGACGTGATCACGACCGGCGGATCCGCGTTCCAGGCGGTCGAGGCGGTGAATCGGGCGCGGGGCGAGGTGCTCGGCGTACTCGGCCTCGTGGACCGCGAGGAGGGGGGAAGGGCTACGCTGGAGGAGGCGGGTCTGCGGACGATGGTACTCTATACGGCAAGCGATCTGAGGGCGGCGGTGGCCGCGGGAGAGAAATGACGTGTCCGACCAGGATTTTCTGATATTCACGGATGCCGCCTGCGAGCGGATCCGATCGTTCATCGAAGAGGACCCGGCGGAAGGCCTCGCGGTGCGCGTGAGCGTCCAGAACGCGAGCCCCATCGCGCCGGAATACGAGATGGCGCTCATCGAACCCTTCGAGCGGGAAGCGAAGGACCAGTCGTTCGACGCCCCCGGCTTCGAGGTCGTCGTCGACGCCGGGAGCGCGGACATCCTTGAAGGCACCCGCATCGACTGGGTGGAGTCGCTCCAGGGCTCGGGCTTTCATTTCAACAATCCCAACATCCAGCCGCTCGGCTCCAAGCCGCTGGACGGGCCCCTCGTCGACCGTGTGCGCCGCGTCATCGACGAGCAGATCAACCCGGGGGTGGCGTCGCATGGCGGCACCGTGCGTCTCGTCGACGTCCGCGAAAACGTCGTCTACGTCACGATGGGCGGCGGGTGCCAGGGCTGCGGCATGGCCTCCGTGACGCTCACGCAGGGGATCAAGCAGATGATCCGCGACGCGGCCCCCGAGATCGTCGACGTGCAGGACGTGACCGACCACGCCGCCGGCAGCAACCCCTATTACGCCTGAGTTGCGCCTGAATTACGCCTGACTACTTCTTCTTGCGCGGCTTGAGGAAGACGTGCAGCGCCGTCGCCACGATCGACATGATGAGCGCACCCCCGATCGCCGTGACGAGACCATCGAGTTCGAACCCCGGGATCAGTGACGCGGCCAGTTGGAACATCAGGCCGTTGAGGACGAAGTAGAACAGTCCCAACGTCAGGACGGTGATCGGGAAGGTCACAAAGCGCAGCACCGGCCGCACGATCGCGTTGATGAGGCCGAGCGCGAGCGCCCCGCCGATGAGCGCCTCCGCGCTCTCGACCCGCACTCCGGTGAGAAGCCGCGCCGTCAAGTACAGCGCCGCCGCGTTGACGAGCCAGCTCCGGATCAAGCCCATGAAGCGCCCTCCGCGGCGGCCGCCGGCACCGCCGTCAGAAGCCGGGCGTCATATTGAACTGCCAGATCCAGCCTTTTTCCGGGCGATCGAAGGGCCGGACGAAACTGAGTTCGGCGATCATGAGGCCGAAGAGGTTGACCCTCGTCAGCAAGCCGGCGCTCGACACCCAGTCCCGATCCTCGAAGCCGCAGTCGCCGGTCGGACAGTTGAGGGCCGTCTCGCCCGACCACGCCTTGCCCATGTCATAGAAGACGCCCACTTCGACCGGCGGTACGCCCGGGGCCCGGATCACCCCGATCCCGCCCAGGAGGGGAAGCCGCAACTCCAGGTTCCCGACCGCCACGCGGCTTCCCGTGAGGTTTTCGAACAGGGGGCACCTGAAGAGCCCGACCTGGCCGCCGGCGCCCGTGCACTCCGCGATCCCGATGGACCTGTTCCCGTAGCCGCGCACGAGCGACGGCACCCCGAGATAGAGTCGTCCGAGACGCCAGTCGTCCGAACCGCCCCCCCAGCGGCCGAAATGAAGGGCCCGGCCGGCCACCGTGAAGGGTCCTGCGCGGACGTACCGGCGGATGTCGCCCGTCACCGTCAGGAAGTCGAGGGTTCCCACCGCCGGCTCCACTTCCAGACGGTAGCGCTGTCCGGCGATCGGGCTCGTGCCGCCGAAGATGGAACTGTCGTATACGAGGGCGACGCTCCCGCTCGCCGTGTAGAGCGACTCCGGCGCGCAGGGATCCTGCCCGAATGACAGCGTCTCTTCCTCACAGTCCCGCAGATCGGTCTCCTCCGTGCCCAGCAACTGGCCAGTGAAGGAGTCGATCCCGAACTCCTCGATCTCGCCGGAGAAGTCGATCTGACGCGCGGACGCGGAGAATTCGATCCGCGAGTTGCGGTTGAACGGATAGGCGACGATGCCGGTCAGCTCCCGGTTGATCTCGAACCAGCGGAAGTCCCGGAAGACGCTCACGGGCCGGTCCCCCACCAGGACGTGCTGCACCGACAACTGGCGCGTGACCAGCGGCACTTGCCCACCGATGAACGCCCAGTTCCAGCGGCTCGACAGGTTCTCGTAGCCGGCGAGAAGCGCCGTCCCCTGGACCACGTTCCCGAAGCTCGTGTTGACCTGCAGGATCGTCTGGAGCGTTCGGTTCCCGAGCAGGTCCGAGAAAAACAGCGCCGCGCCACCCGCGAAGAAAACCCCGAAGTCGCTCGCTCCGAAGGCGATCGTGGGCTGCGAGATGAAATCGAGGGACAGCTGCGAGCGGTACTCGTCGTCCTCGAAGGTGATCGGGTCGGCCAGGCCCAGGCGAGCGTTGGTGAGGAGTTCCGCGTGGGCGGTCGACATCCGCTCCCGGGGCGGGATGATCGAGGCGTCGACCCCCACAAGCATCTCCGGAGCGGGCTGGCCGGCCAGGACCTCCGGATCGTCGGCTACGTAGATCTCGTAGCTGAACGGCCCGCCCTTGTTGACGCTGAAGGCGACATCGCCCGTGCCGCGGGCCACCGAGATGGCCGGGCTGATGGCCGTGAGTCCGCTCACGCCGGTCCACAGATCGGTGATCAGGTAGCGCTCGCGCGTCTCGAGGTCGAGCCGGTAGAGATTCGCGATCCCGTCGTGGTCCGACACGAAGTACAGGTTCCGGCCGTCCGGGGCCCACTGCGGATTGTAGTTCCGGAACTGGTCGTCAAAGCCCGGCAGCCCCTGGATCTCACCGCTCTCCAGGTCCAGCAGCGCGATCTGGTAGGGACCCGCGACGAGCAACTCCAGGTCGGTCGTGTACCGATCCGTGGTGAACGCGAGCGACCGCCCGTCGGGCGACCAGGCGGGCTGGAGGTCCGCAAAGGGGTCCGCCGTGAGCCGCGTCAACTGCTCCGTCTCGATGTCGACGAGGTACAGATCCGTGAAGCCGGCGGAATGGCCGCTGAACGCGACGTGCGACCCATCGGGCGACCAGCTCGGCGTGAAGATCGCGCCCAACTGGAATCCCTGGAGTCGGATCTCCTTCACGATGTTCCCGGTCGCCGCCTCCATGATCGTGAGCAGGGGATCGCCGGTCTTGATGCCGGCGATCGCGAGCAGGCGGCCGTTCGGGTGCCAATCCCCCGCCGAATGGATGAACTGGAGACTCTCGAAGTGCGGATCCACCGCGTTGTTCGTCAGGCGGCGCTTGACCTCGCCCGTGCGCGCGTCCGCGAGGAACATCTCGAGGGAGAAGAGGTCGCTCTGCGAGACGTAGACCACCTCATCGCCATCCGGGCTGATCGCCGGACCGAGATTGAGCTTCCCTTCCTCGACAGGCTCGTAGATGACGCGGCGGCCGTACTCGTCGGGCGAGTTCGTCTCCTGCCGCGCATCCGCGAAATAGGTCTCGAGTTCGCTCCTCCAGCGGTCGGAGAGTTCCCCGATCGGGACTTCCAGCACGGCCTCGATCGCAGCCAGCGCGTTTCCGGTGCGCGCCGCGAGGTTGAGGATCCGGCCGATGCGGTCGTCCCCGAACGCGCCGCCGACGTAGGACCAGAAGGCGTGTCCGTAGCGGTACGGGAAGAACCGCGGGTTGCCGAGTTCCGGGATCGTCGGAAACCCGTCTTCCAGATCCAGGGCGTCCCGCATCCACATCGTGGTGAACGGGTCGATGGGGCCGACGGAGAGATACTCGGCCATCCCTTCGATGAACCACAGCGGGAGCCGGATCGCGCCGGGAATATCCAGCCCGGGGCCGCCCGTCCCCTGCCCCGTCATGTCGAACTGGAAGGCGTGCACGAGTTCATGTCCGAGGAGGTGATCCGTCTCGTGCATCGAGACCATCATCGGCATGACGAGCCGTCGCTTCAGGATCTCGGTGAATCCCTGGGTGCCCTCGTCGATGAACTGTCCGGAGGTATTCGTCTGCTCGAAGTCCGGGTGGTCGGCGTAGAGGATGATCGGCTGGCGCTGGCGGAACTCGTGGTTGAGCACCCGCGAGATGCGAGCGTACCAGCGCTCGGCCTGGCGGCCGATCATCTGCGCGCCGGCCGCGCTCTCGTCGTAGTAGTAGATGTCGAAGTTCTCCGTCTTGAGCACTTCGAAGTCGAAGGACTCGTAGACGACCTTGTTCCGCCCGAAATACCGGCCGGCCTGCGCCTCCAGCGCGGCGGCCGCGGGGCCCGAGAAGACCGCCAGAGCGGCGAGCGCGACGAGCGCGTGGGTTCTCCGAAGCATACATCCTCCACCAGGAGACCACTGCCTTCGACCGTCCCGGGTTCCTGGACCCCGGGGGGCCGTGCCGCCTCGCGAACGGCAAGCAGTCAGGGGGTGCCGAAAGCTACCCGCGGCACCGGACCTTCGCTATTCCGCTCTAGCACGACTGAAGCGCGCGCGAGGTCACGTCCCCGCCGCCCGCCGGCTCCCCCGCGACCGTCAGCAGGGGCGCATGAACCCGCCGAGCGTTTCGCGGGCGCGGTCGGCCGCCGGCTCCTCCGCGAAGGGACCGGCCACGACGCGGTACACATCCTCGTACGGCTCGATCGAGGCTTCGAACCCTGCCCGCGCGACCTCCTCGCGTTTCGCCTCGGCGCTTCGACGCTCCCGAAAGGAGGCGACCTGGACGACGACGCACCCCCCGAGCGCCGAGACCGCGTTCGGCGGTCCGACGACGGTAATCCGTACTTGCGCCGTGCCGGGCCCGATCATTCCGAGGGCCCTCGCCGCGGCCCGGGACACGTCCAGGATGCGGCCGCGCACGAAGGGGCCGCGATCGGTCACCGGGAGTTCGATGGAGCGCCCGTTGTCGAGGTTGTCCACGCGGATCCGGGTCCCGAACGGGATCGTCTGGTGGGCGGCCGACATGCTGTCCATGTCGTAGGTGCTCCCGGCCGCCGTGTTTCGACCGTGAAACGGTTCCCCGTACCACGAGGCGATGCCGGTCTGCGTCCAGCCGATGGCGTAGAGGGGGGGAGCGTCTGATGGCGTCGTCGCAAGCGGCACGGACCACACGCAGGCCTGCCCGGAGAACGCGGTGGCGAGCGCCACGCCGAACGCGGCCCCTCGCCGGTTCAGAGCGCCCCCCGCTCCCAGGGCCCCCAGATCGCGAACGTCTGGCCGAGATGCCCTGGACCCATCGAGATCGTGTCTCCCTGCAGGTTGACGAAGAGCGTCCGGCCATCGGGACTGAAGCAGGCGCCGGCGAACTCGCGGACGTTCAGGAGGTTCCGGGCGAAGGGAAAGATCTCCCCCGCAGGCGACAGCCCCCGGAGGTGCGTCGCGCCGGAGTTGTCCTCGCAGATGAGGATCCCGCCCCGGGGGCTCACCGTGAGGTTGTCCGGACCGGAGAGCACGTCCTCCGACGACGACTCGAAGACGAGCGCGAGCGCCTCGTCTTCCGGCACGTACCGCCAGACCTGGCCCAGCTGCGCGTCGCCCCCGTTCGTCGCGTGAAAGTAGATGCTCCGGTCCGCGTGCCAGCAGCCCTCGAGCCGGGAGAACCGGGCCCCGCCCGCCTCGAACCCCTCCGTCCACACCGTGGTCGCGCTGCGCTCGGCCTCGGGAGGGTCGGGGTTCTCGATCGGCACCCATTCGACTTCGCGCCACGCGCCCGGCTGCTGGCCGGTGCGGAGATCCACCTGCGGCTCCCCTCGCACGGCGAGCATCTCCAGAACGCCCCCATCCCGCAGAACGCCGGGAGTATGGGGCCGAAAGCGATAGAACCCCGAGCGACGATTGTAGTCTTCCGTCTCGTAGACGAACCCCGTCTCGGGGTCCACCGCGATGGCCTCATGCGTGAACCGTCCCATGGCCCGTAACGGCTCGGCGCGAACCGCTTCGTCCGCATCGGCGGGGACCTCGAACACGTACCCGTGCGGCGCCGTCCAGCCGCGCCCCGGGCCGAAGGTCGTCTCCTCGCACGTCAGCCAACTGCGCCACGGAGTCGTCCCCCCCGCGCAATTGATCATCGTCCCTCCCGCGCTCACGAAGTCCCGCACGAGGACCGGACGCCCGTCCGCCTCGATCCGGACCTCCAGCGTCGTCGTGCCGCCCCCCGCGAGCGGATCGTAGGCCAGTTCGGGGGGCACGAGCGGAACCGCGACGCCGGGAGGGTCCTGATCTTCGTGGTTTCGCACCAGGCGGACGACTTCGTCGTTCACCGAAAAGAGTCCCATTCCATCGTGGGCGCGGGGCGTGGGCCGACCGTCCGACATCGGGCGGCCCTCCACGCCGAGAACGACGTAGGAAAACCCCTCGGGGAGGGCGAGTTCCGGGCCCGCCGGGCTCAGGGGGCCGTATCCGGCGGATCCGGAGGCTGTCCGGCGCGTGGACGCGGTTGTGGGTCCGGCGCACGCCGCGAGACCCGAGAGCGAGGGCGCGAGCGCCGCGGTCCCCGCCCAGCGTCCCGCGCGACGCACGAAATCCCTCCTGTCGATCTTGTTCAGCGGCTCCTCCGTAAGGCTTCGGGCGGCACCCGCGGCATGTTGCGGGGTACAGAAAAGACCGGGTCGTCGGTTTCCTGGCCGAGCCCCGGACTAAACGCGAACCGGACAGGGAGTATCCTAAAAGGTCGGTGGATCGCTCGCACCGCGACATCCAGTCGGCATCGGTACGGCACCGTGGGCATGGTGGGCATCGTGCCCGCAGCTCGTGCCACAGCCGAGGGAGCCATCGAAGAGGAGAGAGATCGACATGCGGCACCCGTTCGTGCGCCTTCAGGGGCCTGTCCTGTTTCTGGTCGTCGCGAACTCCGCGGCGGCCCAGTCGTTCGTCGACTTCTGTCCCGGCGGGGACGAGGCGACGCAAGCGGCGGTCGTGGGCTATGTGACGGATCCTGAGGCGGAGACGATCGTCCCCGGTGCGACCGTGGCGGCGAGCTGGGTGCAGGATGACGCCCGCCGGCGGATCGAAGTACAGACGGACATTCAGGGTCTGTATGCGCTCTGCGGACTGCCCCGGGACACGGAGGTCGTGCTGCGGGCGCTTCTGGGAGACCGGCGCGGCGAAGCCGTCCCCTATACCACGTCCGCCACGCTGGCCCAGTCGGATCTCTTCATCTCGCTTACCGGGGAGCCCGAGACGAGAGAGGAGGTCGGATCGCTGGCCGCCGGCGGCGGCAGGGGCCAGGCGTTCAGTTCGGAGGTCATCCGCGCGGAGGATCTCCTTCATCTGCCGGAGATGAGCGTGTACGAGCTTCTTCGCCGGCACCAACTCCTCAGATTCGACCGGGTGAGCACGCTGGGCGAGGTCATCCTCCTCACGTCCGCCACATCGAGCCTCCGCGCGGGCCGTCTGCAGTCTGTTCAGGTGAGGATCAACGAGCGGCGGGAGGTGGACGGCGTCGCGGCGATCCGCGACCTGTCGATCGATGAGATCGGCCGCATCGAGATCCTGACGCGTACCGAGGCATCCGCGCGCTACGGCGGAGACGGTTTCGTCGGAGCGATCGTGATTACGACGCGAGGCCGCTAGCCAGGTTCAGGGAGAGAAGTCGACATGCCGTACTCGTTTGCGCGCCTTGCGGCGCCCGCACTGATGCTCGTGGTCGCGAACTCCGCGGCCGCCCAGTCCTTCGCCGACTTCTGTCCCGTCGGGGATCCGGAGACGGAAGCCGCCGTCGTAGGCTACGTGACGGATCCGGAGGCGCAGACGATCGTGCCCGGCGCGACCGTTGCGGCCAGCTGGGTACAGTTCGACGCCCGTCAACGGGTCGAAGCCGAGGTCGGCATGGACGGCCTCTACGCCATCTGCGGGTTGCCGCGGGACATGGAGATCGCGTTGCGGGCCATCTTCGGGGCATGGCGAGGCGAAGCCGTCCCGTACTCCACGGCCGTCCCCCTGGCCCAGCAGGATCTCCTGCTCTCCCTGACCGAAGAACCCGAACGGAGGGCAGAAGTCGGGTCCCTCGCCGCGGGGGGCAGCCGGAGCCGCATTCTGGGCTCCGAAGTCATCCGCGCCGAGGACCTCGTGGGTCTCCCCGAGATGAGCGTGTACGAGCTGCTGCGCCAACACTCGCTCCTGAGATTCGATCGCATGAGCACGGTCGGCGAGGTCATCCTCCTCACGTCGGTGACGTTGAGTTCGTGGGGATCCTTCCGGGAGCAGGCGGTGGAGGTACGCATCGACGAGAGGCGCGAAGGCGATGGCGTCAACGCGATCCGCGAGCTGTCGATCGACGAGGTGAGCCGGATCGAGATCCTGACGCGTACGGAAGCCTCCGCCCGCTATGGGGGCGACGGTTACGTCGGCGCCCTCGTGATCACGACGCGCGACCGTTAACCGCCCCGGCCCCGTTCAGGGGACGAGCCTCACGAGGTTCGCCCAGGTCGTGCGCTCGATTTCGTCCACTGCCGCGGCGCGCTCCTCGATGCCGGCCCCCAGCCGGGCCAGCAGATCGATCTGGCCCCGCGTGGGCGGGCCATCGCCCATCGAGGCGAATCCCATCAGCCGCGCCAGCTTGCTGTCGATGGCGGTGGGGTTCGCGATCAGATCCTGCCCCGCGCGGGCTCGGTACTGCACGAGCCGCTCCTCGACCGGATAGAGTTCGCCGTTCAGTTCCGCGAGCGCGGCGCGCAGCGCATCTCCGCTTCCGCCGCGCTCCACGGCCCGCTCGGCCTGGGCGCGCAGGTCGCGGATCCTCGCGACGAGCTCCATGGTTTCCGTCAAGCGATCTCTCGCCTCCAACAGAAACTCGAACTGCGCGCGGAGTTCCTCGTCCGTCACGTCGACGCGCGGGTCGCGGACGACCGCGAAGGGCTGCGAGAGGGTCCGCTCGCCCAGATCCAGCTCGACGGTGTAGTCGCCGGGCGGCACGCGAGGGCCCTGCGCGCTTCCCTGGAAGACGGCGTCGTCGAGCACCTCCGCGGGCCGCACGCGCAGGTTCCATACGAAGGTGTGCGCCCCGGCTTCGGCCGAGAGCGCCGCGCCCCCGCCGCCCAGGCCGAAGAAGTCCATCCCGGCTGGCGCCGCGGCCGTTTCGCTCGAGAACTCCCGGATCAGCGCATCGCCCTCGCGGATGCGCAGCGTGACCCCGCCCGGCACGGTCTCGGGCAGGTAGTAGGGGATGACGACGCCGTCCGGCGGATTCGCGCCCGCCGGGTCGCCCGCGCCCGGCCGACCCATGGCCGAGAACAGGGCGGCAGGCGAGGCGCCGGGGTTGAAGCGCGTCGTGGTCGGCGGACGGAAGAGCCTCGGCTCGCTCGCCGCTTCCCCGGCCGCGAACTGATGGAGCAGATCCACGTTGTCCAGCACCCAGAACGAGCGCCCGTGCGTGGCCGCCGCGAGGTCGCCGTCGCGGAGCACGAGGTCGTGGATGGGGACGACCGGGAGGTTGAGGCTCAGCGGCTGCCACGAGTCCCCCGCGTCGAACGAGACGTGGACCGTGCGTTCGGTGCCGGCGTACAGGAGCCCGGCCCGCCCCGGATCCTCCCGGATGACGCGCGTGAAGTCGTTGTCCGGGATCCCCGCCACGATCCGCGTCCACGTCTCCCCGTAGTCGGTGGTCCGGTACAGGTACGGAGCGTGGTCGGAGAGCTTGTAGCGCGTCGCGGCGACATATGCCGTTGCAGGATCGTGAAGCGACGGCTCGAGGATGGAGATCAACGCAAACTCGGGCAGATCCGGGATCGTCACGTCCTCCCAGTTCGCGCCGCCGTCGCGCGATACGTGGATGTATCCGTCGTCCGACCCCGCCCACAGGAGCCCCGGCTCGAGCGGCGATTCGGCGAACGCGAAGATCGTCGCATACCACTCGGGACCGTACGCCTCCCGCGTGATCGGCCCCCAGTATTCTCCCGTTTCCTCATCCTCGTACGCGGGCGTGGGCTCCAGCGTCCGCGGGTCGGCGCGCGTGAGGTCGGGGCTGATGACCTCCCAGCTGTGGCCCTCGTCCGTCGTCCGATGGACGTGCTGTGAGGTGACGTAGAGGACGTCCGGATCGTGGGGCGAGGTCATCACGGGGTAGGTCCACCAGAACCGGTAGTTGATGTCGGCCGAACCCCAGCCGTAGTGCGTCTCGGGGTTCGGGGAAATGTCCCGCACCTGCCGGTTGCGGTGGTCGTACCGGTACACCCAGTGGTGATCTCCCGCGTAGACGATGTTCGGGTCCTCCGTGTTCACCGCGATGTAGCCGTCTTCACCCCCGCCCACGGTGTACCAGTCTTCGATGCTGATGCGGCCGAAATCCGAGCGGACGGGGACGGAGATCGACGTGTTGTCCTGCTGAGAGGCGTAGAGCCGGTAGGGCGTCTGGTTGTCGGCGGTCACATGATACATCTGCGCCGTCGCCTGATTGAGCAGACTCGACCACGAGAGGCCGCCGTCGAAGCTCACCGCGGCGCCGCCATCGCTCCCGTTGACCATCCGCCGGGGATTCGCGGGATCGATCCACAGGTCGTGGTGATCCGGGTGCGGCGTGAACACGCGCTCGAAAGTCTCGCCGCCGTCCGTCGACTTCCAGAGGAAGACGTTGAGGACGAAGACCGTGTTCTCATCGCCGGGGTCGGCGACGATGTGGTGGTAGTACCACGGGCGCTGGAGGAGGTTGGCGTCCTCGTTCACGCGGGTCCACGTCGCTCCCGCGTCATCGGAGCGGAAGATCCCCTTCACCCCGCGCGCCGCGTCGATGATCGCCCACAGGCGATCGGAGTTCCGTGGCGAGACGGTGATCCCGATCCGTCCCTTGAGACCGGACGGGAGACCGGGGTTGTCGGTCAGTTCGGTCCAGGTGTCGCCGCCGTCCGTGCTCTTGAAGAGTCCGGTGCCGGGGCCCGCGCTGCGGAAGCCCCAGGGGAATCGGCGCAACTCGAGAAGAGAGGCGTAGAGGATGTCGGGGTTCGCGGGATCGAGGACGAGGTCGATCGCGCCCGAGTTCTCATCCCGGTACAGGACCTTCTCCCAGGTGGTGCCGCCATCGCGCGTGCGGTAGACGCCGCGCGCCTCGCTCGCACCCCACGCGTCGCCGAGCGCGGCCACCCAGGCGATGTCGGGGTTCCCCGGATGGACGCGCACCCGGGCGATCTGGAGCGTCTCGGCGAGTCCGAGGTGCCGCCAACTCGCGCCCCCGTCGTCGGAGCGGTAGACGCCGTCGCCGTGCGAGGCGTTGCCGCGGATGCACGTCTCGCCCATGCCGACGTAGACGATGTCGGGGTGGGAAGGGCTGACCTCGACGGCCCCGACGGAGCCCGTGCCGAAGTAGCCGTCGGAGACGTTGCGCCAGTTCGCCCCGCCGTCCTCCGTCTTCCAGACGCCGCCGCCCGCGACGCCCTGGTAGAAGACGAGGTCGTCCGTGGGGTGGCCGGCCACGCCGAGCACGCGGCCGCCGCGCGTGGGTCCGATCGAGCGCCATTCGAGGAGATCGAGCCATCCATCGTCGACGGGCTGGGCGTGTGCGCCCGCCGACGCGGAAGTACCGAACAGCGCCAACGCGAGGAGGGTCCGTACGATTCGGGTCACCGGTCGGGCGAAGGGAGATTCTGCCACGGGTTGCCGTATCCTTCGGGAGTCGTCCGTTACAGCCGAACCCCGAATCTTGCGCTCCGCCCACGCGCCGTACAGCGTGGGAGGGTGGTGGGCGTCCGATGTGACCCGATGTGACCCGGAGCCGGTTCGGATCGTCTGTCATGAAGAAGCTGCGCCACGGACGCGCGCAGAGGCCGACGAAACCGGGGAGTCGGAGCTCGATGCTTCAGAGAACGAGGGTCAGGCCAAACAACGTGACGAACTCTGTTTCCGGGCGCCCCTCGAGCCGGCGCCGATCAGTGCGCGGGCGCGTTGCGATCTCGCTGGGCGTGTCGGCGCTCGTGCACGTGGCCCTTCTCGCCTGGGTCTCCGTGACGATCCCTGAGAGTCCCCACGCCGCCGCCGGTTTCGACCGCTCCGGATCCACCGCGGAGCGACCGCCGAAACGGACCATCGAAGTCGTGCGGATCCAGCCCCCGGGCGCGTTGCCCTCGGGCGGAGCGGCGGGGTCGGCGGGAGGGGGGGGCGGGCA